>OLGB01004385.1_pt1 | contig 12076 bp, 14 predicted proteins | sample 1605691 | NCBI WGS metagenome assembly OLGB01 (sample SAMEA3888925, study PRJEB22519) | human gut metagenome | biome: human gut; feature: human-associated habitat; material: faeces | place: Denmark | collected 2010
TACTGCTTTTCTGTTTCTCCTTTTCAGCGGTCTGACCCTTGCTGTTTTTTCCTTCGGACAGAATGAAAAGCGCTTTACCAACATCACCTCCCGGCTTTTCCGGGAAGAAATGCAGGCAAACACCCTGAATATGCACTATACCATTGCCAATCCTGCCTCCTTTGGTATTTACAGCTACACACCGACGCTCCCCGCTTATCAGGACAGCTCCACAGAGCAGAACCATGCCGCTCTTGACCACACCCTGTCCGCCTTAAATAGAATACATACCGAAAAGCTTTCACAGGAGGATGCCTTCCTTTGCACCCTTCTCACCCGCTATCTGGAAATCTCCCGGACGCTTTCTGGCTTTTCTTACTATGGGGAGCCCCTCTCCCCCTCCTCCGGCATGCAGTCCCAGCTTCCCATCCTGCTCTCGGAATATACCTTCCGAAGCAGACGGGATGTGGAGGATTACCTTGCCCTTCTCGGTCAGACGGACAGTTATTTTTCCTCCCTGCTTTCCTACTCTCTGGAAAAGGCTGCCGCCGGGCTTCCCACTCCCTCTTCCTTTTATAAAACAGTCCGGGAACAGTGCGGGCGCATCCTGAAAGAAGAAGATTTAGACGCCGGAACCCACTTTTTACAGACCTCCTTTCAGGAAAGACTGCTTCCGCTGCTCCAGCAGAATATTCTCACCAGCAAGGAAGCGGCTTCCTTTGTACAGCAGAACGATACCCTTTTAAAGACTGTACTCCTTCCTGCCTATCAGGCATTACAGGAGGGGCTTGCCCCGCTGGAGGAAGAGGGAAGTCCTGTACAGGGGCTGTGCCGTTATCCTGAAGGTCAGAAGTATTATGAAGCCCTGCTGCGGGCTGAAACCGGCTCCTACCGCTCTGTTCCTGAGGTGCAGCGGCTTCTGACCTCACAGTTTACAGCAGAATATGAAGCCCTGCGGGAGATTTTTACCCGGCACCCGGAAGCTGCCGCCCTCTATAAAGCAGACAGCACTGCCTTTCCCCTGACAGATCCGTCACAAATGCTTTCCGATTTACAGCTCCGCATGCAGCCGGACTTTCCTGCACTGTCCAACGCAGCCCTCTCTGTTTCCATCAAGCCCGTTTCCGAAAACATGCAGAAAAACACTGCTCCGGCGTTTTATCTGACTGTCCCTCTGGATGCTTCTGACAGTCATGTCATTTATATCAATACAGAGAAAACACCTGACGGACTGGAGCTTTATACCACCCTTGCCCATGAGGGCTACCCCGGACACCTCTACCAGACCGCCTATAAAAATCAGTACTTTCAGGAAACAGATGCCCGCCCTGTAAAAGAACTTCTCTGGTACGGCGGCTACACAGAGGGCTGGGCGCTCTATGTGGAATTTCGCTCCTATGCCTACGCCGCTGCCCTTCTTCGGGAAAACGGACTGGAACAGGAAGCCCTGTGTACGGAAATTGAGCAGCATAACCGCAGCCTGCAGCTTTGCCTGTATTCCCTTTTAGACACTATGATTCATTATGAGGATGCCTCCTACAGCCAGATTGCCAAAATGCTGGAGGGCTTCGGCATTACAGATTCCTCCTCCATCCGCGCCATCTATTCCTATATCGCTGGCGAGCCCTGCAATTATCTGAAATACTATCTGGGCTATCTGGAAATCCTTTCTCTGAAAGAAGAAGCCCGCAGACAATGGGGCAGTGATTACTCCGATTTCCGTTTCCATCAGTTCTTTCTGGAAAATGGTCCTGCCGACTTTCTCTCGTTAAAGGAACAGCTTCTGCAATAAATTCGCGAATCCTGCCCGCCAAACCCTAACTAAAAAGGAGGTCTTACGACCTCCCTTTTTCTGTTCTCTTTTCACTGCCTTTCTGCCGCCTGTTTTCTTTTGTCCCTTTCGTTTCTCTTCCTCCGCCTGTTTTCTTTTGCCCTTTTCACTGCCCTTCTGCTGCCTGCTTTCTTTTGCTCCTTTCACTTTCTTCCCCCTGTTTCCTACCAGCTGCCCCCCTGTATCAAAAGGATACTCACAATGGTTCCCACCAGGGTTGATAAGAGCGCCCCTGCCAGCGTGTACCGGGTTTTTGTCACCTTTGCCGCCAGAAAGTAGACGCTCATGGTATAGAAAACCGTTTCCGTACAGCTCATCAGAACCGAAGTCAGCATCCCGGCATAGGAATCCGGACCGGAGGTTTTGAAAATATCCAGCACCAGCCCTGTTGCCGCCGAAGAAGAAAATAATTTTACAATCAGCAAAGGTATCAGCTCCGCCGGAAGTCCGATGCTTTCCGTCACCGGACAGAGAATTTTCCCCAGCACCGAAAAAAAGCCGGATGCCCGCAGCATCCCCACCGCTACCAGAAGCCCCGTCAGAGTAGGCACAATATCTATTACAATTTTGATGCCCTCCTGCGCTCCCTTTAAAAAGCTCTCATACACCTTCACCCTGGAAACCAGACCATACCCCACCACAAAAAAGATGAGAAGCGGGATAACAATATCCGAAAGATGCGCCAGCACATTCACCATTCTTACTCTTCCTTTCCGCCCACACCGGCGCCTGTCTTTACCCTTTGCGCCTCTGTCTGCCCGAAATCCGGCAAAAAACAACCGCCACCAGTGTTCCCGCCAGAGTAGCTATAATCGCCGGCGCAATGATGGCAGTCGGCTCCCGGCTTCCATACTGGCTTCTGTACGCAATCATATTGACAGGAATCAACTGCAGGGAGGAAATATTCAGAATCAGGAAATGACACATTTCATCGCTGGCACACCGTTCCTCCCCCTTGGTACTTTCCGTAAACCCTCTGCTTCCTCTTTCCGCCTCCAGATTTGCAAGTTCCTCCATCGCCTTTAGCCCGGCTGGCGTACATGCCCAGCCCAGTCCTAAAATATTGGCAATGATATTCGTTGCTATGTATCCTCTCGCAGGATGGTTCTTCGGAATCCTCGGAAAAAGATAATTCAAAAAGGGACTGATACCATTCGTCAGCTTCTGAATCAGTCCTGCCTCCGAAGCAATTTCCATCAATCCCATCCAAAGCGCTACAACACCTACCATGGTAATACACAGGGATACCGCGTCCCCTGCTCCTTCCAGTGCCCCTGTCGTAACCTCTTCCATATGTCCCGTTACCGCCCCATAACACACCGCCAGTAAAATCATGCCTGCCCAGATTGCATTCAGCATAAAATCCTCGTTTTCTCTTATTCCATTTTTCTCTATTATATTTTTTTCTTTCCCCCGATATGCGCCAAATCTGCAAACGACAGACAACGCGGCTCCCCATCCCAGCTATCAATACTGACCTTTGCCACCACGCAAAAAGAGGGTGTCCCAAAAGTCAATTTGACTTGAGGGCTGCCCTCTTATGATGAATCAGATTATAAGGTTCCCTGGGTGAAAAGGCTTCTTACATGGGAAACCTCTTCCTCGGTTGCCTTGCTGGCGGGAACATAATAGGACTTTTCCCGTGCCATATTGTACAGCTCCTCCTGTGACTGCTCACAGGCATTTCTGAGCTGCTTTAAAGTCTGCTTCAATTCCTTATTCTCAGACTGTGCAATCATTTCCGCATATCTTACCAGCTCGCCGTTAATTCCGGCAAGCGTATCGGCTACCATTGTTTTTTCCTGTAACTGCATCTTTCCCTCATTTCCGCCCATAAAGGCTACTGCAAAAATTTCATCAACTGCTGCTTGTTATCCATGGCAGACTTTGCACCCTTTTCAAAAAACTGCCTGATTTGGGTATCTGTGGCTTCCTTTGCATACTCCTGCATCTTACAACGGGTTGTATCAAAGCCGCCAATTAAGTGACGCAGATTCTGTAAATCCAGTTCTGAAATGTTCGACATCTGTATAACCTCCTTTTTTTCTTTCGAGGTTATTATGTCCTGACGGGAAAATACTATTCTTTTCTTTTTTCTTTTCCGAGCAGAAAAGGAAAATATCGGTTCAGCACTTCAATAATGGGAACTTCAATCATCAACACGCCAACCACAATTCCGCCGCATAAAAGCAGGGAATTCAAGGGAAGGATATGATTATTGATAATATACATGGCAACCGTTGCCACATACATAACGTAAAAGGGCGCGTGGGTCATCATCACCACAAGGGAATTTCTTCCATAATACTGTAAAATCCGTCCCGGCAGACTTTCCGCACTTTTCTCCACCGCCCGGCAAAGCAGTATCAGCCCAAAAGAACCGCCGACAGAAGTCATTGCATAAAGGAAGATATTTCCAAATACCATATAATTCATATCTGTAATTCCATTTTTCTGACTGATTTGCCAGGTTGCCGCCATCAGCACAGCCCCCAGACAGAAATCTGCCAGCCGCCTTTTCGGTAATCTGCGAAGCAGACTGTATCCTGCATACCCGATTGCAATAAATGCCATAGCAAAAAACACCCGGAGAACAGCATTCAGAAAAAGATGCAGAAAATTTCCCCACAGAAGCTGTCCATAGCGGCCATAAAACACATTTTCCTGTAAATGCAGCCAATAGGCAATAACTGACAGAAGTGTCACAATAATTCCACAGCAAAGTCCGGCTCTTCTTTTCCCTGTTTGTGGGTTCGCATTTCCCTGCACGCTTTTTTGTAAACCTTTATTTTTCAAGCCTGCCGCTCTTGTAAAAATTCCGATAAAAAGAAGTTCTCCAAAAAACAGCGCCGGTAAAAACCAGAAAACCGATGCCCCTGCCAGACATACCGTTGCCCAGAGATGTTCCCTGACGGTTTCCCACAGAACATTTTTTAAGACCCCCGCGCAAAATACTTCCATTATCAGACACAGCACAGAAAAAATGAAATAAGGACGCATGATACTGCGGCTCTTTCTTTTCAAAATCTGGCTGAAGGGACGCTCCTTTTCCCCGGTCAGACAAACCGCCATTCCCGAAAGGATAAAAAACAGAGGCATATGGAAGGATGTCACAAACTGCCTCGCAGCAAGTGGCAAATCTGCTTCGTGCCCCAAAATTACCAGAAGGATTCCCACACCCTTTGCCATATCCAGATAAGTAACCCGCTCTTTTGCCATTTGCTTTTCTCCTACATCTGATGTCTTACAACCCCATATTCGTCATCCAGTCTGAAATAAGGACATTCTCTCTGGGTTCCTGATAAAAACCGGTACATTTCATCCTCATCCAGATTCACAAGACAACAATAGCACTCATATTCTTCATCATAGACATAATTGACACATGCGTCACAATTCTGTGCTGCCATAATTACTCGTTTCCTCCATTCAGGTAAGCATAAATTTCCCGCTTCCCTACGCCTCTGTCTTTTGCTACCTGCTTCATTGCGCTTTTCTGGTCCATCCCCTGCTCCTCATAATAGCTCATATGTTCCTCAATTGTCATGGATTCCCAGGCTGCAATGCTTTCCTGCCGCTTTTCCTCCCGGCTCTTTCCCTCTACAACAAGCACATATTCCCCTCTTGGCTCCTCGCTTTTATAAAACTCCAGCGCCTCTTCCAGAGTTGTCGGCAGTACTGTTTCAAACTTTTTGGTCAGTTCCCGGCAAACGCAGATTTTTCTGTTGCCCAGCGCCCCGTAGAGCTCTTCCAACGTCCGTATCAGATGATGCGGTGCCTCATATAAAATCATGGTTCTGGTTTCCGTTGCCAGTTCTTCCAGAATTTCCTTTTTCTCCTTCTTCTCCGCAGGCAGAAAGCCCTCAAAGCAAAACCGTCTGGTAGCCAGACCGGAAAGTGTCAACGCCGTAATACAGGCGGCTGCCCCGGGCAGTGAGGTGACATTTATCCCCGCTTCATGGCACATCCTTACCAGCACCTCCCCCGGGTCGGAAATCGCAGGGGTTCCCGCATCTGTAATCAGGGCAATATTCTGCCCCTCCTGCAGCTTTACAATCAACTGCCTCGCCTTTTCTACCTTGTTATACTCATGATAGCTTGTCATCGGCGTATGAATATCAAAATGATTTAACAGCCGGATACTGTTTCTGGTATCCTCCGCAGCAATAATGTCCACCATCTGCAATGTTTCCACAGCCCTTGGGGTCATATCCTGCAGGTTTCCAATCGGCGTTGCACATAAATATAAGGTTCCTGACACTTCTGTCACCTCCTGTATTCTAACTGGGCCCTGTTGTTCTAAAATCCATAAATATCCCTGATTTCAGCCCTGTATACACCGGGACTTTCAAAAACAATCAAGGGCTTTTCCACTGTCATCCGGGGCTTTCCACCCCGTACCGCTTCCAGCAGCACCATATTCGGCTCCTTATCCTCATAGGGATAGACCAACTGCATCCGCTTCGGCTCCAGACTGTATTCTGACAACGTCACAATAATTTCTGCCAGCCTGAAAGGGCGATGTACCAGAAAAAAGTGACCGCCGGGCTTTAACAGCTTTCCCGCCTGCCTTGCCACATCCTGAAAGGTACAAAGCAGCTCATGCCTTGCAATCGCCTTTGGCTCCTCCGGGTTTGTCAGCCCATGCTGCCCTATCATATAAGGAGGATTACAGGTAATACAATCAAAAGAAGCAGACGCAAAAATTTTGTCTGCCTCCTTAATATCTCCTGTCACAATCTCTATTTTCTCTTCCAGACCGTTCAGCGCTACGCTCCTCGCCGCCATATCCGCACTTTCCGGCTGTATCTCAAGCCCTGTCAGATGGCTGCAGCCATATCTGGCTTCCATCAGAAGCGGAATAATTCCCGTTCCGGTTCCCAAATCCAGCAGCGTATCTGTCTTTTTCGCTCTGGCAAAGGCACACAGAAGAACCGCATCCATCCCAAAACAAAACTTGTCAGGATTTTGAATAATCTTATAACCGTTTCTCTGAAGCTCATCCAATCTTTCCTTATCCTTCAGATTGATTGTCATTTTGTCCGAACTTTCCTTCCTGTCTGGGTCTGTTATTGTTTCTGTGACGATTATGTCTGTTATTCCGTCCGCCGTTTCTCTGCTCCCGCTGCTCGTCCTCTCCCCGGCGTTCATAATACCGTTTCCCGCCATTCTCCAGACGGTTCTCTCCTCGGTTCTCGAATCTGCTCTCGCCACGGCTCTCCGGACGGTTCTCCCCGCGGTTCTCGAATCTTCCTTCTCCACGGCTCTCCGGCCGGTTCTCTCCGCGGTTCTCGAATCTTCCTTCTCCACGGCTCTCCGGACGGTTCTCCCCGCGGTTCTCGAATCTTCCTTCTCCACGGTTCTCCCCTCGGTTCTCGAATTTTCCTTCTCCACGGCTCTCCGGACGGTTCTCTCCGCGGTTCCTGTCCTGCCTGTAACCTCTTCCGCCCTCCGGACGGTTTCTGTTTTCCTGACGTCCTCTGTTCCCCTGTCCGTCATTATAACGCTGCGCCGGCTTTCTCTCCTGCTGCCCTTCGCTCTGTTCCTCATCCTCAAGCCGCTCCAGCTCCTGCAGCTCCTCACTGGAAAGCTCTACCTTATCCTTCTTTCCGTGTCTGCGCTTAAACTGCAACTTATCTACCGGATATTCCTTAATTTCCTTCTCGTCCCCAGCCTCCACAATGACCTTCACAAGCTGCCTGAGCACATTCACACTCTGCACCTCGCCCTTTAAGCCATCCTCTGTGGTGACATAATCTCCGATACCAGGAAGCTTTCTGTTCAACTCCTCATAGGTTTCCTCTTCATTTTTCAGACAGCACATCAGCCTGCCGCAGACCCCTGAAATCTTCGTGGGATTCAGGGACAAATTCTGCTCCTTTGCCATCTTAATGGATACCGGGATAAAATCAGACAGATAACTGTGACAGCATAAAGGTCTGCCGCAGATACCGATGCCTCCGACAATCTTTGTTTCGTCCCTGACACCAATCTGCCTCAACTCGATTCTTGTCTTAAATACCCCTGCCAAATCCTTTACCAGCTCGCGGAAATCAATTCTGCCGTCTGCGGTAAAATAGAAAAGCACTTTATTGTTATCAAAGGTATATTCCGCATCAATCAGCTTCATTTCCAGCTCATGCTTGCGGATTTTCTCCAGACATATCTTAAAGGCTTCCTTTTCCTTCTCCTTATTTGCAGCCTCCTGCTCTATGTCCCGCTGGTTTGCAATCCGGATAACAGGCTTTAAGGGCTGGATAACCTTGTCATCCTCCACCTCGGTTACGCCGCCCATTACCTTGCCGAACTCTATTCCCCTCGCTGTTTCAACAATAACATTATCGCCTCTTTTAATTTCAAAATCCAGAGGGTCAAAAAAATAAACCTTTCCCGCTGTGCGGAATCTTACTCCAATTACTTTTACCATCTATCCCTCACCTACGCCATGGCGCTCTCTCAATAAGTCTGTAATTACAAAATAGCAGCCAGTATACCATGCCACTAACTGCTATTTTATCATACATCCGTATAAAAAACCATAGGAAATACTGTTTTCCCATAACTGTTCAGCCCGCTGCTATGTTGTCCTGAATCGTCAGAAGCAGCAGCTCCATCGTCAAATCAAAATTCACATTTGCTTCCAGACGGCGCTTTGCTGTGTCCAGTGCCTTGATAATATCCTCCAGTCCTTCATAACTGCATCTGCTTGCAATCGTCCGGATTGCCTGTATTTCCTCCCGGAAAACAAGATGGTTTACATCATTGGTTGCCTTAAACAAAAGAATATCTCTGTACCAGATAGCAAAAATATCCAGATAATCTCCCACGTCAAACTTATATTCCGTAATCTTCTTAATCGCGGAAATAATTTCCGTCAGCTCCATATCCTTTATGTATTTCAACAAAGAAAGGGCTTCCGCCTTTACGTTATCAAAATCCTCACTGGAAGCCAGCGCCTTTGCCTTACCAATATTTCCTCTGGAAAAGGCAACGCAGACCTCCGCCTTATAATCAGGAACATGAAGCTCCTGCATCAGATATTTTCTGATTAAATCGTCTGCCACCGGCTTCATATTCAGCACCACACAACGGCTTAAGATTGTGGGCAGCAGAGCGTTTACATTCGTAGTCAGCAGAAGAATTACCGCATAGGCAGGCGGCTCCTCCAGGGTTTTCAGAATGGCATTCTGTGCCTGCACCGTCATTTTCTCCGCATCCTGAATAATATATACCTTATAGGGACTGCTGTAGGGCTTAATTGCCACATCATTATTCACCTGGGCGCGGATATCGTCCACACTGATAGTATTGGGCTTTTCGTGGGTCACACGGATAATATCCGGCTGATTGTCCGTCAATGCCTGCTTACAGGAATGACACTCCTGACAGGGCTCTGTCCCACCCTTTTCACACTGCAATGCCATGGAAAATACCCGGGCAATAAACTCCTTCCCGGAAGACTTTTCCCCATTGATAATATAGGCATGGGAAATTTTCCCGGCTTCCAGTGCATTCTGCAAATGCTCCTTGATTTGTTCCTGTCCGATAATATCTGAAAATTTTGCCATACCAGCCTCCATTCCCCACGCTTTTCATTTCTGCCTGTGCTTTCAGCGCGTTCCGCTTATCCTGTCACGTAAAAATATCCAGCAAAAGTCCCTCTATTTCTCCAATTTTTTCCAAAATCGCAAGGTTGTCCTTCTCGTCCTTCATCAGTTCCTGTGCCAACTGATCCAGATTCTCGTCCACCAGCCGGATAATGCCATATACCCGGTGCCTTCCCCTTCTGTCCAGAAAATTTTCTCTGGAAAAGGAATGGGAATGGGTTACTACCTCGTTCAGAAAGTCCTTCACCAGCCCGCGGTAATGCTTCATATCCTTTACATCCCGCCTCTTGGCAAGCTTCTGTCCTTCCTCTACAATCTGCCCCATCAGTCCCTGCAGCTTGGATTGCAGCTCCGCCTCCTCGATATGGCTCGCCAGCGTAAATTTAAAACTGCCGTCTGTGGGCTGGGGAGTCTGTACGGATTCCGCTGCCACCGGTTTATTGATTTGATTTACTTTGATATCCATGGCAGCCTCCCTGAATGTACTCTGTAATTTCCCGCAGACACTGCTCTAAATCATTATTTTCAAACCGCCTTGCGATTCCTGCCTTCTGAAGCTTTTCCTCCGAAAAATCCTCGCTGTCCGCCAGAAACCTTCTGCACATTTCCTCATACTTCGGGTTTTCCTGCTCCATCTCCCGTTTCAGGGCACGCTGCAGCCGAATCCCGTCATCTAATTCTATCATAACCGGCAGGAGTTTGTCCTCCCCAAAATAATCCTTCAGCTTCAGATATGCCTCCAGCGTTCCTATCATAATCTGAGTATTCTCTCCATCCGCCAGTTGACCGTCATCCGCCGTAAAATACCGCCATATTCCATAACAGGTATGGTACGCCCTGTCCTCTATGATTTTTCCACGGGCTTTCATTTTCTGAAAGCCCGCCTCATCCGTAAAGTAATATTCTACGCCCTCTGCTTCTCCCGCCCGCTGCGGTCTTGTCGTATAGGGCACAATTTTTTTCAAATGCAGACTGTCGTCCTGCAAAAGCTGCCTGTAAATCGTATCCTTCCCGGAAGAGCTTTTTCCCATCAGATATACAATTTTTCCCATATTGATTTCCTATTCTACCTCTACCACACGAATCATGTTGGTCTTTCCTGCAACCCGCAGAGGCACACCTGCTGTAATAACTACAACATCCCCCGGCTTTACATATCCTGACTTTTTTGCCTTCTGCACTGCTGCCTCAAATAATTCCTCCGCAGTGTCTGCCTCCTGAATAGGCAGCGGATTAACTCCCCACAGCAGATTCAACTGTCTGTTGACTCTCTCATCAATAGAACATCCTACAATCGGGCATACCGGCTTATAACGGGAAATTGCCGCTGCCGTAAATCCGGACATGGTAACGGTAATAATTGCCGCTGCCTTCAAATCCATTGCCGTTGTACAGGTCGCATAGGCAATCGCAGTAGTAATATCCTCCCTCGCTCCATCATTTCTGCGCATTCTGGAACGATAGTCAATATTTTTTTCGGCACATTCTGCAATTTTCGCCATAGTTTTTACCGCTTCTACCGGATATTTTCCTGCCGCGCTTTCTCCTGACAGCATAATGGCTGTTGTTCCATCATAAATTGCATTGGCAACATCCGTTGCTTCCGCTCTGGTAGGTCTTGGATTTTTAATCATGGATTCCAGCATCTGAGTCGCCGTAATAACATACTTTCCGCGGGCATTTGCCAGCTTAATCATCTTCTTCTGCAATACGGGAACCTCTTCTAATGGCACCTCAACACCCATATCCCCTCTGGCTACCATGATACCATCAGATGCGTCCAGAATTTCCTCCAGATTATTGATACCCTGTATGTTCTCTATTTTTGCAATAATTTTCATGTCACTGCCATGCTCATTCAAAAGTGCCCGCAGCTCCAGAATATCCTCCTTTGTTCTGGCAAAGGAAGCCGCAATAAACTCATAGCCCTGCTCGATACCAAAAAGAATATCTTCCCTGTCCCTGTCGCTGATATAAGGCATGGTAAGCGTTGCACTGGGTACATTGATACCCTTATGATTGGATATAAAGCCTCCGTTGATTACCCTGCATCGGATTTCCTCGCCGGAAATCTCCTCTACTTCCATCTCAATCAGACCGTCGTCAATCAGAATTTTCATACCGACAGATACGTCATTTTTCAAATTTTTATAGGAAATTGCCGCTTTTTCCGCTGTTCCCATAATCTCTTCTGTTGTCAGCGTAAACTGCTGTCCTGCCCTTAACTCAACCTTGCCTCCCTCAAAATCGCGAAGACGGATTTCAGGTCCCTTTGTATCCAGAAGTGTTGCCACGGGAAGTCCCAGCTCCTTACGTGCCTGCAGAACGTTATCCAGCTTACGCTTCTGCTCTGCATGGTCCCCATGGGAAAAATTAAATCTTGCCACATTCATTCCCGCCAGCATCAGCTCCTTCAGTGTTTCTACGCTTTCACTTGCCGGTCCTATCGTACATACAATCTTTGTTTTTCTCATAATTTTTCTCCTTACTTTCTTTTATTTTCTTTTTGGCTGACTTCCTTATTTTCCGGTTTCCACTGACCCCTTTTCGTTCCTGCTTTTTCCTCAATTTTTCTGTTCTTCCGGCTTTTCTGTTTCTCCGGTCTTTCTGTTTCTCCGGTCTTTCTGTTTCTCCGGTCTTTCTGTTTCTCCGGTCTTTC
>OLGB01004388.1_pt1 | contig 12067 bp, 17 predicted proteins | sample 1605691 | NCBI WGS metagenome assembly OLGB01 (sample SAMEA3888925, study PRJEB22519) | human gut metagenome | biome: human gut; feature: human-associated habitat; material: faeces | place: Denmark | collected 2010
TCCATGGCGAAACGGGCGGCCAGACGGCCGCGGTACTGCTGCTCGGCCCAGCTGAACAGGTTGGTGTAGCGAGCGTCGCCCATGCCCAAAACGGCCATCTGCACCTTTTCGTTCATGATATCGGCGATCACGCAGTCCACCAGGTCCAGGCCCTTCTGATTGCTCAGGCGGCCGACCATGGCGATCAGCGGAACATCGGGGTCCACCTTCAGCCCCAGGTCCTTTTGCAGCCTGGCCTTGTTCTCGGCCTTGCCGCTCATGTCCTTGAGGGAGTAGTTCTTGTAGATCATGGGGTCGGTTTCGGGGTTGTATTCGTCCACGTCGATGCCGTTGAGGAACTTCTCCGCCGCGTCAAAGGCCTTGTCCAGGGCGGTCTGGGCCTTGTCCAGGGCGGCGTGGACCTTCCGGTTCAGCTGGGCCACGGTGTCCAGAATCTCCTGGCCGTTGGGCCGGTTCTGGTTGATGTTGGAAACCAGGTCCGACAGGTCCTGGCGATAGCTGCTGTTGTCCTGGCCTGCGGCCTGGAAGGCGTCGATGGTTTTGGCACAGGAGCGCAGCAGGCTGCGGGTCTGGCCCAGCAGGCCCTGGACGGAGCCCACCGGGTCCTCCTGGCTCAGCTGCTGGGACAGGTCGTTGGCCCCCCGGAAGATGGCGTCCACCACCACGTCCAGATAGCTCTTGCTGATGGTGGTTTTCAGGGACGACACCGCCGTGTCGGTGATCTTGGTGGCCACGGCGTTCTTTTTGTAGTTCTCGTAATAAGTAATGGTGGGCTTGCCGGTCCACTCCGTCAGCATGTGGTACATGTTATAGGAGAAGTCCTCGCCGATGACCACGGCGGCGTAGTAATCCCCGGCATAGACGCCGCGCTCGGCCTCCTCCTTGGTGTCCACAATGACCCAGTTGATGCTGGTGCTGGTGCGCAGGTCCTCCACCACCTCCCGGCCCTTGTTGACCTGGGTGCCGTCCTCCTCGGTCCAGCCCTTATCCAGGGACGCCACGGCGATGCTGATGTTGCCGGTGTTGCCGTAGGGGTCCCAGTTGGAGTAGATATTCAGCCAGGCGTACAGGCTGGGCAGCACCGCGATGGCCAGGGCCACCGCCAGGGCAAAGAAATGCGTAAACAGCGAACGGGCGTCCGCCTTGATGATGCGCCAGATGTTCCGCATACGTTCCTCCCGCTTCCAAAAACAGATTCCGCGCCGGGGCGCGGCGTTTTGACAGTGTATAGACTATTATACTATACACTGTCAAAATTTCCACCCTTTTTTGCATCAATTTATGTCTTAATTGCAAATTTTTACAGGCTGAAAGGCGACATAATCCGCCGCGATCAGCGCATATTCGGTTTTTTCGCGCATCCCCTCGAACGCGCGGCGGTGCGTGTAGCCGTGCAGATGCCCGTAATAGCAGCGCTCGACCTCGTATTTGTCGAGAAGCTCGAGCATCTCGGGACACTTGTAGCCCTGATAGATGGGCGGATAGTGCAGAAAGCAGTAGATGGGCTTCCCCTCCGCCGCCTTGAGCGACGTTTCAAGCCGCAGCGCCTCGCGCGCGAGCATCTTGCCCGTGTGCGTGCCCGCGGCGTCCTCTTCATAAAACCAGCCGCGCGTGCCGCAGATGGCGTGGTCGCCGTAGAAAAAGGCGTTGTTGTAGAGGATATCGAGCGTTGTGATGTCGTGCTCGGCAAAAAACTTTTTCATCTTCGACGCCGTGCCCCACCAGTAGTCGTGGTTGCCCTTTAAGAGGATCTTCCTCCCCGGCAGCGCGTCAATAAACTGAAAATCCGGCAGCGACTGCTCGAGCGACATCCCCCACGAGATATCCCCCGCGATGACGATGACGTCGTCATCGTTGAGCTTCGAGAAATTTTCCCGAATGCGCTCGACATAGTTTGCCCACTTGGGGCCGAACACGTCCATGGGCTTGTTCGTGCCGAGCGATAAGTGCAGGTCGCCGATCGCGTATAATGCCATCGCGTGCCTCCCTTCCAAAGTCAGATCAAAATGCGTTTGCGATGTAGCGGATGCGCGTTTTGCCCGCGCTATGGCGCACATCGGTGTAGACCTCCGCCACGTCGAAGCGGGCGGGCACGTCCAGCTCACGCTCGCTTAAATACAGTAGCGCCGCGGCACGCAGCTTTTCCTGCTTTTTCACCGTGACGTACTCGCGCGGCGCACCGTACTGCAAATTTGTGCGCAGCTTCACCTCGACGAACAGCAGCACGCCGTCCTTCTCGGCGATGAGGTCGATCTCGCCGAAGCGGCAGCGCCACTCTCGTTCCACGATGCGGCAGCCGCGCTCGCTCAGATACTTTTCGACCAGCGCCTCGCCCCAGTCGCCGTCCTGCTTCGTGCTCATCGCCGCGCCTCCCACTTTTTGAGAAACGTCATGCGGTGCACGGGGCTCGGGCCGTACTGATCGAGCATCTGGTAGTGGAGCTTTGTGCCGTAGCCCTTGTGCCTGGCGAACTGATACTCGGGATACATCGGGTCGAGCACTTCGACCACATAATGGTCACGGCTGACTTTCGCCAGCACGCTCGCCGCGGCGATGGATAAGCTCGCGCCGTCCCCGCCGACGATGGTCTCGTGCGGCGTGGTGATCTTTGCCGACGCGCCGTGGTCGCGGTTGCCGTCGATGAGCGCATAGTCCGCTGGGATTTGCAGCGCATCGATGGCGAGCTGCATCGCCTTCATGCGTGCGCTCAAAATATCCGTTGCGTCGATCTCCTTCTCGTCGACGGACGCGATGGCGTAGGCGACGGCTTTTTCACAGATGACGGGAAACAGCGCCTCGCGCTTTTTCTCCGTCATCTTCTTGGAGTCATTCAGCCCCTCGATCTCACAGCCCTCCGGCAGGATGACGGCGGCGGCGTACACAGGGCCCATCAGCGGCCCCGCGCCCGCCTCGTCCACGCCGCAGACGGATGAAAAGCCCGCGGCGCGGGCTTTGTCCTCGTAGTGTAGGTTGACGCTCATGTGCGCTCGCCCTCCGGCGGGAATTCGAGCGTAAAGCGGCCGAGCTTGCCGCCGCGGAACTCGTCGAGCAGGATACGGCTCATGCGCTCGGTGTCGACCTCGCCGCCGGAGATCAGAAAGCCGCGCTTGCGCCCCGCCTTTTCGAGCAGTGCATAGCCGTCGTCCTCTTCCGAAACGGTGAGCTTGTAGCGCTCCTCGATGGCCTTGGGATAATTTTTGCCGAGGTAATCCATCAGGCGCATGGCGAGCTCTTCGATGTCGATGACCTCGTCGCGGATCGCGCCGGTGAAGGCTAAACGCACGCCGACGCTGCTGTCCTCGAATTTCGGCCACAGGATGCCTGGCGTATCAAGGAGCTCGAGCGTCTTGTCGACCGGCACCCACTGCTTCGTGCGCGTGACGCCGGGGCGGTCCTCCGCCTTGGCGCTCTTGCGGCCGGAGACCTTGTTGATAAACGTCGACTTGCCAACGTTCGGGATGCCGAGTACCATCACGCGCAGCACGCGGCCGATCTGGCCCTTGGCCTCGTAAGAGGCGATCTTATCGTGCAGCAGCGTGCGCACGGCGGAAGAAAACTGCTTCACGCCCCCGCCCCGCTTCGCGTCCGTTTCGATGACGGCGCAGCCGAGCGAGCGGAAATACGCCGCCCACTTTTTCGTCATCTCAGGGTCGGCCTGATCGACGCGGTTCAAAACGATCAAACGGGGCTTGCCCGCCGTCAGTTCGTCCACATCGGGGTTGCGGCTGCTCATCGGGATGCGCGCGTCCAGAATTTCGCACACGGCGTCCACGTTGCCGAGCTCCGCCGTGATCATGCGGCGGGTCTTGGTCATGTGCCCCGGGAACCAGCTCAGAGAATCCAACTGCATTTGCTCGTCCCCCTTTACTGCAAAAGGCCGATGCGGCCAAACTCGCGCTGCTCGGTCAGATAGTCGCGTCCCGGGAAGACGAGGAACACCGCCTTGCCGATCAGAAGGCGCGTGTCCACCGTGCCAAGCGAGGAATCGCGGCTGTCGTTCGAATGGTTGCGGTTGTCACCCATGAGGAAGACTTCGCCCTCCGGCACGGTAAGCGGGAACACGGTGCCCTCTTCGCGATAGGTGTAGTCGTTGATGTAGTCCTCGTCCAGAAGCTCGCCGTCCACATAGACCTGACCCAAGTTAAAGTCGATGTCCACGGTCTGGCCCTCCGTGGCGATGACCCGCTTGACGATGGGGTCGCCGTCGGCAAAGGTGCCCTTCTGGATGATGACGATGTCGCCGTAGCGGTACTCGCCGCTGAGCAGCGACGTGGTCACCAGCAGCCGGTCCCCGTCCTGGAGGGTGGGCACCATGGAGTGGCCGTCCACGCCGATCAGCCGGATGACGAAGGTGAACAGCACCACCACCGCCAGCACGGAGCACACCAGGGCCTGGACCCACTCATAGGCCTCCCGGCCGCTCTTTTCCTCCTTGGCCGGTTCCTCCCCGGCGGTCTCCTCCAGGCGCTTGTCCTGTTCGTTTTCGCTCATGTCGTCTCTCCTCGGTCAACGATCCCCCGGGACGAAGCCCATGGTGATCCAGAATAATCTTATATAGTATAGCAAAGAACCGCTCAAATCACAAGCCAAATCCCGCGGGACGGCGCGATTTCTCCCGGACAACAAAAAAGAGAGGCTTTCGCCTCTCTCTTTGTCTCTCTTAGAGCTTCTCCTTGACCTTGGCGCCCTTGCCAACGCGGCCGCGCAGGTAGTACAGCTTCGCGCGCCGGACAGCGCCGTTGCGGACCACCTCGATGGTGGCGATGGAGGGAGAGTGGATGGGGAAGACCTTCTCCACGCCCACGCCGTAAGAGATGCGGCGGACGGTGATGGTCTCCTCGATGCCGCCGTGCTTCTTGGCGATGACGGTGCCCTCGAAGATCTGGATACGCTCGCGGGAGCCCTCCTTGACCTTCACGTGCACGCGGACGGTGTCGCCGATCTTGACCTGGGGCACTTCGTTTGCCAGAGTCTCTTTGTTCAGTTCCTTGATGAGATCCATGGATGTTCCTCCTAAAAATATAGGTGTTCATGCCGCTTTTCTCCGGCACATGGGCGCATATCGGCGCGTGCACGGCAGAGGACCACCCTTTGTAGCCCTGATAGGATACCACAACCTGGATGCAAATGCAAGCATTATTTCACAAAAACTTCCCGTTTTCGCACAGCAGCTCCCGGCCGCCGGCCATGGCCAGTCCCACCGCCGCCGGCAGCAGCCACAAGCTCCCCCCGCTGCGGACCATCACCCACGCCAGGACCGTGGCTAAAGACAGCGCGGCGCAGCCTCCGATCCAGCGGCACAGGGCCTCCCCCGCCGCCGGCCCCGCCGCCCAGGCCGCGGCCAGATACAGCGCCCGTCCCCCGTCCAGGGGCCGCACCGGCAGCAGATTGAACGCGCACAGCACCAGGTGGGCGCCGGCCGCCGCCGGATATCCCAGCCGGGCCAGGGCAAGCCCTGCCAGCAGGTTCGTCAGCGGGCCCGCCAGCACCGCCGCCAGCTCCCGGCCATAGGACAGCCGCCCGCCCTCCGCCGCCAGCTCCGCTCCGAACACGCTGATCCGCAGGGCCGTGACCGCCCCGCCCAGCAGCCGCAGCGCCGCCAGGTGCCCCAGCTCGTGGAGGGCCGCAGCGGACAGGACCAGCCCCGTCAGATGCCAGCCGTTCACCACGGCGAACCACCCCACCAGCAGGCAGGCGCCCGCGGACACCCGCACCTCCATCTTACGCAAGGGCCACATAGTAGATGGGGTTCAAGTACCGCTCCCCCTGGTGCAGCTCCAGGTGCAGGTGGGGCCCCGTGGCCACGCCGGTCTGGCCTACCTCCGCGATGGTCTCCCCCTCCTTCACCGCCTGGCCGGAGGCGGCGATGATCCTGCTGCAATGAGCGTACAGGGTGGAAAAGCCCCCCGCGTGCTCCACGATCAGATACTTGCCGTAGCTGCTGCTGTCCCCCACGGCGGTGACGGTGCCGTCGGCAAAGCAGCCGATGGCCGTGCCGGCGTCGGCGGCGATGTCGATGCCGTAGTGGAACCGCTCCTCCCCCTCCACCGGGTGCTCCCGGTAGCCGAAGCCGGAGCTGAGGACCCCCATGACCGGCGTGCAGTAGTCAAAGCCCAGCAGGGCCTGCTCCAGGTTCACGTTTTCCGGCAGGTTGTTGTCGGAGTAGAGCACATAGGCCAGAGTGGAGACCTCCGCTCCCGTCTCCTCCGCCGTCTCCGCTCCGGCAGTCTGCGTCCCGGCCGTTTTCTCCAGGTCGGCAGCCTCTGCCGCATCGCTGTCCGCCGCCGCTTTGTCCCCGGCGGCAGGTCGGAACACCGTGAGGCTTTCCAGGGCGGAGGGCGTTTCCAGCGCCAGGGCGGGCCCGGCAGAACTGGCGGTCTCCACGGCCTCGCCAGCCTCCTGGGGCTGGAACACGGCCTGATACACCTCCCGCAGGCTGCCGCCCACGTCCTGCTCCCCGGTCACAGCATCCCCCACGGCGGAAAACACCGCCTGCACGTCCATGTTCTGATGCAGCAGGCCGGACAGCCGGGCGTTCACCGCGTCCATCTTCCCCGGCAGCAGCAGCTTGACCGCCACCAGCAGCACGAAGATGGCGCCGCAGGCCACCAGCTGGCCCAGCCGCCGCCTGTCCTTCGGCCCCAGGGGCGCGCTCTTCTGCTTCCCCGACTGCCGCGCTCCGCTCCGCTTTCTCCGGTCCGCGGGCCTGTGTTCCGCGGCGATGGTCCCAATCCGCCGCCCCGCCTGCCGTGAAGTCATGGCGCTCCCCCCTTGTTCAGTCTCTTCCGCAGTGTATGACCGGCTGGCGGGGAATATGCCGGGCAGGCACAATTTGCACGGCCGGGGATTTCCCCTTGACATCGGCAGGAAAATTCCGTATAATAATCAAGCTGCATCCGGGTGTAGCGCAGTTGGTAGCGCGCTTGGTTCGGGACCAAGAGGCCGTGGGTTCAAATCCCGCCACTCGGACCAAAAAAGTTACGGTTTTTGCTTATTTTCTGCAAAAACCGCAACTTTTTTGTTATATTCATTCGGCTGATTTTTCCGTTTCCCCGGTGACCACAGTCTGTACCACAGTTGCTTCTCCCCTGCCGGACCGCCGTTTCCCCATCCGAAAGGCGCCGTTTGTGCAAAACGGAGAAGGTGCGGCGCGTTCCGCTTCCGGGACAGCGCCCGGAAAAACACCTCTTTTTCATAGGAAGCACACACCCGCCGGGGCATCCCCGGCGGGTGTTTTTCATGCTTTCAGCGCCGCCTTTGCCCCTGTGGGCTCCAATAGCGGATCTGCTCCAGTTCCGCCGTGCTCAGTTCCACGCAGAGGCCGCGCCAGTCCTGGGTCAGCTCGTTGGGGGGCCAAAAGCGTACCGGGCCTTCCGGCAGCCGGAGTCACTCCGGCTAGCGGGTCCAGATAAATCCGCCGGAGGGGGTCTTCCTGACAAAGGCCGCATAGGGATAGTGGATGTTCTGCAAGAGGAAAACAGAAGCGTCATACCGCCGGATCTCAGCAAGGCAGAAGTTCCTTGCAGCAGTGTCCGTATCCACTTCCGCCGCCGTCCCGCCGCTCTCCCGGGCCAATGCATGGCACATCCGGCGGAACGCCTGCTCGTCCAGAAACGGAGGGGGCGTTTCGCTTACGCTTCAAAATCCGGTGATCCCCCGGGGAAGCAGCGGCTGCTCATCCGGGCAGCGCTTCTGTTTAGAAGCAGCGATCCGCACAAAGCCCTCCGTCCAGTGGCACTGGCCGATCCGGTAGGCGGCCAGGCTCCACATCTGCTTTTTCATGCGCTGCCGGGCTTCCTCCAGGGCCCGTTGGGCGTCCTGCTCGTTTGCGTAGCAGCCGCTGCTCCAGATGCCCGTCTCGGTCCCGTCCGCGTCCTCATCCCAGCCCCAGATCATGTGGACCGTTTGGGATGGGCCGGCGGTCCCGATCACCGACTTTTCCGTGATCTCGTATGTACAGGGGTAATCCCGAAAGCCGGGAACGGCGGACAAGTAGTGTTCCGCCGTCTGTCGGGCCCCCTCACGGGAGGGAAACAGGCCGATGAAAAATCCCTCGTGCCCCTCGTTGAACAAAGACAAACTGTACAGCATGCCGGTCCTCCTTTTGCCCGGCGCGTCACCGCAATTCCGGGTCCCCTTTCAAGAATGTGGCCGTCGGATACTCTTCCGACAAGATATCCGCCATCAGGTTGGTTCCGCAGATGAAAAAGTGGTGGGTGTCCTGCGAAACAAGATAGTTTTCTTCCCGGAACTTGGTCAGATGCTCGGAGGTCTCGCTGAGATAGAAGGTCCAGAGCGCCCAGTCCGGCGTTTGTTCAGATACCCACAGCTCCGGGCGGTAGCTCTCGTCGGTGACGGTGTAGGAGATGATCCGATCCCACACCAGCCGGAGAGCCTGCTCCGACCGCTTCTCCTTCTGGAAATGGTCGGGGCGCAGGAGAACCACGAAGCCCTCTTCCTCAAAGCCGATCTCCTCGATGTCATAGACCTCGTCCACATCTTTGTGGGGGACCCATTTTCTGAAATTCTCCCAGAAATGATGCTCCAGCATGGCGCCGCACTCCTTTCGTGATCTGCGTTCTCTCAGTCTCCGATGCCGGCGAGTCCACAACTCTGTTCCGCCGCGGTGTCACAGACCCGGCCCAACGCCGCCGCAAAGCGCCGGATCTTGGGGAAGGACACGCCGTATACTTCGATGACCCGGTTTTCTTCCGCCTCATGCTCCGAAAGCCATGCCACAACGGAGTCCGCAAACGTCCGGATGGCCAGGACCTGGTCCGGCTCCAGCAGGGTCTCCCCGTATGGATCAAACCGGTAATAGGTCTCGTAATTCGTGAAGGCGGCCCGGAAATCGTACAGAAAGTTACCGACCGCCTCCGGCTCTTCCACGGTACGTGCCCACATCGCTTTTCCGGGTCTGTCCGACAGAACGGCGCAGGCCTGCTCCAGATTTTTTGCCGCCACAATGGAAAGGGACATCCGCTCACCACCTTTTCTTTTTTTGGGGTCCCGCTTACTCATCCTCTTCCGGCCAGACTGGCTCGCCCGGCGTACCGTCCTCGTTGAGATAGCGGCCGTCGACGATGGTTCGCACACCGCCGCCGAAGCTCCAGTGGTTGGCCTCGATGAACGCCAAAAACAGGTCCAGGAACTGGTCCTCCGAAAGCTCCATGGGCACCTCCACGCACCCCTGGAACTCAAACTCCTTGCTGTGGGCCGGATGCAGGTCATCCCGGAGAGGCCGTGTTCCGGCCGCCCCCCGTTCAGCTTTGCGGTTCCGTCGTTTCATCGTCAGCTACCTCCGTTTCTTCAAAGGGCAGATGGATGGGATAGAGGTCCAGCACAAAGTGCTCCTCCTCAACTTTCGGATCGGGATGACAGTCCGAGCGGCCAAAGGACACATCTCCGATCCGGTGGGTAAAGTCCTCCGGGCAGGTGCCCAGGACCACATACTGACAGACGCAGTATTCCAGATCTCCCTTCTCGTCCGGCTCCAGCGGAGAGGTCTCAAAGGGCTTTTCGATGTCCACCCCCAGGGAGTCCAGATACCGGGCCACCTCCGGATAGGCCGCCTTGACTCTGGCGCAGTAGTTCCGGCAGTAAGCGCAGTCACAGATGTTCTCAGGGCCCAGCGCACGGTAATAGGCCCTTGTTTTTTCTATATTCGGCTTCATCACGGTTTCTTCTCTCCGTTTCTCTTCGCAGATTTCAGAATCTCCAGATAGCGGAAAACAGCTCCCAGCCCCAGAAACAGAAAGCCCGCTCTTCGCAGGAGGCTCCGGTCCCCCGGCAGGAAGGCCGCCAGGAACAGGCATACAATGACCGGCAGGAGCAGCGCAGAGGTGATGAGAAGGCAGAGCCTCCATGTCCGCCAGGAGACCCGCTCCAAGTCCGCTCCGTCCGTCGTCCCATGAAGCAGCAGATCCCGCACAATTTTCAGCCACATGGAAAGCCGCCTCCTCACACCAAAAGCCAATGCTGTCCGCCCGGCATGGTGCGGAGGTTCCCCGGGATCCGCTCCAGCACTTCTCCGGTCTCATAATCCCGCACCAGGACTTCCTCCCGGTAGTCCGGGTCCTCGTACCAGACCGAAGTATACAGCCTGTTTCCTTCCAGAAACTCAAAAACCTCATGGTCCTCCACCGCAAAGTACCGGCGCTCCGGCCAGAGGATCTGGAACTGGTTGTCATGGGCCGACCGGGTCAGCAGAAGGGGCGACGCCTCCAGCATCAGGTTGTAGCAGTCCTCCACCATGGTGAGCGGCAGCACCGCCAGCGGCTCCGTGGTCCCGTCCGTCTCGCGGAAGACCAGGATGCGGATCTCTGCCTTTGGGAAGTCCACCAGCAGCAGTACCACCTGTCCGTCGCGGTACACCGGCCGGCCCAGATACTGCCCCGGTTCCGTGCGGATGGGCTCATAGACCGTGCCCTCCGGGCGATGGACCAGGATAAGCCGGTTTTTCTGAACGGGATGTCCGCTGCGGAACAGCTCCTCCGCCTCGTACAGATCTCCGCTGGCATAGTCGGCGCCCCAGTACCATTCGCTGCTGCCCTGCAATGGCTCCAGATCAGTGATCCCATTTGTGACGATGCGCTTCATATCAAACCTCCCTGGTGTTCTCTCTTTTTGGATCAGGTCCTGAGAGTATAGCATGGAGAGCATGGGCAAGGCATGAATATTTTTTGAAGTTTTTGCTCCTGGACACAGGGCCCTGCTATTGTAGCATATTCCCGCCGCTTTGTGGGCAAATCTTAGCAAACCTTAAGGCCTTTTCTTTCCATATATTTCATCGAGCGTGTTTTCCTGGAAAAGTTTCGGTATGAACGCAGTTATGCAGCGCTTTTAAACAGGTGTGCCGGAAAGCTGGCTTGCGGTTATGGGATATTCGTCTGCTGAAAGGAACAAAACCGGCAACAGACGGACAGAGGAAGATCGGTTTGGAGTGCCGCAACAAAACAGGAATAAAAAATCAGAGTGCCCAAATCTAGACACTCTGACTGGTCCGAGTGGCGGGATTTGGACCCACGGCCTCTTGGTCCCGAACAGCTCCCTCGGGATTTTTTGTAATCTTTTTTAGCCGTTTCCGCTGCTTTCCGCTCCGGAAAGGCTGCTTTCCGGTACGCTTTGAAAACAGGAATTCCGTCCGCTCCGCCGGTTGCTGTGGTGGAATGTGTGGTCAAACCGGCGGGACGGCAGATCGCCCCGTCCGGTGCTTTGCACAGATTGGCGGATGGTCCGCCGCAAAAGGGGGAGCGATGCAGGCAACGGATGCGGATTGTCCTCCGGCGGCCGCTGTGCTATGATGAGGGAAAAGACAGGAGGGAGCACAGACCATGGAGAAAAAGAGGTGCAGCTGGGCCAACCCCAAAAATCCCCTGTATATCCGATACCATGACGAGGAGTGGGGCGTCCCCGTCCACGACGACCGGAGGCTGTTTGAAATGTTGATTTTGGAGAGCTTCCAGGCGGGGCTCTCCTGGGAGTGCATTCTCAACAAGCGGGAGGCCTTCCGCCGGGCCTTTGACGGCTTCGATCTGGAGAAGGTCTGCGCATACGGCGAGGAAAAGCTGGCGGCGCTGGAGCAGGACCCCGGCATCGTCCGCAACAAGCTGAAGATCCGCGCCGCCGTGAACAACGCCCGGATCTTCCAGGCCATCCGGCAGGAGTGGGGGAGCTTCGACCGCTACCTCTGGCACTGGACGGAGGGGAAAACGGTCTTTGAGACGGGCAGGGTCAGCTCGGAGCTGTCGGATGCGGTCTCGGGGGACCTGAACCGCCGGGGCATGAAGTTCGTGGGGACCGTCATCATCTACTCCTACCTGCAAGCGGTGGGGGTCGTCAACTCCCACGAGGAGACCTGCTTTTGCAGGAAGCCGATCAGAGAATAGCCCGATGCAGTCCAAGAGGGACAGCTGAAGAAAGCGGCTGTCCCTCTTTTCCTGCCGTCGGGCAAAGGGACGCTCCATATGCTTCCGGCCTGTCCTGCTGGCGCTCTCCCCACGCTCCAAGTCAGGATATTTCTCCACCATATAGGCGTGAAAATCGTCCTGCCACTTCGTCAGGTTTG
>OLGB01004390.1_pt1 | contig 12063 bp, 8 predicted proteins | sample 1605691 | NCBI WGS metagenome assembly OLGB01 (sample SAMEA3888925, study PRJEB22519) | human gut metagenome | biome: human gut; feature: human-associated habitat; material: faeces | place: Denmark | collected 2010
ATGTGATTTCCATATTCATACTGTTTTTTCTGACGGTAAAGTGTGGCCGGATATCAGAGTAAATGAGGCTTGGCAGCAGGGACTGGATGCCATAGCCATTACAGACCATATTGAGTACCGGCCTTTTAAAGATAAAGTGTTAGGTGACCTGAACGAAAGTTATAATATAGCCAAGGGGCATGCCGACCATTTGGGATTTATACTTATAAAGGGAGCTGAGATTACACGTAATAAGCCGATAGGACATCTCAATGCCTTGTTTATCAATGATGCTAATAAGCTTGCTTTGGAAGACCCCATTGATGCCTTGCATGAAGCCAAACGACAAGGAGCATTTGTCATGTGGAACCATCCGGGCTGGCCTGATGATAAAAGTACTTTATATCCGGTTCATGAACAATTGCTCAAGGATAACTTGATAGATGGAATTGAGACCTTCAATTTCTTGGAGTATTATCCTCTTGCTTTTGATTATGCCAATGAGTATAATTTGGCTTATATGGGCAATTCTGATATTCATCACCTAATCACGGAAACTTATGGTGGTGAGAAGTTGGCACGTCCCCTGACATTAGTGTTCTCTTCTGAAAGGTCGGAAAAAGGGATAAAGGAAGCTTTATTTGCCAGACGTACAGCAGTGTTATTCAACGGTTCTTTGGCAGGAAAAGACGATATACTTAGAAAACTTTTTAACGCTGCGGTGCACGTCAAAAAAATAGAGAATAACAGTGGATATACAGAATTGAGTAATACTTCAGACTTGAATTTCATTCTTCTGATTGGCAATTATCGGTATTGCTTGTCCCCTAACAAGACTTTACGTTTGAAACTGCCGGAAACAGGCAGGGTTATAGTGGAAAATTGTCATACAGGGAAGGATTCCAAATTGGAATTTATCCTACCACTGCAGTAATAATCAATGAGACGACTTATGAAACGCTGGCTGTTATCTGTTTTTTCTTACTGGCAAGCAGTGTAGCGTCAAAGTGGCTGCGAATGGAATAGTAGAAGTATGGCTGCCATTGATAGGAGAAGAAAAGACTCTTCTAAAAAAAGAATGCGAAGTTCTAAAAGAAGAACTTCGCATTCGCGAGATGAAAAAAAGGATTGAAAAAGAAACAGTTTATATATTGGTTAGGTGAGGTGTTTTTCTTTTTTTCCGGTGAACAAACTACAAAAGAAGGAGTATACTCCCCCTTTCTTAGAAATCAAGCTCTGATTATTGCCCGTAATTCGGCTATGCAGCGAAAGAACCTCATTAGCGAGTTTGGTCATTTTCTCCAAATCAGCTATTAATTCTTCCTCCCGCTGAGTGCGCACATAATTTTGTTCCAGCAAATCATCGTTAAATTTCGCCAACCGGGCATTTTCCTGATAAAGCCAATTCACATGCTCTACCGGAAGACGCTCAACAGTCGCATCATCAGGATAAGATTTTATCGCGTTAAAAGTAAGAGCCCTATCAATCTCTTCAGTATCCACCATCGGGTTGGTGTCTTCATAGGGTTCCTTGTTGATAGACGAGTACGTTAGATAACTGAGCCTGATCCATTCAAGGATGCGCTCTTCAGAAATACCGTATTTGTCAGCCGCTAACTTTATAGATACCCAATTAGCCATATAGTGTTTGATTATTAGTTTAAAAATCAACCCTATACGGCTATAATGGTATATTATAAAAGTACGGGGTCTTACGGGTCAGTCCGAAAACCCTGTGGATATGTTATGTTAATACGCGCAAGTGAACTATCTTTGCGTTCAAATTAAAATTATCTGCCCAATGCCTTCCAATCGCAACCTACATAAGTTACTACGAGTCGTCTTTCCCGAAGTTTTAATGGAGTATTTCGAGATCTCCGGTTGGCATGACGACTCTGTCAAAATTGAAGTTTGGCTTGATGAAAAGAACTACATGGAACGTTCAGATTACAAGAGTGGAACTGTGATCTCACATGGTTTTACTGATGAGAAAGTGATTCAGGACTTTCCTCTGCGCGGCAAACCTGTTTATCTTCATGTAAGACGTCGTCGCTGGTATGACAAAGCTACCGGGGAAACTTTTTCCTATACCTACGATGATCTTACGGCCGAAGGGACGAAACTCACTCCTGAGTTCGTTTCTTTTTTAAAAGAATAAGATTGAAACTACCGCGGCCAGCATAAGCTCCATAGCAGATGCTTATGGGGTAAAGGGGAAACAGTTAACTTCACAGTACAAGGAGTTTATCAGCGCATACAGACAGTGGGATCAGTTAGATCATGCCACAGAATATGTCCTGTTCAAACAGAACATAGGCCCTAGCCTTTGTATTGACGAGACTTCTTTGAGTTGCGGAGAATTATATACTGTTGTCACTAACCGTACGGGACGTGGTGGCAAAGGTACACTTGTGGCCATGATACGTGGCACGAAGTCTGAAGACATCATAAAGGTGCTTGAAATGATTCATGTCTCCAAGCGTAAGACAGTCAAAGAGGTCACTTTGGATCTTTCGCCGACCATGATGCGGATTGTCCGAACGGCTTTCCCCAACGCCACTATGACAAATGACCGGTTTCATGTACAGAAGCTCTTTTATGAGGCAATTGATGAACTCAGGATTACTTATCGCTGGATGGCACGGGATTTAGAGAACGATGAAATTCAGCGGTGCCGAGAGCAAAATATAGATTATGTTCCGTTTCGATATACCAATGGTGATACCCGTAAGCAGCTGCTGGCGAGGGCTAAACATGTACTTGTTAAGCATTTTAGTAAATGGACTGAATCCCAAAGAATACGTGCGGAAATCATATTCGAACATTATCCGGAATTGAAATCAGTTTACGACTTAGCTATAGAATTGACCAATGTGTATAATAAGCACTATGACAAGGATGTGGCACGTGGAAAGCTTGCCTTGTGGTACAATAAAATAGAAAAGCTTGGATACGGATGTTTCAGAACCGTAACAAATACCATGCAGAACTATTATGAAACAATACTAAACTATTTCGTTAACAGGGAAACAAATGCATTTGCAGAATCATTCAATGCAAAAATTAAAGCGTTCAGAGCACAGTTTAGGGGAGTCGGAGATATACCATTCTTTATTTTTAGATTATGCAAATTAACAGTGTAGATTTAACATATCCACAGGGTTTTCGGGCTGACCCGACATTTGGCCCCGAGCTATACTTTCAAGAAAAAGGAAGAGGCTGCATCGGATGTTGAGAACTTCAATAAGAATGTTGCAGGTATTCAGCAAAACACTTTTCCTGAGGATGAAATAGATAATCTAATTTTGCGAGCTGTTAGGACAGAATATCCAGAATGTAACGTGTTTAACAAGCTTATTCTCTTTGTGTCAGAAAGAGAGTCTTTAAACTATTATAAGGGAATGCCTCAAGCACAATCATTGATTCGTATTTTGCCTAAGATTGATCATAATGATCCTTCAAAATGGTTTTTATATGATGGTAGAGAGATTTTTACTAAAGCATTAACAATCTATGTTGATTGGACTGATTCCAATCTTTTTAATAATGAAGCGTTTAATCTGTATTATGACATATCTTATGAATCGGAAATTAAAGATATGATGAAAACGTTTAGCCAAGTGGTAAAGCCGATATAAATTCTAAGGCGAAAACCCAGTAAATCACTGGAGAATCATTGGTTTTAATCCTCTTTTTAATCCTTAAAGCAAAAATCCTTGTAACCATATACTGAAATTCAGTTAGTTACAAGGATTTTAAGAGGTTCCTGGCGGATTCGAACCGCCGTACACGGTTTTGCAGACCGCTGACTAAGCCACTCATCCAAGGAACCATAACTTCAACACAAAACAACTACTTTTGTTTTGCGAGTGCAAAGAAAGAGAATAATATTGGAATTACCAAACTTTTCCTTTCTTTTTTATTTTTCCCTCCGAATATTATAGAAGTAGAGAAAATGAGCTTACCTTTGCCTATCAAATAGATAAATAACGAAAAAATGACTTATACAGAAACTGTAATACCGGGCGTATGGATCATTGAGCCAAAGGTATTGAAAGATGTGCGCGGATACTTTATGGAAGCTTTTAAGCAAGCGGAATTCGAGGAGCATATCGGAAAAATCCAGTTCGTGCAAGACAACGAATCTTGCTCCTCTAAAGGCGTATTACGAGGATTACACTATCAGCTAGCGCCCTATTCTCAATCTAAATTAGTCAGGGTGATCAAAGGACGGGTATTGGATGTAGCCGTAGACGTACGTGAAGGCTCGCCCACATTCGGCAAATATGTAGCTGTAGAGTTATCGGACGAGAATAAACGCCAGTTATTCATTCCACAGGGATTCGCCCACGGATTCCATGTATTAAGTGACGAGGCTATCTTTACCTATAAAGTAGATAATCCATATACTCCGACGCATGAACGGGGAATCCGCTATGACGATCCCACGGTCCATGTAGATTGGAGCATCACAGATCCGGAATCGATCAACCTATCCGAGAAAGACACCAAGGCTCCATTGCTGAAAGACGCTGAGCTTAATTTCAAATACTAAACACTGTACAGATATGAAAACTTACCTAGTTACCGGTGCCGCCGGTTTTATCGGTGCCAATTTCATCAAACATATGCTGGCGAAATATGACGATATCAAGATCGTTGTCCTAGACTTGCTGACTTACGCAGGTAATTTAGGCACCATCGCCGAGGATATCGATGGAGTACGTTGCGAGTTCGTGAAAGGCGATATTTGCGACCGTGCCTTGGCCGACCAGCTATTCGAGAAATACAACTTCGATTATGTCGTGAACTTCGCCGCTGAAAGTCATGTGGACCGAAGCATCGAAAATCCCCAGCTATTCCTGCAAACCAACATCCTTGGTACACAAAACCTATTGGACGCCGCACGAAAAGCATGGGTTACCGGTAAGGCCGAGACAGGTTATCCAGTATGGCGTGAAGGCGTACGTTTCCATCAAGTCTCTACCGACGAGGTCTATGGAAGTCTAGGTGCCGAAGGATATTTCCACGAGACCACGCCTTTAGATCCCCGTAGCCCGTACAGCGCCTCCAAGACAAGCGCGGACTTATTCGTAAAGGCTTATCACGAGACGTATAAGATGCCGGTATCTATTACCCGTTGTTCCAACAACTACGGGCCTTACCATTTCCCGGAAAAATTGATTCCTTTAATTATAAAGAACATATTGGAAGGTAAATCCCTACCTGTATATGGTGACGGCACAAACGTACGCGACTGGTTATATGTAGAGGATCATTGCAAGGCGATCGACGCCGTCATCCACCACGGACGTGTGGGAGAGGTTTACAACGTAGGCGGTCATAACGAGAAGCAGAACATCGAGATCGTAAAACTCACGATCCGGACGATCCATCAACTAATGACCGAACAACCGGAATATCGCCAAGTATTAAAGAAAAAAGAGATCGGTGCCGATGGAGAAATCTCTATCGACTGGATCAACGACAGCTTGATTACATTCGTAAAAGACCGTCTGGGCCATGATCAACGATACGCCATCGACCCGACGAAGATCACCAACGAATTAGGCTGGACACCAGAGACCTGCTTCGAGGTCGGTATCGTAAAAACCATCCGTTGGTATCTTGAGAACCAAAAATGGGTAGAGGATATCACCGGTGGAGATTACATGAAATATTACGAGCAAATGTATGGATCACGTTGATTCCTCAACGTGACCGTGTGTATGTGGATGAATCTCAGAGAGGCTGTTTCCTAATTCGGGAGCGGCCTCTCTTATTTGTTTCCGGATCGTCTCGCGTATCTCCTCACGCACATTCCTGCGGGTACTATCCAGTTCCGCTTGCTTGGCAGGTTTCAAGAAATCTTTATATTTACATTTCACTATCTTGAACTTGAAATCATCCAGATTCCCTTTTATATCGATACCCAACTTAAACGGTACCGGCGATTTTAAAACCGAGAGATGGTAATCGAATGTCATATCCAAATTATGCGTTCCTCCTACGGCTACTTTATACCGGTCCATCTCCACCAAGAATGGGAATACCTCGATCTTGTTATCATGGATCGCTAAATCTACCGCTATACTATCAATCATATTCCGTTTTTTATTCTTGAACATCAACGTCTTCGATATCTCGGTAAATGTCTCACCATCCAGCAGCACCATATTCTTTCCGCTCAGGTAGCAAGAGGCATTTACAGACGGCAGCAACACGGACATCGTAGAATCCGCCTTGCAAGTCGCCGTCATCTGGCAATCTACCATGCCTTCGAACGAACGAAGCATAGGGACCAATGTGTCGATATCCGGGAATAAACTGATTAACCGTTCCACTAAAATATCATTTAAGGACAACTCAAATCCCATAGTCGCCTCTTGATCTGTTTTGGTCGTATAAACCATCGTCAGATCTCCGGAACCGATATTCGAGCTCATACATAAATCGCTCAGATTGATACTTTGATCCCGGATTACAACCTCACCTTTCACATCCTCCAACTTCAGATCCTTAAAATCTATTTTTTTAGCATTTGTATGAAGCGTCAGATCCAAGAATTTCGGAACAACAAATAGTTGAGAGATCGAATCCGTAGCGACACTATCCACGGTATTCGCTAATAGATGATCCGTCTCCAGTACGGAGATACTGTCTTCCGAGAAGGCCCCAACCGAATTGGATGCCAATTGATCAGAAAACTGCAAACCTTTACCTATAGCTAGCATCAACTGGTTACAATCGATCAGATCGGATTCCAACTCGAAATTCGCTTTCAGCTTTCCTCCCCGTAGCATGGCCCGCCGGATGTCGCTAAGCTCTCCGCTCAAAGTAAAATCGCTCTTTCCTAAATGCAGGCGGGCACCACTCAACGTCATATTGTTAGTATTGAATTTCACGCTTGTCTCATCAATATACATCGGAATGGGGAATAAGCGGCTAAAGCCCCTCAATTGCTTAAACCTCACTTGTCCCCGAGCCTCCCATTGGCGTAAGACACTGTTTGAGGAAGCGACCGAATCCACTTGCGACCGCTGTCTATTCGCCCTTCGGGTGGTCTGCGTGCGCCTGCGCAAGGTATCACCGGCGGCAATACGGCGTTCACGTTGTTGACGAATCGCTTGCCGATAAGGTAATGCTTCCAAAGAGAACTGGCTTTCCGTCAGAACCATACCCGTCCGTAAAGGGATAAGAATATATTTTAAGGTGTCCACCGAGATCGTAGCTCCCGCCATAGGGATCCGCTTATCTGTAGAAGAAGCCTTGATGCCCCCTTTCAACACGGTCTTACCGGCCACCATCCAGGTAGAATCCGGCAACTTGGTGCGTAAATGATCAAATTCCAACCCTGCGGTCATAGGGATAACAGCCGTTGTATCAATAACCGGCGTCGTATTGGCTACCATCTTCAATCCACCGATATTCGTACTGATCTCATCCTTATACTTTATATTCAAGGTATCCACCGATAGATTAGCGCTCAACAATCCTTTCGCATTCAGATATTTACTTTCATTTTCCGTAGATCCTACAAACAGATTCGCCCCAGCGATATACATATCCACGCCTAACGGCTTACTAAACGCCTTGAAGCGATCAACCGTCAAATTGCCGGATGATTTGACCTTGGCGAAGCGGCTATTCACGATATCATCCACCTTAAACACCGTAGATAAATCAGCCATCATGGTACCCTCCAGCAGCAGTGTGTCGGGATTCAAGAACTCTTTAGCCAAACGGGTAAAATCGACCTGCCCTTTCATCTCCGCCCGAATCGCGGGATTCCTCCAGATATCCCTAACCTCGCCACTCATGGTCAACGAGGTATTCAACCCGATCAATGTCAACTCCTCCAAAGAGACATAAGAAGAATCCGGGTAAGCGCCATTCAAATGTAAATCCACGTCCATGCGCAATGTATCGATCCCCTGTTCAATACCTTTTACATGATAAGAACCATCCTCTATCTTGCAGCATAAGTTCACGGTCGGAACAATACTATCCCCTAATTCTCCACGGATATCCCCTTCCAAAATAATACGTCCCTCAGCAAGTGTTTTATCCCGATCCTTAAAATATTCATCCGGAATAAAATGTAAGAGATCATTCATATCGGAAACCTTCAACCCGAAAGTCATATCGATCCGTGACGGATTATCCTCGGTAGCCGGTACCATAAAGCCATCCGCCGTAAAAGGCAGGTTATTCACCAGCAACTCCGCGTCCCTCAACCCAATCCGGCGAAGTCCGTCAGCCAACAACAAACGTCCCTTGAAGCGTAACGCTAACTTATTCGCCAAAGAATAAGACGGGCTACGGAATACGATCGAGGAAGAACCGGTCTCCACATCCAACTTATTTCCTCGTTGGGTCAAAAGGCCGTCTATATGTAAAAAGAAACCATCGATCGCCGTATATAAATCCTGCTGGCGGTCATCATAGACAAAGTGCCCATTCGTAATATGCACTTGCTGCAAATCTATTTTAGGCAATGGAGATGACGATGATTCATCTACCGAATCCATCTCACTTTGATAAATCTCCCAATTCGCCTTTCCCTCCTCATTCACATAACCATAAAAACGGATACTATCCATGATAACCCGAGGAATCGTCACCTTCCCGCTAAACAGATAATCCGTAGGGTTAAATACGACGATCGCTTTTTTGAAAGACAACAAGGAATCCGAAGGAATCATCAAATCCTCCTGATAGCCTATAGAATCCTCAGCCAGATTTGAGATCAAACGCCCATTCGTCAACTTCACTCCCAGATAAGGATACGTCTCAAAATAAGTCAACTCCACCCGCTCACATTCCAAGTGCGCCTCTATGAATTCGTTTGTTTTTTCTACGACCAGCGGTGTCAGCTTCTCCGGAGGTAAGACCGCCCATTTCAGTATACCAACCCCGATCAAGGGAAGTATGAAAAAGATCCCGACCAACACAGACACAACAACCAGCAATATCTTTCTTATTCGTACCATACTCATTCCTTCATCTTATCACAAACAACACTAATTAAATTGTATGAGCAAAAATACGAAATACTATCCCAAAGACAACGCTTATCTCATAAAAAAAGGCCCCCCGCAATGAGAGACCTTCTTTCTACATCTTATTTATTTTTCTACAATTCATTTATCCAGAACCTCATATTTAGAATGCTGGCTCTTGAACTCGGGAACGATCTCCTTCATCCGCTTCACGATCTGCATATCCCCCTCCACGGCACAAGCACGTACCAAGGCATCAATCCGCAGATTGGCGTCCGCATAATCATACGCACGGACTTGGGCGATCTTGATCTTCGGATGAAAAGTAGGCTTGGAGGTCTCATCCTCATTGAGCACCTCCTCATACAACTTCTCCCCGTCTCGCAATCCCGTGAACCGGATCTCGATTCCCTTCACCCCGCTCAGACGGATCATACGCTCAGCCAGATCCACGATCCGTACAGGTTTACCCATATCGAACACGAAGATCTCGCCCCCATTACCCATCGTACCGGCCTCTAGGACCAGCTTACAAGCCTCCGGTATCAGCATGAAGAAACGAATGATATCCTTGTGCGTCACCGTCACCGGACCGCCCCGCTTGATCTGCTCCTTGAATAACGGGATCACGGAACCGTTCGATCCCAGCACATTGCCGAAACGAGTCGTCACGAATTGCGTACGCCCCCTCACCTTCCCATCCTTGATAGCCTGATCTAAGCTCTGCACGTAGATCTCGCAAATACGTTTCGAGCAGCCCATCACGTTCGTGGGATTCACCGCTTTGTCGGTCGATACCATAACGAACTTCCTCGTGCCGTATTTCACCGCCAAGTCTGCGATCACCCGGGTACCGTCCACGTTGTTGCGGACACTCTCCTCCGGATTATCCTCCATCATAGGCACATGCTTGTAGGCCGCGGCATGAAACACGTAATCCGGACGATGCTCCTCGAACAATTCCTCCATGCGTTCACGTACACAAATATCGCTCACAACCGTATAGGATTCTATATCCGGCCACCCACGAGCCATCATCAAGCGGACATCGTGCAAGGGGGTCTCCGCCTGATCTATCAAGACCATACGTTCCGGGGCGAACTGGGCTACCTGCCGCACGATCTCGCTGCCGATACTCCCGGCGGCTCCTGTTATCAGAATCCGCTTACCGGTAAGCTGCTCCCTCACCGCCTCCAAGTCTATCTCGATCTTATCACGGGGCAGTAAATCCTCTATATTCACCTCCCTCAGCTGGGTATGGCTCAAGTCGCTCCTCCCGTCCCACTCTTGGGCGGCAGGAGTCATATAGATCTTTATATTCGCCTTGATCAGCCTGTCCACCATCTCCTGATTATTCCGGATCGCCTCAACTTTCAATGGAGACACCAGCAAGACATCGGCTTGCAGCCTTCTCATCACACCAATCAAATCCTCGTTATTCGGATAAACCTTGACTCCCATTAAATACCGATTCCCAATCTCAGCCATGTCCGAGATAAATCCAGCCAGCACAAACCGGGCCGGATCCTGATTCTGGATACTCTTCGCCAAACTCACCCCACCTTGCTTCACGCCATAGATAAAGGCTCGTTCCGCCTTAGCCACACGAAAAGTACTTACATAAAAATATTTCACGAACACACGCATCATCCACATCAAGCTCATAGCCAACAACGCAGAGAGGATCAGATCCCGTTTACGGATATACACCAAATAAGGAGAAAACTCCGTCAACGTCTGAAACACGACCACGCAAATCAAGCCAAACAAGACGGCGAATCCCACCTTTTGCAAGTCCACGAAAGAGGAATAACGTATAATCCCCGAATAGGTATGGAACAGGCGAAAGCCTACCAGATAAGGAATCAGGCATACCAACAGCGTGACCAATAGATGCCCTAAGATATCCAAGGTCGACAACACACCATTATTCAAGGTATACACCAATAAGCCGGAAAATAAGATCAAGCAGCAATCCAGCAAGATAATACCCCAATAGGGTAAGGATTTCTTGGAAAAGTACCAGGTAGATAGTCGAGAAAAAGGATCCCTCATATCAATTCTTGTTTATGTAGTTACACGAATAATCTATAGAATAAAAGCTCTTTTGGGCTATTTCGATACAATAGCTCTAAATGTTTGAAATATCAATCTTATATCGAAAGTAAAGGAATGTCTGGCAACATATTCCAGATTAATACGCAATTTATCTGGCATTATTACTTCCACATAATACTTATCAGGATCATTAACCCGCTCAAGAAGTTCATTCTCATTTCGATACCGAATAGAAGCCAAATCAGTAATGCCCGGCCTAACATCCAACACATGCATTTGTTCTTCCGTATACATATCAACATACTTACGAACTTCCGGACGAGGACCAACCAAACTCATATCCCCTTTAAACACATTAATCAATTGAGGAAATTCATCCAATTTGTATTTACGGATATAATAGCCGGACCGAGTAATCCGAGGATCATGTCCACCTACAGTAATAAGTCCTTTCTTATCTGAACCCACACGCATGCTACGGAATTTAAATAGCTGAAAATCCATATTATTACGCCCCACACGAACTTGCTTATAAAAGACTGGACCGATAGAATCACACTTAATCCAAATTGTCAAAATGATAAATAGAGGACTAAGCAAGATAAGCCCTATCCCGCTCGCAACAATATCAAATATACGTTTCAAATCGTTTGGATTATTTTATTGGGAAATAATGTCAACAAAATTGGAAATCACATACTCCACATCCTCATCCGTAAGACTGGTGTGTAAGGGTAAAGTAATCTCATTATGGTATTGGTTATAAGCATTCGGATAATCTGCGATATCAAAACCTAACGCCTTATAAGCAGTCATCATGGGTAACGGTTTATAATGTACATTACAAGCGATTCCCCGTTCTGCCATTTTGATGATAATCTCATTCCTTTGTTCGATGCTCTTATCCAATAACCGCACCAAGTACAAATGTCCGCTGGAAACATGGTCTCCATCCAAATGGTTCAGTGTTTGCGTACGATAAGTAGCTAACGCCTCATTATAACGGCGGATGATCTCCTGTCGT
>OLGB01004396.1_pt1 | contig 12049 bp, 7 predicted proteins | sample 1605691 | NCBI WGS metagenome assembly OLGB01 (sample SAMEA3888925, study PRJEB22519) | human gut metagenome | biome: human gut; feature: human-associated habitat; material: faeces | place: Denmark | collected 2010
TCTGCTGATAATTGGGATGGATTCCTTCCTTCATTGCTCTCGTTCACCTCTTTCTCTTCCAGACTACCCTTGGGAAGCTTTCACCTCACAAAAGCGAACTTTAGTTTACCACAGTCCCCTTTGAAATGCAAGCATTTTTCACAGAATTTTCAGATTTTTTTGTCTCCCGGTAGCATTCTTTTTGCTTTTTTGCGTTTCTTTCCTTGAAATGCAACGTTCCGTGCGGTATTATGATATAATATTGTATAATTTCCCAAAAAAGAAGGTGTGCGCTGTGATCCGTTGGTCCTTGCTGGCGGAATTCTTTTCGCTGTTCATTTTGGGCATCATCTTTGTCCGCTACTACTGCTACGAGCGGAAAGTGGCCTTCACCCGCAAGCGGAGGCTGTTTTTATTCTGCCTGCTCACTTCCGGGGCTTCCATCCTGCTGAACATCCTGTGTGTGTTCACTCTGGCCCGGCCGGACGCGGTCCCTCTGTGGGTGAACATGGCCCTCAACACCCTGTATTTCCTGCTCAGCGCCGCCATGTGCTCCCTGTTCGCCTATTTCCTGCTGATACTGATTTTGGAACATGTGTACAGCTCCCGGTGCCTGCGCTCCGCCCGGCGGGTCCTGATGGCCCTGACGGCAGCCTTTGCAGCCCTGTCGCTGGCCACGCCCTTCACCGGCCTGCTGTTCTACTTTGACGAAAACGGCTACTACCAGCGGGGTCCCCTGAACCAGATCGGCTACGGCTTTCTCTTTCTGGAGCTGCTGGTGCTGGCAATCTGCTTCTTCCGCAACCGCAGCAGCGTCTCCACCCACATGGTGTACGTCATGCGCAGCCTGCTGCCCTTCATTCTTGCGCTCTCGTTGTTCCAGCTGTGCTACCCGGAGATCCTGCTCAACGGCACACTCAGCGCCGCCGCTATTTTGATCCTCTTCATCGCCTTCCAGAGCCACACCAACGACCATGACAGTCTCACCGGCGTCCGCAGCCACAACAATTTCCTCACGGAGCTGTCCCTGCGGATCGCGGGACGCCAGTCCATCCAGGTGATCATGGTGTCGCTGCTGTCCCTGTCGGACATCAATCTCCAGCACGGCCACGCCGTGGGTGACGCCGTTCTGTATGAGGCAGCCCAGTATCTGGAGCGTTTCTCTCCCCAGGGCCGGGCCTTCCGGCCGGGGAATACCACCTTTGCCCTGGTGCTGCCCTGGACCTCCCAGCAGCAGGCCGACCGGGATCTGGAGGCCGTGCGCTGCCGGTTTCAGGAGCCCTGGGTCCTGGGGGATCTGGTCTGCCGGTCTGATTTCTGCATGACGGACCTGTGCTGTGGAGATCAGCCTGGCAGCTCCGCCGAACAAGTGCTGGAGCAGCTGGAATACGCCCTGTCCCTGGCCAAGGCCGACCGGGGCATCGTCCGGTTCGACGAGCAGGTCGCCCGCAGCCTGCGGCACAAGCAGGGTCTGATCGGAACCCTGCGCCGCTCCATCCAGGAGCGGCGGTTCCGGGTGTGGTATCAGCCCATTTACAATTGCCGGGAGCATCGCTTTTGCAGTGCGGAAGCCCTGCTGCGTCTGATGGATCAGGAGGGCACCATCATCCCGCCGGACACCATTGTTCCTCTGGCGGAGGAGACCGGCATGATCGGCGATCTGACGTGGCTGGTGCTGGACGAGGTCTGCCGCCTGCTCAGCGGCGGCACCGTTCCGCAGCTCAAGGCGGTGACTGTGAACCTCTCCATGCAGCAGCTGCTGGACGAGGACCTGTCCCACCGGCTGCTGTCCATCCTGGACGCCTACGCCCTGACGCCGGACCGGGTGAAGCTGGAGATCACGGAGCGGTTCCTGCTCCACGACGCCCGCCACGCCCGGCGGCAGCTGGCAGCGCTGAAGTCCGCGGGGTTTGAGATCTACATGGACGATTTCGGTGTGGGCTATTCCAACCTCTCCAGCGTGCTGGACTATCCGCTGGACTGCATCAAGCTGGACCGGAGCCTGATCCGCCGGCTGCCCGGAGACCAGCGCTCCCGCCTGATGGCGGAGACGCTGCTGACGCTGTTCCACCGGCTGGACAAGACGCTGATCGTGGAGGGCGTGGAGACCGCTGAGCAGGCCGAATACCTGACGGAACAGAACGCCGACATGATCCAGGGGTTCTACTATGCCTGCCCCATGCCCCAGGAGGCCCTGGCAGAATTCTTCCGGGACCAGGATGCAGCGTCTGAGATGTGATGCCGCCTCCTTCAAAAATCGATCAAGCCGCCGGAGCGAAACGCTCCGGCGGCTTTTTTTCGGGAAGAGCCTCTCAGACCTCCACGGTCTCGCCGGGGGTCAGGAAGTACAGCACCCGGCGGGCCACCTTTTTTTCCAGCACCCGCTCCAGAGCGCCGCTGTACGCCTCCAGCTGGGGCCGGTAGTGGGCCGCCCGCTGGGCGACCTCCTCCGGCGTGCGGACATGGTCGGTCTTGAAATCCACCACCGTCAGCCCCTCCGCCGTCTCGAAGCAGCAGTCCACCACGCCCTGGAGCAGCATCCGGTCCCCGCCGGCCGCCTCGTCGTCGTAGTCCCGCGCATCCATCAGCAGCGTGAAGCGATACTCCCGCAGGAGGTTTCCACCCCGGCGGATCTCCTCCGCCAGGGGGCTCTCCAGGAAGCGGACCAGCTGCCCAGGATCCACGGAGGCGGCCTGCTGGTCGGTCAGCAGCCCCCGGCGGCGCAGGTCCTCTATCTGCCCCGCCGCGTCGGGGTTTTTGAAGTCCAGGTATTGCAGCGCCAGGTGGGTGGCGGTGCCCCGCTCCGCCGCCGTCAGGCCCCGGCGCTCCTGCCGGAACAGGGGCTGGCGCAGCGGACGCAGATAGGGCGTGTGGGCGGCGTTTTCCGCGATCTCCTGGTCCAGCTCCCGGCCCTTGAGCTGGGTTGCCGTGACCTTGGCGGGCAGCGCGGTCTCCCGCTGGAAGGGATAGACGAAGTCCAGCAGGGCCGGATCGAAGGAGACCTCCTCCGCCGTCTCCCCCGCCGCCCTCTCCGGCGGGGCCGGGCGGGCGGCGTAAACGGCGGCGTCGTGAACAAAGACCTGCCAGGGCCGGTCCTCCCCGACGTACAGTCTCTCCGGCTCCAGCTCCGCCAGGGCCCGCAGGGGCGCGGCCTCCGGGCGGCACAGCAGGGGCAGCAGGATCCAGTCCCCCATGCTGCGGCCCTCCGCCACCGCCTCCGGCAGCGCCGGACAGCCGGCCACGGCGCAGAGCTTTTTCAGCCGGGTCCCGGCGTGGTACACCGCATCCACCAGGATCAGCTTCTCCTGGGGGCGGGTCATGGCCACGTACAGGATCCGCTGCTCCTCCGCCAGGTTCTCCCGCCGCAGCTTCTCCTGGAGGGCCAGGCGGGCCAGGGTGGGATACTGGATCCGCCGCTCCAGGTCCACCCGCCGGGGCCCCAGGCCCAGGGTCGGGTGCACCAGCACCGCCGTATCAAAGTCCTGCCGGGAGAAGGCGTGGTCCAGGTCCGCCAGGATCACCACCGGGAACTCCAGGCCCTTGGACTTGTGGATGCTCATGAGCCGCACACCGGAGACCGCGGAGGGCCCCTTGGTGGGCGGCGCCTGATCCTGGTCCAGCAGCCGCCGCAGCTCCGTCACGAAGGCGAACAGGCCCTTGCAGCCCCCCGCCTCGAACCGTTCCGCCTGACCGCTCAGGGCGATCAGGTTCTCCCGGCGCTGGGGTCCGTCGTCCATGGCGCCGAAGATGCCCAGGACGTTGAGACGGTTGTAGATGGTCCAGATCAGCTGGTGGACGCTCAGGTCCCGGGCCGCCTGGCGCAGGTCCTCCAGCGCGGCCAGGAAAAATCGGCAGTCCTCCCCGCCGTCGGCGCGGACTGCGTCGTAGAAGTCCCCGGTCCGGTCTCTGCCCCGGATCTCGGCCAGCCGGTCGGGGGTGAAACCGAACACCGGCGAGCGCAGCACGGAGATGAGGGGCACGTCCTGGCGGGGATTGTCCACGATCTCCAGCAGCGCCAGCATGACGGAGATCTCCATGGTCTCAAAGAAGTCCCCGCTCTCCTGGAAGGCGCAGGGGATGTCCTGCTCCGCCAGGGCCTGGGCGTAGGCCGCGCCCCGGCTGCCGGGGGAGCGCAGCAGGATCACCACGTCCTCCGGCCGGCAGGGACGGCGGGCGCCGTCCTCTCCGGTGACCAGGAAGGGCTCGTCCAACAGGCGGCGGATCCGCGCCGCCACGAAGCGGGCCTCGGCGGTGAGCTTGCGGACGGGCCGCTCCTCCGCCGCCCCCCGGGGCTGGGCGGCGATCAGGTGGAACTCCGTCTCGCAGCCCTCCGCGGCCGGATAGTATTCCGCGCCGAAGTGGAGGGACTCGTCGTCGCCGTAGGCCATCTCCCCCATCTGGGGAGAGAGGATGTTGGAAAAGACGAAGTTGGCCCCGTCCAGCACCTCCTGCCGGGAGCGGAAGTTCTTCGTCAGCAGCAGCTTCCTTGGCTCGCCCTCGGCGGCCTCGCCCCGGGTCTTGTAGCGGCTGTACTTGTCCAGAAAGATGGTGGGGTCCGCCAGGCGGAAGCGGTAGATGCTCTGCTTCACGTCGCCCACGGTGAAGAGGTTCTTCCCCTCCCGGGACACGGCCCGGAAGATGGCGTTTTGCACCTCGTTGGTGTCCTGGTACTCGTCCACCAGGATCTCCGCGTACCGGTCCGCCACCTGGCGGCCCAGCTCCGTGGGGGTCCCGTCGGGGCCCACCAGGAGGCCCAGGGCCAGGTGCTCCTGGTCGGAGAAGTCCGCGGCGTTCATCCGCAGCTTCTCCTGCCGGTAACGCTCGGCAAAGCGCGCCGTCAGGTCCAGCAGGGCCACCATGGCCGGAGCCACCGCCCGCAGGTCCTCCATGGCCTCCTCCCCGCTGACGCCCAGGGGCTCCCCCAGCTTCTTCCAGCCCGCCTTGCAGTTCTCCCAGATCTGCTTGAGGGCCGCCACGTCCGCATCGTCCTTGCGGCCCTTGGGGGTGGTCAGCCGGGGGAAGGTCACGGCGGCGTTGGCCGCCCGGGCTGCCTCCCAGGTCTCCGCCCCGGCCAGGGCGTCGAAGCACTCCGCGGCCACGGAGAACTTCTCCCCGTAGCCCCGCTCCAGTGCCTCATCCCCCGCCGTCCGGTCCGCGCCGGACCGCAGCAGCGCCGCCCAGTGGGCCGCCCGGCGGCGCACCTGGGCCAGGAGCTCCGCGGCGTAAGGCGTTCCGTCGAACCCGGCGGGCAGGTCCGCCCAGGCCGCCCGGCTCTTCTCCAGCCATCCCTCCGGGGAGGCGTGGCTCTGGAGCTTTCCATACAGCTCCAGCACCAGCTCCTCCAGGCGGCTGTCGTCCCGGCCGGTGCCCAGAGTGTCCGCCAACGCCGCGCCGCCCTCATCCAGGTTTCCATAAAACTCCTCCAGCTCCCGGCCCAGGCACCGGCGGCGGAGCAGGTCCGCATCGGCCTCGTCCAGGACCCGGAAGTCCGGCGTCAGGGCGTGGCGGTCCTCCTCCCGGGCCAGCAGGTGGGTATTCTCCCGCAGCAGCGCCGTGCAGAAGGCGTCCACGGTCTTGATGTCCGCCTGGTACACCCGCAGCAGCTGCCGCCGGAGGCGTCCGTCGCCGGGGTCCTCCCCCAGGCGCTTGTTCAGTTCCGCGGCGATCTTGCTCCGCAGCTCCGCCGCGGCGGCCCGGGTGTAGGTGATGATGAGGAAGTCGTCCAGGTTCCGGCGCTCCTCCGTCACATACCGGAACAGCCGCTCCACCAGCACCTTGGTCTTGCCGGAGCCGGCGGCGGCGGACACCAGCAGCGCTCCGCCCCGGTCCTCCACCGCGGCGCGCTGCTGGTCGGTCAGTTTCACCTTTGCCATGGGACCTCCTCCTCTCCTCGTTGTGCCGGCATAGTCCCTCCGCCGTCACGGCACCTCCGGCGCCGTCTCCTCTTCCACGGCCTGCCAGAACTCCTCCGGCTTCACCGGCAAAATCCACCGCAGGCGGTCCCGGTCCCGGCCGTCCTGGAAGTGGCAGGCCGACTCCCAGTCGCAGAAGCGGCAGTAGCTGTCCTCCTCGCTGCGGCAGCAGGGGTCCGCATCGATGTTGCCCTCCCGGACCTCCCGTCCGATCTGCCCCACCAGCTTTTCCACATACTGTCCCAGCTTCCCCAGCTGAGCCGCGGAGGCCAGGCTGCCGCCCAGCGCCCCGTCCCGGCTCACCCGCACGGGGAGATACCGGGGCTGGGTCAATGCCTCGTGCTCCATGGCCTGGAGCACCTCCGGTTCCGCCAGGAGCAGTCCCGTGCGGCGCAGCTGCTTGTCCCGCTCGCTCTGGAGCTGCTCCGGCGTGATGTTCCGCTCCGCCGGAAGCAGCTCGTCCCGGGCCGGGAAGTACAGCACGCCGGCGGGCTCGATGTCCCGGCCGAACCGGGCTTTTCCCTCTTTTTCCAGGGCAAAGAGGTACAGCAGCATCTGGATGTCCAGGCCCATCTTCACGGCGGAGAGGTCGAAGGCCTTCCGGCCGGATTTGTAGTCCACCACCCGGAGATACAGCTTGCCGTCCTTCTCCCAGCCGTCCACCCGGTCCACCTTGCCGCCGATCCGCAGCTCCCCGTCGGGCTCGCTGATGGTGACCGCCGGCAGCTCTCCCTGGTCGCCGAAGCTCAGCTCGAAGGCCAGGGGTACGAAGTCCGAACAGCGCATCTCCCGGGCGATCTGGTCCACGATGGCAAAGGCGGTATTCCGCAGCCGGGCGAAGAGATAGCGGAACCGGGCGGTCCGGCCGTCAAGCCCCTGCAGCTCCTCTCGGGCATAGCGGTCGATGTACTGCTGCGTCAGGGCGTGGAGGGTCTCCTCCTCCACGGCGGCGAAGCCGCCCATGGCCAGCACGTCCCGGGTGACGTTCTCCAGCAGGTAGTGGAGGAACGTGCCGATCTGGGGGGCGTCGAAGGCTGCCGTCCGGCGGGGCTTTGCCCGGAGGCCGTACTCCATGAAGTAGGCGAAGTGGCAGCTGCGCAGCCGCTCCGCCCGGGAGGCGGTCATGCTGATACGGCTGCCGTAGAGGGTCTGGACCGCCGCCCGGGAGAGCTTCCCCCGGCGGGCGGAGGCCGCCCGCTCCATGGCCGCCAGCCGGTCCGCACAATCCGGGTCCTCCGCAAAGTGCCGCCACAGGGGGCCGCCGGGGTCGGTCCCGGCGGCCTCCAGCGCAGGCTGAATCGCTGTAAAGCGATACTCCTTCTCAGCACTTTCCCGCTCGACCGCCAGGCCGGGGAACAGCGCCCGCAGCCGCTCCACCACGAAGGCCGGGCGCAGCTCCGCCCCGGTCACGTCGCTGACCGGGTAGCTGACCGTCAGGCCCCGGGTGGGCTGGGCCAGGGCGGCGTAGAGGTTTTGCAGCTGAATGCCCATCTGATCCATGCCGCTGGGGGCCAGCCGAATGCCCCGCAGGGCCAGGGCCTCCCGGTCGTCCTCGTTGAGGATGCCGCCGCTCTGTCCCGCCGCGGGCAGCACGTGGTCGTTGGCTCCCAGGAGAAACAGGTACTTGGCGGTGTGGCGGTCATTGCGGTCGATGCCGCTGACACTGACCTGATCCAATGACACCGGGATGGTTCCCACGCTGTACTGTGAGGCCACCTGCCGCAGCAGCCGGCTGAACTCCTCCAGTTCCATAGGCTCGTCCCCCAGGATCTCCACGAACTGGTCCAGGATGCCGCAGAGGACCTCCCAAAGCTGGGCGGTCTCCTCCGCCTCCTGCATCCGGCCCGCGTCCGCCTGGGCGCGCATCTGCGCCTCCAGGGCCGATTGCAGCCCCAGCTCCTCCAAAAAGCTGTAAAGGGAATTGACTTTTTCCCCCGCCGTCTCTCCGGTTTTCAGTCCGTTCCAAAGCCGCTCCAGGGGCTCCCGCACCCGGCGGCGCAGATCGTTGACCGCATCCAGCCGGGCCTGGCGCCGCTCGTCCCAGGGGGCGCCGTAGCCGTCGGGGTTGTCGGTCCAGTCCACGTCCCGCAGCCACATCCGTCCGTGGATCTCCCACTTGAGGACGTAGTTTTCCAGCAGGTCGCACTCCTCGGCCGTCAATCCCGCCAGGCCCGTTTTCAGCCAGCGGAACATATCCTCGTACTCAAAGCCGTTCTCCAGAGACGAGAGGACACCGGTCACCAGGCTCCACACGGGCTTTTCCAGCATGTCGCTGCGGCGGCTGAGGTACACGGGGATGCCGTACCGGGGGAACACCGCCTGGATGATGCCCTCGTAATCCCCCATGGAGGCGGCGGCCACGGTGATGTCCCGGTAGCGGCACTTCCCCGCCGCCGTGAGGCGCCGGATGTCCGCCGCTGTCTGCTCCACCTCAGAGAAGGCGGTGTCCGCCTCCCGGATGCGGACGGCGCCGTCCAGGTCCCCCTCATAAGGGGCCAGGGTCCCGAAAAAATACCGCTCCAGGTGGCCCAGGGGCGTGTCGTCCCCGCCGGTGAGCGTGACCGCCTCCCAGGGCCGCCCGGCCCGCTGGGCCAGGCGCACCAGCTGCTCTTTGGTGCGCAGGGAGGCCTCGAACATCTCCTCGCGGCTGTCCGGCTCCCCCAGCAGGGTCACAGTGACGCTCCTGGCCTGCCGCAGCAGGATCTCCAGCACCCGCCGCTCCTGGGCGGTGAAGTAGGTGAAGCCGTCCAGGTAGACGTCCTTCCCCACGGCGTAGGCGGACTCGGCCAGGTGGTCACAGAGCTTGCTCATCCGGTCCCGGGCGTCCAGGCCCGGCCGCAGGAGCCGGGCCTCATAGGCGGCGTACAGCAGGCTCAGGTCCAACAGCTTATCCCGGGTGGCGCCGCTCTCCATCTCCCGGGCCTGGGCGTCCAGGGCGGCGGGATCCACCTCATAGCAGCGCAGCTCATCGAACAGGTCCAGCAGCTGCTGCAAAAAGGCGGCCTTCCGGGAGGGGCGGCGGTAGACCCGCAGCTCCGGCGCCACCTCGCCCAGAGCCTTTTGCAGCGTCAGCAGCTTGCCGCCGGCGTCCAGCGTCACCTGGGCGGCGCCGCCGGTGACGGAGAGCACCCGCTCGCTCAGACGGCGGAAGCTGAGGACCTCGGCGTGGCGGCTGACGGTATCGCCGCAGAAGCGGCACAGGTCCACCTCCGCCTGGTGGGAGGCGTGCTCCGGCACCAGCAGGATCTGGCGGCCCCGGTCCCCCTGGGTGCGGATGCGCTCCAGGACCCAGTCCGATTTTCCCGTTTTGGCCCGGCCCATGAGAATGGTCAGCACAGCGAGCCCTCCCTTCCGTCGGTTTTGTTCAGAGGATATTGTAGCATATCCGGTCCTGCCCTGCACCCTCTTTTTTGCCCGGCGTCGAAAAAAGGGGTGCGCGGCGGGCGGGGGTATGGTACAATGGGGAAAACGCGGCGGGCGCCCCCGCCGGAGAGGAGGACCTCCCATGCACATTCCCCAGGGACCCACCGGCGATCTGGAGCTGGAGCCCTTTGACCAGGCCCTTTCCGCGGCCTTGCAGCCCAGTCCCGACTACGATGTAAGCCGCTGGCTCTACGTGCCCAACCGCTACTCCGAGTACCGCTACATCCTGGGCACCCGGGGAGAAAAGCCCCTGATCTGCGTGGGCATCAATCCCTCCACCGCCGCGCCGGACGCCCTGGACCCCACCCTCCAGTCCGCCCAGCGGATCGCCCTGGCCAACGGGTACGACAGCTTCTTGATGTTCAACGTCTATGCCCAGCGGGCCACCCGGCCCGACGATATGGAGCCCACGCTGAACCTGGTCCTTCACGCCGAGAACCGCAGGGCGTTCCGGTATCTGCTGTCCCTGTCGGAGCGTCCGGCAGTGTGGGCCGCCTGGGGCAACATCATTTTGAAGCGGGACTATCTCATGGACTGTATGCGGGATTTCGCCGCCGACGGCCGCGCCGCCGGCGCCCGGTGGTTCACCGCCGGGCCTCTGCTCAAATCCGGGCAGCCCCACCACCCCCTGTATCTCAAGGGGGACACGAAACTGCTGGACTTCGACATCGGCGCCTACCTGGCCCGGTGATCTCATCTACATATCATCGAAGGAGAGGTGTCTCATGAACGACTTCAAAACCCGCCATCCCCTGGCCTTCGTCATCACCGTGACGCTGTGCGGCGTCATTTTGATCCTGTCCATCCCCCTGTGGTTCCATCTGGCCGCCTGAGAACGTAAAAAGGGCAGACCCGTTTGGGTCTGCCCTTTTTTGGTTCGGGGCGGTCAGCCCTCCAGCTTCTGCCGCAGAGCGCTCCACAGCTCCACCGCCTTGAATTTCAGCACGTAGCCCTGGTCGGCCTCCGTGATAAGGGACACCTGGTCCTCGCTGAGACCCGCCGCCACGGCCACCGCCGGCACGTCCTCCGACGCCGCGGCGCACAGGGGCGGGAACACCACACACCACCAGTTCTGCCCCTCCCCGGCGCCGATGACCACCCGCAGCGCCAGATACTCTCCGGCGGGCAGGGAAAAGCCGTCGTACTCCCGGGTGGGAAACTCCGTCTCCTCCAGACTGGCGGTGACGGCGTAGTCATACCCGGCGGCGGCGATGGTCTCCTCCGCCGTTTGCTCCAGCTGCGGAAGAGCCGCCTCCAGGGCAGCTCTGGCCTCCTCCCGGTCGGCGGAGACCTCCAGCACCGGCTCCGCCACCTCCAAGATCCGGTCCCGGACGGTCAGCTTCAGCGCCTGGTCCTCCTCCGAGTCGGAGTTGGCCAGCACGTGGAGCCGCACCACCCGGTCCGCCAGCTCCCGCTGGGTGCTGAGGCTCCAGGCCCCCCAGGTCAGGGCCGCGGCCAGGCCGATCAAAAGGGCGATCTCCAGCCGGTGCAGTTTCCGCCCGGCAGGCTGCTGTTTCGTTTTCATACGGTATCCATCCTTTGCTATGTAGGTCCCGCAGGGGATCCTTGTCACAAGGATGGACAGAGGGCGCGGATTTTATACCGTTTCTGGAAATTTTTGTACCGGCCGGGCCAGATACGTCTGGGCGTACCGCTCCGAGAGGGTCCGCGCCGCCTCCCGGGCCGCCGCGGCGTCCCGAAAGAGGCCGAACACCGTGGGGCCCGAGCCGCTCATCACGGTGCCCAGGGCGCCGCAGTCCAGCAGCGTCCGGCGGATATCCGCCACGGCGGCGCCCTCCTCCCCGGTCAGCACCGTCTCAAAGACGTTGCCCAGCCGGGCAGCCACAGCGTCCAGGTCCCCCCGGGCCAGAGCGGCGGCCATGCCGTCCACGTCGGGGCGCCGACCCAGGTAGCCGCCGTCCACCCGGGCAAAGAGGGCCGGAGTGGGCAGACCGAAGTCCGGCTTGCACAGCACGATCTCGCACGGCGGCAGCGGCGGCAGGTCCGTCAGGACCTCCCCCCTGCCCTCCGCCAGGCACGTACCGCCCCGGAGGCAGAAGGGCACGTCGCTGCCCACCCGGGCCCCCACGGCCTCCAGCTCTGATAGCGGCATCTCCGGGCAGTACAGCCGCCGCAGGCATCGCAGCACCGCCGCCACGTCGGCGCTGCCGCCGCCCAGGCCCGCGTAGGCGGGCACCTTTTTTTCAAGGCGCACCTCCAGCCCCGGCACCGGGCGGCCCAGGGCGGCGAAAAAGGCCTCCGCCGCCTGCTGCTCCATGGTCTTGCGGTCCGGCGGCAGCTCCAGGCCCTCCGCCAGCAGGGCAAAGCCCCCCGCCGTCTCCGTGACGGTGACGGTATCCCCCAGGGAGACGGCCTGCATCACCATGCGCATGGTGTGGTAGCCATCGTCCCGGCGGCCCAGGATATCCAGGGCCAGGTTCACTTTGGCGTAAGCTGTCAGGGAAAGCGTCCGCATAGGCTCCTCCTCCGGGCTGCGGCCCGTGTTTTTGCTCAGTATAGCACGTCCGCCGCCGCGGGAAAAGCCCGGCAGCGGAAAAAAGCGGCACCGCGAACCGAGGCTCGCGGTGCCGCAGCAGTCGCGGGGACTGCACTTCACTTGATTTTCCGGGCCTCCACGTAGTAGCGCTTGTCCTGAGCGTGGCCCATGGAGAAGGTCTTGCGGGGCAGCACGCCGTCGGCCATGACGGTCTTGAACAGCTGCTCCTTGCCCATGG
>OLGB01004397.1_pt1 | contig 12049 bp, 9 predicted proteins | sample 1605691 | NCBI WGS metagenome assembly OLGB01 (sample SAMEA3888925, study PRJEB22519) | human gut metagenome | biome: human gut; feature: human-associated habitat; material: faeces | place: Denmark | collected 2010
GTAGCGAGTTCGAGCCTCGTCGGCCGCTCCAACACGAAGCCATCATCAATGCGCATTGCAAAGATGATGGCTTTTTTGTTTGATTCTCGGAGTGGGAAAGTTTGCAGATGTTGACAGAATCTGCGAATGCCCTTATACTGGTATCGTTCGTTTTTGAAAAGCATATAGGGCGAGCCGGGCCTGCCTTGCGGGCAGGGCGGCTCGCCTTTGTGCGCGTTTTTGCTGATGGATAGGAAAAGGAGGGAAACGTTGCAGTGATCTTTGGCAAGTACATCAACCGCTACTACCTCAAGAATGCTCCGGTGCTTCTGCTGGGCCTGGCGGCACTGCTGACGGTAGACTACATCCAGCTTTTGATCCCCCGGCTTTACCGGCTGGTGATCAATGGGGTCAATCTGGGGCAGGTGGTCGTGGACGGGCAGACTGTGGCCTTTGGCAAAGAGGTGCTGTTCCAGCACATCTGCCTGCCTATGATCTACATTATTATATTGATGGTACTGGGCCGCTTTTTGTGGCGCGTCTGCTTCTTTGGCAGTGCCGTGCGGGTCACGGCAGATCTGCGGGAGCGGATGTTTGACCACAGCCGCCAGCTCTCCCAGCAATATTATCAGGTCAACAAGGTGGGCAACCTGATGAGCCTGTACACCAACGACCTGGATACCATCCAGGAGTGCTTTGGCGATGGCGTGCTCATGTTTTTTGACGCCCTGACCCTTGGCCTGCTGGCCCTTTATAAAATGTGGAACATGGATCACCAGCTCACGCTGCTGGCCCTGATCCCGGCGCTGCTGATGCTGGCCATTGGCACCGTGATGGGCAAGACGATGACCAAGACCTGGGAGAAGCGCCAGCAGGCTTTCTCCGACCTCTCAGACTTCGCGCAGGAGAATTTCTCCGGCATCGCGGTCATCAAGGCCTTTGTCAAGGAACTGAAAGAGCTGATCGCGTTCCGGAAGCTCAACAAGGAAAACGAGAAGATCAACGTGGAGTATACCCGCATCTCGGTGCTGCTGGAGATCATGGTCACCCTGTTTGTGGAGTCGGTCATCTGCGTGATCCTGGGTTTTGGCGGCTATCTTGTCTACGTCGGGCAGTTCAACGCGGGCCAGCTGGTGGAGTACATCGGTTACTTTGAGGCCATCGTCTGGCCCATCATGGCCGTGGCCATGCTCATTGAAAAATCCTCCCGTGGCAAGGCGTCCCTCAACCGCATCACCGAGCTGCTGGATGCCCCCATTGATGTGGCTGACCGTCCCGGCGTGCCGGATCTGGCCAATGTGCAGGGCGGTGTGGAATTCCGGGACCTGACGTTCCGCTACCCGGACGGCGAGTTCGATGTGCTCAAAAACATCAGCTTCACGATCCAGCCCGGCGAGAGAGTGGGCATCGTGGGCAAGACGGGCGCGGGCAAGACCGCTCTGGTAGACCTGCTGCTCCGCACCTACAACGTGCCGGACGGCACCCTGTTTGTGGATGGCAAAGACGTCAACACCGTTTCCATCCACTCGGTGCGCAACGCCTGCGCCTATGTCCCGCAGGACAACTTCCTCTTCTCGGACACCATCGCCCATAACATCGGGTTCGGTGTGGATGACGCTACCCGGGAGGACATTGACCGTGCTGCCGCGCTGGCGGACGTCCGTGACAACATCGTGGACTTTAAAGACGGTTATGAGACCGTGCTGGGCGAGCGCGGCGTGACCGTTTCCGGCGGCCAGAAGCAGCGCATCTCCATTGCCCGCGCCCTGCTCAAGAACGCGCCCATCCTGATTCTGGACGATTCCGTCTCGGCCGTGGACACTCGCACCGAGAAGATCATTCTGGATAACCTCAAGGCCAGCCGGGCAGGGAAGACCACCCTCCTCATTGCCCACCGCATTTCCACGGTGGAGGGGCTGGACAAGATCATCTTCCTTGAGGATGGCCGGGTGGAGGCCGTGGGCCCCCACGACAGCCTGTATGCTTCCTGCCCCGAGTATCGCCGGATGGTGGACCTCCAGCGGCTGGAAGATGAGGTAGGAGGTGACAGCAATGGCTAATGTGAATCCGCTTCTGCTGGTGGGAGCCGTTATTGGTGTGGTCACGGCCCTGCTGGTGTTTGCTTACGCCTCCGTCAAGGACAAGAAAGGATCCATGGGCTTTGAACGGAATATGGCCGATGGCGAGATCGTCCGCCGTCTGGTCCAGTACGCCAAGCCCTATGGCGGAAAATTCATCATTGTGGGCTTTCTGGTCCTCTTCTCCATCAGTTACGATATTGCGTCTCCTCTCATCGTGGGCTATATTGAAGAGCTGGTGGTAGGGGACTTTACCCTCGACCATCTGTTTGCCTCGGTGGCGGTCTATGCGGGCGTGCTCGTCTTCTCGATGCTGAGCACCTATTTCCAGGCCGTCATCCTCCAGAAAGTGGGGCAGCGCATCATTTCCGACCTTCGCGAAGACCTGTTTACCCACATCGAGTCACTGGCTCACGAACAGCTCAATGAGATCCCGGTGGGCAAGCTGGTCACCCGTGTGACCAACGACACCAATGCCATCTCGATGATGTTTACAAACTTGCTGGTCAACCTGACCAAGAACGCGTTCGTCATTCTGGGCATTCTGGTGGCGATGCTCTGCCTCAACTATGAGTTGACCCTGATGGTGCTCTGCTTTGTGCCGTTCATCGTCATCTTCACGGTCATCTTCCGCAAGTTCTCCCGCCGGGCTTACCGCAAGGTGAAAGATGCCACGACCGACATCAATACCTATCTTTCCGAGAACCTCTCTGGCATCAAAGTGACCCAGATCTTTGGCCGGGAAGACGAGAAGATGACCGAGTTCCGCCAGAAGAGCCAGACTCTGGCCCGGGCAAACCAGGAGCAGATCTTCGTTTTTGGCGTGTTCCGCCCGCTGGTGTATATGCTTTATATCAGTTCCATTCTCTGCCTGTTCTATCTGGGCGGCATGGGCCACCTGACGGGGGCCACGTTCCTGGGGCAGAGCATTTCGTCCGGCACCATCGTCACGTTCTACATGTACATCTCCAAGTTCTTTACGCCGATCCAGAACCTGGCGGAGCAATTCAACTGGCTGCAGTCGGCCTTTGCGTCGTCGGAGAAAGTTTTCTCCATCATGGACATTGAGCCCAAGATGCAGGATGCCCCGGACGCCATCGAGCTGGAGGACATCAAGGGCGAGATCGAATTCAAGGATGTCTGGTTCAGCTATATCCCCGGCGAGTGGGTGCTGCAGGGCGTTTCGTTCCATGTGAACCCCCGCCAGACCGTGGCATTCGTGGGCTCCACGGGCTCCGGCAAGAGCACGATTCTCTCCCTCATCTGCCGCAACTATGAGTTCCAGAGAGGTGAGATTTTGATTGACGGCATCGACATCCGCAAGATCAAAATTTCCTGCCTGCGGAAGCACTTCGGCCAGATGCTGCAGGATGTTTTCCTCTTTTCGGGCACCATCCGCTCCAATATTGTCCTGCGGGAGGAGAACATCCCGGATGAGGAGATCATGGAGGTCTGCCGCTATGTCAACGCGGACCACTTCATCAACAAGCTGGACCACGGCCTGGACGAGGAAGTCCGGGAGCGGGGCAACAACTTCTCGGCAGGCCAGCGCCAGCTGCTCAGCTTTGCCCGCACCATCCTGCACAAGCCCAGCGTGATGATCCTGGACGAGGCCACCGCCAACATCGACACCGAGACCGAGCTGCTGATCCAGGATTCGCTGGAAAAGATGCGCTCGGTGGGCACCATGCTCATTGTGGCTCACCGCCTGTCCACCATTCAGCACGCGGACAACATCATTGTGCTCTCGCACGGCAAAATTCTGGAGCAGGGCACTCACCAGCAGCTGCTGGCCCGGCACGGGCGGTATTACCAGCTCTACACGCTGCAATACCACAAAGAGCAGCTGAATCTGCAATAAAGGAAATCAAAAGACAAAACGCTCCCGCATTGGGCCAAGACCCTTTGCAGGAGCGTTTTTTGAGAATAGTTTCGTTTTACGCCATCATGAGCACCAGCGCGCACAGCGGCAGGGTGAGGATGCTGAGCAGGGTGGTGAGCACAACGCACCCGGCGGCAAACTGCTCATCGTGGCCGAACTGCACCGCAAACACCGAGGTGATGGCAGCAGCAGGGCAGCACTCGAGCAGCAGCACGACCTGTGCGGCCATCCCGAAGCGGAACAGCCCCAGCAGAGCAAAGGCCCCAAGGCAGAGGGCCGGGATGACCAGCATCCGCACGGCGGCCAGTTTCCAGATGGGGCGGCTGCAGACGATGCTCTTTAAATCGCCCGCCGCGATCAGCATTCCGGTGATGAGCATGGAAAGAGGGGTGTTCATGGCACCCAGCAGGGAGATGGGCTGGGCCAGCAGGGCAGGGATGGGGATTTGCAGGAGGTAAATGGCCAGGCCGATCAGGACAGCGTAAATGGCCGGGGTGTGGGCCAGGCTCTTCACCACGGCTTTGGGGTCAGAGCTGCCGCTGACCATGCTGTAGCCCAGCGTCCAGAGCAGGACGTTGAACACCGTGACATAGGCGCTGGCGTAAAGCAGCCCCTCCGAGCCGAACAGGGCCGAGATGAGCGGGAAGCCCATGTAAGCTGCATTGGAAAAGATGCTGGCGAAGCGGAAGATCGCGGTCCGGCTGTTCTTGCGGCGGGCGGTGAGGGCCATCGTGAGCACGGTACCCAGTGCAATGGTGAGGATGCTCAGGCCGAACGCCGCCAGCAGGTTGCGCAGGATTTCAAGGCTGAACTCCATCTGATAGGAGTTTACGATCATGGCCGGGACCACGATGTTGACCAGAAGATTGGACAGCGGCTGTTTGTGTTCCAGCTTCAGGACACCCGTTTTGACAGCCAACGTGCCCACCCCAATGAGCAGAAACAGCACAATGACCTGTTGGGCGCAGATAAGTGCCAACTCCATAAAGAATCCTCCTTGCAATCCAGACAATCAAAAACATTACGAAGAATACAACACGGGTATACCATAGAAAGACTGAAATTGCAAGAGGGAGCGCGGTAAAATTACAAAATCACATTTTTAATCAGGAGGGAGACGCTGCCGTCCGCATCGTGGAGGAATTCCACGGCCGAATCCTCGGAAAGCATCTCGGTAGGGATCTTGACCTCAATGCCGTTGGCAGTGTGGATGCTGCGGCTCTCCATCCGGCGGATGCGGGCAGGCGTCACCGTCACAGGCTGGTCGTGCATGGCGGGTTCCAGCACGTCGCTTTTCTCCACATAGTCATCAAAGGGGACGGCGGCCAGCGGGTAGTCCTCGGCCAGCTGTCTGCGCACCTGCTCCACAGTGACTTGATTGTCGTTGTCAGAGGCCTGATTGGCGATGAGCATGGCTACCTGTGCCTCGGCGTGGGGCTCGTCGGCATAGCTGTCTTTCACAGCCTGGGCAGCGGCTTCCTGGATGGCCTGCAGCTTTTTCTTTTCGGGCTCGGCCTGGGTGTACTGGAACACCACCGTGGAGAGGTAAAACTCTTTGTGGCCGTCGATGTCGTATTTCTTTTCCAGCAGACGCATGGAGTAATCGGTCAGGTCCACAAGGGCACCCTCCGCCACCTTGCCGCTCTGGGTGGGCAGGCAGGCCCGCTGCTGGATAATGGAGTTGACGGGGGCTCCGCCCACCTCCTCAGTGTAATGGGTGTAGCCGTTTTTGTAGTTCAGTTTCAGGACCCCCAGCCAGGGCTCGCCATCCCGGGTGAAATCCACCACGGCCAGGTCTGCCCCGGGGATGGTGGTGTGGGCGTGCATGTAATCAAACAGGACACCCGCGATCCGGCAGGAGAGGTCCACGAAATCCTTGTTCTGTTCCAGCTCGTTCCGAAACGCGGAGTCGGGCAGGGGACGGCACTGGCGGATGTCATCGCTGGCCAGCAGTTTTTCAATGTGATATTGCAGGTACGCCATTTTCTCGGCGGTAGGCTCCATGCAGCTGCCGCTGAGCACCGGGGCGTCCAGTGTGGTGTCCAGCACATGCAGAATGGCCTGATGAATGATGATCTCCATAATATCCCTCACGGTTCTCGTTTATTTTGGGCCCCGGGAGCGGGGCAGAAGTTCTCGAAGTGAATTATAACATATCCCGCGCCCAAAAGCGAGAGCCGGACATCTTGCAACACCACGCTGCAGATGCTATACTGGGCACAGAATGAACTGCGCTGCAGCGCTGAAAGGGGAAGACAGAATGGAATTTCGGGATAAACCGATGCAGAACCTCATCCGCGTCAAAGAAAAAGAGATCTGCAAAAATGTGCAGGAGCTGCTGCTGGACGGCGAGCAGATCGTGGGAGCCTACAAGACGGTGCGTGACCAGGCCGTGTTTACCTCCCACCGTATTTTTATTGTGGATATGCAGGGCGTCACGGGCACCCGGCAGGAGATCTTTGTGCTGCCCTACCGGAAGATCGTCCATTTCGGCATCCAGACGGCCGGCTTTGGCGACCCGCTGCAGACCTCACAGCTGACGGTCTGCTATGCGGATGAGCACGAGATGAAGTTTGGCTTTATCGGGCAGGAGGAACTGCTGGCGGTGGCAAAGGCCATCAGCCGCTGCATCCTGTAAAACAGCAAAGCAAACGAAAGGCCCGCTCCGGGGCATTGTACGCCGGGGCGGGTCTCTCGTTTTGCTGTAATATGTGAATGAGAGGATGGCAATTTAGCAGGCGCGGTCCTTGCGGCCGGCCTCCAGCATATAGTGCAGGAAGCCCGTCACGTCAGCAGGGTCGGCCACGCTGATGGAAAAGCCCTTGGCGGGGGCTTTCATCATCTGGAACAGCTCGGTGGCGGCAGAATCCTGCTTAAGGTCGCAGGTCTCGCCATTGTCCAGATGCAGGTAAACACTGCCCTTGCTGGCAGCAACCTGGCGCATAAAACGGTCTTTATCAAGATATTGAATCCGAAGCATAAAAATACCTCCTAGAAAACAGATTGAGAGACATCGGGTGCGGGCAGTTGTTTTCCGTCCGTCGCGGTGTTATACTGAGCTTGCAGCTCTGATGAAATAATACCACAAAACAGGTGGATGTAGTAGAATAAAAGCACCCGATTTATACAACAAAATCGGCTTGGATAAAAAACTAACATTCATGTGGGGAAAGGAATTGGCAAATATGGCGGTACAGGTCTGCAACAATGTTGTGGCAAGCTCGGAGGGCCGGGAGCTGGCACAACACGGAAGCCCGATGTTCCCCATTGCGTGCTATGCGGAGGACATGATGGCAGATTCCGTGGCATGGCACTGGCACGAGGAATTTGAGTATATCCTATCGGAAAAAGGCATTTTGTGTGTGGATGTGAACAAGACCCGCGTCCGCCTGAATCAGGGAGAGGGTATTTTTGTGAACTCCGGGGCGCTTCATGCGGTGGAGCAGAGCCCCGCCCTGCTCCACTCCTGCGTGTTCCACCCGCGGCTGGTGGGCGGTATGGACACCATCTTCTGGCAGAAGCTCATCAAGCCCATGACCCAGCCGGGAGCTCCGGCGTTCTTCCTCCTCAATGAGGCGGTGCCCTGGCAGAAAGAGGTGCTGGCCTGCCTGCGGGATGCCTGGCGGGAGGTGGCCGATGAGCCCTTTGATTATGAGAACCGGGCGCGGTACCATCTCTCGGCGGCGCTGCGGATCCTCAGCACCCAGTGCGTGGGCGGCAAGACCAAAGTCTCCCAGCAGGAGCAGATCGCGGCCGAGCGGATGAAGCAGATGCTCCGCTTTGTGGAGGAGCACTATGCGGAGGAGCTGACCGTGGAGAAGATCGCCGCCTGTGTGGCTCTGAGCGAGAGTGCTTGCCTGCGCTCGTTCCGGCAGCTGCTGGGAACCACCCCCATCCAGTATGTCAAGCAGTACCGGGTGGAAAAGGCCGCCGAACTCCTCCGTTCCACCCGCCTCAAGACCGGGGAGATCGGGGCCGAGTGCGGTTTTGCGGATGGCAGCTACTTTATTAAAACATTCCGCGAGGTGAAACACTGTACTCCGCTGGAATACCGGCAGCGCTTCGGCCTGGAAGCATAAAACAGGAGTTGGAAAAAATCGGAAAAGGAGAATCGGTTTATCATGCAGCGCAGTCTTACCCAAGGGCCCATTACCCGCAATATGCTGCTGTTTGCCCTGCCGCTGATGTGCGGCAACCTCTTGCAGCAGATGTATAACATTGCCGATACCTGGGTGGTGGGCCGCTTCCTCGGAGCGGACGCTCTGGCCGCCGTGGGCTCGTCTTACACCCTGATGACATTCCTTACCTCCATTGTGCTGGGCCTGTGTATGGGCAGCGGCGCGGCCATCTCCATGCAGTATGGCGGTGGGGAAGAGGCCCGGATGCGGCAGAGCGTGTTCCAGTCCTTTGCCCTCATTGCGGGCATCTCACTGGCAGTCAACCTGCTGGTTTATCTGGGCCTCAACGGCATTTTGTGGGTGCTGCGGGTCCCGGTGGAGATCCGCCCGCTGATGAAGCAGTACCTCGTTATGATCTTCGGCGGCATTTTTGCCACTTTTTTGTATAACTACTTTGCAAATCTGCTCCGGGCTATCGGGAACTCGATGGTGCCGCTGGTCTTTCTGGCAGTGTCGTCGATCCTGAACGTGGTGCTGGACCTGGTCTGTGTGCTGGTGCTCCACTGGGGCGTCCAGGGTGCGGCCATCGCCACCGTGTTTTCCCAGTTTGTATCCGGCGTGGGCATCGGGCTTTATACCTTAAAGCAGTTCCCGGAGCTCTGCCCCCGGCGGGAAGACTGCAAGTGGGACAAGCACAATCTGGGAACCATCCTGAATCTGTCCGTTATGACCAGCGTCCAGCAGTCCATCATGAACTTTGGCATCCTGATGGTGCAGGGCCTTGTCAACAGTTTTGGCACGGTCATCATGGCGGCCTTTGCAGCGGCGGTCAAAATTGATTCCTTTGCCTATATGCCGGTGCAGGATTTCGGCAACGCGTTCTCCACCTATGTGGCCCAGAACTACGGGGCCAACCAGCCGGAGCGCATCCGTAAGGGAATCCGGAGCGCGGCGGCCACTTCTGCTGTGTTCTGCATCTGCATCAGCGTGCTGGTCTGCCTGTTTGCAGCTCCGCTCATACAGATTTTTATGGATCCGTCCCAGACGGGGATCGTTGCGGCGGGGGTGCACTACCTCCACATTGAGGGGGCCTGTTATCTTGGCATCGGCATCCTGTTCCTGCTGTACGGCTACTACCGCGCGGTCAACCAGCCGGGAATGTCGGTCATCCTGACCATTGCTTCGCTGGGCACCCGCGTGGCGCTGGCCTATCTGCTCTCGGCTACGCCGCTGGGGGTCACGGGCATCTGGCTCAGCGTTCCGATCGGCTGGGCGCTGGCGGACGCCATCGGCATCGGGTACTACCTCAAAACCAAAACGGCATAACGAAACAGCCGGGAGGCGTTCCAAAAGCGGAAGCCTCCCGGCTGTGTTTTTATAAGTTGTGTGCTCTGTCCGGTTACTTGAGCAGGGCGCTGTGGTCTGCGCCGCCAATGGTCAATGCCGCGCGGGGGCCGGTGTGGGTCCAGACGACGGCCGTTTCATCGGGGGCGTCGGGTTCAGCCGCCAGCAGGGCGTCCACCGAGACCGTGGTGGAGCGGGAGAGCAGGGTGGTGAACACAAGGGTCTTCACGCCCTGAGCCTTCAGGGTGCGGACCATGCCCAGCGTCAGGTGGGCCGAGGTCACGATGCCGTTGGCGCGGATGGTCAGGGTCGTGCCGTTCTGGGTGCAGGTGTGGGTGATCTGCTTGCCCAGAACGTTGGTGACATACAGCCCCTCCACCGTGACCGGGCGCTCCACTTCCACCGAGCCGGTGGAAGGTGCTTCTGCCCCTTCGGTGGGCGTCACGGTCGGCTGGGCGGGCTTTTCGGGTTCGGGTACATCACCGGGCTTGGAAATATCGTCGCCCTTCGCATTGCGGCGGGTGATGGTCGTGCCCACCTGCAAACCGGAGAACTGCGTTTCGCCGTTGATCGAATCGCCAATGGCCACATCGCCGCCGCCAGTGGCGTTGATCGTCACCTTGCCTTCAACGGTAATATCAGACTTTACCTCAGTAGCACCGTCAGCAACGCTGCCGCTGCCGATAGCCGCAGCACCGGGAAGAGAACCATCGCTAGCTCCACCGCCGGTGGCAGTGATATCGGGCGAACCAGCTTCGGTGCTCTTGATGGAAACTTTGTTTCTGGTATCCTCGGTGTCGGGTTCTGTTTCTGCGCCGCCACCGATACCGGCAGCACCAGCGCCGCCCTGTGCATTTTCGATGGTGACATTGCCCTCGATGGACACGTCACCAGTGCCAAGAGCACCGCCGCCGATACCGGCACCTTCTTCACCGCCGGTGGCGTTTCCGATTTGAGCGTTGCCTCTAATGATTACATTGCCGATGCCAATAGTGCCGCCGCCAATGCCGGAACCACCATAACCACTTTTTGCATTTTCGATTTTGGCGTTGCCTTCAATGGTCACGTTGCCTACAGTTGGATCGATTACCATGCCATCGCCATCGGGATACAAATCGCCTTGGCCGCTGCCGATGCCTGCGCCGTTTCCGCTACTTTCTGCATTTTCAATGACTGCATCACCTCTGATGATGATCTCGCTGTCACCATAGGTGCCACTGCCGATACCGGCTCCAGCTTCACCGCCCTGTGCGTTTTTGATGACGGCATCACCTTCAATGGTCACTGTGCCCAGACCCTGATAGCCGCTGCCGATGCCAGCAGCCATATAGCCACCAGAGGCTTCGGTGATGGTGCCGCCGCTGATGGTGACAGTGCCATTTCCTCCAATAAGAGTGTCCTTCGGTATCTCGCCACAACCGCCACCAATACCGGCACCATAATTGCCCGTAGCCTTTGCGGTGATATCGCCGTCGGTAACAGTGACAGTACCATTGCCGTAGGCACCGCCGCCAATACCGGCACCCAGACTGCCGCCCGTAGCGGTGATCGTACCACCGGAAATTGTCACATCGCCGTCACCGCCGACGGCGTTCTGGTTACCGGCGCCGCCGCCAATACCGGCACCCTGACTACCACCGTTGGCAATGATCTCACCGCCCGTAATGGTCACTTGGCCGTCTTGTTTGTCACTGCCGCCGATGCCAGCACTGTGGTAACCACCCGTGGCAGTCAAACTGCCAGTAGTATCGGACGCACTGCCCTTTGCGGAGCCATCATCATTCTTTTCGTCCTGAATCGTCAGCGTGCCGCTGTCGTCGGTCTTGTTATGCTCCAGACCGGCGTGGCCATATCCGCTTGTCAGCGTGTTGTTGCCGTTCAGCTCGATGTTCGTATTGCCGCTGCCGGTAACGCTTACAGCGGTCTTATAGGCGTTCGGGTCATAACCATACTTGTACCCTTCGTCTACATTGATTGTTACGTTATCCAGCGTGACATTCACCGTCTTGCCTTCATCTGCATCGATCGTTACTGTATTCGAAGACGCGGTAGAAGAGTCGCGGTTTGTAATAACCGTGTCCGTATCATTCTCTTTTGTCTTACCTCCCTGTGTGACCTTGTTGCCGTTTTCACCAGCCGAAATCGAGATGTCACCATCGTCAATGTACCATGTATCCGCAAAGGCGGGGAGCGTCATCCCGACCACAAGGGCGGCGGTGAGGGCGAGGGCGACGGTGCGCTTTGCGGTGGAGCGGCGGGCTGTTTTGACCGCAGAAACCGGGCTGTGCCCCAGAACACGCATGGCGAGTTTGCGATAAGAGATCATAAGTGGTACCTCCTTACAAAGTTTCAAATCCGGTAAAACATGGGCTTGTGCTTGTAAGGAAATTATACCACTCTCCGGGGGGGTGCAAGTAAAACTGCGTGAAAGGCCATGATATAAGGTCGATCCTGCGGTAATACACCGTAGCGGTCGAGAATCGGCGTAAACACATGACGGAACAACACTGATGGCAGTTTGTGTTGAGTTCAAGAATTGTGCAAATTCCGATTTATCAAATAAGAATTTCCGTCAATTTTTCTCTTGATGCGGCTCGCTTCTAAGAGTAGGAACGAACTGTTCTGTTGCCGGAGACGGACCATTCGGG
>OLGB01004406.1_pt1 | contig 12029 bp, 12 predicted proteins | sample 1605691 | NCBI WGS metagenome assembly OLGB01 (sample SAMEA3888925, study PRJEB22519) | human gut metagenome | biome: human gut; feature: human-associated habitat; material: faeces | place: Denmark | collected 2010
CGGCCGGCTGGCCGGAGTGCGCCGTGCGCTGGCGCGACGGCGCCGGGCTGCTGCACACGATCCGCCTGCGGCCGGACGGTGTGACCGTGGACGAAAAGCCCTACGACGGCGGCGGCATCGGCAAAAAACGGCCGAAACCCTATTCCCAAGATAGGTAAGGCATGATATAATAATGTATTCCGGAAAAACGGAAACACCCATCTGGGAAAGGAGCGCAATTATGCAACGCATCCGCACGGAGATCCTGCCCGGCGTGTGGCTGACCGCCCTGCGCACGGAGAAATTCAAGACCGCGTGGCTGAGCGTGAATCTGCTGACGCAGCTGCGGCGCGAAACGGCCGCCTGCACGGCCGTGCTGCCGTATGTGCTGCGGCGCGGCTGCACGCGCCTGCCCGATCTGGAGGCGATCGCAGCCGAGCTCGACGGGCTCTACGGCGCGCACATTACGCCGGTCGTGCACAAGCTGGGAGAAATCCAGGCCGTTGGCTTCGAGGCCGATTTTGCCGACGACGGCGCACTCGGCGAGGAAATATTTCCCCGGCTCGCGGCCGATGTGGCCGACCTGCTGCTGCACCCGAACACGCGCGGCGGCCTGCTGCGGCCGGACATCGTCGACAGTGAGCGCACGCAGCTGATCGCGCGCATCCGCGCGGCCGTGAACAACAAGCGCAGCTATGCACGTGAGCGCCTGTACACCCATATGTGCTGCTGCGAGGATTTCGCCGTGCCCCGCCTCGGTGAGGAGACGGACGCCGAGCGCATCCACTACCGCAAGCTGACGATGCGCTACCATGACCTGCTCTCGACGAGCCCGGTGGAGATCTTCTACTGCGGCTCCATAGACGGAAAGCGCGTTGCGCGCATCCTCACGGATGTGCTCGCCACGATGCCGCGCGGAGTGCTTGACGAGGACATCGGCACGGACATCCGCATGAACGCGCTCGAGGAGCAGCCGCGCTATGTGACCGAGACGCTCCCGGTCGCGCAGGCGCAGCTCGCCGTGGGCTATCGCCTCGGCACATGCATGGAAGACCCCGACCTGCCGGTACTGTTCGTTTTGAACGCGCTCTACGGCGGCTGCGTGACGTCGAAACTGTTTTTGAACCTGCGTGAGCGGCTCAGCCTGTGCTACTCCGTCGGCTCGCAGCTGGACACGCACAAGGGACTTCTGACCGTGACGAGCGGCATCGACGCAAATCATTACGAGCGCGCGCTCACCGAGATCACCGCACAGCTCGACGCCGTGCGCAGCGGTGACTTTACGGACGAGGAGCTGCGCTGCGCCATCCGCAGCGCGGCCGGTGATCTGCGCGCCAGAGCCGACGCACCCGACACGCTGGCGTGGTACTGGCTCAACCGCACGGTACAGGGGCTGGACATTGACCCGCCGGAAATGGCCGCGCTCGTGGAGGAGGTCACGCGCGACGACGTGATGTCCGCCGCCGCCGGCATCGTGTGCGACTGTGTATATCTGCTCAAGGGAACGGAGGCGGCTGCCGATGACGAATGAACGACCCGAAAATGTCTGGGCGGCGACGCTGCCGAACGGCCTGCGCGTGCGCGTACTCTGCAAGCCCGACTTTCAGCGCAGCTACGCCGTGCTTGCGGCCTGCTACGGCGGAGCCGACCGGCGCTTTCGCGTGGGCGATACGTGGACGGACACGCCCGCCGGCGTCGCGCACTATCTTGAGCACAAACTCTTCGACATGCCCGACGGCTCGGACGCGCTGACAGCGCTCTGCGGCAGCGGCGCCAGCCCGAACGCCTTCACGTCGGCCAACATGACGGCATACTATTTTTCCTGCACGGACCACTTTGAAGAGAACCTGCACACGCTGCTGCGCTTTGTGTCCACGCCGTATTTCACCGATGCGAGCGTGGCCAAGGAGCAGGGCATCATCGCGCAGGAGATCCGCATGGGAGACGACGACCCCAACCGCGCCGTATGGCGCAACCTGATGCGCTGCCTGATGGCGCGCGACGGCGCGCGCGACGCCGTGGCCGGTACGGTCGAGAGCATCGCGCAGATCACGCCCGAGACGCTCTACACCTGCCACCGTGCGTTTTACGCGCCGTCGAACATGGTGCTGTGCGCGGTGTGTCAGACTGCACCGGAGCGCGTGGCCGCCATCGCCGGGCAGCTGCTGCCGCCGGAGCTTGCCCCCGTCCCGGTCACCGATCACGGTGCGCCGGAGGAAATGACCCCCGCCGAGGTACATATGCGCGTGCAGCTCGCGGTGTCCGCGCCGCAGATGCTGCTGGGTGCGAAGTTCCGTCCGGCGCAAAAGGGCGCTGACCGCCTGCGGCAGGATCTCACGGCCAGGCTCGCCATGCAGGCCGCCTTCGGCAGATCGAGCCCGTTTTATAACGATCTCTACCGCGCGGGGCTGCTCGGACGCAGCTATTCCTGCGGCGCGCAGTTTTGCGGCCCGATCGCGCTGGCCGTGCTCGGCGGTGAGAGCAGGGAGCCCGACGCCGTGTACGCGCGCGTCAGGGAGACCGCCGCACGCATCGCGCGCGACGGCTTCGACCCCGACGCCTTCGAGCGGGTACGCCGCGCCATGTACGGCAAGCTGCTGTGCGGTCTGGATCAATTCCGCAGCGTGTGCATCGACATGGCCGAGGGGCTCTTCGGCGGATATGAGATGATGGATGCGTTCCCGCTCCTGCCGGAGATCACGGCGGCGGAATGCGCCGCCTGGCTGACCGAGACGTTTGCACCCGAGCGTCTGGCGCTCTCGGTCGTGACACCGAAAGGAGGTGACGGCGATGCCGACAATGATGCGTGATGCCACCATTAGTTTTCCCATGCTCGGCGACTGGAGCATCGACCCCAGCGCGTCGTTCACGCTCTTCGGTCACACGTTTTACTGGTACGGCGCGATCATCGCCGTGGGCTTCATCCTGGCGATGCTCTACTGTGCGCGGCACTGCCGCCGCTGCGGCATCAAGCCGGACACGCTCTATGACTTTCTCATCTGGATGATCCCGCTGGCCATCATCGGCGCGCGGCTGTACTACGTCATCTTCTATCTCGACCTGTTCAGAAACGACGACGGCTCCTTCGACTGGGGCGGCGCCATCGCCATCTGGGACGGCGGGCTGGCCATCTACGGCGGCGTCATCGCCGCGTTCCTGACGGCGCTCGTGCTGTGCCGGAAAAAGGGCGTCAAAATGGGGGCCCTCACCGACCTGGTCGTCATGGGCTTCCTCATCGGACAGGCTGTGGGGCGCTGGGGCAACTTCATGAACCGGGAGGCCTTCGGCACCGAGACGACCCTGCCGTGGCGCATGGAGCTGACCACCACGCTGGGGACAAGTGTTTCCGTACACCCCACGTTCCTGTACGAGAGCCTGTGGAACGTGGTGGGACTGCTGCTTCTGGTGTTCATCGTGTCCCGCGCCCGCCGGTTTGACGGCGAGAACACATGGTTCTATTTCCTGTGGTATGGTCTGGGCCGGTTCTGGATCGAGGGCCTGCGCACCGACAGCCTGTACCTGTTCAACTGGACCATCGGCGGACAGCCCATCCGGGTCAGTCAGGCGCTGAGCCTCGTGATGGTGCTGGTGTCCGCGTTCATGCTGCTGTACAACCTGAAGCTCCATCCCCACAAGCCGGAGGAGCTGTATGTCAACCAAAAGGCCGCCCGCGAGGCGGCGAAGGACGAACAGCCGCCGCAGGAGACGGCCGAATAAGCAAAAAAGGACTCCGACCGCAGAGGTCGGAGTCCTTTTTTTGCTTACAGTACCTTGCTGAGGAAGTCCTGCAGCCGGGGGTCTTTGGGGTGGTCGAAGATGTCCGCCGGTGCGCCCTCCTCCAGAATTCTGCCGTCGGCCATGAACACCACGCGGTCGGCCACCTCCCGGGCGAAGCCCATCTCGTGGGTGACGACGGCCATGGTCATGCCGTCCCTGGCGAGGTCGCGCATGAGATCCAGCACCTCGCCCACCATCTCCGGGTCGAGGGCGGAGGTGGGCTCGTCGAACAGCATGACCTCCGGATCCATGGCCAGCGCCCGGACGATGGCGATACGCTGCTTCTGGCCGCCGGAGAGCATGTTGGGGTACTCGTTGGCCTTGTCGGAAAGGCCGATGCGGGCCAGCAGCGCCAAGGCCTGCTCCTTGGCAGCGGCGGCGGTCTTTTTCTTCAGGGTCACGGGGGCCATGGTGATGTTTTGCAGCACCGTCTTGTGGGGGAACAGGTTGAAGTGCTGGAATACCATGCCCATCTTCTGGCGGTGCAGGTCGATATTCACCGACTTTGCGGCCAGATCGGCGCCGTCGAAGAAGATGGCGCCGGAGGTGGGCTGCTCCAGCAGGTTCAGGCTGCGCAGCAGCGTGGATTTGCCGGAGCCGGAGGGCCCGATGACGGCCACCACCTCGCCCTTGCGGATATCCAGACTGCAGTCGTTCAGGGCGTGGACGGCGCCGTGATTGTACTCCTTGACCAGATGCTGCACGGAGATGAGCACATTATTGCTTGTCGCCACGGCGCATCCTCCTTTCGATGGCCTCGATCGCCTTGGAGGCCGGGTAGTTGATGCAGAAGTACACCAGCGCCGCCAGCGTATAGGGCGCCAGCGAGATGCCGGTGGAGCCGGCGATGGTCTTGGCGGCGAACATGATCTCCGCCATGCCCAGCATGGAGCAGATGGAGCTTTCCTTCACCATGGTCACCAGCTCGTTGGCCAGCGCGGGCAGCACGTTCTTGATGGCCTGCGGCAGCACCACCAGCCGCATGGCCTGCCAGCTGCTGAGGCCCAGCGAGCGGGCGGCCTCGGTCTGGCCCTTATCCACGGCCAGGATGCCGGCGCGGAAGATCTCCGCCACATAGGCGGAGCTGTTCAGCGCCAGCGCCACCACGCCGGGAATGAACCGGCTAATGTCCACAAAGCCGAACAGGTTGACGCGGGGCAGGGAGATGGCGTAGAACAGGCCGAAGTAGATGATGGACAGCTGCACCAGCATGGGGGTGGAGCGGAACACGGCAATGTACGCGCCGGACAGCCACTTCACCGGTTTGATCTTGCTCAGGCGCATCAGCGCCAGCAGCAGGGCGGGGATCACCGCCAGCAGCACGGACACCACCGCCAGCAGCAGCGTATACTCGATGCCGCGGACGAAGGCCACGCCGTACTTGGGCAGGAAGGAGAAATTGAAGAAGTCGGAGGGGCGCATATCCGTGAACAGGCTGCTCCACCACATACGCGGTCAGTCCTTTCTGTGTTGGTTTTTCCGGAGATGCACGAAGTGCAAAGTCGCACAGCGGCTTTGCACTCGCGCATTTTGGAAGGGATTTAGTCGGCAGAGACTTCCACAGCCACATCAGCCAGACTGTCAGCGTCGGCAAGGAAGGTCTCGATCTTGTTCTCAGCGGTCATCTTGGCGATGGCGGCGTTAATGCCGTCCAGCAGACCCTTGGGGTCGCCCTTGGCCACGGCGATGCAGTAGGGGGCAGCCTCGCCCAGCTCGGAGGAAGCCTCGGCGATGACCAGATCGGGGTTGGCGTCAGCGTACTGCTGGGCCACGCCGCCGTCCACCAGAATGGCGTCCACCTTATCGTACACCAGCTCGTTCACCAGCTCCAGCACGGAGGACAGAGGCACGGGGGTGACGCCCTCCATGTCGTTGACCATATCCAGCTTGGTGGTAGCGGTCTGGGCGCCCACATACTTGCCGCTGAAGTCGGCCAGCGTCTTGTACTGATCCGCCTTGTCGGCCTTCACCAGAATGGCGGGGGGCACGTCGGTATAGTAGGGATCGGAGAAGTCGGCGTTCTCCAGACGCTCGGGAGTGGCCTCCATGGCGGACAGCACGATGTCGAAGTCGCCCTTGTCCAGAGAGGCCAGCAGGTTATCGAAGCTCATGTTCTCCACCTGCATGGTCAGGCCCATCTCGTCGGCCACATACTGGGCCACGGAGATGTCGATACCGCCGTAGACCATGTTGCCGCCGGCATCGGGATACATGAACTCAAAGGGGGCGTAGTCGGCGGAGACGCCTACCACCAGCGTGGTCTTGGCTTCGGGCTGGGCGTCGTCGCCGTTGTTTGCGTTATCATTGCCGCCGTTATTGGCGTTGGTGCTGCCGCAGGCCATCAGGCTCAGCGCCATGACCAGCGCCAGCAGCATTGCGATCATCTTTTTCATGGGATGTACTTCCTTTCAAATTCTTATGGCTCTATACCGGATAACCGGAATATAGATGTATTTTTAGGAGGTGTCCCTCCTGACAGTGGCTATCATACGCCTGATGTGTATAAATGTCAAGCGCGAAATGAATATTTTTTCATCATCTCGGCAGATTTTGTGCATAACGCTGCTTTTAGACGGGATAAGTAGACGGAAATAGAACAAAATCACGGAAAGCATCACTGTATAAATGGATAAATATACAAATATACCGAATAAACAGAGAACAGGCAGGCCGGTTCGCGCCGGTCTGCCTGCTTCAGAAAGGAGTATGAAGAAGTCGTTTTGCGGATACCTGCGGGCCTCAGCCGTCGATGATGCGGCCGGCGAACAGGTATGTACGGGCGTAGTAGCTCTCGTACAGGGAGCTGATGATAACGCCCCGGCTGGTGCTGGCGTGGATGAACTGCCCGCCGCCCAGATAGATGCCCACATGGCCGATGCCGTAGCCGCTGGTGTTGAAGAACACCAGATCGCCGGGAGCCCGCTCCTCCGTGGTGACGGGGGTGCTCAGGAAGTACTGGTCGCTGGCGCCGTGGGGCAGGGAGATGCCGAACTGGGCAAAGACCTTCATGGTGAAGCCGGAGCAGTCGATGCCGCTGTAGCTGGTGCCGCCGTAGCGGTAGGGGGTGCCCAGATAGGAGTAGCTGTGGGCGATGATGTCCTCGGCCAGCGTACTGGTGGCGTAGGTGCCCTCGTAGTCGGCGTACTGCACCGGCTCGCAGTCCTCTGCCGGCAGATAGCCGGTGTCCGTGCCGTAGCTGACCTTGTACCAGTCGCCCTCCACGTCCAGCAGATGGGCCACCTTGCCCGTCCAGATGGTGCGCAGGGAGTCGGACTCCGCGTCCGCCTCGGCCCGCAGGGTCACAGAGCTGTCGCACACGATCATGGCGCCGTCGTACTCCGCCAGAAAGTTCTGCTTCTGCAGCTCCTCCGTCTGGCGGATGAGGGCCTGAGCGGCCAGCTCCGTCAGGGACAGGGAATCACCGCTCTCCAGCAGACCGGATTCCTGTGCCAGACGCAGCCCGTCGCCGGCCTGCAGAGCCGTACTGCTGCCGGACACCACGCCGGAGGCCGCCAGCGTCTCCACGGCGGCGGTATATTCGTAAGGGGTGACGGTATCAACGGCCGTCATCGTCTCCGCGCCGGAGGCCACCGCGCCGCCGGTGAGCACCATGACGGCGGATGCGCCCAGCGCAGCCAAATGCTTCAAATACATGGGAATTACCTGCCGATCGTATCATAGATTCCAAAGGGGTATGAACCCCACGCGCTCTATCATAGCACAACGCTTTCAAAAAAGCTACATAAAAATTACAAAACGGCAACAAAATTTTCAAAACCGTAATATTTACAAAAACGGTTGCACGAACCGCACAGTATCATATATAATGTGGGCAAAAAATGCGGAGGTAAGGGCTATGGAGCCGATGCAGTACGAGGTGCGGGGGTACCTGAAGGAGCCGTTCCGGCTGTTTCATCTGGCGGACAGCCGCCGGGAGCACATCGAATACCACTATCACACGTTTCACAAGATCATCATTCTGCTGGCGGGCAGGGCGGGGTATGCCATCGAGGGCGAGCGGTACGACCTGTCGCCGGGGGACTTCGTGCTGGTGGGCCGGGGCAGCATCCACCGGCCGGAGGTGAGGGAGGACGATTTCTACGAGCGGATGATCCTGTACATCTCTCCGGCGTATCTGGCGTCCCTCGGCACGGAGGACTGCGATCTGGAGGGCTGCTTCCGTCAGGCCCAGACCGCGTTCCGCTATGTGTACCGGGACGAGGGCGGCAGCCGGGTGCGGCAGCTGTTTGAAACGCTGGCCCGGACGGTGCGGGAGGGGGGCTATGGCGCGGCTCTGCTGGAGCGCGCCCAGTTTCTGGAGCTGATGGTGGAGGTGAACCGGGTCTGTCTGGGCGGCCATCAGGTGCAGGCGACGGCGGGGGACAGCAAGGTGGTGGCGCTGCTGCAGTACCTGAACCTGCACCTGACGGAGGAGCTGTCCATCGACCAGCTGGCGGAGCGGTTCTACATCAGCAAGTACCACATGATGCGCCGGTTCCGGCAGGAGACGGGCTACTCCATCCACGGCTACCTGACGGAAAAGCGGCTGCTGTTGGCCCAGCGCTTGCTGGCGCAGGGTGCGTCGCCGTCGGAGGCGGGGGAGCAGACTGGGTATCAGGATTACTCCACGTTCTCCCGCGCCTACAAGAAGCACTTCGGCCGGGGGCCGTCGGCGGACATGGTGCGAAAGCACGATTTGCAATAAAGTTGGCAAGAATTGCGATTTACTTTGATAAAAATGCCCGTATAATGGGTGCAGTAACATTTCTGTCAGGTCTATTTTAGGAGGAGAGCTATGAAGAAATTCCTGAAGAACTACTGGTTCATCCTGTGCATGCTCACGGGTATCGTAGCCGGCTGTCTGGTGGGCGCGTTCGCACCGGCCTTCGGCGGAAAGATCGAATTCCTCGGTACGCTGTTCATCAACATGATGTTCTGCGTGGTGGTGCCCATGGTGTTCTGCTCCATCGCCTCCGCTATCGCCAATATGAAGAGCGTGAAGCGGGCCGGCAAGATCATGGGCGTGACCATCGCCACGTTCCTTGTCACCGCCGCCATCGCCGGTGTGCTGATGTACATCGTCTGCCGCATCTTCCCGCTGGTGGACGGCAGCTACACCATCGTGGAGGGGGAGATCGGCGAGGCGCTGGGCTTCGGGGATATGATCGTGAACTTCTTTACGAAGCCTGACTTCATGGAGCTGCTGAGCCGCCGGGCTATCCTGCCCCTGATCGTGGCGGCGGTGCTGTTCGGCTTCGGCATCCAGATGAACGGCGGCCCGGAGACGAAGACCGCTCAGTTCCTGGAGGATATCACGGGCTGCATCATGAAGACCGTGAAGCTGATCACCTACTACGCGCCCATCGGCTTTTTCGGCTTCTTCGCCAACCTTGTGGCCACCTACGGCCCGGAGCTGGTAAAGGATTACAGCCGCACCCTCATTATCTACTACGTCATGAGCTTTGCCTACATGTTCGTCTTCTTCCCCATTTACGCCCGGTTCGGCGGCGGCAAGGGCGGCGCGAAGGTCATGCTCTCCAAGCTGTTCCGTCCGGCGGCGGTGTCCTTCGGCACCTGCTCGTCCGTGGCCACCATCCCCACCAACATGGAGGTGGCGGAGGAGACGGGTGTCAGCAGGGATGTCAGCGACATCGTGCTGCCGCTGGGCGCCACCATGCACATGGACGGCTCGGCTATGTCCGCCATCATCAAGGTGGCGTTCCTGTTCGGCGTGTTCGGACTGGACTTCTCCACGGATAAGGCCATTCTGGCCATCATCGTGGCGGTGTTCTCCTCCGTGGCCATGAGCGGCATCCCCGGCGGCGGCGGTACCGGCGAGCTGGTGGTCTGCACCATCTTCTTCCCCGACCAGCTGGCTATTGCCTACCCCATCGCGCTGGCCATCGGCAATCTGGTGGATCCCCCGGCCACCATGGTCAACGCCGCAGGCGACTATGTGGTTTCCTTCATCGTCTCCCGCTATGTGGACGGCAAGGACTGGCTGCAGAAGAGGCTTCACGGCAAAGCGGAGAGCTGAACGTCATACAAAAAGGAGCGCCCGCCGGGCGCTCCTTTTTTGTATGACAGGCAAAAAAATATTTTGCGGCGGTGGTTTACTTTCACGGACTAAAATGGTACAATGTAAAACAGTTCGGAACGAACACGGAAAAGAGGAGAACGAGACATGGTAAGAGCAGCCAAGTCCAAGATCGCCAAGAAGGCAAAGAGCGACCGCCTGTATCAGGCCATTCTGACGCTGGAAACTGAGGAGGAGTGCTATAACTTCTTTCAGGATCTGTGTACCATCTCGGAGCTGCGCAGCATGGAGCAGCGCTACGAGGTGGCCACTCTGCTGAACGACGGCATGATCTACAACGACATTCTGGAGAAGACCGGCGCGTCCAGCGCCACCATCAGCCGCGTCAACCGCTCGCTGATCTACGGCAACGGCGGGTACGAGAGCGTGCTGGAGAAGATGAAGGAGAAAGAGGGGAAATGAGCTGCTACGAAGCGCTGGCGTCCTCCTATGACGCACTGACGGAGGACGTGGGCTACGAAAAGCGGGCGGACTTTCTGGAGAAGCTGTTCCGCCGCAGCCGCATTCCCGTAAAGGTGGTGCTGGATCTGGCCTGCGGCACCGGCACCATGACATGGCTGCTGACGGGCCGGGGCTACGAGCTTATCGGCGTGGACGGCTCGGAGGAGATGCTGGCGGCGGCCATGGGCAAAAGCGGGTCGGTACAGGGCGTACCGCCCATCTTTTTGCATCAGTCCATGCCCAGGCTGGATCTCTACGGCACCGTGGACGCGGCCGTCTGCTGCCTGGACAGCCTGAACTACCTCACCGACCCCGCCGATGTGCGCCGCACCTTCCGGCGGCTGCACCTGTTCATCGCCCCCGGTGGTGTGCTGGTGTTCGATGTGAACACGGCGGCCAAGCTGGCGGCGCTGGACGGACAGGTGTTTCTGGACGAGACGGAGGATACCTACTGCGTCTGGCGCGCGGCGTACAGCCGGGGCCTGTGTACCTATTATATGGATCTGTTCCAGCGCCGAGGCGACGGCGCGTGGGAGCGGCGGGAGGAGCTGCACCGGGAGCGGGCCTACTCCGTGGAGGAGCTGACGGCGTGGCTTACCGAGGCGGGCTTCGGCGATATCCGGGTGTACGGCGACGCAAGGCTGCGCCGTCCCCGGGAGGACGAGCAGCGGGTGTATGTCTGCTGTGTGCGAAAATAAGCAAAAGAGGTTTACATAACATGGAAGATAGGATCGTGAGAGCCATCTCCGGCGACGGGATGGTGCAGGCGGCGGCCATTTACAGCCGAAACCTGACGGAGCGCGCCCGGCAGATACACAAGACGCTGCCGGTGGCCACGGCGGCGCTGGGCCGCACGCTGGCCGGCGCGTCCATGATGGGCAACGCCCTGAAGGGGCAGGGCGCCAGTCTGACGCTGCAGATCAAGGGCGGCGGCCCACTGGGCACGGTGCTGGCCGTCAGCGACCACGAGGGCAACGTCCGGGGCTATGTGACGAACCCGCAGGTGGAGCTGCCCCTCCGGGCGGACGGCAAGCTGGATGTGGGCGGCGCCGTGGGCCATGAGGGTACGCTGACCGTCATCAAGGATCTGCACATGAAGGAGCCGTATGTAGGCACCATCGACCTGCTGGGCGGTGAGATCGCCGAGGACATTGCCGGGTATTTCGTGGAGTCGGAGCAGATCCCCACGGCCTGCGGACTGGGGGTGCTGGTGGACCGCGACCAGAGCGTCAAGTCCGCCGGCGGCTATCTGATCCAGCTGCTGCCCGGCGCCACGGAGGATACCATCGTCAAGGTGGAGGGCGGCATCATGGCCGCCGGGCCGGTGTCGGCGCTGCTGGAGCAGGATCCCGACCCGGAGCACCTGCTGCGCACAGTGATGAGCGATTTCGACCTGAAGATTCTGGAGACGCAGCCCGTGTCCTACAAGTGCTACTGCAGCCGGGAGCGGGTGGAGCGCGCGCTGATCTCGCTGGGGCGCAAGGAGCTGGAGGACATGCTCCGCGAGCAGGGCGGCTGCCAGCTGAGTTGCCAGTTCTGCGACACGGTGTACGACTTCTCCAAGGAGGACTTGGAGAAGCTGCTGGCGACACTGTAAGAAAAAATTGGCTTTTTGAAAAATAATGATTGACAGATGGGGATGGCTTTAGTATAATAACCTACGTCGTCCGGCGAGGGCGGCAGGTACGGGAGCATAGCTCAGCTGGTTAGAGCACCTGCCTTACAAGCAGGGGGT
>OLGB01004407.1_pt1 | contig 12023 bp, 8 predicted proteins | sample 1605691 | NCBI WGS metagenome assembly OLGB01 (sample SAMEA3888925, study PRJEB22519) | human gut metagenome | biome: human gut; feature: human-associated habitat; material: faeces | place: Denmark | collected 2010
GGCACTCACGCTTCTTCATAACGCCGGGGCGAACGGTGGCCATAGCGGGACGGAAACGGGGGCAGATGATGGTGGCCATAAGGTGACCGCCGAACGCCGGACGTGTCATCTTCAAATTGCGGTCCTCCATATCGAACTTCATGCTGTCGATATCAAGGGTGGAGCTGGTGCGCAGGAAGTCAAGGTACTTGGGTACATCAACGTCCAGATGCGTGCAGTCCGCGCAAAGACCGGTGTGCAGCCTTGCTGCACAGCGGGGGCCAAGGTCGCGGCCGATGGTGCTTGCGCCGATAAGGAATACCTCGGGCTTGAGCTCCTCTATCGCGTCGCATATCACCTTGGCGTAAGCATCGGTGGTGTAATATTTAAGAAGCGGGGATTCGCAAAGGACTATCTTGTCCGCGCCGTAGCCGGCAAGCTCCTTGCAAAGGCCCTCTACATTGTCGCCAAGCAGCAGACCGCAGAGCTTAACGCCCAGCTCGTCCGCAAGCTTACGGCCTTCCGAGATAAGCTCGAAATCGGTGGGCATCAGTTTGCCTTCGCGCTGCTCGCAGAATACCCAAACGTCCTTAAAGGCGGCTAAATCCATGCTGTTGTAAGCCATTTGTGTTCTCCTTTCTCCTTAGATAATGTGCTTGGCGGCAAGCGTTTCGGCAAGGCTCTCGCAGGTAGCCTTGTCGGCGCCTTCAAGCATCTGGCCAACACCCTTCGGAGGAGGAGTGAAGGACTTGAATATGTTGGTGGGGGAACCCTTGAGGCCTATGGTGGTCAGGTCGATCAGGGGATCATCCTTCAGGGTATTGAAATCGAACACGGCGATGGGCTTCTTAAAGCTTTCGTATACGCCGCCAACGCTCATGTAGCGGGGATTGTTCAGCTCCTTGATGCAGGTGATCAGGCAGGGGGTCTGGACCTTGATGGTCATGTAGCCGTCCTCCAGCATGCGCTTGACGGTGACGGTGTCGCCGTCCTTGGTGATGTCGGCGGCATAGGTGACCTGGGGCAGGTGCAGCTTCTCGGCGATCTGGGGACCGACCTGAGCGGTGTCGCCGTCGATGGCCTGCCGGCCGCACATGACGATATCGTCGGCCTCCACGCCGATCTTGTTGATGGCAGCGGCCAGGATCTGGGAGGTGGCGTAGGTGTCGGAGCCGCCGAACTCGCGGGCGGACACCAACACGGCCTCGTCGGCGCCCATGGCCAGAGCCTCACGCAGCATGCCGGCGGCGGGGGCGGGACCCATGGTGACCACGACGACCTTGCAGCCGGTGGCGTCCTTGAGCTTCAGGGCGGCCTCCAGGGCGTTCATGTCGTCGGGGTTGGTGATGGTCTGCATGGACGCACGGTTCAGCGTGCCGTCGGGATTCACCGCCACCTTGCCGGAGGTATCGGGTACCTGCTTGATGGAAACAATGATCTTCATTTTGTCTGATACCTCCTTATTTCTTCTTCTCCGTTTTCTTGGGGGGACGGGGGATCAGGTGGTTGGCAATGACCACCTTCTGGATCTCAGAGGAGCCCTCGTAGATCTCGGTGATCTTGATATCCCGGTACATCCGCTCCAGGGGATAGTCGTGCATGTAGCCGTAGCCGCCGTGGATCTGCAGGGCGGAGTTGACCACCTCGCGGCCAAACTTGGTGGCGTAGAGCTTGGCCATGGAGGCCTCCTTGCTGAAGGGCAGCCCCTGCTGCTCCATCCAGGCGGCCCGATAGACCAGCAGACGGGACATATCCAGCTTGGTGGCCATTTCTGCCAGTTCCCAGGCGAGGCCCTGGTTGGCGTTGATGGGCTTGCCGAACTGCTTGCGCTCACCGGAGTAGGTCAGCGCCCGCTGGAAGGCGGCGGTGGCCACACCCAGCGCCTGGGCGCCGGTGCCGATGCGGGCCGCGTCCAGAGTGCCCAGGGCAAACTTCATCATCTTGCCGCAGCCGGCCGGGCCGCCCAGCATCCGGCTGGCGGGAACGCGGACGTCCTCGAAGATCAGCTCCGTGGTGGGCAGGCCCCGCAGGCCCATCTTGTTTTCGATCTTGCCCACGCTGACGCCGGGGGCGTCGGCGTCCACGATAAAGCCGTTGAAGCCCCGCTCGCCGGCCTTGGTGTCGGCAATGGCAACCACCAGGTGGTATTTGGCGATGTTTCCGGCGGTGATGAAGCACTTGGTCCCGTTGAGGATGTAGTCGTCGCCGTCCCGGACGGAGGTGGTGTGGATGCCGGTGGCGTCGGAGCCTGCGTCCGGCTCCGTCAGGCAGAAGCTGCCGATCACGCCGTCGTTGAGCACCTGGGGGATGAACTCCATCTTCTGTTCCTCGGTGCCGAACTTCTCAATGAAAGTGGGGAAGCCGTTGGCCAGCAGGGCATAAGTGGCGCCGTGAGTGAGGCTGGCCTTGGACAGCTCCTCAATGACGATCATCTCGCCGATGGCGTCGTGGCCGGTGCCGCCGTATTGTTCACCGTGGTTGACCCGCAGAAGGCCCACCTCGGCCATTTTCTTCCAGGTGTCGTGGAGGAACTCGTGCGTTTCATCCAACTCCGCGGCCTCCGGTTCGCAGTACTGCGCGGCGAACTGCGCGGCCATTTTGCGGAGGAGCTCCTGCTCTTTCGTCAAATTGAAATCCATTGTATCATCCTTTCCTTGAGGTCGAGTTGCGGGGGCAATCAACAACAATTAGATAAGCAATTATTGTGCCGAAATCTTTCTGTGAGTAAATTTGATGCGAGATGCCTGTGCCGCCTGTGCTTGGCAGCGCTCCCTGACACGTTTTCGTTGCACGGTGACACCAAGTGTGATACAATTTGTATCATTCGGGTGTAACCATGGCCCAGATCGTGGAGAGGAGGCATATTCCGTGGAGGATTATGCGCCGAATAAACAAGCCGGTACAGAGCAGTTCACAGCACCCAAGCTGGTGCCGGAAGCGGAGTTTAAAGAGATAAAGGCGGAGTCCGTCAAGATCTACGCCTATGCCAACCGGGTCCTGACAAAGGCCTGCGCGGAGCAGGAGATCAAGAGCTGGGGCTTTGCGCTGTTTGATCAGCACGGCTGCCTTTTGAAGCTGTATGGACCTGCCGGATATCTGGAGTGGTGCCGGGAAAGAGGGATCTGTGTGCGCAGCTGCTGGGACAGGGCGTCCTTTGGCAGGAACGCCATATCCCTGGGACTGGAGCAGAGATGTCCGCTTCTTTCGGCGGGAGAGGAAAACGAGAGCCCGCTGCTGCGGAGCGCCTCGATTTTTTTTGAACCGCTGCTGCTGGAGAGAAGTAAAGATCCCGCTGATTATGAGCTGCTGGGCGGTATCGCGGCCATCTCTCCGGTAGAGGAACCTGTGGCGGAGCGGAAGCTGATCTGTACCGCCCTTGCCAATGACATTGAACTGCACATGTTCATGGCCAGTGAACTCTATGCGCTGTATTTTCAGGAGCCCAAGGGCCTGATCAACATTGACATCAATGTGGTTACGGGAAATCCCCATATTCTCTACCACAATGAGCAGGTTTTCCGCATCCTGGGGATCCCCTATGAGAATCTCTACTTCAAGAAGGCGGAGACCCTGTTCGATCCGCTGCCGCAGAATCAGGAGTTCTGGGACATCATCCGGAACAAGCGGACGGTGGAGGATCAGCTGATCCCCCTGACCATCCATGGCAAGCAGAATACTTACCTGGTGTCCACGGTGGCGTATCAGCAGCGGCATCTGGGGCTTGGAGGCGTGCGGTTTTTCCTGTCGTCTCCCCGGGAGCTGTCCAGCCACGTGGCGCGGCATATTGGCAATAACGCCGTGTACTCGTTTTCCAACATCCTGGGGAAAAGCTTTGCCATGCAGCGATGCATCGCACGGGCCAAATCCATTGCCCACAGCGACAGCAATGTGATGATCACCGGCGAGAGCGGCGTGGGTAAGGACGTGTTCGCCCAGGCCATCCACAATGCCAGCCAGCGCAGGGACAGCCCCTTTATCGTGCTCAACTGCGCCGCCTATCCCCGGGATCTGCTGGCCAGCGAGCTGTTCGGCTACGACGGCGGAGCCTACACCGGGGCGAAAAAGACCGGAAACCTGGGAAAATTCGAGCTGGCTGACACGGGGACCATCTTTCTCGATGAGATCGGCGACATGCCGCTGGATCTGCAGGTGATGCTTCTGCGGGTCATCGAGCAGAAGAATTTCATGCGGATCGGCAGCAGTATTGTCCGCAGCGTGGATGTGAAGATCATCTCCGCCACCAACGCCGATCTCCATACCATGGTGGAGAAGCGGACCTTCCGGCCGGATCTGTATTTCCGGCTGTGTACGCTCAATCTCCAGCTGCCGCCGCTGCGGGACCGGGGCGGAGACATCATCCTGCTGGCGGAGCACTTCATTGACGCCATCACCGCCCGCCTCCAGATGGGAACCCGAAAGGTCCTTTCAGAGGAGGCCAAGGAGCTGATGCTGCGGCTGCCCTGGCACGGCAATGTCCGGGAGCTGCAAAACGTCATGGAGCGGGTGGTCCAGCTGGTTCCCAGCCAGGTCATCACGCCTCAGGATCTGGAGCTGTGCCTGGACTTTGTGGGTACAGGCAGGACCGCCGTGACGGCGGCCTCTCCGCCGCCTGCAAGGGCGACCCAGGGCCGGCACGTCACCCGGGAGGATATCCTGCGGGCGCTGGAGGAGAACCGATACAACCGGACCATGGCCGCCGCCGCGCTGGGGATCTCCCGCAAGACCTTCTACCGCAAGCTGGAAGAATTTCAAATCGAATTGTGAGTGAGGGAAGAGAGCTGCCGCCTGACAGCTCTCTTCCCTGTTTGCATGGGGAGGTGTTACGGCAGGTTGGGGAACAGCGTGAAGAGGACCACGCCGACGGCCGTGGCGATCAGCGGAGTGACCACGGTCAGCCAGAACACGGGCATGTAGGCGTCCTTGTGGGTCTCGCCGCAGACGCCGTTGATGACGGTGACCACGAAGCCGTTGTGGGGCATGGAGTCCAGGCCGGAGGAGGCAATCATCATCATGCGGTGCAGGACGTTGACGTTGATGCCCATGCCGTCCACGAAGATGGGCTTGAGGATGGGGGCCGCGATGCCCAGGCCGCCGGAGCCGGAACCGCAGATGCCGGCGATGATGGTCGTGGCCAGAGCCACAGCCACCAGCGGGGGGCCGGGGATGTTCTCAATGGCGTTGCACAGGACCGGGAAGCCGACGGCAGCCTTGACCACGGAGCCAAAGCCAACCACGGCGGAGGTATTGGCGGCGGCGGAGACGGCGTTCTTGATGCCGTTGCCCATCAGGTCCAGAGGCTTGGCGTCGGGGGTCTTGTATTTGTGGAGCATGATGTAGGCCAGGGCGGCGCCGATGCACACGCCGAAGGCGGTGGGGCAGATGGCGGTGCCGTCGATCTTGATGTTGATGAGGATCAGGGAGAGGGCCAGGGGGATCAGGGCCACCCAGCCGTTGGGGCAGACGGCAGCGTCGTCAAACTTGTCGGTGTCCTTGGCCATAAAGTGCTCGCCGTTGGCCCAGGCGTGCTTGACCATGACCTTCAGCATCACAACGCCCACCACCAGGGTGACGGCGGTGCAGATGAAGCCCACGGTGGCGCCGGCCATCAGAGAGGTGCCCAGGGCGTTTTGCAGCACCACGTTGCCGACCTGGGGGTTGCCGGGGCCGATGGCGGAGAAGGTGCAGCAGGCGAACACGATGACGCCGGGGATAAAGCGGCGGGGGATGTCTGCCTCACGGTAGATCTCCAGCGCGATGGGGAACACGGCAAAGCACACCACGAAGCCGGCAATGCCGCCGTAAGTCAGGATACCGATGGCCAGAGGTACGGCGATGATGGCTGCGCCCTTGCCCAGACCCCTGATGATCAGGCGGGCGATGGCCTTGGCGCCGTTGGTCTTTTCATAGACCTGGCCCATCAGGGCGCCGGCCACAAAGATCAGGAAGTTGCTGCCGAAGAAGCCGGTGAAGCCGCTCATGTAGTCTGTCTGCAGAGCGTCGTACAGGCCGATCTGGCCGGTGATAGCCACCAGCAGGGAGCTTGCGATGGCGGCGATGAAGACGTTCACGCCCTTCATGACCAGGAAGGACAGCAGTGCCAGTGCTGCGATCATACCGATAATACTTACGATTTCCATAAGCACCCTTCTTTCTCTGTTGTTCCACGATGGAAGAAATCCAAAATGGAGGGGGGACCGCAGAAATAGACGCGGCTCAGCGGGTACGGACGACGCCCTCCGCCGCCCAGGCGGCGATTACGTCGTCGCTGTAGCCCAGCTCGTGCATCAGTTCCACGGAGCGCTCGCCCAGCAGGGGGGGCGTTGCGGTGAGCGATCTGATCCGGCTGACCGAATTTGACGGGGGTGGAGACAATCAGATCCTTGGTGCCGTCCCGGTTTTCATACTCGTAGACGTAGTTGTTGGCCAGGGCCTGCTCATCGCGGATGGTATCGCGGATATGGTTGATGCGGTCATGGGCGATGTCGCCTTCGGTCAGAAGGGCATCCCACTCGGCGTAGTCCTTGGTCAGGAAAATTGGGTCCAAAATTTCCATAAGCTCGGCCTTATGGCTGCGCATGTTGACCTCTGTGTTGAAGCGCTCATCGTTCACCAGGTCCTCACGGCCCACCACCTTGCAGAAGGAGGCGTAGTATCTCTCATAGTTCAGCACGGAAATCATCATCCAGGTGCCGTCCTTGCACTGGTAGGTGTTGCGCAGGGGGCTGTCGGGATCCAGCCGGGTCTTGGGCCAGTGGTTGCCGTGATATTCGGCCTGCATGATGGCGGCGTTGTCCCAGATGGCCTGGCCGTACAGGGAGACCATCACCTTTTCGCCCTTGCCGGTCTTGGCTTGCTGCAGCAGGCAGGCGGCGCAGGCACCGGCCAGGGTGCCGGCGGTGCCGAAGTCGCCCAGGGCGAAGGGAGGCGTCAGAGGAACGGCGCCGTTTTCGCACAGATCGATCATGGCGCCGGAGCGAGCCCAGAAGGCCACGGTGTCGAAGCCGGGATTATTGGCTACGGGACCCTCGGTGCCGAAGCCGGTCAGGATGCCCCAGATGATGTGGGGATGGCGGGCGGACATGGCCTCGTAGTCCAGGCCCAGCTTGGTCAGCGCCTTGAGGCGGTAGTTGGAGATGAAGATGTTGGCGGTGGCCAGCAGCTTGTCCATGACCTCCATGCCGCGGGGATCCTTCAGGTTCAGGGGAATGCCGCGCTTGTTGCCGTCCTTGAGCTCCTCATGGGGGTTCTGCTCCTCGTCGGCACGCATGCCCAAGGTCAGGCCGGTGAAGCGGCCGTTCTCGCCGTCCAGGGGCTCGATCTTGATGACATCGGCGCCCCAGTCGGCCAGCATTTTGCCGGCGGCGGGACCGGCGCCCGCCACGGTGAAGTCCACCACGCGGATACCTTTCAGGGGAGTATTGGTCATTGGGATTACCTCCTTAAAATAATGAGAGAAATGATCGGTGTGATTATTTGCCCTGGAACACCGGGGGACGCTTCTCGAAGAAGGACTTCAGGCCCTCCTTGGCATCCTCTGTGTCGGCCAGCATCCCATTGAGCTCAGCCTCGTACCGCAGGCCTGCGGCGAAGCTCATGTCCAGTCCCTGATCCACCAGAGACTTGCAGGCGGCGATGGCCACGGGACCGTTTTTAATGATGCTCTTCATCAGGTTTTCGGTCTCCTCCATCAAAGACTCCTGGGGAATCAGCCGGTCAGCCAGCCCAATGCGGTAGGCTTCGTCGGCCCGGACCTTCCGGGCGGTGAACAGCAGGTCCTTGGCGACAGAGGGGCCGCACAGCCGGGCCAGGCGCTGGGTGCCGCCGTAGCAGGGGGCCACGCCCAGATCGCTCTCAGGAACGCCGAAAACGGCCTTCTCACCGGCCACTCGCAGATCGCAGGCCAGGGCCAGCTCCGTGCCGCCGCCCAGCGCGTAGCCGTTGACAGCCGCGATGACAGGCTTGGGCAGAGCCTCCAGTTTGTTCATCAGCTCCTGACCGTGGAGAGACATCTGCTTGGTCTCGGCGCCGGTGCGGTCGGTGGTCAGCTCAGACAGGTCAGTGCCCGCCATGAAGGCGCGCCCGGAGCCGGTGACGATCAGGCCGCGGAGAGAGCTGTCGGTCTCCATCACATGGATGACGTCCTCCAGTTCCTCCTTCATGCGGCTGCTCAGCGCGTTGAGCTTCTCCGGCTTGTTGAAGGTCAGAATGGCGTAACCCTCTTTGACCTCGAGAATGATGTCCTGGTATTCCATCTTACTCGTCCTTTCTGCTTTGATGTTTTTTTAACAAAGCTGTTTGCCGATTATTGTAGCAAAAATAATACCAATCTGTCCCCGTCAGCGCTTTTGGAAGGGGTGTCTGGAGGGGCGGAAGTCCGGCAAACACCGCTGAGAGAAGGATTGGGAGAGAGAAAAAAATTATTTTGCACAAGGGTCCTTGGAAAAACTGGAAAAAATATGGTCGAATGTGTCGAAAAATCGGGAACAAAGTGTGTCGCAAAGACGCAGACTGTGACACACTTTGTATCGAGACACGGATTTTGTATCATGAAGAGGTCACATGGCAGATGCACTCCGCCGGTTAAGCAGCAGGCGCGGAGAGGGAAGCCGTGGGTCTGAGGCGGAAATGGTATGTTTTTTGCTTGACAATTAGAAGGTGCCATTCCGGCACCGAACTGTCAAAGGGGGAACATCCATGCTGGTGACCGAACTTTTGAAAAACAACGCGCGCCTCTACCCGGACCAGGAGGCCCTGGTAGCCGTGGAGACAGGGGCGGTGGTGCCGTTTGACGAAGCGGCTTACCGTGCGGCGCGGCGCTGCGTCACCTGGTCGCAATTCAACGGGATCGCAAACCAGGTGGCCAATTATTACCGCGCCCAGGGGCTCGGCCCCGGAAGCAAGGTGGCGATCCTGCTGATGAATTGTCTGGAGTGGCTGCCGCTGTATTTCGGGATTTTGAAAGCCGGGGCTGTGGCGGTGCCGCTGAACTTCCGGTATACAAGTGCGGACATCGTGCGGAACGCGGCTTTTGTGGAGGCGGAGGCGCTGGTCTTCGGCACTTACAGCGAGCCGGCAGTCACCGCAGCTCTGCCTGCGCTGACCGGCGTTCGCTCCTTTATTTATTTGGGAGAGGCGGACCGGTGTCCAGCCTATGCACAGACCTGGGAGGCGTGCATTTCCCGGGCGGATGAGACAGAGCCCGCGCAGGTGCCTGCGCCGGAGCAGGACGCCGCCATCTATTTCTCCTCCGGCACCACCGGCGCGCCCAAGGCGGTGGTGTATACCCACCGGACGCTGGAGGGCGCCTGCCTGATGGAGCACGGCAACCACCACCAGACCCACGGAGATGTGTTTATCTGTATCCCGCCGCTGTATCATGTGGGCGCAAAGCTCCATTGGACAGGGAATCTGCTGATGGGAGCCAAAGGCGTCCTGCTGATGGGCTTCCGGGTGGAGCCCTTCTTTGAGACCATGTGGCGGGAGGGCGTGACCATCGCCTTTTTGCTGCTGCCGTGGGTCCAGGATATCCTGTTCTCCCTGGACAGCGGTACTTTGGATCCGGGCCGCTATGACCTGGCGGCCTGGCGGATGCTCCATATGGGCGCCCAGCCCATCCCTCCCTCCGTGGTCCGGCGGATCCAGGCGGCCTTCCCGCAGCTGGACTGCGAGGTCAGCTACGGACTGACGGAGGCGGGCGGTCCGGGCTGCCTCAACCTCAGCGCGGACCGGATGGACAAGCTGGGTTCCGTGGGTGTTCCCACTTCCGGCTGGGAGGCGAGGATTGTGGACCCCCGCGGAGCGGATGTGCCCGCCGGGGAGATCGGCCAGCTGCTGCTGCGCAGCGACCATATGATGCGCTGCTATTACCGGGATCCGGATACCACGGCCGCAGCGCTGGAGGGCGGCTGGCTGCACACCGGGGATCTGGCCAGGACCGACGGGGACGGCTTTTACTACATCGTCGGCCGGATGAAGGACATCATCATCTCCGGCGGCGAAAACATCTATCCCGTCCAGATCGAGGATTTCATCCGGACCCATGAGGCGGTGGAGGATGTTGCGGTATTCGGCTTGTGCGACTGCCGGCTGGGCGAGGCGGTGGCGGCGCAGATCCAGCTCAAATCCGGCAGTACCTGCTCAGAGGAGGAGATGCGGGAATTCTGCGCCCGCCTGCCCCGCTATCAGCGGCCCGGCCGGTTCTTTTTCGGAGAGGTCCCGCGGAATCCCACGGGAAAGATCGACAAGGTTGCTCTGCGAAAGAAGTACTCGCCGCCGCATCCCTTTTCCTCCCATGCCCCGGCGGAGAAGGCCTGAGCGAGCACAGACGGAAGGAGGGCGGCCGTTCCGGCCGGAAGGACGATGGCGGAGCGCTTGGCAACCAATCTCTGGCGGCTGGATATCCCGCTGGAGGGGAATCCCCTGAAAAACCTGAACAGCTATCTGATCACCGGCGAAGAGCGGAGCCTCCTGATCGACACCGGCTTCCGCCAGGACAGCTGCCGGAGGGCCCTGACGGACCAGCTGGCGGAGACGGGGGTGGACCGGGAGACCCTGGATATTTTCCTCACCCATCTCCACAGCGACCACACCGGTCTGGCCCCTGACTTTGTGGGCGCCGGGGGGCGCATTTACATCAGCGAGACCGACGGCGCCGGTCTCCGTCTGGGCTTGACAGACGGCTACTGGCGGGATATGTATGAGGAGTATGTGAGAGAGGGCTTTCCCCGGGAGGAGATCGACCGGCTGTGGCTGGCCAATCCCGCCCAGGGGGCGGCGCCCCGGAACTGGAGCGCGGGATGCGTCACCCTGCGGGACGGAGACCGGCTCTCCTACGGCGGCGTCACCCTGCGGTGCATCCTGACTCCGGGGCACACGCCGGGACATATGTGCCTCTACGGGGAGGAGCCCCGCTGGCTGTTCTCCGGCGACCACGTGCTGTTCCACATCACGCCCAATATCTGCCGCTGGCAGTCCATGCCGGACGCCCTGGGCAGCTATCTGGAGAGTCTGGAGAAGCTGCGGGGCCTTCCGGCGGAGCGGCTGCTGCCCGGCCACCGGAAGGAGACGGGAGACCTGGATACGCGGATCGGACAGCTGGAGGAGCACCACCGGCACCGGCTGAATGAGGTCCTGGACATCGTTGGGGCGGCGCCGGGGCGGACGGCCTACGAGATCGCCGGCCGGATGCGCTGGAGCATCCGCTCCACCTGGCGGGAGTTTCCCGTCCAGCAGAAATTTTTTGCACTGGGAGAGTGTCTGGCCCATCTGGATTACCTGGAGCGCCGCGGGCGGATCTGCCGGCGGGAACGGGACGGGTTGATCCGGTACAGCCTTCTCCCGTGATCCCCGCGGGAAGGAAGCTGGCGCTTGCCCCCGATGGGGCGATGAATGGAAAAGGAGAGAGAGTATGGTTGGAATCGTAGTCAATGTGCTGGCGGTGGCCCTGGGCGGTGTCCTGGGGACGCTGTTCAAAAAGAGGATGTCCACGGAGTTCACCACCATGCTGAACCTGGTGTTCGGCGTGTGCGCCATGGGCATGGGCATCAGCTCTGTGGTGATGATGGTCAATATGCCGGCGGTGATCCTGGCGGTGGTGGTGGGCACCGGGCTGGGCCTGTCCTGCAAGCTGGGCCGGCTGATCAGCCGGGGCGGGGAGCTGATGGAGCGGCCCATCGGAAAGCTGCTGGGGAACAGCGGCGGGAGCTCCGGTATGAGCCGGGAGGAGTTTTTGTCCCTGCTGGTGACGGCCATCGTGCTGTTCTGTTCCAGCGGAACGGGGATCTACGGCTGCCTGGACGCGGGGATGACCGGCAGCAGCACCATCCTGCTGTCCAAGTCCGTGCTGGACCTCTTCACGGCCATGGTGTTCGCCTGCAGTCTGGGCGCGGTGGTGGCTGTGGTGGCAGTGCCCCAGTTCATCATCTTTTTGCTGCTGTTCCTGGCGGCCAAGGCCATCTACCCCCTGACCACGCCGGATATGATCGCCGATTTCAAGGCCTGCGGCGGCTTTCTGCTCATCGCAACGGGCTGCCGCATCGCCAAGA
>OLGB01004408.1_pt1 | contig 12023 bp, 11 predicted proteins | sample 1605691 | NCBI WGS metagenome assembly OLGB01 (sample SAMEA3888925, study PRJEB22519) | human gut metagenome | biome: human gut; feature: human-associated habitat; material: faeces | place: Denmark | collected 2010
GCCGCAGCAATAATTACCCCGAGCCCTATAGCCGGCATACACTCACGCAGCCTCATACGGAGAGTGATAGCTATGAGCGCACCAGTCCACGCACCGGTCCCGGGAAGCGGAATCGCCACAAATGTGAGCAACCCGACAAACAGTGCTCCGCGGATCTTCGCCGCTTTATGTTCACCATGCTTTATTATCCACCTGAACGGCGCACCGAGTTTCTTGAACTCTGCCATAAACTCAAGCACCCGTCCTCCGAAAAGCACGATCAACGGCACCGGCAAAAGGTTTCCGATGACGGCAACTATGTATACGATCCACACAGGCAGATCGTACGTAAGCACACCGAGTGGGATGGCAAGCCGACATTCGGCAACGGGGAGCATGCTGACAAGCAGCACCTTCAACAGATCCATATTGGCACCTTTCCTATTTCACTGCGTCGATTATACACCATGTTTCACGGCAAGTCAACAATTTTATGCCGCTACGGCACATTTTTTGCACGAATGGCGAAATACTGCGGCAGTGTTGTAAAATAATGTGTTGACAATGGCTTTTGCGGATGATACAATGTATTTCAGTCGAAAGGGGGATATGCAAATGGGTTCTGTAGAAATACACAAAATTCATTTTGAAAAGTTTATCGAAGCCATTGATCAGTGCAAAGGGAACGTGTGGCTCATCACTCCGGAGGGAGATAAGCTCAATCTCAAAAGCAAACTTTGTCAGGTGATAGGGCTCACAAAGCTCGTGAGTGGCGGAATGATAGACGAAGCAAAGATCTTTTGTGAGGATCCTGAGGATGATTCGCTTTTGTTCCGATTCAATCTGTATGGTGACAAAGTACTCAGCGAAAACAAAAGCGCCGAGAACTGATTTGTGTCATTAAAGAGGTTCCGAACGCACGCCCAAACGTGCGACCCCAAAAGAGGCGAACCCGAGCGTTGCGGATGTTCGCCTCTTTTACAAATTGTGCGGCGTTCTTCTGTCCCCGACGAATGAGGTTCATGCATCACGTCTCATTCGACAGCCGAAAGGAACGGCATATCTGCCTGAAATCCTTCAGGCTCTTTTCAAACGAGCTCGCATTTGTCCAAAAAACAAGCTGATAGAACGTATTTTCATCTTCAAACGTCTTGATGTAGTAGCTTACCTTTACGGAATCAACGGTACAGCTGAACACCATTGCGCCATCATCGGACTCATGTTGTTCGGCAGCGTATCTTCCCGCAAAAGCCTCACTCACAAGCGAGGAATACTTGTCAAGCTCTATACCTTCTTCAAAATCGGACTTCGACTCACAAAGCACGATCATATAACGTCGCTCCGATTCATTTTTCATTGAGCCGTCCGCCGCCCGGTTGAGAGGTTCACATACGCTCCACCCATCGGTAGCCTTTACCGTGTAGCGGCCTTCTCTTCCGTAAAGCGTCGTCGTAGCACCATCCGCGCATGACGTGAGCGCCATAACGAGACCGATAACAAATACGCCAACGGCAGTCAGACCGAAGCGGACGCTGCGACCTTTTCCGGGCGTCGGCGATGCCTTTGCGTGAGACATACGTGAGCCGATCTCACCCGCACCGTGAAGTTTTCCAACTTTTCGCATCATAACAGAAACTCACCCTTTTGTATTATGTTCATTTTAAACATTCTTATCATTGACAAATATGCAAAACAGCGGATTTTTCAAGCCGTTGCTGCCGTGCAACATTTGTAAATGTTCACAATGTCATAATATAAACGCAGGCAAACAAAAGAAGGCAAGATATAAGCATAGAAAGGACATTAAAATGGAAACATCATCCAAGGTATACTTTACCGACATGAGGACGGACTACGCGCACACGCTGCTTGAGAAACTGGATGCGCTGATAGTACGCGCCGGCATCGACAAGATCGACTTCAACGGCAAATTCACCGCCATAAAGATCCATTTCGGTGAGCCGGGGAATCTCGCGTTCCTGCGCCCGAACTTTGCGAAGGTAGTCGCGCAGCGAATCAAAGCGCTGGGCGGTAAGCCTTTTCTGACCGATTGCAGCACTCTGTATGTGGGGCAGCGTAAAAACGCTCTCGATCATCTGGACGCGGCAAATGAGAACGGCTTTAATCCCACCACCTGCGGCTGTCAGATAATTATAGCCGACGGGCTCAACGGTGCGGATGAACGGCTTGTCAGCGTCGAAAACGGCGAATACGTAAAAGAAGCAAAGATAGGCACCGCCATAATGGAAGCCGATATAGTGATATCGCTCAATCACTTCAAGGGTCACGAGGGCAGCGGATTCGGCGGCGCGCTCAAGAACCTCGGTATGGGCTGCGGCTCACGCGCCGGGAAAATGGAGCAGCATAACGAAGGCAAGCCGGTGGTCGACAAAGAGCTCTGCGTGGGCTGTCGTCGCTGCACGACCCAGTGTGCGCACGGGGCGATAACCGTCACGGAGCGAAAGGCTACTATAGATCACTCCAAGTGCGTAGGATGCGGCAGATGCATATCGGCCTGCCGTCCGGAAGCAATCAGCGTACCGGGCGGGAGCGCAAACGACAACTTCTGCCGTAAGATGGCGGAATATGCCAAAGCAGTGGTTCAGCACCGTCCGTCGTTCCATATCAACATTGTTATGGACGTGTCTCCGTTCTGCGACTGTCACCGTGAAAATGACGCCGCCATCATCCCGGACGTGGGAATGCTCGCCTCATTCGATCCCGTAGCACTTGACCGCGCCTGTGCCGACCTCTGCAACAGGATGCCTATAATACCCAACACACAGCTTTCGGAAAACCGTGACAAGGGCATAGAGGGCGATCACTTCCACGTGAACCATCCGTCCACAGACTGGCGCGTTACACTGGAACACGCCGAGAAAATCGGAATAGGCACTCAGCAATACGAGCTGATCGAGATCTGACGGCGGCACATCCGTCCGCTTTGCGTCACGTTCAAACGATAAAAATACCGCGGGCACCGACGATTCCGGTCGGTGCCCGCATTTTTCAGTATCCTCTTGTATATTTCCGTGGCTTACCGCCTGCAAGGACAGAGATTATTTCTTCTGTGCTTTCATCGGTAAAGCACCATATGTGTCCGCAGTGCGGATGTTTTTCCGGCTCGTTCCACAGCGGTCTCGAATTATAAATGACGTTTCGGTGCCCGGTCTCCCGCACCACAGGAAATTTTTCCCCCATGCGGTCAACCAGCACGGCACGACAATCGGGTTCCCGTATGCACGAACGCCCACGGGCTTCGCATCTGCCGTTGATACGACGTATGATGCATGTCTGAGTGTGCATAAGCGGCAGTCTTCCGTAAACCGGGTATTCGACCTGAATCGGTTTTCTGAGCGGATCGACTGCGGCAAGCGGAAATTCCGGAGACACAGCTGCCGCCTTCAAACCGCCTTCCATCAATTCCACACAAGCGTCTAACGCACACTCATTCATGATATTGAACGTAAAATCGGCAAAGACGTCAAACTCCCGCACCAGCACGAGCTGCGCGGGATTCCTTATCACCGCGCTCCGCACACCGATCTCCCGGGCGTTTTTCAGCAGCGAGCGTATATCGTCAAGTTCGGAATCAAAAACCACGCGGGGCATCAATACACGCACCTGCGGCAATATGTGCGTCGGAACCCTGCGAAGCCGCCACAAAGGAACATCTACATACCGTGCATTCCCCGGCAATCTGTCAAAATCCGGCATCGAGTATTCAAACCGCAGAACATCATAACATTCCTGAGGGACATTTCCGGTCAGGCACGGCGCGCCGTCAGCAGTAAAATGCTTTGGCGTCGCGCCGCTTACGATCTTTTTTCTCAGGCCCTCCGCAGCATCACGTCTCAGGGCATTCAGTTCGGAAACGCTGACGCTGACGCCCTCGTCAAGCTCGACATTGATATTTTTCGCACTGAAGCAGGTGTCGCCCAGCTTTGACAGCGAAGTCTCTACCCTTTTCACGGTAATTCCGGCAGTCTGCGCCCTTTCGGCGACGGCACCGACCGCCGTAAAGGAATGTCCGGCACAGCCCATAGTCAGCACCGCCGGTTTACCTAACGACACGGTACAATCCAATGACACGTCAAGCTTTTTCGGTATTATCTCAATGTCTGTCTCCCGGCTCATACGTTTGTCGTGTTCTGTCCGCACGCCGAACATAGAGCGTGACGGTGTGGAAGTAAAATATCCGTCAGTAAATCCGCTGCGCGAAAATACAGCCGAAAGCAGTTCAAGCTCAGACGAAGTGGCGTTACGCCTCTCGTCGATCAATTTCCGGTAAACACGAGCGGTAGTATATACATATGCCGGATCTTTCATACGCCCCTCGATCTTGAAAGACGCCACGCCCATATCAATAAGCTCCCGCACGTGACCGGCAAGGCACAGGTCTTTAAGACTCAACGGGTACCTTTCGCTCCCACGATATTCAAGCCGGCACGGCTGCGCACATTTGCCGCAGTTCCCGCTGTTGCCACCTACAAACGAAGAAAAAAGGCATCCGCCGCTCTGTGACACGCAAAGCGCACCATGGACGAAAACCTCTGTCTCTATCACTCTGCACAGACACGCTATGTCCTCGCGGCACATTTCACGGGCACAGATAACCCGCTTCACCCCAAGGCGCCTGAGCATATCAACTGCGCCTGATGAATGCACCGCCATCTGCGTGCTCGCGTGGAGCGGAATACCCGGATAGCGACGATGCAGCTCATAAAGCAGCCCCATATCCTGAACTATATACGCATCCGGCGGCGCCTGAGACTCAAGCAAGTCAACGAAATCAAGTGCCTGCGCAAGCTGTTTGGTCCGCAGCAGCGTATTCAGCGCCACATATACACGAACACCGAAAAGGCGGCACTTTTCGACCGCCTTGATTATCTCCGTATCGTCAAAATTTTCAGCCTTTGCCCGCGCACTGAACCTGCTGCCGCCTAAATACACGGCATCGCAGCCGCCGCTTATCGCCGCTTCCAGCTGATCACGCCCGCCTGCCGGGCAAAGCAGTTCCGGCATTACTCGGCGTTTTCCAGATACTCGGCGATATCACGGACGGTACGAAGCTGCACCACATCCTCGTCAGGTATCGTTACGCCGAACTGATCCTCTATTGTCATAAGCATCTCCACGACATCAAGCGAATCTGCGCCGAGATCTTCCATGATCCCCGCATCGTTATCGATCTTATCGACGGAAATACGCAGCTGTTTCGAAAGCACTTCCTTGACCTTATCTATCATACGAGGTTTCCACCCTTCTGTTTTTTGAATATATTATTACATTCCTTACGATTTTGCAAGGGGCAAATCGAATTTTTATTTTTTTTCGCACAAATTCTTTTTTTTTAGCACAACTTATGATATATTATTCAGGTAATGTGTATGCGTGTAGTTGGCACGGCAGACCATAGTCACGCCTCAACGGCGGATAGATTTTAATTGCGAACGGCGGTACCTGATGAAACTTTCCGATAAATTTGAGATCAAACTTTTCATATTGCTGCTGCTTGACGGTATAGGAGTACCGCTCGAGTTTGAGGTGATAAATGACATAGTGCTGAGGGACGGCGTGGTCACGTATTTCGATTTTGCCGATGCGTTCGGAGACCTGTGCGATAACGGCCTGATCGAATATATCGAACAGCCGGACGGCTCAGGCAAGACATATTCGGTAACGCCCAAAGGTCACGCCATAACGGAAGGGCTGGATACCAAGCTGTACGGTCAGATCAAAGAAAAGGCGATACGCAGCGCACAGCGTGCGATGGCGTTCAGACTGAGCGGCGGCAGCACCAGTGCATCCGTACAACAGACCGATGACGGTTATAACGTCGTATGCTCAATAACCGAAAACGGCAAACTGTTATTTTCAACTACGGTATTCGTGCGCTCCGCGGCATATGCCGAGAGACTGCGTGACAGATTTGATGAAGAGCCGGAAACAGTATATAAAGGAGTGTTGGCGCTGCTGTCAGGCGACGTCGACTATCTTTTCGAATGAAGCCGAACGGGATTTATGCACTTGCAGAAACCTATCTGACGGAACTTTACCCGGACGCCGCATGCGGGCTTGAATATGACCATAACGGATACAGACTGCTTACAGCCGCCATACTGTCGGCGCAGTGTACGGACAAACGCGTCAACGAAGTGTGTGTTACTTTGTTTTCGCGCTGGCCGGACGCGGCCTCGTTGGCTGCCGCGGACGTAGAGGACATCGCAGCCGTCATACGTTCCGTAGGGCTTTATAACGCAAAAGCCCGCAATCTCAAGGAATGCTGTTCGATGCTCGTGAGCATCCACGGCGGGACGGTACCTTCGGACATGGATTCGCTGCTTGCACTGCCGGGTGTAGGACGAAAGATCGCAAATCTTATACGGGGTGATCTTTACGGTCTCGGCGGGATCGTCGCCGACACACATATGATTCGTTTCTGCAACCGGCTCGGGTTCACCGACAAACCGGATCCGTTAACGACCGAACGGACAATGCAGGAAATAATCCCGCTGCGGTCTCAAAGCGATTTTTGCCACAAGGCCGTGCTTTTCGGCCGTGACATATGCCGTGCGCGCCAACCGCGCTGTGGGATGTGCCGTCTTTCGGAAGTCTGCCGCTATCATTCAGATATTGAAACGGAGAACGGAACATGAAATTTTCTTCTCGTGACCTTCATATACATACATCACTGTCGAGCTGCGCCGCACGAACGGCCGACGCTTCCGGATATATCGCTGCTGCCGCACGCGGAGGGTTGGAACTGATCGGGTTTGCAAATCACTACTGGGACGAAGCCGTTCCGGGCGCTTCCGGGTGGTACGCGCCGCAAAATACCGTGCACGTGCTCTCCTTGAAGAATGAACTCACAAAATGCGCTGAAACTGTTCTGAAAGAGCCGGGCGCCCCGCGTGTGATTTTCGGATGCGAAACGGAATATGCAAACGGTACGCTCGGTATCAGCCGTGAGCACGCCGAACTTTTCGACTATGTGCTCGTGCCTCATTCACACACCCATATGCGCGGCTTCGTGCTCCCCGACAGCTGTGACACACCGCGAAAGCACGCGGATTATCTTGTCAGAAGCTTTCTGGGCGTGGCAAATCACCCGCTTGCCGACAGGATCACCGGCATAGTGCATCCGTTCGTCCCGGTCGGCACTGCGGACGAACCGGCATGCGAGCTGCTTTCGCTCATAACCGATTCCGATTTTTCCGAGTGCGCCCGTGCCGCGTTTGAAAATAATATCGCTATTGAACTCAACACCTCGTCACTCGCGCACGCATCAGACAAACTCATGTATGAATACTCAAGGTTCTTCCATTGCTGTAAAGATGCCGGATGTGCCTTTTTTGCCGGGAGCGATAAACACGATATCATATGCGAGCCCGAAAAAGACATTTTCTTCACGGTAGACGAAATAGCCGAAAAGCTTTTCGGCAGCGAAGTCCGTATGCTTGAACTTTAAATATGACGACAACGAAAAAGGTCCGTCACCGTTGCGGTGACGGACCTTTATTCATATTTGAAACATTCACCGGTACATCAGTCGATCTCAATAACAACAGTGTATTCCTCTGAAACGCCATAGCCGAAATCAGCCACCACAGTAAAGCTGTCCGTTCCGACAAATCTCCTCGGAGCCGTATACATAAAGCTGCCGTCGCGGTCGATACGCAGCGACCCGTACACCGGAGACACCGTCTGTACTATTCGATATTCGTCCTCGGTACCGCTCATCGTGAAATTACCGGAGCATATTATCCCTCTCACGTCGTAAGAAGCCTCAAGTGTACCCGAAACTACTGCCTGTCCCTGATTGTAGTCATCACCAAGCTGTTTTTTCGCAAAGAGATATGTGTCGCGATATATGGCGCGCGTTGCCTCATAAGGACTTTCGAGCGCAGTTATGAGCTCACCCGGAAGAGCACCGAGATAATATACCTTGAGCGCATCCATATAGCCGAGCTCGACGCCGTATTCCAGATACTGCTTATATTTTACGACCGCCGCAGAATTCAGGACATCGTCGCACTCTATCTCCACGCACATGCCGTAAAGCTTTGCCTGAGTCGCGCAGGCTTCAAGCCTTGTGGTATCGGTAGTGGTAAAGGCATAATTCGGCTGGAGACATGCAGTAGCTATCCCGTATTCTCTCCAGTCGGTGAACCCTTTTGCATCGTAATAGGGTATCCAAAGCAGATCATAGCCGAGACCGTCAAGGTATTCGACCGTATAATCGAGCAGATCACCCGCTTCCTCACCGGTTCCTATGATACTCTCTTCCTGCCAATAGAACCCGATGATCTCAAGATTTTCAAGCCCGGACGCCTCGAACCGCGCAAGCTGCGTGTCGATCATCCATTTTACCGCCATACGGCGGTTCGCCGCATCGGTCAGAGGATCGTCAACGCCGTCTCCGTCAATATCACCGAAGCTGTTCGCAGTACCGTCCTCAAGAGTAGCGAACGGCTGAAGTATCGAGAGCAGTATCCCGCCCTTGTACCCGTCAAGCCCGAGTGCCTCTGCTGTCATGCCCACAGCTTCATCGAGCGCGTCAAGATTATATCCCTCAAGGAACTGCGCCTCTATGTAGTGCTTCCAGCCCACGAGCGTGCGTCTGTATTCTTCGGTGACATAGGCAGAGGTGGGTGATATCACAAATCCGTCCATAAATGTATCGACAATGGTATCGCCTTCCATGTATGCGACATACGGCAGGTAATCCTCGACCGTATTCATGGCGTAGTCAAAATCGAACTTGCCCGGCTCGCCGCTGCCCATGGCAGTACAGAGTATGTTCGTACGCCCGTGGTAATCGGTAGCATACCTGTCGTACAGACCCGCAGAAGGATCAACTTTCAGCGCCGTGTCCGTCACCTGCTTCGTACCTGTAACGGTAAATTCGGTAGCTGCGGCGTGTGTAGGCGTGCGGAACGCGAATTTCACATAGCGTGCCGCGATGACGCAGCCGAAATCCACCTCAAAAACAAGCGCAGTCGCTTCCTGCCCGTAAGATTCGTAATCGATATCATATTTGCCCATCCCTTGCCAGTCACGCCCGTTTTCGCTCACACTGACGATCACGGCCTCCGGAAGGAAGATCCCCCATGATTTGAAGCTGACGAGTGAGCCGCCGGCAGAACTTATCCCGGATATGTGCTCAAGGTCAATGATCACCGTCCTGCCTTCACCTCGGGTAAACCTGAATATACCTTCCGCCGTCCATCCTGCCACCCCGGAATTACGTCCGTCGGTCAGGACACCCGCGTCTTCAAGGGGACTGTTGTTTGTCTCGTCGGCGTTATCCGCGGGAATAGGTGAAAAAGAATCTATATATACCTTTTTCCCCAAAGCAAGATTATCCGTCTCCGTATAAGACTCGCTGTTGCTGTCCCAATATGTGTTATCGTCGCTTCCGGAGAACGGATCGCCGTAGTAGTCATCTACCGTGTCAGGCGTTTCCGTGTAATCCTCGTCATAAACATATGCCGATATCTCACCCAGGAAGAACCATCCGAACTCCTGCTTTGAAAAATCAAATCTGAGATACCGCGCATCCACTTCACGGGCAAACCTGAAGATGTAGTCATATGTCTGAACATCAAGCAGATCAGTCGGAGTCTGAAGGGTACCGACAAGTATATACTCCTCATCCTCACCCGCCGCGTAAACGCTCACGGACGAAGGCAATCCTATCCCGTAGGGAACATTTCTGAACGAACGAATATCGATATCCGTTATACCAGTCACGACCTCTCCGAGATCAAAACTCACCGTCTGAACCGCACCGCCCGTATAACCGACCCAGTTATACTTGTCAAAGGAATCCGCTCGGATCCCATCCGTCAGTTTGGTCCCGTCATCAGGGTATGCCTCCCCGTATTCGCGTTCGGTCGTATAGCTTTTGCCTTCAAGCACATTGCGGCGACCCCCTTCGCGCGTGGCAGTATCGCCCAGGAACGCGTCAAGCGAAAGCTGATAACTGCCGGGCTGTTTCGAATCTGTGCTGCTTGTTTCCCCGTTACTGACCGTCGCCGACACGTCAGAAGTGGATTCCTTCACATCACATCCCGCCATGAAAAGTAAAATCAGAGCCACGAATAACGCCATCAATCGCTTCATATCATATTCCTTTCATCGCAATACGTTTCCGACTTTAACATGATGATACCACATTATACTGTTTCTTGCAATACGGATATCCATTTTTTGACCATAGGAATTGCCTTATTGCGATTATTTTGTGCATATATTGCGTTGATTCAGTGAAATTTTTCTTGAAATTTCACAGATTGTGTTGTATAATATATACACAAAAGCATCGTATTAGGAAAGGAGCTGTCAGTATTGTTTGAAAAGGGTGACCGTCTCGTTTACGGCGTTAACGGTGTCTGTACCGTGGAAGAAATGCGCAGCCTTGAAATCGCTCCCGGATCTTCGCGGGATTATTATGTACTCAGGCCTTTGAATGATCCCAAGACCACCCTGAGCGTACCTGTTGACAGCCCGCTGACATCAAGAATGAGGCCACTGAAAACGCCCGAGGAGATAAAACTGATACTTAAAAGCTCTGCCGAATGTGTGATGAACTGGATCGATAACAGGATAGAGCGCAATGCAAAATTCAAAGAGATCATGATAAACGGCGAATGCCGCGAGCTGTACATGATGCTGCTGTGTCTGAAAAAGCGCAGCCATTCACTCGCTGTCAACGGCAAGCGCCTCTCTGCCGGAGACAACGCAATGATGACTTCCGTACAGCGCGTTCTTCGTGACGAACTCTGCTGTTCGCTCGACATAACACTGGAGGAAGCTGACCGGCTGTTAGCCGGCTGAATACGGTGCGCCCTTTTGGGGCAGATTTACACCAATATGCAAAAAGACACACGGGACCGTCATAACGGCACCGTGTGTCTTATTATCATGCGGGCGGTTTCAGCTTTTGACTTTCTTTAAGTATACCTTTCCGGGGGCGTCAGCGGTGCGCGACTCGTTTCTCTGGTAAAATTCATTTATCTGCACCGGAGTGTACCCCAACTCTTTGGCGACAGTCTCAAACTGAGTGATATTATATACGCGACTGTATATTTGCGACAGTGCGGCCTGTGCCGCCTCCTCTTCAGCGCCGAGTTTCGCAAGCGTCTGATTCATGCGCGGACCGTTTATTTTTTCCACTATGCGGTAAATGTTGTCATATGCTCGTTCAGCCTGCGTTTTTATCTCTTCAAGCTCCGTACTGCTCAAATCGCTGAGCACTCCGGGATCATATCCGTGCGTTTTCAGCACAAACTCAACATCGCGAATGTAATCATCGCCGAGTCCGTCATCCTCACGCGCTTTTTGCAGGTACTCCTTGATCATGCTCGACTGATATTCGCTGAGCTCGTCATTTCCACCGGAAAATCTCTCCATTAGCGCTTGCGCGAGCGACGAAGCACTCAGCTTCGGCGTATAAGGCTCTGTTGTGTCCGCACCATTGCCGTCGGAGGAATTTCCCGGTGAGCCCTCCGCAGTATATTCCATATCAAGCAGATCTTCAAGTCGTTCATTCAGTCTTTCCCTTTCGGACTGCGAATACTGCATGAGCTTTTCTGCCTTTTCACTGTTGAGCGCTGCCACATCGCTGTCAAGCTGTGATTTTAACTGAGCGTTTGCACTTGCCGCCGCCGTATCGGCAGCGGTGCGCTTATTTGCTTCAATGAGCGTACGGTTGAGCTCCGCCTGCACGCTTTCTCCGCTTTTTGACAAGCCTCTGTCTGCCGCATACTGACCGAAATTGAGGCGGTCGGCGTATTTCTCTTCTGAAGCCTCGCTCTTTTTCTGCTCTGCCAGCGCATTATTTGCAGCGACACCCTCCGTATATGCCCGCTCGCTTTCTGCCACGGCGTTACGGTAAAGCTTTTCGAGCTGCTCGTCGTAGCTGCCGAGCGCCGCAAGCTGCTGTTTGATCTCCTCTATTTCCTTACTGTATTCAGACATATTTTCTCCTTTCACCCATATTATCCGGATTCGCCTTCAAAAGTCACGGCGAGCAGTCG
>OLGB01004409.1_pt1 | contig 12022 bp, 7 predicted proteins | sample 1605691 | NCBI WGS metagenome assembly OLGB01 (sample SAMEA3888925, study PRJEB22519) | human gut metagenome | biome: human gut; feature: human-associated habitat; material: faeces | place: Denmark | collected 2010
TTGGGGCCAATCCACAATAAAGTAGTAGGGAACTCTATTTCTTTTAGGTTCACACAACGGGCAAAAGAAGAGCATCCGGGATAACTTGTATCATCATCACTGCTGGCATAGTCGCTTTTCGGGTTGCCATTTACTTTTGTCTTGTCCGTATTCCACGGATTATCTTCCGTCCAAGTACCGATACTCCATACATTTTTGGGAAGTACTATCTTCGTCAATGCTGCCATACCATAAAACATGCGGTCGCCGATAACATTGTTTTGGGTATAGTTTGCATTAGACCCTGTTCCGTAGTAGCTGGTCTTCTTGTCTTCTATAATATTGGCATTTTTCAAATCAAGTATTTTCAGATTACCTGCCATTGTACGAATGGTTAAGATATCAGCACCGTTTAGCGGACCTGTTATGGTTAGTTCTGTAACTTGTTCTTGTTCACTTTCTGGTATTTGAACAGAAAGAGTTCCGGCTTCAGTTAGAGTAATATTCTTTACAGTAGCGTGAATGCTAAGAATATTTGCCAGCACCATGCATACACTTACATAGAAATGTTTCAGCTTCATAGTCGTTTATTTTTTATTATTATTTTTCATTGGAAGTTTATTTATTGCTGCGGGTATTTGGTCCCGGTGTCGGGTTGTCACCTTCTCCCGGATTTGGTTTATCCGCATCTTCAGTCGTGAAAGTACTGTAGCCGCCATAACTGATACCTTTGGCATTGATGGCATAGGCACGCACGCGATAACGGGTTTTACCTGTCAGTCCGGTCAACTTGTGGCGCATGGATGTGCTTCCGGAAGTGACGATGATTTTTGTCCCGTTCTCGATTGTGAGTTCTGTTCCGTCATCTACCATCCAAAGGAAGCCTTTCTCGGTAATGGTCAGTTTGCCATCACTTTCAATGTTGGCACTGAGCCAGGCTGTTGTTGCGTATATTTCGGATACGTTTGTATAGCCTACTGTCGGCTTCTTGGTTCCGTCATCATCTCCCGGTGTCGGATTATCGCCTTCGCCCGGAGGGAGTTTAGCCGTATTGAAGGTATTATATCCGGTGCTTGTTTCTCCATTCTTATTCTCTACATACCCATATACATAATATCCGGTGTTCTCCGTCAATCCCGTAATTGTTCCTGTTACCGTGTTTCCGGTTAGTTTGCCTGATACATTCGTATATTCGCTTTCGCCCGACTTTCTCCACATAAAGCCTTGTGATGTCAGTTCCGCACCTCCGGTACTTGTAACTTCAAAAGAGAAACTGAGGCTGTGTGCTTCCGTCTTGGTGCATTTCAGTTCGCCCAATGTGGCTCTTTCACTGCTTCCGGTCTCGAAAGAGAGTGTCTTACTATAACCCGTGCCTACTTTATTTACGGCATACGCACGTATATAATATAATGTATTATATCTAAGCCCTGTTAATTTAGTGCTGAATGCGTCTTCTGTGCTTGATGAAACGAACTTGGTGGTATTATAGCCGTCAATTGTAGGATCGCCGGAAGTGGAAACCACAAAGCCCCGTTCTTCAATCGTCTCTCCTTCTCCACCGATATTGGCGATGGAAGCGCTTGCCTCTGCATTGTCATCCTTGATATTCATGACATTCAGTCCGTTCAGCGTAGGTTCGGTGTGCTTCGTCGTGGTGAATTGTTCCACTTCTTCGCTGTATCCCGTGCCTTTGGCATTGGTGGCATACGAACGGACATAATAAGTAACACCACCCTGCAAATCGCTGAGGCTGACAAGAATGCTGTTATCAGCTTCCGTAGATATGGCTACCAGGTCCTCCAGTGTCGGCTTGGCATTCGTGCTGCTGTAGCAGATACCTTTTGCTGTCACTTCCAGTCCGCCGTTGGTGCGGATGCTTGCGCGTACTTTAGCACCTGTTTCCGTTTTATCGTATACCGAAGGCTTGCTGACGGAGGGAGCATACGTGGTTTCGGTAGTGAACGCAATGTCGCCACTGTAGAAAGTACCGTCGCGGGTGATGGCATACGCGCGGGCATGGTAAGTGTCTCCTTCCTTCAGACCGGTGATGGTGGCGGTTACCTTATGTTCCGTACTGCTGTCCGAAATTTTGGTTCCGTCTACTGATGGATTCGCTGTTTGCCCGTAGCAAATGCCTTTTTCTTTTATCGTACTGAAAGACTCATAAGCCATCTGTGCAGTAATAGTAACTGAAGAAGAAGTACGGTCTGTGACGGTAGCCTGTGTAAGTGATACCACCTGCTCTTTGTCGGTGGTGAACTCTACCGTTGCACTGTAGCCTACGCCTTTATCGCTTTTGGCATACGCCCGCATGTAGTATTTGGTACTGGCTGTCAACCCTTTCAGAGTAGCGGAGAATCCTTTGGCACCGTCTTGTGCCTTTATATGCTGGCTGCTTTCGATGGTAGGCTGGCGGCTTTCGGTGCTGTAGCAGAAACCATATTCAGTAACCGTAAAACCGTGGTCTTCCGTGACTGCGCCCATGCAGACGGCTTCGTATGCAACGACCTCCACCGGCTTGTTGGCAAGACTGCCCGAGCCGTTGGCAATGACCATTGGGATTTTCTGTTGGCTGGTGGTGAACTTTACCGACTCACCGTAGCCTGTCCCTGCATCATTGGTGGCATAAGGACGAACGATGTAGGTAGTGTTGGCTCCAGATCCGATAACGTTATTTCAAACTTATCGCCAATCACCAGTTTGGTGTTGTCGTCGAGGGTTGGATCGCCGGCATTCTCCACATACATGGCATAGGCAAACCCACGTACCGTAGGTTCGTAGCCGCCATTATCCAGGATGGTGGCTGTGAGGGTGGCGCCGCTTTCGGTCACCTCGGTGGCTTCGGCAATGCTTAGTGAAGGCGGAATGGCGTCTTCGGTGTTGAAGCTGCTGGTCTTTCCCTTGACAACGGATTTACCGCTGCGGGCAAAGATGCAATAGTAATACTTTTCTCCGGGTGTCAGTCCTACGACTGCGGCAGTATAGTTGTTGCCGTCTACCGGGGTAGCGTTCACTTCTTGTGCGTTGCTCAGGCTGGTCGAGGTAGAATAGAGAAAGCCTATTGCCAAATCCCCGGTACTATCGGGGTGTTTCGTAACCGTGCCCTGGAAGGTGGCTCCGAAACGGCTTAAACCCGTAACACTGTTAGTAGTCAGTGTCGGCGAATAGACAGAAGGCTCTTTGTCCTCTTCACAACCCATCACAAACGGCAACAAGAACAATAGCATACATACATGTCTTAATACATGCGCATGCCCAAATGCGTATTGTTGACCCATAAATTAAGTGTGTAAAATGTTGTTTTAACGTTCTTCGTTACAAATATATATATAATTTTTGTCCTGTTATTCTTTTTTCATCCCAATAATTAAAAGATGTTAGTAAATTCTTTTATTTGTCACTGTTTTCCGTGACAAGATTGTCTTGTCCAACTATTTTATTGCTTCCTTATAGTGAAATTAAAAAAACGAAGAGGCAGGTAGTGGCTTAGTAGGTTGGGCACTTGCAAAACGTACCCGCATACTCTGCCTGTCGGCGGATATATAGATGGGATGCGCAGGATATATAGATGGGACGTGCAGGATATATAGATGGGATGTGCAGGATATATAGATGGGGCGTGCAGGATATATATATCGGACGCGCAGCATCTATATATCCTTCACGTTGGATATATAGGTGCTACGTGTCCGTCTAAAGGGTCTGTTTAGAAGTGGCTTAAGTCTATCAGCCCGAAGTTCGGGTCTTTTTCCGGTTGCCAGGTACGTACATGGATTACAGGTTCTTTGGGGTTGTTCAAATCCACCATCAGGAACAGATATCCCGTATCTCCGTAGCTGGATGAGAAGTAATCCTGCTTGATCTGGATGCCGTATATCTCGCCGCCTACGCCTGACTTACGAACCTGGTTGTCAGCAAATCGCAGGTTGATGAACTCCGAACTGCGGAAGATGTGCTGCAACTTCTTCATGTATTCCGATTTTGTCTGGCGGGTATATTTCACGGCTTGCTTACTCATGGGTTGTCCCTCGTTGGCGACGGTGTGTTTCAGTACCGAACCGGTGATGATCAGCGCGTCATCCGAGAAGATGCTGTTGATGTATTCGTACCGTTTCAAGGCGTAAGCGGTCTTGTAGCTTTCCAGGAAGTTGATGAGCACGTTGCGCACGGTGTCGTTCCAGGAAGTTTGGTTCATGATGTCGTCCACGGCAGGTTTGTTGAGGCCGAAAGAGAGGCAGTCTATCTTGCCTTCCTTGTTCAGGGTGAAGACGACATCTTCTACAAAGGTGCGCTGGTTGCTCTTGAACTTGAAGCTCATGGGCAGGCTGCGGCAAGTCACTTCACCGTTGCATTCCAGGAACTTGAACTGCGGTTCGCTGACGATTTTGGCTTGTCCGTACTTGATAAGGCGGTTGAACATATCGTAACCGCTTTCGGTGCAGAGGGATTGTATGCCGTCGTAGTTGCGTGTGCGGATGGCGCTTTCCACTTTCTTCATGGCGTCTTCGTAAGCTGCCGATTCCATCGCTGAAAGGAAACGCATGCCGCTGTTCGTTGTGGCGGCACTGTCGGCATTTGCCAGTTGCACATCTTCGGTTTTCTCTTCGCCGGGTTTGGGCTCTTCGCCCTCCAGCTTCAAGGCACAGTTGCGCATGGCGATGGGGTTGACGGTTCCCATCACTTCTGCCAGTTCGTTGTCGATATTGGCTTCGCCTTCAAACATATACTCTGTGCGGAGTTGCAGGTTGCGGGCGTTGGCAAGTACGGGCAGTTCTACGATGCCGGTGCCGTCTTTGGCGGAGAAGATGTTGGACCAGTCGCGACCGTCGAAGTAGGTATAATCATAGTTGCGGGCAGGCTGTCCTTTATAGAGCACCCGGAGGTTGATGGTTTTCAGGTCGCCGTCCAGATGTGTGCTTTCCATGCTTACTTTCAGGTTGGAGAAGATGTCATTCATCTGTTTGGGTATCCAGGTGGAAAGCAGCAGGTCTTTGCCGTCTTCGTCTTTCAGGGTGAGGAAGTTGCCGTCGGGATAGCTTTGCAGCAGGACGAGCGCCCAGTAATAGGAGCGCAGGGCGTCGGCTACTTGCGCTTTCTTCTCGGCGCGGGTGGCTTCTTGGGCGAAGTCGAGTATCTTTGTCTTGCGTCCGTCGAAGATGCGTTGTATTTCAGCCACTTTGATGTAGCGCATGACAACGGCTTCCGGTTCGTTTTGGATCACGATGCGGCGGGTATTGTTCAGCGTTGCACGCGAGTAGGTGTTGATGACGGACTTGAAGGTTTCGTCGACGGTTGCCTGGTCGCCGTTTGTTCCGCCCTCGGTCAGTTGCTCGAATTTGGAGGATACGTTGGTGGAAATCTGACTGATAAGTGCGGCGAGTGCCTCATTATCGGCTTTCTTAAGGGTGGAGGCGTTGCCTGTACCCCAGATGTAGTCTTTGCTCGTTTGTATCTCCTCGATGGATTGTCCCTTTGCGGCAAAAGCGATAAATAAGAATGTGATAATAGCAAATGCGCTCCTTTTCATGTTGTTGTATGTTTTCCAATTGTTTAATTCCTTGCAAAAGTAGAGTTTTTTTCTGTAATGCAACTTTTCGGACAACTATTTTTTTGTTCTGATTGTAGAAAGTCTTTTCCGTTTGTGCGTTGCAAGCTGGATTAAAACAAGTATTCTTCAATTGTTCCGAATATGCGGAACAACTCCTCTTTCGTCTCCGCACGCAGCATGGCGATGCGTGTTTCCCGGAAATTAGGTATTCCTTTAAACAGCGGGCTTGCTGCCAGATGGCGGCGCACATGCAGTATTCCTCTTCTTTCATCCAGCAGGTTGACGCTGTCTTCCACTTCCTGGCGCAGCACGTTCAGTCTCCATTCGGCGCTCAGCGGAGGAAGTTCCTCGCCGGTTTCAAGATAGTGTCTCACTTCCTTGAATATCCACGGGCGGCCGAAGCTGGCACGGCCTATCATGATGGCATCCACTCCGTAAAGGTCGAAGCACTCTTTTGCCCTTTGGGGGGTGGTGACGTCTCCGTTCCCGATGATGGGAATGTGCATTCGCGGGTTCTTTTTCACTTCTCCGATAAGCGTCCAGTCCGCTTCGCCGGTGTACATCTGCGCACGGGTGCGGCCGTGGATGGTGAGGCCGGCAATGCCGCAATCCTGCAGTTGTTCGGCAAGTTCTACGATGATTTTGTTGTTGGCGTCCCAGCCCAGGCGGGTCTTCACGGTGACGGGAATCTTCACGGCATCCACCACGGCACGGGTGATTTCCAGCATCTTGGGTATATTCTGCAACATACCCGCGCCTGCACCTTTGCCTGCCACGCGCTTTACGGGGCAGCCGAAGTTGATGTCGAGAATGTCCGGACGGGCTTCTTCCACAATGCGTGCGGCTTCCACCATGGTTTCCGTATCTTTTCCGTATATCTGTATGGCTACGGGACGTTCCTCGTCGCTGATATTCAGTTTCTGCTCGGTCTTGCTGACGGAGCGTATCAGGGCGTCGGCGGATACGAATTCCGTATACACCATGTCGGCACCGAACTTCTTGCACATCAGCCGGAATGCCGGGTCGGTGACGTCCTCCATCGGAGCTAAAAGTATAGGGCGTTCGCCCAGGTCTATGTGGCCTATCTTCATGGACAAATTGAACTAAATGGTTATTTCGCTGCAAAAATACGGAAAAAAGCCTACCTTTGTATCATTCATTTATTTAACTGATATGGAATTATGAAAAAAGGTTTGGTTTTAGTTGTGATGTGTGTAGCTATGCTGTTTGCTGCCGCACCTTCGGTATCGGCACAGGCGCCAAGTGACGAGTACAAGGCTACATTGGAGAAAATGCTGGAACTATCCGGTTCTATGGCATCGGCAAAGGCTATGGTGCCGCAGATGATTGCTATGTTGAAACAACAGTCACCTTCGGCTTCGGCTTCTTTCTGGGATGGTTTCCAGAAAAAGTGGGAAGGAAAGTTTGGAAATAAATTAGCGGAACTTTACGCTCCTGTTTATCAGAAATATCTGACATTGGATGATTTGAAGAAGATCGTTGCTTTCTATGAGTCACCCGTCGGAAAGAAACTGGGTGCTTCTACTCCCGCCATGATGGCCGAGGGTATGCAAATCGGGCAAAAGCTGGGTATGGAAATTGCTACGGAACTTCAACAGGAATTGCAGGCACAGGGAAATAAGTAATGGTTAGCATTCGCTTCATTTCTGCACAGTTATAAACTATATGATTGATTTATGGATTTAAAGGATTTTGAAATCATGGCCCCCGTTGGCTCGCGTGAATCACTTGCGGCGGCCATCCAGGCGGGAGCTGACTCTATCTATTTCGGTATCGAGAATCTGAATATGCGCGCCCGTTCGGCGAATACTTTCACTGTCGAAGACTTACGGGAAATTGCGCGGACGTGTGATGAGCACGGGATGAAAAGCTATCTTACCGTCAATACCATTATTTACGACCAGGACCTTGCGTTGATGCGCACCATCGTGGATGCGGCAAAGGCTGCCGGCATCTCCGCCGTGATTGCGGCAGACGTGGCTGTGATGAGTTATGCACGGCAGATTGGCCAGGAGGTACATCTCAGTACCCAGCTGAATATCTCTAACGTGGAGGCCCTGCGCTTCTACGCGCAATTTGCCGATGTGGTAGTGCTGGCGCGCGAGTTGAATCTGGAACAGGTAGCGGAGATTTACCGCCATATCTGCGAAGAGAATATTTGCGGCCCCAGTGGTGAACCTATCCGTATTGAGATGTTCTGCCACGGTGCGCTCTGCATGGCGGTGTCCGGAAAGTGCTATCTCTCATTGCATGAGATGAACCACTCGGCCAACCGGGGAGCTTGTATGCAGGTGTGTCGCCGCTCTTACATCGTGCGCGATAAGGAGACAGATGTGGAGCTGGAAGTGGACAACCAGTATATCATGTCGCCGAAAGACCTGAAAACCATTCACTTCATGAACAAGATGCTGGACGCAGGTGTGCGTGTGTTCAAGATAGAAGGGCGTGCCCGCGGACCTGAGTACGTACGTACGGTAGTGGAGTGCTACAAAGATGCCATCCGCTCCTATCTGGACGGTACGTTCACCGATGAAAAGATTGCCGCTTGGGATGAACGTCTGAAGACGGTCTTCAACCGTGGTTTCTGGGACGGATATTATCTGGGACAGCGCTTGGGCGAATGGACGAAGAATTATGGCTCGGCAGCTACGGAACGGAAAATCTATGTAGGCAAAGGCATCAGGTATTTCTCCAATATCGGTGTTGCCGAGTTCCTGGTAGAAGCTGCCGAACTGAATGTGGGAGACAAGATTTTGATTACGGGACCTACTACGGGTGCGGTGTTTATGACGCTCGACGAAGCCCGTGTCAACCTGGAACCGGTGCAAACGGTGAAGAAAGGACAGCATTTCTCGATGAAAGCGGATAAAATACGCCCTAGCGACAAGTTGTACAAGCTGGTTTCTACGGAGGAATTGAAGAAGTTTAAGGGACTGGATATTGAAAAGAAGCGGGGATGACACACTTCTGGCACACTTTATAATTGCAAAGCTATACCTGTAAAATAATTCAGATAGAGTGTGTCACAAGTGTATCATTTTCAAAGAAAGTGTGTCATAAGTGTGTCATTTAAGTTTTATTATGGAAAAGTATATCTATGAGTTGGAGATGAAGGTGCGCGATTACGAGTGCGACCTGCAAGGCATTGTGAATAACGCAAATTACCAGCACTATCTGGAGCATACCCGTCATGAGTTTCTGCTATCTACCGGTGTCAGTTTTGCCGGATTGCACGAGCAGGGAGTAGACCCGGTAGTGGCGCGCATCAATATGGCGTTTAAGACTCCTTTGAAGAGTGGCGATGAATTCGTTTCCAAACTCTACATGAAGAAAGAAGGCATCAAGTATGTTTTCTATCAGGACATCTTCCGGAAAAGTGACAATAAAGTGGTCATAAAAGCAACGGTCGAAACAGTGTGTCTGGTGAATGGACGACTAAGTGACAGTCAGCTTTTTGATGAGATATTTGAGGCATACCTCTAATACTTTCACCACAGATTACACAGATTAATACAGATCAAGAAGAAGCATCTGTGTTAATCTGTGTAATCTGTGGTGACTTGAATAAGTACAACCATGAATAACGACGAACGAATTTGCAGTATAGCCCTCACACTTTGCCCCGGTATTGGACATATCGGGGCAAAGCGTTTGATAGAGGGCATGGGCAGTGCCGCCGAAGTCTTTTGCCGGCGTCGTGAACTGCCCGAACTTCTTCCCGGTGTAGCTCCTGCCGTAGTTGCGGCACTTGATAATCCGGCCGCCTTTTTGCGTGCCGAACGCGAGATGGAGTTCGTGGAAAAGAACCGCCTGACTTGTCTCACCTTGAAAGACGAAGCCTATCCTTCCCGCCTTCGTGAATGTGAAGATGCCCCGGTGACACTCTTTTTCAAAGGTAATGTCGATTTCAACCGTCTCCGTGTGATTGATGTGGTCGGCACCCGTAATGCTACGGAATACGGCAAACAGTTTTGTGCTGATTTCCTGCGCGACCTGTCCGCCCTTTGCCCTGATGTGTTAGTTGTCAGCGGTCTGGCTTATGGCATCGACATCCATGCCCATCGTGCCGCTTTAGCCAATAACCTTTCCACCGTAGCCGTGCTTGCCCACGGGCTGGATCGTATTTATCCCTATGTGCACCGCAAAACAGCCATCGACATGTTGGAAAATGGCGGGTTACTCACCGAATTTCTTACCGAAACCAATCCAGACCGGCATAACTTTGTAAGCCGCAACCGCATTGTGGCAGGTATGAGTGACGCGACCATTGTTGTTGAATCTGCCGACAAAGGCGGTTCCCTTATCACCGCTGACCTGGCTGTAGGCTACCAGCGTGATTGCTTTGCCGTTCCGGGACGCATCACCGATGCTTCTTCAAAAGGTTGCAATTTGCTGATACGCGACAGCAAAGCAGCCCTCATCCAGTCTGCCGAAGATTTCATGCAGTCTATGGGCTGGAGTGCCGAAAGACAGTCCGCCAAACCGGAAGGTATTCAGCGTAACCTTTTCCCGGAGTTATCCGAGGAAGAAGAAAGTATTGTCCGTATTCTCACCCGTCAGGGAGATCTGCATGTCAATGCCCTGGTGGTAGAGGCTGACATTCCTGTGAACCGGATGACGAGCTTGCTTTTTGAGTTGGAGATGAAAGGAGTGGTAAAGGCAATGGTAGGGGGAATGTATCATTTGTTAATGTAGACTACCGGCAGAAAGAGTTTTTTTCATATCTTTGTAGCCATAACCAGTCAAGGTGCTATGAGATATCTGCTTTCCTGTCTATTTTTGTTTTTGGGAGTACTGTCTGCCAATGCACAGCACATGTTCTCCAAGCCGTTTCCATTCTTCAACCAGCTTTCCTCCAATGAGATTTTTAATCTTCATCAGGACCGGGAAGGTTACTTTTGGATTAGTACGACGAATGGCTTGGCCCGCTATGATGAAACCCAGTTGCGCACTTTTCGTTCCGGCTATAAGAATCCGAATCTTCTGATGGATAATAATATCTCCTTTATAGGCGATAATAATCTTTATGTATGGATTGGCACTTGGAGGGGATTGAATCTCTTTGATAAACAAACCTGCCGCATTATACCTGCTCCCGAAGAGGAATTCGGGGGTAGAGGCATTGATGCCATAGCAAACGGTGAGAATGAAGAGATGTGGGTCAGTTCCCGCAACAAGGTATACCGGTGTGACTCCACTGCACATATTATAAGAGAATACGAGCTTGGTGATCCCGGGACAGGATATGCCATTAGTTCTATCTATACAGACCATTCGAAACGCCTTTGGGCGGTGGGTTCGTGCGGTATATACCGCTATGAACCGGAAAGTGATTCCTTCTTCCGCTATCCGCCGCTCGGAAACGGACATTCGGCCTACGTCATGCATCAGGACAGAAGTGGAAACTACTGGATAGGAACCTGGGGAGAAGGGCTGTGGCAGTTCTTTCCGGACGCTTTGAAAGGGGGAGGGTACTATAAGAGACGCGAGATAGGCAAGAGTGGTTCCGAAATGGTCGTTTTCAGTATAGAACAGGATGATACGTTCGGCTATCTGTGGATGCTCTCTTATGCCGGACTTCATGTGTTCAGATATACTGATAAAGGGATATTGGAAAAAGTGGATATACATGATCTGGTAGATACACACATGATGTATACCCGAATCTGCGAAGACCGGGAGGGTAACCTGTGGCTGCCTTCTTATGATATGGCCTACACTATCTTCTTTGATAACTCCAATGTAGACAATTATCTCTTGCCCCAACTCAAGGAACAGATGGGCTGGGATGCCAACATCCTGAATCTCTGCCAGAGCCGGGACAGCATTATGTGGTTCAGGCAGGACAGATACGGGCTGTGCCTGTACGATTTATCGCGGGACCGCTTTGCGGACAGCGGGTTGGGAGAAGTCAATATCATAAAGGAGTCACTTCATAAACCGGGTGTGTGGGTCAACTCCAACTATTCTCCGCATGTGATGCGGGTGACACAGCGTGATATGAAAATGCAGGTAGAGGAGGATATCAACGTAGGCGGAGTAGCGGATCTGGTAGAAGATAAAGACGGTAACCTGTGGATATCTACCTGGTGGAATGTACAGGTGAAGCGTCCGGACAATGATGGACTGGTCGTTTCGAGTGAGGGCTTTCCCGGAATGACTTCATTGGTGAAAGATGCAAAAGGAGGAGTGTGGGGCATCTCCGGTGGCAAGCTCATCAATCGCTTAAAGTATGTCGACGGACAGATTGTATGTGAATCGAAAGACAGTATTCCGGCACTTTCGGATAAAGAAGCGGTAAATGGCATTTGTATTGATGGAAAAGGCTGTATGTGGCTGTACACTTCCTGGGGAAGAATTTTCAGATCGGACGAGACGGTAAAGACGTTTGCGAGCGTACCGTTGGATAACGCATTGGATGATTGTACTGTGTTGGGACTGCTTTCCGACGAAGAGAAAGTATGGATTGTTACC
>OLGB01004416.1_pt1 | contig 12008 bp, 7 predicted proteins | sample 1605691 | NCBI WGS metagenome assembly OLGB01 (sample SAMEA3888925, study PRJEB22519) | human gut metagenome | biome: human gut; feature: human-associated habitat; material: faeces | place: Denmark | collected 2010
TCTCGCGGTTGATATAGGTTTCGCCGAACTTCAGCCCCTTAATCGCCTTCATCGCCACGTTGAGATCGCGGGTGTAGATTGAGGAGGTGAGGCCATAATCGCTGTCATTGGCCATCGCCAGCGCTTCATCGAGAGTTGAAAACGCCACCACCGGCAGCACCGGACCGAAGGTTTCCTCATGGATAATATCCATCTCCTGACGCACATCCAGCAGCAGGGTCGGCGGATAAAAATAGCCTTTCCCCTCCAGCGGCTGACCGCCCAGCGCTACCCGCGCCCCCTGCGCCACCGCCTTCGCCACTTTGCGCGCCACCTGATCCCGCGCGGCAGCGTTGATCAGCGGCCCCATCGCGATGTCATCCCGCGCCGCCGGGTCGCCAAACTGCACGGCCTTCATCGCCTCGCCGAGGCGGTTGACGAAGCGGTCGTAAATCCCCTGCTGAACATAGATCCGCTCGACGCAGTTGCACACCTGCCCGGTGTTGATCACCCGCGAGTCCACCACCGCCTTCACCGCCAGCTCCAGATCCGCATCGTCCATGACGATGGCCGGCGCTTTGCCGCCAAGCTCAAGGCACACTTTGGTGATATTTTTCGCCGCGGCGGCCATGATTTTCTCCCCCGCCGCCACGCTGCCGGTCATGCTGACCATCGCCACCTTCGGATTGCCGGCCAGCTCCTGGCCGACGGTTTCCCCACGGCCGAGCACCAGGTTAAAGACCCCTTTCGGCAGCCCAACCTGGTGGACGATCTCGGCGAAAGCAATAGCGTTATTGGGCGTGAATTCGCTGGGCTTAATGACGATGGTATTTCCGGTGATCAGCGCCGGCGCCAGCTTGCGGGCGATAAGAAAAAACGGGAAGTTCCACGGCAGGATCCCGGTGGTCACCCCCAGCGCGCGTTTGAAGACAAGGATATTTTCCCCGGGACGGTCGCTCTGCACGATCTCCCCTTCATAACGCCGCGCCCATTCGGCCATGTAGTCGAGATAGTCGGCGGTGAACGCCACCTCCACCGCCGCCAGCTGCTGGATCTTGCCGCCTTCAGCGACGATCAGCCCGGCGATGTCATCGGCACGCTGACGGATGCCGGCGGCAATTTTGCGCAGCCAGCCCGCGCGCTCAATGGCCGGCAGCGCCTCCCAGGCCGGCTGGGCGCGCTCCGCCGCGTCAATCGCCAGCCGCGCCTCTTCCGCGGTCCCGTCCGGGATCCGCGACAGCAGCGCTTCGGTCGCCGGGTTAAGCACGTCGATCCAGCCGTCGCCGTGACCGGAAACGAACTGGCCATCAATATACATCTGGTGTTGAACGGGTGCTGTCATGGCTGCTCCTGTGGTGCATTTGTATTTAACAAGTGATTTTTTTGTTAAATATCGGGCGGATAAGCCGTGGCTTCGCAGCACGTTGGCGCAGTTTTGTGAGCTGATTCATAAAACCGGGCCAAAAATACCCGGTTGAGGTTACATTTCAATAACACAAATTGCCCGTTTGCGATAAATCTGCCGCAAACGGGCATTTATCAGCCGAGGATGCGGGCCTGCAGCGCCCCGGCGAGCCGGTCATCCTCCCGCAGCTGTCGCCAGGCGTCGAGGATCTCCGGCGGGAAAGTCACGTGGCTGATAAAGTCTTTCCCCCGTGGACCGTACCCTTCAGGGGAATCCTGCAGACGCGGCAGTTCGCCGAGCAGCAGCGCCAGGTAGCGGGTCACCGGCCACAGCCCCGCCCCGCCGCCCACGAACCCCAGCTGGCCGTCGGTCTGTTGCAGCACCGGCGTGCAGCCGGGAAAGCTCAGCCACTGCGGCGGCGTCGTCGCTCCCTGCCAGACGCGGGCGAAGGTGGCCATCGTCCGCCGCTGCATGGTGGGGTCCTGAATGACGATCCCGCGACGATGGGGGATCCCCCGACTCTCCAGCATTGTGCGAGTAAAGCGCGCGTTTTCGCCGCAGTTGGTCGACCGATCCTCCACCACCAGCCGCGGGCGAGGAATGTGCCAGAAGTCATGCGCAATATCCGCCAGAATATGCGCTTCCGGACGCCCCTCCACCGCGAGCGAACGGTAGCGCGGATCTTCGCGCACCGCCTCATACAGAAAACCGGTAGAGTGCCCTACGCCGCCGCTGATCAGCAGCGGAACCTCCTGCTCCACCGCCAGTCGGCAGGCGGCGTCGATGGTAGGGATCACGGCGTTGCCAGCCAGCACCACCACATCCACCGCCGGCGGCGCGGTCAGCGTCGCCAGATCGTTTTGCGCCAGCCAGCCGCCGGTCAGGTTTGCCGCCGCCAGCGTCGTCGCCGACAGCGGGGGAAAGTGTTCTGCCATTCTGATCTCCTTAATCACCTCTCAGCCGCGCAGAGAGAATAGTCTGGCCATCATAAACGCCGCCTGCCGGGGCGCAAAGCGACGCTGATTTGTAACTATTTTGAAATAACAAGAAACATCTAAAAACACGCAGGTTGCACCTGAATAACTGACCATGAAAATAACAAAAAACAGCAAAAACAGGTGGAAAATAAAAATTTACCTCGCGGTTACACCAGATAAAAGCGCGTTTTCTTGCCCGCATTGCCGAGGGATAACTTGCCAATTGTAACCATCAACTCTAAGTTGCTTAACAATTACACAACCTTTTCACACCAGGTTGCACCCTGTTTACACAGAGTGACACCTGACCTATTTACCGTGGCGGGAGAACGTTTCGTAATGAGCAATCCAGCAAGCAACACTGCATCCATTCTGCAGAAAAACAAGAAGGTACTGATCGCGAGCCTGACCGGCAGCGCCATCGAATGGTTCGATTATTTTCTCTATGGCACCGCCGCCGCGCTGGTGTTTAACAAAATCTTCTTTCCGATGGTCGACCCGGTCATTGGTCTGATCCTCTCCTGGCTCTCCTTTTCGCTCACCTTTTTTATCCGCCCCATCGGCGGAGTCATTTTCGCCCATATCGGCGATCGCATCGGTCGCAAGAAGACGCTGGTGCTCACCCTGTCGCTGATGGGCAGCGCCACGGTGGCCATTGGCCTGCTGCCCACCTACGAGATGGTGGGCCTGTGGGCGCCGGCCCTGCTGATTACCCTGCGCATTATTCAGGGCATGGGTATCGGCGGCGAATGGGGCGGCGCGCTGCTGCTGGCCTACGAATACGCCCCGGAAAAGCGGAAAGGCTTTTTCGGCAGTATTCCCCAGGCCGGCGTGACCATCGGCATGCTGATGGCAACCTTCATCGTCTCGCTGATGACCCTGTTCGATGAGGCGCAGTTTCTCGCCTGGGGCTGGCGCATTCCGTTCCTGCTCAGCTCCGTCCTCGTTTTCCTCGGCCTGTGGATCCGCAAAGACATCGACGAAACGCCCGCCTTTAAGCAGGTGAAACAGTCTGGCCAGGTGGCGAAGGCTCCGCTGCGCGAGACGCTCAAACACCACTGGCGGGAAGTGCTGATCGCCGCGGGTCTGAAAGTGGTGGAGACCGCCCCCTTCTATATCTTCTCCACCTTTGTGGTCAGCTACGCCACCACCACCCTGAGCTATCAGAAGTCGCAGGCGCTGGAATCCGTCACCCTGGGCGCGCTGGTGGCCACCGTGATGATCCCGCTGATGGGGCTGCTGTCCGACAAGGTGGGCCGGCAAAAAATGTACACCCTGAGCGTGGTGCTGCTGGGGCTGTTTATCGTCCCGTGGTTCCTGCTGCTCGACACCGGCACCAGCTGGGGCATTATGCTGGCGACGATTGTTGCCTTCGGCATCCTGTGGGCGCCGGTGACCGCGGTGCTGGGCACCCTGTGCTCAGAGATATTCAGCGCCAATGTGCGCTATACCGGGATCACCCTCGGCTACCAGCTGGGCGCCGCGCTCGCCGGGGGTACCGCGCCGCTTATCGCCACCGGTCTGCTGGCGAAATACGATGGTGACTGGCGACCGGTGGCCGTCTACCTGGGCGTGACGGTGGCGATTTCGCTGCTGGCGATATTCTGCGCCAGCCGGATGAAATCCGTCCCTGGCGCGGCGCGCTCCCGGGCGGAAAGCGCCTGACCGCAGCCGGTCCGGGCTATCTCGGCGCCGACCATCCTGCCCGGGCGCTGCGCTTGCGCGGGCCTACAGGGGGATCACGCCGCGGGGGAAACCGCTCATCCCAGGCTCAGTAAGACAGTAGGCCCGGTAAGGCGCCAGCCGCCACCGGGCAGACGAACGGGAACAACGGCTAAGACGCCCTGGCCACACCCCTTAGCCGGCCGCCAGGGCCGGCGGGTGTCAGGCGCTCTGATTGTCCAGCTGAAGCTGCCCTTCGCGCCGCTGCTTCAGCTTCCAGAAGGCCCACAGCGCGATAAACCACAGCGGAGAAGCCAGCAGCGCCAGCAGCGTGTCCGGGTCAAAGATCATGATGAAGATGGCGAAGGCGAAGAACAGCAGGCTCACCCAGCTCATCGCCACGCCAAAGGGCATCTTAAAGATCGAACCGGCGTGCAGGTCCGGACGCTGACGGCGATAAACCAGATAGGCCGCGAGGATCATCCCCCAGCTGAACACCACCATAATCGCCGCCAGGGTCGAGACGATGGTGAACAGGGTCATCACATTCGGCACCAGGAACAGCAGCAGCGTACCGATCAGCATGCAGAAGCAGGAGAACAGCAGGCTGCGCACCGGAATGCGGGTGCTGCGCGACAGAATGCGGAACTGCCAGTGCGCATGCTTCTCCACCGACAGGCCGTACAGCATGCGGGTGCTGGAGAAGACCCCGCTGTTGGCCGAGGACATCGCCGAGGTCAGCGCCACGAAGTTAATCACCGCCGCCGCCGCGGGCAGCCCGGCTTTGGCAAACAGCGTTACGAAGGGGCTGGTCTCCGCCGACACCCCCGGCCAGGAGGCGACAGCGATGATCACCACCATCGACAGCAGATAGAAGATGATAATCCGCAGCGGCAGCGCATTGATCGCCTTGGGCAAAATGCGCTGCGGATCGCGGGTCTCCGCCGTCATCGTCCCCAGCAGTTCGATACCGGTAAAGGAGAAGATCGCTATCTGGAAGCCGGCGAAAAAGCCGGTGATACCGTGAGGCATAAAGGCCGTCGGGTCGGTGAGATGGCTCAGGGAAGCCGTCACGCCGTCCGGAGAGGTCCAGCCGGTGGCAATCATCCAGCCGCCGGTGACGATCAGGGCGATAATGGTGATCACCTTGATCAGGGCGAACCAGAACTCCGCCTCGCCAAACATCTTCACCGACAGCAGGTTGAGCAGGAACAGGATAGCCAGCATGCTGAGGGCCGGCATCCACGCCGACAGCTCGGGGAACCAGTACTGCATATAGCTCCCGCACACCACCACGTCGGCGATGCAGGTCACCACCCAGCTCAGCCAGTAGGTCCAGCCGAGATAAAAGCTGGCCTGCGGTCCGAGATACTCGCCGACAAAGTCGGCAAACGAGCGGTAGTCATGGCGAGTGAGCAGCAGCTCCCCCATCGCCCGCATCACCATATAGGTAAAGAACCCGACCAGCACATAGATAACCAGGATCGAGGTGCCGGCGACGGCGATGTTGCGCCCCGCCCCCATAAACAGCCCGGTGCCGATGGCGCCGCCGAGGGCAATCATCTGGATATGGCGGGCGCCAAGCCCGCGCTTAAGCTGTGACGCGCCTTCACCTCCGGCGGCAGATGGCGCCTGATGTTGATGTTCAGTCATGGTGTTTCCTCAGGCTGGTTGCGGGAGGTGAAGCGCCGCGGCGCGGAGCAGCAGCCCGGCGCGCTGGCCGGTAGCGACCCCGGCATTGGGAAAGAGGATATAGGGGGCACGGGCCTGCACCACCCACCGTTTCTCTGCCTGGCGGGCGATCTCATACCCTGCCGGGAGCGCGGTGAAGTTCTCGACGTTGGCCGCCAGATTGAGCGTAAATTCCCCTTCGCGCTTGATGATGCTCTCCTCGACCAGGAAGTAATCCACCGGCGCTTTATCGCGCGCCGGCAGCGGCGCGTCAGAAATCCAGGCCCGGATCGCCGAGTCGGCGGCGGCGAACAGGCTAAGATCGTTGGCGCCGAACGGCATCACTTTTCCCAGCTCAAGGGTGGCGCTTTGCGCGGCGAACTTTTCGCAGGTGAAGTGGGTGAAGGTCCCGCCCGCTTCGGTATGGCGCACGATGGCGTCCATCCCGCTGGCCTGCAGCAGCTGATAGAAGCCGGGCGAAAAATCCTCCTCGTGGGCCGGGAGCAGCGCAAACTGGCGATACAGCGACCCGCGAATGGCAGTATGCATATCGAGATGACTACGGCTGACCGGCCCCGCCGCATCGGCGGCGCGATAGAAGGCCTGCACCGCCTGCTCGAGAGCAAAAGCCCGCCGCGACTCATTGCCCGGGGTGACCGCCAGATGGCGGCCGCCGAACAGGCGATTGAGGTCGTTGTGCAGATAGCGACGCGCGGCGCGGATCGCCGGCAGGTTACCAAAAACGATCAGCAGCGCCTGGTTGAGCGGCTGCCGCCCCTGGCTCAGATCGTGAGTCAGCTGCAGCAGCAGCTCGGTCGGCGCGGTCTCATTGCCATGGACGCCAGCGGAGAGGATCGTCGCCTGACGCCACGGCGTGGCCGGCAGCAGCTGCAGGATGCCCTCGCCCAGCCAGCGGGCCTCGATGTCCGCCGGAAAGGTCCACGCCTGCAGGCGGCAGTGCAGTAAATCGTTAACCAGATGCTCCATCTGCCGCTCCTTAACGCTGAAAATCATAGACAGCGCCCAGACGCAGGATCTGCGTCAGCTCATCCAGCGCCTGATAAACCTCGCGCAGCAGCTGCGGGTCTGCCAGATCGCGGGCGTGCAGCCGGTCACGGTAATGTTTTTCCACCCACGCCGTCAGCTGCTGGTAACGTTCGTCGTTCATCAGGCTGTGGGCGTTGACCGCCTTACGTTCAGACTCGTTGAGCACCACCCGCAGCCGCAGGCAGGCCGGGCCGCCGCCGTTGCGCATGCTTTCCCGCAGGTCAAAAACCGCCACTTCATCAATCGGCGACGCGCTGTCGGCCGCGAGATCGCCCAGGTAACGCCAGACGTTTTCCCGCTGGCGGCACTCCTCTGGCACCACAATCAGCATCTTGCCGTCGGGTTTGCTCAGCAGCTGGCTGTTGAACAGATAGGAGGCCACCGCGTCATCGAGCGACACCCGCTCGTCCGGCACTTCCACGCTGGTAAACGGAATATCGAGACTGTCGCTTTTTGCCCGCAGCGTCGCCAATACTGTCGACTGATCGACAAACGCCTGCTGATGGTGGAACAGCACATGGCGATTGCTGACCGCGATAACGTCGTTATGAAACACGCCGCGATCGATAGCCTGCGGCGCCTGCTGGGCAAACACCGTATAGCGCGGATCCAGCTGGTGCAGACGGGCCACCGCTTCGCTGGCCTCGAGGGTCTGCCGCGCCGGATACTTCACCGGGGCGATCCCGCCGCTGGCGCGTCGACCGTAGACAAACAGCTGCACGCCCTGACGATCGTACTCCCGGCAGAAGCGGTTATGGTTGGCCGCGCCTTCGTCGCCGAGGTCGCCATGCTGCGGCAGCGCCGCGTGGTGGGCGAAGTAGCGCGGATCGGCGAAGGTGGCGCGCAGGATCGCCGAGGTGGTGGGCGCCTCCTGCATGCGGTGCAGTTTATTGTTCAGGTTGGCGACGGTGAAATGAACTTTGCCATCGGCGCTATCCGCCGACGGCGAAACGGTCGCCGCGTTGGCAGTCCACATCGACGAGGCGGAGCTGAAGGCGGAGAGCAGCTGCGGCGCCGCCTGGGCCGCCTGGCGGATGACCTGCTCATCGCTGCCCTCGAATCCCAGGTCGCGCAGCAGACGCAGGTTCGGCCGCGGCTGCGGCGGCAGAATCCCCTGCACGAATCCGCGATCGGCAAGGGCTTTCATTTTATACAGCCCCTGCAGCGCCGCCTTTTTAGGGTTAGAGAGACCATCGCGGTTATTTTGCGAGGCTTCATTGCCGACGGAGAGTCCGGCATAGTGGTGCGTCGGGCCGACCAGGCCATCAAAGTTAGCTTCAAAACCAGACATATGTCCTCACAGGATCCGTTATCAGAATGGCAGGCCCGGCGATACGTTCGCCGGAAGCGTCAGCGTGTCGCTGACCAGAGAGGCCATCGGCCAGGCACAGTAATCGGCGGCGTACCACGCTGCCGCGCGGTGGTTGCCGGAGGCGCCCACCCCGCCAAACGGCGCTTTACTGGAAGCGCCGGTCAGCGGCTTGTTCCAGTTGACGATCCCGGCGCGCGCCTCGTCCGCCAGCTGGTCAAACTGTGCCGCATCGCTGGAGATCAGCCCCACGGCCAGGCCATAGCGGGTCTGGTTGGCGAGGCGAATCGCCTCCGGGAAGTCGTCGTAACGGATAACCGTCAGCAGCGGGCCAAAGTACTCTTCATCCGGCACCTCGATACCGGTGACGTCGACGATCCCCGGGGTCAGCACCGTGGAGTGCGGGTCGGGCTGGCGCAGGCGCAGCAGCACCTTGCCGCCAAGCGCCTCCAGTTTCTGCTGCGCCGCCAGCATGTTCTGCGCCGCCTCAAGGGAAATCACCCCACCCATAAACGGCGCCGGCTGGTCATCCCATTTCCCGGCGCGGATCTGCGCGCTGGCCTCCACCAGCCGCCGCAGCAGCGCATCCCCCTGCTCGCCGCGCTGAACAATCAGCCGGCGTGCGCAGGTGCAGCGCTGTCCGGCGGAGATAAACGCCGACTGGATAATCACATGTAGCGCCGCATCAACATCGGCCACATCAGCCACGATCAGCGCGTTGTTGCCGCCCATTTCGAGGGCCAGCATCTTCTCCGGCTGGCCGCCGAAGTAGCGATGGAAGTGGAAACCCGCCGCTGCGCTGCCGGTGAACAGCACGCCGTCGATATCGCGGTTTTCCAGCAGCGCCTGGCCGGTGGCTTTCCCGCCCTGCAGCAGGTTAATCACCCCGTCGGGGACGCCCGCCTGCTGCCACAGCTGGACCGTCAGTTCCGCAGTGGCCGGCGTCAGCTCGCTGGGTTTAAATACGATAGTATTCCCGGCGATCAGCGCCGGAATGATATGCCCGTTGGGCAGGTGGCCCGGGAAGTTGTAAGGGCCGAAGACCGCCATCACGCCGTGCGGCTTGTGGCGCAGCAGCGCTTTACCGTCCGGCATCGTCGACTCGTGAAAGCCCGTCCGCTGGTGATAGGCCTCGATGGAGATGGCGGCTTTGCCGATCATCGCCTGCACTTCGGTGCGGGTCTCCCACAGCGGCTTGCTGGTCTCCCGGGAAATCAGGGTCGCCAGCGCCTCTTTATGCGTCTCCAGCAGCGCGGCGAAACGCTGTACGACGTCAATACGCTCGGCCAGCGGGCGGTGCGACCAGGGATAAAACGCGCCGCGCGCCGCGGCGCAGGCCGCCTGGACGTCGTCGGCCCCCGCGCTGGCCGCCTGCCACAGCAGAGACTGATCCTCCGGGGCCAGTTTACTCATCGTTGCGCCGCTGCCCGGCTGCCACTGCCCGGCTATGAACTGTGCTTTTACCGCCATGATCTGTTTTCCTCTGGGTTCAGGGTTACCGTATAAACGCGGTCGGTCTCAGTGACCTGCAGCGCATCCAGCGCGGCGGCGTCCAGTGAGGCCTGCTCTTCGTGGGCCACCAGCAGCGCCCGAAAATTGTCGAACTGACCGTTGGCGACGAGGGTCGGTGCCGACAGCGTGCCCGCCAACTGCTGAGCCGGCAGGCACTGGCAGTCGCGCACGGCGCGGATCTGATCGGTCTCCGCCTCCAGCACCGGACCGGCATCGAAAATATCCACCGAGCCGCGCCAGCTGAACCCCTCTTTCTCGAGGATCGCCCGCGCGGGGGCGGTGTTGGGGTGCACCTGGCCGATGACCTGACGGGCATTCTCCGGCAGCAGCGAGATATAGATCGGGTACGCCGGCATCAGCTCGGCAATAAAGGTTTTCATGCCGGTGCCGGTCAGCCGGTCGGCATCGGCGAACGGGATCTCGAAGAAGTGATGGCCTAGCGCATCCCAGAACGGCGACTGCCCTTGCTCATCGCTGCAGCCGCGCAGTTCGGCAAACAGGTGCGGCGAAAACCACTCGCGGAAGGCGGCGATAAACAAAAACCGCGCTTTGGAGAGCAGCAGACCGTTGCGGTTGCGCTGATACTCGGGGTCGAGAAACAGCGTACACAGCTCGCTGTGGCCGGTGTGGTCATAGCTCAGATTGAGCAGCTCCTGGGGCTTATAGACCCCCAGCGCTTTCGAGGCGCGGACCGTTTTCTGAATGCGAAAATTGTAAAACGGCTCGTCCAGGCCTACCGCCACCTCAATGGCGCTGACCCCCACCACCCGCGACAGCGCGGTGTCTTCCAGCACAAACAGAAAGCCTTGCTGGCCGCGCGGCAGCGCGCCGGCGAAAGTGTCAATGCTGCGGCGGATCCGGGCGGCCAGGCGCCCGGCATCATGGGGTAAGGAGGTCATGCCGACCCCCGCCCGCGCGGCAAGGCGGACGATGTCGTCAAGATCGTTTTCCCGTACGGGACGAAATAGCATCACAGGCCGTCCTCCCGGTTAGCGGGTTAAGCGGGCAACGGCGCGATCGAGGCGCACGAAGGCTTCCGCAATATCTGCCAGCGGGATATTGAGCGCCGGCGCGAAGCGCAGCACGTCCGGACCGGCAATCAGGGCGATCACACCCTCTTCCGCCGCCAGGTTGGTCAGGGTTTTGGCCTTCCCGCGCAGCGGTCCCGCCAGCTCGGCGCCGATCAGCAGACCGGCGCCGCGCACGGCGCTAAACGCATCGTAACGGGCAGAGAGGGCATTCAGCTGGTCGACGATCAGCGCATGGCGCTCGCCGACGCCCGCCAGCAGCGGCGCATCCAGATGGGCCAGCACGGCGTTGGCGACGGTCGCCGCCAGCGGGTTGCCGCCGAAGGTGGTGCCATGGGTGCCTGGCTGGAAGACCTGCGCCCAGGCCTCTTTCGCCAGCATCGCGCCGATCGGGAAGCCGCCCCCCAGCCCTTTGGCGCTGGTGAGGATGTCCGGGACGACGTTGTAATGCTGGTAGGCGTAGAGATGGCCGGTACGCCCGGCGCCGGTCTGTACCTCATCAAATATCAGGGTGGCATGATGGCGATCGCAAAGGGCGCGCAGCGCCTGGAGGAACGCCGGGTCCGCCGGGATCACCCCGCCTTCGCCGATAATCGGCTCGACAATCACCGCGCAGGTGCGCGAGGAGATCGCCGCAGTCACCGCCTCGATATCGTTATAGGGCAGATGGGTAATGCCCTGCGGCAGCGGCGCATAATCGCTGGAATATTTCGGCTGGCCGCCGACGGAGACGGTGAACAGCGTGCGACCGTGGAAGGCGTGGTTGAAGGCGATGATTTCGCTTTTTTCACCGCCGAACTTATCGTGGGCATATTTCCGCGCCAGCTTAAGGGCCGCCTCGTTCGCTTCGGCGCCGGAGTTGCAGAAGAACACCTTGTCGGCAAACGTCCGCTCGCAGAGGGTTTTGGCCACCTTCACCATCGGCGCGGTGTAGTAGAGGTTGGAGATGTGCTGGAGGGTGGCCGCCTGCTTCGCGACCGCCGCGGCCCACCCCTCGTCGCAGAAGCCGAGGGAGTTCACCCCGATGCCGCTGGAAAAGTCGATGTATGTTTTCCCGTCCCCGCCCGTGCAGGTCGCGTTTTTGCCGCTGGCCGCTTCGAACGGGAACCGCCCGTAGGTGTTCGCGATATACTGTTTATCTTCCTCCATGAGGGTCATGCCGATCACCCTTTCCGTTCGTGGGGAAACCTTTTGTCTTGTAAAAGGTTTCCCCACACCCTTTTCCAAAATCCGCTTGAAGGACAAGGCGTCTTGCGGCGTGCGCGCCGCGTGTCAGGGCCCCGCCCTGACAACCCGCAAGCTTTTGAAAAAGCTTGACCAAAACTTTAGTTTTGGTTCTCTTCCAAAAACTTTGCGATCAGCGCAAGCTGTTTTTTCACCGCGTCGGGCGACGGCCCGCCCTCGCTGAGCCGGCCCTT
>OLGB01004418.1_pt1 | contig 12002 bp, 9 predicted proteins | sample 1605691 | NCBI WGS metagenome assembly OLGB01 (sample SAMEA3888925, study PRJEB22519) | human gut metagenome | biome: human gut; feature: human-associated habitat; material: faeces | place: Denmark | collected 2010
TGGCGGCATATTAAATTACTTTCCATTACTCCTACACCTATCTGATATTTATCTATTTCTTATAATTCTCATATCCTTCCTGATACAACTTCCGCATCTCCTTCACCACCTTCTCAGGCGATAGTACCTTCACTCCCGGTCCGAAGCCCATCAACACCGTATAGAGTTCTGGATTTAGGACTACTGTAATCTCAAAAATCATACTCCCATCTTTGCATTGCTCTATCAATGTTTGCGAAGCATGCAGAGGCTTAGTCAGGATATACGGTGACTGACGGCTATCGGCCTTAAAGCGAATGGTTGCCTTGGACAAACGTTCGTGTTTAGTCACTCCGATCACATCTTCAAAGAATATCTCGGGCCGGAAGTCTTCACTCAGATGATAAGGGATGTCATTTGCCGGAGACAACTCCCATATACGGTCCAGAGCCAGGTTTATCAATTCCCTGTCCCCAGTACGTGCACCGAACACAAACCAACGGTTACGATATTCCTTCAGCAGATAAGGATAAATATAATAGTCCTTAGTAATGCGCGATTTGAAGGAACGGTAACGCACATGCAACGTCTGCCGATACATAATAGCATCATAAATAGGATTCAGATATTCCAAACCTGTCAGATTCCTGTTCCGTTCAAAATCTATCACTGCCGAAGAATGATGTTTAGCTACAGCCACTCTATCCTGCAGACGGCCAATCACATCTGCCATCTCTGAGAAATAGTCGAAATCCAGAAACTGACGCAACAAATTAACGGTTTCCGACAATACCGCTACATCGTTCTGCGAAAGGGGCAGACGCGTAATGGTATAATCAAGGTCGGCATATCGGTAATACTTGTTTTCATACACTTCTATCGGGGCATTATATCCCAACTTCTCACTCCGCATCACCTGAATATCCATCTGCACCGCACGCCGCGAAATACCTTTGTCTATCCCCTCATACTCATACAAAGCCTCTGAACAGGCTTTCACCAAATCGTCCAGTGTCCAGCGACGATAAGGATTGCGCAGGCAAGTGTCTATCGTCTTATACCTTATTAATGCATTTCTATTGGCTGGCATATCTACTTTTTTTTCAAAAGTAGAAAAATAATTCATGCTGCGCAAAAACATTGCGCACCTTCGTACAAATCTTTGCAACATCAACCAATAAAAACTGTAAAACATGAAAGTGATTGAGATGAACAAAGTAACCGTAAAATTGTGGGCAAGCCAATTGGACGCTCACGCTTGGGAAGAGGTAAACAACCTGACTACACTGCCTTTCCTGTTCCGCCACCTTGCCCTGATGCCCGATGCACATGGTGGTAAAGGAATGCCGATAGGCGGTGTACTGGCAACGAAAGGAGTAGTAATCCCCAACGCAGTAGGAGTAGATATCGGTTGCGGTATGTGTGCCGTGAAAACAAATCTTCTTGTTGAAGAAATACCACAGGATGTACTTCGCAAAGAGATTATGCGAGGAATACGTAAACGGATTCCCTTGGGAAGAGAGCATCATAAAACCGCGCAAGATGAACAATACATGCCAACCGGATTTGACACTGACAGCATGACAGTAGTGAAGCGCCAATTAGTATCTGCCCGAAAGCAAGTCGGCACATTGGGAGGTGGTAACCACTTCATCGAACTGCAACGTTGCAATGACGGTTACCTGTGGATTATGCTGCATAGCGGTAGCCGGAACTTAGGAAAGATGGTAGGCGATTACTATAACCAGATGGCCGAAACACTAAATACCCGCTGGTATTCCAGTGTAAAGCCGGATATAAAACTCGCTTTCCTCCCGCTGCGTGCACCGGAATTCAAACAATACTGGGCGGAAATGGAATATTGCGTTGCTTTTGCTCTTGCCAACCGTAAACTTATGATGGAACGCATTGAAGAAATAATAGCCGAAGCATTGCCTAACGCCACTTTCGAACCAATGATCAACATTGCACACAACTATGCTGCATGGGAAAAGCATTTCGGAGAGAATGTCATTGTACACCGGAAGGGCGCCGTACACGCCGGTCTGGGCGAGGTAGGGATTATCCCCGGTTCGCAAAGTACCCATTCATATATAGTAGAAGGATTGGGGAATCCGGAAAGTTTTCTCAGTTCCTCACACGGTGCAGGACGTGCCATGAGTCGTTCCGAGGCAGTGCGTAGCTTGTCATTGGAAGAAGAGATAGCCCGCCTCGAAGCGCAGAATATCGTACATGCCATCCGTGGACAGAAAGATCTGGAAGAAGCGGCCGGTGCCTACAAGAACATCGATGAAGTAATGGCCAACCAGGCAGACCTGGTAAAGATTCGTACCACCTTGTCACCGATTGCAGTTATCAAAGGATGACTTTGGTCATCCTTTCAGCACATACCCTTTCTTCATCAGCGACTCGATCTTCACAGCCGGGTCGTTGCGGAGTGCCTTGCGCAAATAAGTTATCTGCACATTCAAGGCAAGGGAATTGGCGTAAGAAGAGGTTCCCCAGACCGTTGCCAGCAATGTATCCCGCTCCACAGCCAGATTCAGATGCCGGGCAAGCAAACGAAGGATATCCGCCTGACGGGAAGTGATAAGCACCTTATTATTTCCCGTGCGGATTTCATTCGTACTGTAATTAAAGACGGACTGGCCGAAGCGGTAAGTTTCTTCTTCTATTGTATCGGTAAGTTGCGCGTCAAAACGCTCGCGGATGCGGGCTATCAGTTCTTCGGGATAGAAAGGCTTTGCCAGATAATCGTTGGCGCGAAGCTGGAAACCTTGCAGGCGGTCGGCTTTGTCGCTACGGTCGGAAAGGAAGAAGATGAGAACATGCTTGTCCGTTTCGCGAATGCGTTCGGCAACTTCAAAGCCATTACAGCCGGGCATATTGACATCAAGTAATACCAAATCGGGCTTCACAAGCGGGAATTGCTCAAGGGCGATCAATCCGTTTCCGGCATAAGTCACTTCATAACCTTCTTTTTCAAGAAAGCGTTTCAGCAACATCGAGTACTTCAAATCATCGTCGGCAAAAAGTATCTTCAGAGGTTTCATATAGCTATTTGTTTTACACCACAGATTACACGGATTATCACAGATTTATTGAGGAATAACGATTTCTATCTCCGTCCCCTTACCTGTCTGGCTACTCAACGAAATGTTTCCGTGATGCGCTTCCACCAGCAACTTCACATAGCTCAGCCCCAGTCCGATACCCGGCAATGAACGGTCGGGAAGATTGCTGCCCCGGTAAAACTTATCAAACACACGGTTCTGTTCGGAAGCCGGAATACCGATACCATTATCGGATACCCGAATCGTCAGTTGATGGTTATGCAAAAGACAATCCACAACAATATGCACTGACGTGCCGGAATACTTCACGGCATTCTCTATCAGATTACTGATGATATTGGAAACATGTACCGGGTCTGCCGTCACAAGAGTTTCTTCACTGAAATGAGGTTCGATAGAAACATTTTTATCTTCGGGCACATGGTAAAGGCGGATAAGCTTCTCCAGGGTTTCTTTGATATCAAATGTACGAATGGATAGTTGTGTATGTTCATCATCCGCACGCGTCATGTCGCGCAACTTCGAGAGATAAGCTGAAAGATTATCCAGTTCGGACATGGAGTCATGAATTACTTCATCCATCGCTTTCTCGTCCGTGCGCAAGGACTTGTCATTGAGGAAAGCAACGCACATCTTCAGAGCCTGCACCGGCCGTTTCAGTTCATGTATCATGGTATTTACAAAGCTTTTCCGGAGTTCATCTATCCGGCGTTGTTTCAAGATGGTTTTTATCTGGAACAGCAGGCAGACCCCCAACAGGAATATCAGACAAAGGCTGCCAAGAAGTTGCCAACCCATACGCACCAACACAGCATGTGCCGATATCTCGACTTTAGCCACAACGAACTGATGCTTCAAGGGATTATAAGGATAGCTCACTTCAATATATGGATTCAGCAATGTACCCTCCCGCCTCATCACCGGGTCCCACTGGAAAGTGGTATCTTTGGAAACTTCCAATCTCGTAGTAAATACATGAGAATCCAAGCGCAAGGCAAGCAAAGAGTCAAATTGCTGCAATACAAAAGGTGCATCCAGCTCCAGCTTATAAAGATTGATAATGGAGTTCAAGTTAGGGACAGCCTTATCAGGCATGGAAATCCGGAACGAATCCAGAAAAAGAACCCTCTCCTGCGGTATCAGGCTATCCAGTTTAGCCCATGTCTTCTTCTTAATCGTATTCCCTTTGATGGAATCAGCCTGGTGTGTATCGGCAGAATCATTCTGATGTATTGTGATGCTTTCAATATCCACATATTTGACATCCTCTTTATCCAGATTTCTTCCTTTCAGCGCGCCAAGTATCAGTTCGTTGATGGTAGTCATACCTTTCAGGTCCGTATACGTATTCAAATTATAAAAGAACATATTTGCCTTATTGAATACCTTTTTAGGCTGCGGAGCACGGATGGAATCATATTGCCCGGCTGTCTGCAAAATGCAGTTATAGACGTCGTCAATCTGCTCATCATTCATATACTGATACTGGTTACGCAACCAATAAAATTGTCCGCCTGTGATAAGTAGCATCGCTACGATAGAAAGCATCCAAACTATTTTAATCCGTCGTTCCATAAGCTTATTATTAGTACCGGCAAAGGTAAACGTTACCTTGCAAATATAAGTACACGCGAGGCAGATATTATCCGCCGCGTAATATTTCAGTAATAACTTTCGCCCCCACCGGAAGCAAAATCCGCATAGATTTGCAGCACGAGAAACTGATACCGGAATGTAGAACCCTAAAAAGTAGAAACGTATGAGTACAAAAATTATTTTCCTCAGTTTATGTCTTGCAGCATTGTGCGCACCGCAGGCAAAGGCACAGATTATCGTCTCTGACGGGACCAAAGTAGTGAACGACACCATCGGCGAAGCACAACTTCTTGTGCAATACGAAACACGCTGCATCCCCAATCCGGAGAAGCCGGAAAAGGTGACAGAAGAAACCATGATGCTGGAAATCGGCAAAAACCTTTCCAAGTTTTACAGCTACACCAAGTATGTGTGCGACTCCGTGCTGGCAGTGGACTTCGCCAACAAAGCCTCGCAGGAAACCATCAACGAACACATGAAACAATACGGAGGAAGCAAACTGAGCGAGCGTACCTTCAAAGGGTATCCTTCGGGAAAAGTAACAACCCTCGATGAAGTGGCGCGCCTGCGCTGCGAAGAGAACGAAGAACGCCCGCAATGGAAGATACTGGCTGAAAACGACAGTGTACTTTCCTACCTTTGCGGAAAAGCCGAATGTCAGTTCAAAGGGCGCACATGGACGGCATGGTTCACGGCAGAGATACCGGTCAGTGACGGTCCCTGGAAACTCTGCGGACTGCCGGGGCTGATACTGAAAGCCGAAGACAGCGAGGGGCATTACTCGTTCACGGCAATGGGAATGGAGCAATGCCACACGTACAGACCCATTCTTTTTGACGGAAAGAAGCATGAGCCGATGAACCGCAAAGCGTATGACAAGGTACACGAAAGATATTATGCCGACCCGGTGGGGTTCATCACGGGAAGTATGCCTAATGTAACCGTTACCATACAAGACGAGCACGGCAATGCAACAAAGAACCCGAAGAATGTGCCTTATAATCCATTGGAACGGGGAAAATAAGTAAACCCGGCCACCGCATTATAAAATTCGTATCACATTAATAAAGAATCACTCTCTTATCTCTTAAAGTTTCTGTTACCAACACCCGGGTGTCAGGCATACCAACACCCCCATGTAAGTAACACCAACATCCGGGTGTTGGATGTGCTTACACCCGGATGTAGGTAAGTGTATCTTTTAACCTTTCACTCACTTTCGTTTATGAATAAAGTACTTCCTATTATAAGTTGCCTGTTTCTTCTTTGCTTCTCCCACTCCATGCAGGCCCAAATACTGAGCGGCACAGTGACCGACGCGGAGAATAATCAACCGCTGGAAGCAGTCATGATCAGCGTGATGCGTGGAAACATAACGATAGATTACGCCTTGACGGATGCCAAAGGGCGTTACAGTCTGGCATGGAAGCACAGCGGCACCCTGCAACTCAGCGCCTCCCTGTTGGGTTACAAAAGGGAAGTGCGAGACATCAGTACTGCCGGAACCCAGAATTTCAATCTGCAATCGGAAGCAATCGCATTGAAAGAAGTACAGATACGTCCCGGACGCATCCATACGCGAAAAGACACCGTGAGGTACGACCTTGCCCAGTTCGCCTCATCCAAAGACGTGCACATAAAGGATGTACTGAAGAAACTTCCGGGTGTAGATGTAGACGAGAACGGGCGGGTAAGCTACAAAGGAAAAGCCATCAACCACTACTTCGTGGAAGGAATGGACGTGACGGGCGGACGCTACAATCAGATTAATAACAATCTGGATGCAAAAGCGGTGAAGACAGCGGAGATTATGGAGAATTATCAATCAGTGAAAGCCTTGAAAGGAAAGATTAATTCGGACGAAGTGGCCCTGAACCTGAAACTGGATCCGAAAGCCCGTGACCAATGGATAGCAAACGGCACACTAGGCGCAGGAGGGAGCGATGACGGCAACAAGCTGTTGTGGGAAGGCAGTTTGAATACCCTGCAACTGGGCAAGGGGAAACAAAGCGTCTATAATTATAAGACGAATAATAACGGCAAAGATCTCAGTACGGAACAAATGGTATTGGCAGGAACCGCCTGGCAACAAATCCCGCTATCCGCCTTCCTGTCCCAGCCGGGCATCAGTGCGCCGCTGGACAAGAAACGGTTGCTCTTCAACGAAACGCACACTCTGAACGGCAACCGGATGTACAAGTGGAACGATGACCGGAGCCTGCGTCTGCAAGCCGGATATACGCATGACCTCATCCGCCAGCAACGTGGAAACACCCAAATCTATTATCAGCCGACGGACACCATACGGATTGATGAGACCTATCACTACCGCCTGACAAGCGATGCAGCCAATCTGGAACTGCGCTACGAGGACAACAGCAGCCGGAACTATATATCCAACCGCTTCACCGTGGACGGAGAACTCAACCGCGGCCGTTCGGAAGAACTCCGGCAGACTCTGCGGACTTCACAACTGAATGCAGGCAATTTCTTTAACCTTATCCGGAACGGGAAAAACGGAACGTGGGAGTTCCTTTCGGCTACGCGTTATGCTTATCAGCCGGCATCGCTCTTGCTTGAAGAAGGAAAAAGTAAATTCGACCAGCATAGTTTCTATACGGATAACAGTGCGGCATATCTGAAGAAGTATAATGGTTTCACCCGGCAGTATAAGGCAGGGGTACAAGGGGAATGGGCGGCAATAAAATATCAGACAGCAAACTTCAACGCTTCAAACCTGTCCCTGTACCTTACTCCTTACTTCCAATTGGAACGCGGTAAATGGTCATCCAGCCTCTCCCTGCCTCTGAAAGCCCAGCGATACTTCTCGCAACAACGTTCGTTCCTTTTCTTCAACCCTTCATTGTACACGCGTTATCAGCTGGATTATCACTGGAAATTCTCCCTCTACGCCAATCTGAAACGTTCAGCAGGAGACATCACCGACCTATACCCCGGACTCTACCGCACCGATTACCGCACCTGGCGAAACGGAAACGGCCTCTTCCCTACCAGTACTCAGCAGACTTACAACCTTTACGGAGAATATAAAAATACGGTACAGGAATTCTTCGTTACCGCCTCACTGACCTATAACCACAGCAACCGGAATACGCTTCTTGAGCAAAGCGTTTCCGAAGACGCCATCGTCTACACCCGCCGCGAGCATCCGAATCATACCGATAGCTGGACCCTCAGCAGCACCCTGTCCAAAGGCGTATATGACTGGTATCTGAAAACTTCCCTCACCGTACTGCTCAGCCGCAACAACGGCGAACAACTCACCTCACTGCCGGGAAGTGACGGCACATCGCAAAGCCTTCTGCAAGCCTACCGCTACGATTATCTGAAAGTGGAACCCAAACTAATCTGGTCGCCTGCCGAAGTCTTTGAAGCGGAATATCATGCTACGATGGGATATGGCGGCAGTAAGATCGGAAGTGATACCCACCTCACCCCGTTACTGGATTTTGTGCAACGGTTACGCCTCATGTTCAGCATCGGACAAGTGGACTTATGTCTTTCCGGCGAACACTACCGGAATGACCTGGGTGAAGGTACACATCTCAACACAGTATTTGCAGATGCATCCCTTATCTATAAAACAAAGAGATGGCGGTTTGAGGCAAATCTGAATAACCTGTTCAATAAGAAAGAATATGCCTATACGACCTATTCGGCTACACAAAGTTATACTTCACGACTGAATATACGTCCGCGGGAAGCAATGATAACAGTGAATTATCAATTCTGAAGAATAATTGTTGCGTTCTATAAACTACAGTATCATGACCGTGGAGTATATCAGTATCCCCACTATCGTCAGCCCTCCTATTAATATAGGTGCATTGATATGCAGCACTTTCTTCATGGTCTTATACCCGCTCACTTTCATAAAAAGAAGGTAGACCAGATATGCCGCCAGCAAGCCAAGAAGCGCACCTGCCAGCAAATCGCCCGGATAGTGCACCCCCAGATAAATGCGCGAATAACAGGTAAGCAATGCCCAACCCATGATGAACACCGTGAGCCATCTCTTCCGGAAAAGAAACCAGACAAAGAATGCCAATCCGAAGGTATTGGCGGCATGGCAGGACGGGAAACCGTAACGCCCGCCACGGTATCCGTTTACGATATGTACCATATCGGAAATTGGATTCTCCAGATTGGCAGGACGAAGGCGCTCCACATAAGGCCGTATCAAGGTAGCTCCCACCTGGTCGGCAATCGTAATGGTAAGCGCCAGAGCAATCAGGCAAAACAACATCACTTTCCAATGAAAATTGCGCAACATCACATACCAAATGGCAGCATACATAGGCACCCAAATCCATTTACCACTAAAAGTGCTCATGAAATAATCAAAGAACGGACTATGCATCCGGTTGATGGAAAGAAATAGATTGGTGTCTATATTGACTACCTCATTCAAGACTTCTGATATCATAAATTGCCTTATCTTTTTGCTATATCATCGTATAATTTCTGTAAGTAAGCCTCACCCGGAAGAAGATTCTTCCCTTTCGCCGTACCTTCGTCCACTGCCGTAGCATTGGCTTCGCAGTTAAACATCAACTGATTGTCCGGCGTCACCATACCAAAAGCATCTGGAACGGTGAAGAATGCAAAGTGAGGAGAAGCGGGATTCAACATATCTTTACTAAATGTAAATTCCTGATGGGGCAATGATAATTGAGCCAGCAAAGTAGCTGCAATATCGTGCTGTGAAGCATAGACATCGATACGCCTCGGCTCGGCAATTGCACCGCCTATCAATAACAGAGGAATCTGGTAACGTTCTATCGACAAGTTATCCAGATATTCAGGATATGCACCCACATGGTCAGGCACCAGTACCATTACTGTATTTTCCCATTGCGGTAATTCGCGGAAACGCTTCACAAAGTCGCCCACACAACTATCCGTATAGGCAAAAGCATTCAGACGGTCATTTGCCAGACGACGGTATGGAACTTCAAAAGGCTCGTGGCTGCTGGAAGTCTGCAACACTTTAAAGAAAGGACGGGCACTCTTTGCGGAAGCACTGTCCGCTGGCTCGGCTTTGATATCTTCCAGAAGCCGGTTGAAGACAAGGTGGTCGTGTGCCCCCCATTTGCTCAAACGCTCTGATACAGAAAAGTCTTCATCGGAAACGATACCCTCAAAGCCTGAAGAAATCAGATAAGAGCGCATATTGGTGAAGTCGGCATCGCCGCCATAATAGTATTTGGTCTGATATCCGGCATCACGCAGACTACCTGCAATGGCGGGAAGATGCTGTGTTTTGCGGGGATACTTCATGATACTCGTAGTGGGCTGTGCGGGAAAACCACTCAAGACGGCCACCAAACCACGGTCTGTACGGAAACTATTGGCATAGAAGTTTGTAAAGAGCACCCCCTCTTTTGCCAGGCTGTCCATGTGGACAGCGATATCCGGCTCGCCTCCCAAACTGGTCATCAGTCTGGAAGAGAAGCTCTCCAATATGACGAACACCACATTCGGACGTTCCGTCTTGAATAAAGCCGTACGCAAAGTATCGGGAATGACAGCCGTACTATCCAGCACCATCGGGTCCACCAGCGTCTTCATCAGTTCATCCGCCTGTGCCGCTTCCATAAAACGGTATTGACTGCCAAAGTCTTTCTGTTTTGAAAGGGACTCCATCAGGCTGAAAGCCGGATTGATAGCTGCATGATTCAAGCGTTGATTAGAACTGAAATACACTTTACCCGTATTCATGGTGGAAACGGTGAAACCGCCACGGATGGGAATAAAAAGCAAACCGGTCAGCAACAGCATCACACCCGACACCGACAAACGGCGATATGGCAGCTTCATGCTTTTCCAAGTGCCTTTCTGTACCCACAGGAATATGACATATAGCAACGATGCATACAACCCCATAGCAATTATTCCTCCCAACACCTGCCATATGCTGATACTTGCCAGTGCATCTTTAGGAGAAGAGAAAAAATAGAATAGCGGTGTAGCATCCAAGCGGAAGCCCCAATATTCATATAATCCTAAATCAACAATGAAAATGACAGCGAGCAGAATGGAAATGAAAAGATAATAACCGCTCCAGATGCGGCGGAGTGTACTGGAAAGCGTCCAGGCGGAAGCGATAAAGAGGAATCCGGGAATAGCCGTCAGATATCCGGCAAGTGAGAGGTCAAGAGGCAAACCATTCCACATAACCCGGAAAGGGTCTGCCCAAGAAGTACCTGCGTACAAAGAACTGTAGTAAAGTATAAATAACGGTTTCTGTAGTATAAAGATACAGACGAAAAGAATATACGTCTTTATCAATCCTATAAGCCTTTCTTTCATCAGCTTTTTCTCATTTTATATTCATATTGAGCGCAAAAATAGTTGTTTTATTCTATTTTTCGCCAATATTATCCAAGAAATCCGTGAAAGATAGGCTTATAGAGTATTTTTTATTATCCGTTTACACGTTTATAGTCTTCAAGGAATTTTTTCAGTCCGGCGTCCGTCAAAGGGTGGTTCAGTAATCCTTTGATGGCAGAAAGCGGGCAGGTTGCCACGTCGGCACCCACTTCAATACACTGCACGATGTGCGCCGTGTTGCGGATGGAAGCGGCAAGCACCTGAGTGGTAAAACCGTAATAACGGTACATTTCCACAATCTTGCCTACCAACGCGATGCCGTCTTCACAGATGTCGTCCAGGCGTCCCACGAAAGGAGATACATATGTGGCGCCCGCTTTGGCAGCCAGCAATGCCTGTCCGACGGAAAACACAAGTGTACAGTTGGTACGGATGCCTTTGGAAGTGAAATATTTAATAGCCTTGATGCCGTCGGCAATGCAGGGCACTTTTACTACAATATGGGGATTGAGGGCGGCAAGTTCTTCGCCTTCTTTAATCATGCCTTCATAGTCTGTAGCGATTACTTCGGCGCTGACGTCTCCTTGCACGATGTCGCAGATTTCTACATAGTGTTTCCGCTGGTTTTCTACTCCTTTGATACCTTCTTTCGCCATTAGCGAGGGATTGGTTGTCACTCCGTCAAGAACGCCCATATCGTAGGCTTCCCGAATCTGGTCTAAATTTGCAGTGTCAATAAAGAACTTCATGGCATAAACAGTTTTTTGTGATTAAAATAACGGGGCTGCATCAAAAGTATAGCACTATATGTCGGCAAATGATTATTCGCCCGGAATGCACTAAGTGACTTTTGACGCATCTCCACATTATATAAAACAGATAAATTCGTAAAATGTTTTCTATTAATGCCGTTTTATCTCTATTAAGTGTCATTGAGATACTTAGCTCAAAAACAGGTTAATAGTCCAATATGTTTGATTATTTAAGCTTTGCCCGTAC
>OLGB01004419.1_pt1 | contig 12000 bp, 19 predicted proteins | sample 1605691 | NCBI WGS metagenome assembly OLGB01 (sample SAMEA3888925, study PRJEB22519) | human gut metagenome | biome: human gut; feature: human-associated habitat; material: faeces | place: Denmark | collected 2010
AAAGAGGAAACTTTAAATGTCTTACCTTCTGGATGCAGCTGTTCCAGTGTTGTAATTTTATAGGCATGATCTCCAGGCGAATCATGAACAGGAGATATTTTGAATATCTCTCTAAATTCAGTCTTTAAAACATTTCCCCAGATGTCTTTTGAATCCTTAACCCCAAACGGCTGGCCTAACATACCTAAAAGAGTAGATTTCCCCGTTGCATTCTGGCCGGCAATAATAGTTATTCTCGAACCAAGAATATATTTCTCTTTGGGCAAGCTCCGAAATTTTTCGACCTCAAGACTTTCGATTACCGGCATTCTTGTTCTCTCCTTATAAAGTTGAAGGTTATATTTAGGTACAATAACAAATCAAAGTTAGCACAATTGCGGTTCAGTTTTTAGAGGTAACTCCTTTGTCTCTTTGTGGGAGTTGCACGTATTTATTACGGTCGCAATACGGTTTTTTCTAGGATGCTGCTGCGGCTGTAGTGAGCGCCGGACATCTTGATTTTGCCCGGCGCGGGTTTTTATAGAGGCATGTGTATTATTTTTTTGTCTTTTACTCTGAATATTGTAAGTTTAAGCATCGCTTTTTGTTTTTGTCTCAAGGCGATGTATGAGGCAAAGCGTTCAAGGCTATGGTCTTTCAGCAGGTAGCGGTCAACGGCTATTATTACGTCGTCAGGTCTAAGGTCTATGTGTGCCGCCCGTCCTCCGTCTGTTACGGTTTTGATTTCATAGCCATAGTAATCGTTCATTTCCACTTTGTCTGGACGAAATGTCAGTCCAAGGTATTCTTCTACAAAGGGAATCATTGATTTGGGCTGTGGTTCTTTAAAGGAGGCAGAGGCGCTTTCCGTGAAGCCGAACTGCGGGATGGTGACGCGCACGCGGCATTCTTCTCTTGCCTTGTTAATTAGGTATACAAATTTGTATGTCACTTTTTCGTAGCGGTCGTCGGTATATGTGACAGAAGTTATGTCTCTCACTTTGTCGATATCGTATTTTGCGCCGATGTCCATGCAGCCGATTCTAAGTATGTCCACACAGGTGTCCGTTCCCTCTTTGTTCAGAGTTTGGACGAGGTATTTCAGTTCGGAGGCGCATAGTTTTTGCAGATCTGCCCGTACTTCTGACGCCTGTTTTTCGGTTATGTTCAGTGTGTAGGCGTTTTGTACCGCAGGCTGTGCCGGTTGGGCGGCCGCGGATGCCGACGAAGCTATCATCGAGGCGACCAGGCCGGCGAGCAGACCGGTGTATACGCTGGTTTGTGACTCGACGATCTCTACCTGGATGGGGCCGCTGTAATATACTTTTGCGTAGGCCGTTTGCTGGAGCAGCGTTACGGTGATGATGATGGCAATGATGACGCGTTTCATGGTTTTGTCCCCCTTGTTAAAATTTATAGTTTTTTGAATATGGAACTTATTCCTACAGTTATGCTGTTACCTTGCGACTTTCTTACGCGATGGTCTTTGACGCCGAATCTTGTCATTGGGGGTGGTTCCTTTGTTTTCTTTTTTAAAATCCAAAATGCTCGTCATATGCGTCATAACGGTAGCGACTGCCTCCACATCCGTTCCCTAATAAAGACGAGATACCCACAAAAACGAGCAAAGCAGAAATAAGAAGGAATGTCCCAATTATACGCCCCCATCCAGATGACCACCATGAACCGTATCCTATTTGGTCACAGATTAGTGTTGAATATATGATATAAAAAAAGAAGTACGTTGCGAGCAATCCAATGATATCATTTTTCATAGCAGATCACCATGCTTTCCACTTGCTTTATGTGGCGATTCCGTTGCCCCTACGCTAAATTCCTATGCTGTCATGATTTTCTTACAACTTCAATGGCTTCACTGCTTATACCATCCATATTTTTTGCGCAGATTTTTGCGGTTTTCAGCGAAACGTCACGCATCTCCGCTATGTCTTTCGGTTTCAGACAACGGTAGTGTTGAAGATATGGCTTGGTATCAGCAGCTCAGCCGCAAATGAATTTCGATCTTCTCCTTGTCTTATGTATTATGGCCTGTGGTCTACGATTCCTTGTATGCTTACTACTTTTCCGATTATCTTTATGTATCCGCAGTCGATGTCTTCTTTATCGGCATAGATTTTTTGCCCGTTGGAGGCCAGAAGTTCTATTCCATCTCCTTTGGGGTATATTTTTTTTATGACGGGATTGCCGCCGATTTCGACGAGGCAGATTGTGCCGGCGCTGACAAACTCGGCGGGGTTTATTATGATCCATGTGTCAGGCGGGATGCCGTAGTCTACCATGCTGCTGCCCGTGACTTTGTATGCCCGTGGCGGCTTAGCCTCGTCAATGGAACCAAGCAGACGGAGTACGGTCGGTTCATACTCGCCTTCCGAGGAGCCGTCCTGATATGTCGCATAGCCGACGCCGCCGCAGTGGGGCGAGTATTGCTCGGAAACACGCGGAACGAGCACAATGTCATCTCCTATTCCAACAAGCCCACCCGGGAGCATCCTGTACATGTGGCTGTCGATTTTATTTGGCAGCCCGAGGTTGGGATTCGCTTCGATATCTTCCATCGCGTATTTTTTGCCGCTGCGTTCGACAGATAGAAATAGATTTTCAGACGGTACGGCTTTGTCCACGAGCACAACCCTTGGCGACGGATCGTCTATTTCGCCCATAAGGTAGGCAACCGTTGTATTAAGAAACTCCGCCAATTTTAGTTTTGTCTCATCATCAGGCTCATTTATATTGTTTTTCCATCGTGACAAAGTCGAGCCCTTGATATTCAATGCTTCAAGGATCTCATTTGTCCTGATTCGCTGCTGCTTCTGTCTGGATGTTATACGTTCACCTTTCATATACATATATTACGCAAAACGTAATGGTCTATCAAGTTCTGATTACGCATATAAAGGTTGCATAAAATGCAACAATAGGGCTATGGTCCTATTGTTATAGTACGTAATACGCACTATTATCTTGCTTAAGAAAGGAGGGAGTAGCGTGAATCTTGACTCAATTATGCGAGATAAGGGAATAAGCAATGCACAAATCGCAACTCGTTTTAATACCACACCGTCAACGGTTTCTCGCTGGCGCAATAACATCAATAGTCCCGACAACAGCATATTACCGGAGTTATGCGATTTTCTTGGTTGCTCTCTAGATGAGTTGCTCAGGGCAGTAAACCCTACACCGCCCCTGCCCAATCGGGAGCAGGGGGAAGAAACGACGGCATAGCGGAGGCCAGACGGCTGCAGGCGGCGTTTTCTTCTTTCCGGTTTGGAGTGGAGGAGGCGCTTGATCTGGGAGAGGACGGGCGGTTCGACGATCCGCTGACGAAGGAGAGCGCGACGCGGCTGCACAACGCGCTTGAAGAGGCTCTCCGGTAGCCGGTGGAGGAATCATTTTAGGTGTAAGGAGGGGCGGCGATATGGCTGCTGTTAAGGAGTCCAGGTACATTCTGCTGCCGCATGAGGAGTACGAGCGATTGACGACGACTCTGGACAAGGTCGAAAGGTATATGAAGCGGGCGGACGAGGTAATGCCTCCGTTCCCAAGGTCCGGGCCGGTCTGTAAGAAGCAGATTCTGGCTTTTATCGGAGTGAAGGATACGAAGTGGTATGAGTTGGCCAAGGAGAACGATATCAAGCCGATCCCGGGGTTCGAGAGTCCGAAGATGTGGCAGGCGGAGAAGATTTGGGAGCTTTGCGGGTATGCGAATCAGGAGGGGTTCAGGTGAAGAGGGTTATTTTTGATTTCGGCGACGGGGAAGCGGCGATTTTCGGTACGGCGGGCAATCCGGGGATGGAGGGGGGCTTCGATACGCTGCATGAGGCCTGTCGGGCCGCCGATTCAGGGGTGCGTGTGGATGCCGCGGCGCTTTGTCTTTCCGGGCGTGATTCTCAGGGGGCTGCGCGTATGTTTTCGGGCAAGGGGGCTGTTTCGCGCGAGGATGAGGCGAGTCTGATCGTTTCTTTGCTTGCCGCTTTTGCCTCGGAGGCGGAGGATTTTCGCGCCGCGGTGCTTTCTGTGGCGGATGAGGCGATTTATGCCTGCCCCGAGCGACCAGAGGGGAGGGCGCCGCGCGGCGGGATTGTTTTGCCGGGGGCGGCCGATTTGAGGTATGGCAAGGCCGGGAGCGGCGGCGATGCGTGAGGTAGGTTCGCTGATTGCTTCGGCAGCGCTCTGGTTCGGCTTAGGGGCGTTTTGCGGCGCTTTTATTTTCTGCTGCGGCGTTCGCTGCGGCGAGTGGAAGTATGGCCGCGTGGTGTGGAAGCGAAGGGAGGTGTGGCGATGGTTCAGGCGATGGCGCGGGTTTTAGTTGATGTCGTAGCGGGGGTTATCCGGCGGAGGCGATCGTTATGGAAACGCTGAGGACTTCGGATGGCAAGGAGTACGGCGAGTGTTCGGAGTGCGGCAAAAGCGGCAGGGTTTACTGGTGTTTTTACTGCGAGGAGGGGCCGCTGTGCTGGGATTGCCTCGAAGAGCATAAGTCGGATTATCACAATATTGGGTAAGGAGGAATTTTTATGAAGGAAGTTTTTGAGGATTTGGGGAACGATTTGTCTGCCGAGGAGATCAAGGCTTACCTGGAGCGGACCTGTGAGAGGGTTAAGGAATTTGAACCGGAGGCTTTTCTTATCGTCGGCATCAAGGCTGAGGGGGAGGATGTCCGCTCGGTGGTTGGTTCGAGGTTTTCCGGTACTGAATTTTTTAATATCTTGAACGCCTTATCGAAAATGTCTCCGGAGATTCACGATGCCATGGGCGCTTTTTTGGTAGGGATGCTCAGTAAGGAGCTTGCGGAGGAACGCGGGGGCTGCGATCCGTGTTGTCCGGGCGAGGAAAAGGAGGAGAGGGCTGATGCGTAGCGTTTTTTACCGTATGGCGCGGGTGTTTCCAAAGTTGGGGCTGTTTTTTTATCCCTATGACGGGGATATGCGGATGCTGGCGGCGGCTAAAAAGAGAGCCTCCCTTTAGGGGAGGCGCGGTTACCGGTTTTACGGCGGCAGTTGGCGCTGCCGCCTCTATTGTAGCACGTTCGGTGCTGTGAAGGAGGTTCTTTTTATGGAGGATTTTTTTGACGGTCTGCACGATTGGCTCAGGGATTTTGGCGATATTGAATGGTGGGTGCTGAGATGAATAGGTTGAATGTTCGGATTTTAGAGGCGATCACGGCGGCGGACGATGTTCTTCTGGATGTGCTTTGCGGGAATTGTCCCGCGAGGTATCTGGATAGGGGCGCCACGGAGGGCGGCGTCGCCATTGAGCCGGACGAGTGGACTTGTCCGTGCGATTTTGAGTACGGGGGGGCCGGCTGTGAGCGGCGCGGCGATTATGAACGGATCAAGAAAATGGTCGGCGAGTTGGCCGGCGAGTTGGAACGTATGGAAGGAGCGGCGTCAGATGAGTTCTAAGAAGCTGGAGAAGGGTCCCGCGAAGGCGGCGAAGGCGCATATCAGGTATAAGACGGCGGACGGCAAGGTGGTTCCGGGGGTGACGACGGTGCTGGGTGTGATCAATAAGCCGGCGCTGGTGAAGTGGGCGAATAATCTGGGGCTGCAGGGTATCGACAGCAGCGCTTATGTGGATGAGACGGCGCGTATCGGGACGCTGGCGCACGAGATGGTTCAGGAGTATCTGGGCGGTCCCGCGGTGGATAGGGGCGCGTATACAAGGGATCAGGTCGACGCCGCGGAGAACGCGCTGATTTCGTTTTTCGAGTGGGAGCGACAGCAGGAGGGGGCGAAGATGGTGACTCGCGCCATCGAGCTTCCGCTGGTTTCGGAGGTTTACCGTTTCGGCGGCACGATCGACTGGTACGGGGAGATCGGCGGCAGGATGTGGCTGGTGGATATCAAGTCTTCAAAGGGGCTTTTCACGGAGCATGAGCTGCAGGTGGCCGCCTATTACAAGATGTTGCGGGAGAACGGCTATCAGGTGGACGGGGTTCGTCTGCTGCGCGTGGGCCGTACTGAGGACGAGGGGTTTGACGATCATGTGCTGTCGCCGGTGAAGCTTGACGCCGGCTGGGAGGTTTTTGAGAACGCGCTGCGGCTGTATCGCACGAAGCAGCAGTATGAGTCGCAGGCTAGGAAGGGGGCGTTTTGACGATGGCACAGGAGGCTGTGACGGCGGTTGAGGCGCCGCGTTTCCGGCAGCTGAGCGATAAGGATCGGGCGCTGCTGGGTAAGGGGCTGTGCGCGAAGTGTACGGCGGACGAGTTCGAGCTTTTTGCGGAGACTTGTAATAAGACGGGGCTGGACCCGTTTATGCGGCAGATTTATCCGGTGTTTCGCCCCGACCGCAAGGCAAATCGCGATGTGATGCAGATCCAGGTTTCGATCGATGGGATGCGCCTGGTGGCGGAGCGTTCCGGGCGTTACGCGGGTCAGGTGGGGCCTTTCTGGTGCGGCAAGGACGGCGCGTGGAAGGATGTCTGGCTGTCGGATAGGGAGTATCCGGTGGCGGCGAAGGTTGGCGTGATGCGGCACGATTTCAGTGAGGTGTTGTGGGCGGCGGCGCGTTTTCAATCTTATGTGCAGACTAAGTTTGACGGGAAGCCGAATCAGATGTGGGGCAAGTTTCCCGACGTGATGATCGCGAAGTGCGCTGAGGCTCTGGCTTTGCGTAAGGCTTTTCCGATGGAGCTGTCGGGGCTTTATTCGACGGAGGAGATGTCTCAGGCGGATAACGCCGAGGCTAGCGCGGGTAAGGTGAATGTCTCCCCGAATACGGCTCCACGGGCCGAGAGTCCGGAGGCGGCGAAGGCGGAGGAGCCCGCGGCCCAGGAAGCGGCACGTCCGGCGGAGGAGAAAAGGAAGGTTGAAGTACCGGCGGCGGACGATCATACCGCACTGTCGCGTACTTTGATGAATTTGTTGGTTTCGGAGCAGGGGCTCGGTTTTAAGAAGTCGGAGATCGCTCCTTTTATCGTCCGCGTGGTTGGGCGCAGTAATTTTAAGGCTCTTGGCGAGCTTTCGCTGGAGGAGTTGTCCCGCTGCGTCGAGGTGGCCCGCGACGAGCTGTCGGCGCGGTGTGTGGCTTAGGAGGTATCGGCATGAAGATGTGGCGTTGTCCAAGAGGTTTGTCCGAGCGTACTGGCGGTATCGAGGGTGATTTTCTGGCGGAGTCAAGGGCCGCGGCGATGGAGACTTTCGATTGCGATCCCCAGAATGCCGGCTGTGATTGTTATGGCTGCGAGGGGCCGCTCGCGGTGTCGTCGCACGGGCGTGTAAAGCATTCCGAGGTCGAGGTTCTGCCGGAGAGCATGGTTCCCGCGCCCGTGGAGGGCGCCGCGCGTGAGTGCGGGATTGTTCCCGCCTCTTCGGCGGTCGCGCTCATGGGCGAGGGCGGCCGTGACGATGATGTTATTGATACGGAGTTTTCGGAGGGGCAGCAGCCGCTTGGCGGGGATGATGTTTTTCCTCCTTCGTATGAGGAGGTTATGAGCGCTTCTCCCAGTGTCACGGAGGCGCAGCGGAAGCTGCTGTTTGTGCGCGAGCAGATGCAGGCGGCCGATAGGGCGATCAAGGATATTAAGAAGGATGCGGTCGCGCCTTTTCAGGGGGAGATTACGGAGAATCAGCGGCGGAAGGATATGCTGGCGATCGCTTTTGATTTTTATGTGGTGCAGAGCGCCCTTGAGGAGGCTCGCGTGAAGAGTCTGCATGAGGATCCTATTTTCTGTGCTTATATCGCCGCCACGGAGAAGAAGTTCCTTAAGGTGAAGGTGGGGACGCGTCAGGATATGCGCGAGGCGGCGGCCAAGTATGGCGACGCAAATGTCTATGTCTTCGGCGAGTATCAGGAGGGGCGGGATGTCAACGCGCCCGCGGAGGGCGAGTCCGCGAGGGAAGGTAGACCGCCGGATGAGAGGGCCTCGGGCGGAAGTGAGGAGGGGGCGGCTTAGCCCCCTTTTTATCCCATGAACAGCGATATTCGTATTCCCGTATCTTTTATCGGGCACCGTAAGCGCCGGAAGCTGAATCTGACGCTGGGGGGGCCGGAGTGCGCGGGTTATTTGCTTGATTTGTGGCTTAACGCCGCGATGAATCGCCCGAAGGGCGTCCTTCACGATATGGACGCCGCCGATATCGCTTTGGACGCCGGTTGGGAGGGAGATCCCGACGTTTTTGTCGAGGGGTTGGTGAACTGCGGGTTTCTCGATGTCGACGATGAGGGCGTGTATGTGATCCATGACTGGAATGTCCATCAGGGGTACGCGCAGTTTTCGGAGGAGAGGAGCGAGCAGGCGCGCAATGCGGCAAATGTCAGGTGGGCAAAGCGCAGGGCAGGGAGCGGCAATGCCGCAGGTATGCCCGAGCAATGCGGCGAGCATGTTTCAGCATTGCCGCCGGATACGGAGAGCAATGCCCCATCTCCAGTTCCATCTCCATCTCCATTACCAGATCCTAAAGATAAAGATATATGTCCGTCCGCTCTCGCCGACGCTGAGTCTTCGCGCGGCAAGGCTGTTTTTTCGCCTGAGTTCGAGGCTTTTTATGCGGCGTATCCGCGGCGGGTGGTGAAGAAGCGGGCGTGGAAGAACTGGAATGTCTGCCTGAAGGGCGGGGCGAGTCCCGAGGAGCTGACGGCGGCGGCTGCGGCCTATGCCGAGAGGTGCCGCCGGCTGCGGACGGGGGAGGAGTATATTCTGCATCCGTCGACTTTTTTAGGCCCTTCGGAGCCGTGGCGGGATTATGCGCATCCGCCTGAGGCGGCTCCGCCGGCGGATTCCGGGGTGATCGGACGGCTGTCTCCCGAGGAGGAGGCCCGCCAGTTGGCCGATATCGAGAGGTATCTCTCTCAGGGGGTGGAATGATGCATAGTGCGTCCGAAGCGCTAAAGTCCGTACCGAATTTGATGGAGTACCGGGACGAGGCCGCGATGAAGCGTCTGCACGGTGAGATGTGGCAGGAGGTCCTTGTTTGGATGAACAAGAGGTTCAAGGATGTGCGGCCGGAGGATTTGTATGACCAGCAGCTTTTAAGCCTGCATGCCGCGATGTGCATGGAGGAGGACTGTAAGTATTGCATAGATGTTTCGCAATGTCCGCATTCAAGGGCGGCGTTGGTGGCCTGCGAGGAGCCTGTGCATGGCAGGCGGGCTTTTGTGGTTCGCGCGAGGATTTGTGATTTTCTCTCCCAGCACCGGCAGGAGGCGTATACGAGGGATTTGCTCGAGGAGAGCGGGATTCCGAAGGCGCGACGCGGGAATACGTTTCAGGCTTTTGATACGCTCGGCGGTTCGCAGTTGCTGCAGGCGACGAAGGCGAAGGCTCAGGAGTGTTTCGAGAAGGGGCGCGGCCTGGTGCTTGGCGGGCCGGTAGGGTGCGGCAAGACTCATCTGGCGATCGCGATGGGGCTTTCAGCGATGGAGCAGGGGCAGTCGGCGCGATTTTTTCTGTTGCCTGATTTACTGGAGGATTTGCGGACGGCGATGTTCGATCACCGTGAGGAGTTGCTTTCGGAGGTGAAGTCATGCGGCTGGCTGATTCTCGACGACGCTGGAACGGAGCGCGACACGAATTGGAACGACGAAAGGCTGTTTGTCCTGATAGATCACCGCTGCAATCATAATCTGCCGGTGGTGGTGACGACGAACGCGGTCGGCGAGGAGGGCATCCGCAAGATTTTGCAGGGCGAGCGCGGCGCGCGGACGTTTTCCCGGTTGATCAGCATGACGGAGCAGGCGTGGATGGTAGGAGTGCCGGATTATCGGAGGAAGGGGAGGTAGATATGGGACTGATAATTGATCTTTTTGCGGGCGGTGGCGTGGGTGAAGCGTCGGGTCGCTGCGGAGCTTAGGGAAAGAGGGATGGCTGATGTCTCGTGGTTTCAATAAGGTCGTTTTGCTTGGGAATCTCGTTCGCGCGGCGGATGTTAAGGTGACGGCCGGCGGGCAGAAGTCGGCGCGTATCACTCTTGCGGTCGGTAATTCGTGGAAGGATAAGGGGACAGGGGAAAGGAAGGAGCGCGCCGATTTTATTTCCTGCGTGGCATGGGGAGCTGCGGCCGATGTCATTGAGAGGTATACCGATAAGGGGAATCCGCTGCTTGTCGAGGGGCGCATTTCCGTGCGGGATTTCGACGACGCGAAGTCCGGCATGCACCGGTGGGTGACGGAGGTCGTTGTGGAGAATGTGCGGCTGTTGGGCGGCAATGCCGGTAACGGGTATGGCGGCGGCGATAAAAATGCGGCCGGCGATTACGGGGGCGGAGGTTATGGGGCTCCGCGCTCCGGCGGGCCTAAGGATTTGGGGTACAACAAGCCTGATCCGTTTGAAGATGATTTCCCGATGGATTTCAGCGAGCTTGGCGGCGGCTCGGATGAAATTGAGATCCCGTTTTAGGGGTGAATGAGATGAGATGTGTAGACGACTGCGAGTTTTGCGCCGGTATCGACTGGAGCGGGAAGAGCCCCGCGGTCGAATGTACTTGTCGCAGCTGCGAGGGGCGAGATATCGCCCCGTTCGCATATTGTTATTTCGGAAGGAAGAGGCCCGTTGAGGAGGTAGAGCCAGGCGATCCACGCCAAGGCAGTCTTTTTGAATCGCAGGGAGCGCTTTTCTGATGGCGCGCGCTGCGGCTTCTCCTGTGCCGAAGGAGCATGAGGAACAGAAGGCTTTTATGGCGCTGGCTGAATGTCTGTTGCCCTTGGAGTTTCGTCCGCTGCTGTGGGCGACGCCTAACGCCGCGAAGAGAAGTCCAAAGACAGCTTCGATTATGCTTGCGGAGGGGCTTAAAAGCGGGGTGCCGGACTTGTTTCTCGCCATTCCCTGCGGCGGCAAGGCCGGATTGTTTATTGAGATGAAGCGGCGGCGCGGTGGGACGGTCTCCGCAGAGCAGAAGTCGTATATGGAGCTGCTGCGGAGGATGGGCTACCGGGCCGAGGTCTGCCGCGGATGCGACGAGGCGCTGGCGGTGTTTAAGGATTATTTGAAGATAAAGTAGGAGGCCTGCAATGTACAAGGATAAGAAGGTAATTATTCAGACGATCCTTTATGCCTACCCAGATGTCTGTATGGACAGGAAGCAGCGGGATGAGCGGCATCTGGCGACGGCTTCCGGAGGCTCAGACTGTGATTCGGTCCGCGTGGATGGCGGCGAGAGCGTAGCGGCTCAGGAGCAGTATGTCGAGGCTCTGGAGCGAGACGGTCAGCTTCAGCGCGCGAATTCGATTATTGTGGAGCTGCAGAAGGGGCTTGGGCGTCTCCAGCGGGAGGAGTATCTCGCGGTACGGGAGTTTTTCTTCGAACGCGCGGGGCGCAGCGGGACGGCGGCGGCGCTTTCGATGTCAGAGAGCAATGTGGATAAGAAGATCGACCGGGCTTTTTATGTGCTGCAGGATCATTGTAGCGAGGTCTATCACGTATTTTGCCAGTGGCGGAGGGTGAGGGACAGGGAACGGCGGGAGTCGGCGGGGTTGGTGATGTGATAAGGGGGCGGGCTTGAGCTTTGATCTCAGGCCCGCAGTTTTTACTAGAATTGTATGTTAAGATGATATCAGGGAGGTGGTATGTAGTGCATGCAACAATTTATCACGGGTCAATTATTATCATTGAATCTCTAAAGAATGACGATAAAAAAACAGGGAAATCACTTCATGATGCTTTAACGGCCGATACTAAGTCCTCATTAAAAGCCACTATGCCATTTATTAAAATACGCTACAAAGGAGTAACAAGCTCCAGCGAACTCTTAAAATTCCTTGAAGAAATTTATGCATCTGATGAATATGAATGTCCAGTCATTCATATTGAAGCACATGGCGGAAATGACGGGGAATATTTTCTTGAGTGCACTGATGGTAGCAGACTAACTTGTGAGGAGTTGGCAGAACCTCTTCGACGGATAAATGAAAAAAGTGGGTTAAATTTACTCCTGTCAATGGCAACGTGTCATGGCCTAGATATGGAATGTGCTTTTGTTTCCGCATTTTGTCAAGATAAGGTCATCCCATTTTTTGCACTTATTGGGTCTAATTATGATGAGCATCCAGACAAAATAGAAG
>OLGB01004425.1_pt1 | contig 11986 bp, 15 predicted proteins | sample 1605691 | NCBI WGS metagenome assembly OLGB01 (sample SAMEA3888925, study PRJEB22519) | human gut metagenome | biome: human gut; feature: human-associated habitat; material: faeces | place: Denmark | collected 2010
GTGTATAAATTAAAGTTGTAGGTCAAAAGACCTACAACTTTATTCGTATTTTCGGTCACCAAATCTTTTTTAGAATATCTTCGAATAAGTGGTATGCACCTTCGTCTTCAAAATACATTCTGCCTGTGCGGTATATGTGCTTAAAGTTCGTTGCAAATCTTGCGTAAGTTACTAAAAATTCTTCCCGACCTGTGTTATACATTTTATCGCAAATTACAAAACCGTCTTTGCGTTTTGCTTGTGATATGATAAAACCGTTTCCGTTAGTCCATATTGTGCCTTCGCCTAAACTTGTTTTGAAAGACGAAAAGTATTTACTACCAATATGCGACGCAACTTTTAATTGCAACGTTTCAAGGACACCGCCGGAATTGTACGAATCGTATTCTGTGCCTTCTACTAACGACGCAAATTTTCCTTTTTCGCGCTCTTGCCTATGTTCTTTATTTGAATATATTTGCACCGCTAATGTGCCATTACGATATGTTCTTATCTTATCTTGTGTTATTTCCAAATGCAAGTCGAAATAATCGAAAAACGGCGTAAACGACGTTATTCTGTTTCCCAATATAATTAACTGCACCTTTTCACGGTCACGGTCAACGGACTTCCAAAATTCAAGTAACAACGTCATTTCGTTCGGTGCATATCTACTATCCAATGGCACGTATTCGTCAAAGTTTATAGTTTCAATTTTTTGTATATAACTATCTAACTGTGACTTCATTTTCCCAGACATTGTAAGCGGAATAAAAAATACTATCCATTCCCACTTATCGGACATAGGCTTTTTAGCCTGTACACCACGCTTAAAACCGCGAAATTCCCAATCCTTGAAATCTTGCCTGTACTTCTCTTTTTCGGGTTTTAAATCGCCTAATACGTCGTTGAAAAAACTTTCATAAACAGACGCTGTGAGTTCTGTCTTAAACCGGCGCATATATATTGATATTGTGCCTTTATTCTTAAAGTCATACAAAGCACGTACTTTACAGTCAAACGTCTTTCCGTCCGACCTGTCCGACAATACGTAATTAAATAACGCACCTTTGTCAAGCACGTGCTTTGCCGAGAAATAACTCTTAAACATTTATCTTTGTTTCGTCGTACCAAATCTTAAATCCGTTATACAATATCGCGCGCAACGCTTTTGCAATATTCTGTGTAAAGTTTCCGAATATGTTTGCAAAGTCAAATCGCATTACATTGTATGCCGTTGCAACTTCGTCGGTTATAGGTTTATTAAATAAATTGTCCACAATTTCATTACATGCATAACCGGTATTATTTATATTTGCTTGCACTTCTGATTCATTATCCGGTTGCATATAAGCAATTACGATTCCAAAACGTGCATTTAACATTACATTATAGTTTATGTTTGTACCTTTATTTGTAGCAAACATACTTCTATTTGCAACTTCTAACTGCTTTTGACTTCCAATTAATGACGTAATACCTTTTCCAACAGAATTTATACTTGACGCAAAACCGCCTGCGCCTTTCATTCCTGTACTCATTCCACTATATGAAGTGGCAGGCAAAACAGCATTCATTTCAACTCCAAGCCCAATCATACCTGCATTAATTATTGCACCCATATAACCAGTTGCAATATCTATTCCCGCATTTGCAATTCCAAGTTTAGCGTTCATTGTTTTTAATTCACGGTTGGCTAATTGCTGTTGTGTCACGTCTGCCGTCTGTACCGAGATAGGTATTTCTAATAGAAAATCATTTGTAATTTCTATTATTTTATTTTGAAATACTAAATAAACACCTACTGAAAAATCGTCGTATGCAATACCTATTTTAACTTCTATTGACGTGCCATTTTCGACTACCGGTTGTAAATTAGTTATGCACCCAATACCAATACGCTTAAAGTTTTTATCAAGTGTTATTGTTTTAACAAACACCATTGAGTCGTTTGACGATATATCACCTATTGATATATCCAATTTATAAAATACACACGTCGCGCTGCCTGTAATATTGACTGTTCCTATCATATTTGTTTTAGATTGACCTGTGACACAATACCCGGGTAATAGTAAAACATTAGAAATCTGATAGTATAAGGACGGTAAGTTATTCGTACCCGGTACAATAAATTCCTTTGCACTTGACTTAATATATAACTGTCTAATTATTTCATATACGCTTTCTTTTGCAGGTGTCTTTTTTAAGGGGAATACAAACGTGCCTTCTGACAGTTCTATATCAAGCGTATTTGCCGCAACTGTATAAACTTTTCTGTCACTTATTACACCTTCCTGTGATAAATTATAAACTTGCAACTGACAAATTAAAGCAACATTTCTATTATTCGTGTCACTTAATTGTATGTTCTGCCCGGCTAAATCAGTAAATTTAAGTGGATTATTTCCTTCGTATCCCATTCCCGGTGCATAGAACGGAATTGTCCAACTGCCGTATTTCGTTGCACGTGACCTGACAAGTAACGACTTGCGAATTTCCATACTACTTGCGTAATTCGACCATATATCTTCCGAAAACGAAATAACTGCAAGACCGTTGACTACTGTAATATCGTCTATGAAACAATACCTACGGAAATTGTTAACCGTATCTTCTAAATACATATAATTGTATTCATAGATATTGTTAGATACATTTTCATAATCAAAATCTAATTCAAGTGTAATTTTTCCGCTATTCGGAACATATACGTTATCCGCTGTTATTTCATATTTCGTCAACGACGAAAGGTAGCGTTGTAACGCTACCGTTTCTTCGTTTGTGACCGGGTCTTTCGTCTTATGAAATACGTCGAATACTTCACTATAAGAGTTAGATAAAATACATTTTTTGTAAAGTATAATTTTCATATCAATATATCGTCATAAAACACCTTGAAAATTCTTCCAAACAGTCAAGGTAAATATCCTTTAAGTTCATAACCTGCGTCAACAGTTCTGCGTTGCTTTTGAAAATAAGTAACAAGGAATCTTTGTTTCCGTTGTACCTTACTTCATTAGAAATCTTACCGTCTTGCGTTGACACCGGATATAAATAGTTCGTTGTGCTACCACCTTGTGAAAGGTTTATCTTTCGTTGCAATAAGTCTTTGAAAGACGCGATATACGATTCAATTTTAGGCACGTATTTAATTAAAAGTTCATTCACCTTTTCATTAAATTCGTGATAGAAAATGTTTTCGTCTTCACTTCCTATTTCCCAAATATCGTACTTTTCGACAAGCAAGTCATACATTTTCAAGTTCATATTTCCCAATGTAAAGTTCGGAAATTGCTCGAATTTTGTTTTTACTTTCTGCCATTCTGCCGAATCGCCGTGCTTTCGCAAAAACTCTGCAAAAGTCATTGTGTATAGTGTAATCATAAGCGTTTATTTAAGTCTTATATAGTATATATCTTTATACGATACAGGGTTGATTTCTTGAACTGTTACCTTTCCACTTGTAATTGTTGCAACTCTTATTTTTGAAAACTTACCGTTGCTACCCACCATATAATGAGTTATCTGCGCACTGTCCGAACCGACATCGAAAAACGACATTTTTGTTGTTAGCCCGGTCCTTGTAGAAAGAACCGCTGTATCACCGCTATACCCGTCTACCTTAATAAGATATACCGAATTCGGTTCTGCGGTAAAATTGCTTTCGCCAATACTTACCCAATTGCCTATAACACCTGCCGGACCTTGTGGACCTTCCGGTCCTTGTGGACCTTGTATACCTTGCGGACCTTGCGCGCCTGTATCACCCTTCGGACCTTGTGCGCCTGTATCGCCCTTCGGACCTTGTGCGCCTGTATCACCCTTCGGACCTTGTGTGCCTGTATCACCCTTCGGACCTTGCGGTGCAATGAACGTTCCTGCGTCAACTGTACTACCGTCGGACAAGGAAACTGTCATTTTATATTTTTTATTTGCCATAAGTTTACCCCACAACTTCCGTAATAGTAACGTCAGTGATTGAAATACCCTGCGCACCCGTTGCACCTGTGTCACCCTTCGGACCTTGCGCGCCTGTATCACCTTTTGCACCTTTATCACCTTTCGGACCTTGCGCGCCCGTATCACCTTTTGCACCCGTGTCGCCTTTCACACCTTGTATTCCTTGTGGACCTTGCGGCGCAACGAACGTGCCTGCGTCAACGGTACTACCGTTTGACAATGTTACTACCATTTTATAAGTTTTATCTGCCATAATTCTACACTTCCTGTATTGAAATTGATTGCACGGAAACACCTTGACTTCCGCGTAAACTACCGATATAATTTAGATAAGCCGCTACCCCGCTATATGAAGTTACTACTGCACATTCACCGAAATAATCCGGGTGTGACGAAATAAGAATATCACCTGTTCGTATATTTCTATCAACAACGTTAACTAAATCAGCAAGTGGAACACTTTCCGTTTCGCTGTCTATACGACTGTTTACAAAATATGTTGATAAACCGCTTGAACCTTCTGCACCCGGCGGTCCTTTCAACGACGCGACATAAGCCATTCTCAATTCGCCTGACTGTTCCAATACCCACGCTATATTGCCTAATGTTGCGTTGTAAAGCGAAAAAAGAATATCGCCATTTTGCAATTCCCTTCCGCTCACCTTTGCGACGTAATCCATATCTATTTGATATAAGTCTTGCGCGATAGGTTTAAGATACATAAAAATACCGGTCCCGTAATCACCTTTATCACCCTTTTCACCTTTTGCGCCTTGTGGACCTATAAGCGAAATACCTTTTGTTATCGTAAATTCTGTTTCTGTAATTTCCGAAATAACACCGTAATAACCGTTACTAAAAACTACAACGTCTGCAACATTTATATTGTTAGAATTTATAATATTTGCTATTTCGTACGTCAACGTTCCATTTATAAATCCGCCGTTATAAGCATAAACTTGATACGAAGGATTTAGTGAAAGATATTCAATAATTTTATTCAGTTTTTCAAGAATAACTTTGTTTTCTGCTAACTGCGTCGGTGTATATCCTATCATTCCACCACCCCACGTTGCTTAATTTCGACCTTCGACAAATCAATTTCTTCACCGCATTTCGGACAATTTACAAACAGGTGTAAAATCGTTGCTTGCTTTTTGACCTGCTCTATTTCAATTTCCTGCTTGCGCTGCATTTGTTTAAGGCTATCAATTTCGGATTGCTGTTCTATCTTTTGCTGACGCGACTTAATCCAACTAACTATAAACCCCACAAAACAAGGCACTAACGTGCATACTGCTGTAATTAAAACTTTACTAATCTCGTTCATTTTTCACTTCCTGCTCTGCTGTTGCCCTGTCCTTCATAAGGCTTGTATTTGCCTGTAAACGCAAGTCTAAACCGGCAATTTCTGCGTCGTGATTAAATGTATCAATCATAACAGAAATACAGTCTACGGCTAATCCTTGACTTGCATTGACTTCTGCCGTTTGTACTCTTTCACGCTTTTCGGTATTTGCAACGCTTGTGCCTAAATACTGCAATACTTCGTCAATAACTTCTGCTCTTGCTTGCTGTAATTTATCAACTAAAAATTGCGCGCCTGTCGGCTGTGTTGCAATGTTATTGCCTAAATTCGCTGACTTATTCACAAAGGCTATTGTCGCACCTATTTGACGTGATTCTGCAATGTTTGCCATTGATAACAACGTTGCTCTGTCTGCGACTTCTGCAATCGTCATTGTCTTAATCGCGTCTAAATTTTGACGAATCGTTATATCAAATTCTACAATCTTATTAATCTGTAAATCAACGAAAGGCATTAAACCGCTTGCCGTATCATTGATTCTTAATATATCGACTTCGTCTGCTTTTCTATGCAACACTAAACCATTATAGCCAACTAAATTATAAGCGGTCGGTAAACCGTAAGCGTCAACACCTACACCCGTGCAAGGCAAGAATAGGTGTGTTTGTTTGTCATATCCTATTCTGCCTTGCTCGTATAGTGTTTTAAGTAAGTAACGTTTCGGCAATTCTAACGGCAAATTATCGACAACGACAGAGTTCGAAAACAGTGACCTAAACCAATTATCGTAAGTGTCACATAAGTCTTGACGCAAGCGTTCTGCGTCTTTTCGTGCTTGTCGTGTACTCGTTGCCATAATTCACCTTTTACGCTGCCGCTGCTGCGTAATTAAAGTAACACGCGTCAAATAACGGACAAATAGTCATCATATCTTCTACGTGATAGAAATAGTTTACAAACAGACCTTTCGCGTTCTTCTGCGACATCATTTCGTCAATACGCGTAATATCAATAATTGCATTTCTATCAACGATATAAATATACGTATCTGCCGAATCAATTTCAATGATTCTTCCGGCAAGTTCGGTTTTGGAAAGATTGAAAACACCTGCCAATTCGTCAACGTCGATTGCGTTCTTAATAGTGTACGGCATTACGATAAAAATATCGTCTGCATAAGTTCTACGTTTAAGACCTACTGCATTGAAAGTCGTGTTGACGTACTTCATACCGGAAACCGTGTCTTTAATCTTTTTAAGAATTGCCTTATAGTCAAGCGTTCCGTTCGTCAACTGTTTAACGTCACCTGCGTTGACAAATGCCGTATGCGTTTCGTCAAGACTGCCGTTCGTTGCACCCCATTTCAAAAGGGCTTTAAGACGTTGATACTTGTCGTCCGTACGCGATTCTGCAAGTTCAGAAACAATCTTCGTTGCAATATCCGACGAATCACTACCGGAAACAAGGACTTGTCGAATTTCGGGAATATCAACAGTCGTTTCAAATACACGGCGCAACCAAGCGTTGCTGTAACGCGCTAAAAGTTTTTCAACCGTGTTACGCGCCAACGCGTTAGCGCCTGTTCTATCGTATGCGCTTGCTTCTACAAGTTTAGTAACAACGACTTCAAGAGTATCACCTTTCTGCATATAACCCTTATTGAAAACGTTCAAAGGATTCATTGCGGTGACTTCACGAATCATTTGTTTACCAACTTTACCAATCATACTGTTAAATTCTTCAACAGTCTGCGGTTGATAATTGACACCGTCAGTGACGGGCTTAAAATTGTTTGCTACTGCCATTTTTGTACCTACCTTTTATTTTTTTATTTTTTGCCGTATTTTAGAAATTAAATCTTCTTCATACGACAGTTCTTCGCTTTCTTCTTTCGGTTTTGTTTCACGACCTAAAATAAGTTCTTTCAATTCCTTAATGTGCCGTTCCTGTTGCTCGTCCAAAGCCTTTTTCTTTTCTTCTTCAAATTGTTTAATCTGCTCTGCTAACTTTTCTTCGTAAGCGTCTTTGATTGCTTGTACTGTCTTTTCGTCGTAAGTTATTTCTTCACTCATTCTTCTAACTTCCTTTTCAAGTATTTTCGCCAAATCTCACTGCACCTACTACCTTCACTTCTGTGACAATCCCGATAACACGGGCATTCGTAACAATCTAACGGCTGACAGAATTTATCTGTGAAAATATCATATAACCAACTATATTTACTTTCTATTTTCATAGTATCACCTTTTTATACATTTGTCAAGCATTATTTAAACAAATTTTTAATTTCGTCAAAAAATTTTTGGCGTTCGTTTTGTTTAGTTTCGCCTAATTCTTTATATACTTTGCGATAACCATTCTTCCACATTTCGCAATCGTGTTTCAAGTTATCATTGATATAAGACAGTCGGTCGATTATTTCCTTAACGTCACCCAATCTGACAAACCAACCTTCTGACGAATCAAAGAATACTTCCACTCTGTAACCATTTAATTTCATTTCATATTTGCTTTCCATTATTTATACTCCTTAACACTTCTTCAATTATTTTATTAAATGATTTTACGATGTTTGGGAATGAAAAACATAAATAATGCCCGTATTTATATTCTAACAATTCCGCAAATTCTTGTATAGCATGTTTCTGTGCACTTTTAACAAAATCGCAAGTCAATTTTGATTCAAGTTTTATTTTTAATTCTTTGTTTTCGTTTTCTACTTTTTCAAGTCTATCAATCAACATATCCATTTGTTCTTGCATACTCATTTTACCATCCTTCGGGGTATACTTCTTCAAGTTCACCCCTAATTTCTTTTTGTATTAACATATTTTTGTCGTTTAATATCATTTTATCGACGTATATCAATGCTTTTCCACCTTTAACGTTTAATCCGGCAAGACACCGAAACGTTCTTAAAGGCTTAAAAATATCACACGCGTCGTCAAAACTTTTGCCTTCAACTTCTTTTGCTACAACGTTTGTATTCACACCTTTACAATGTACTTCATACTTTCCGTCATACATTAAATAAGTTTTCGGCGCAAGATACAATCCGCGGTCATACACACCTTCACACTTCATTTTACCTAATGCTTTATCGTCACAATCGTCAAACGGTGTTAACGCGTGTACGCTATCAGTATCACAATATACAAAATTTTCTTTAATGTTTGGTGCACATATCTTACGAATAAACGTCATAAGATTCACGCGCGCTAATGCTGTGATTCTGCTACCTACAACTACCGATAACATTGCATTTTCGTCAATTTCAGTGCCCTTCTTTACAAGGTGTACAACACCGTATTCGTCTAATTCGTAATTGCATTGCTGACGTTCAATCTTTTGCGCAAGTTTTCCGTATGCACTATTTAACAAAAGTTTAGCACCCTGCTTTACTGCGCCTTTTTCCTTGCATTTCATTTCATAAAACGTATCAACATAATTCTTGACACCGCGGGGATAACGTCCTTGATACTCTAATACTTCTACCACGTCATATTCTAACCAATACCAATTTTCAAGTTCTTCAAGTTCTTCAAGCCAAATATAACGTATTTCGTCTTCACGGATAACTTCAACGTAATCACCTGTCAACACGTCTTGCCACACCGGGACACAATTTTCTTTTAACGCACCGAAAAGGTTTTTAATTTTCAATACATAACATTTTCCTTTCCTATCTTCCGGCAATTCTTTCAATTTAGTCGGCTTGCCAACCGGATATAACATATTACGCATTTTATCCGGATACATAGAATTGACGTCGTACTTATAAATATTAGCCTGTGCCTTGCCTACCTTATAGGGATTCACAAAGCATTTTCCGCCTAAATAAAGGTGATTAAAACGAAAATCCTTATCTTCTTCTACTGTGATAGGAAAACACATTTTGAAAGCGCGTACGTTGTCATAATCGCTATGCCAAAACATATGCTTTAACAACGTCTTTTTTGCTAATCCGCCTGCTGTCATATAATCACCTTCGAACAACGAGTAACCTGTAATCTTCTTCATTGTTTCATTGATTTTTTCCGCAAGCAAATAAAGCCCTTTCGTGTCGTTTATCATATATTGCAAGTCACTTTCAACGCTGCCTTCGACGTAATCCATTTCCAACTTACGAACGTCGTTGCCTTGCCTGTCTTTAATATTCCAATCTTCAAGATTCTTCTTCAAGCCACCGGAAAATATGTTGCATATATCAATCATTGTAAAGTTATGTACTTTACGTTGTGACCGCCTGTTGATATAATCTTTCCATATCCTTAACGAATATCGTTGCCCAAATTCACCATTTAGCGATTGAAAAGTGTTTGTCGGCATTTTCTTATAACGTTTCGATTCTTCAATTTCAGTCGAAATATCTTTCCAATTATTCGTTAAAAAATAATAATCGAATATTGCAAAGTCGAATCTTGCGTTATACCAAAACACCCTTTTCACGTTTAGCATTGACAAGCACGTCAAGAAATCTGTTGCGTTTTGAAATAAAGCAAAGTTTTCACCGTCGGAAATCATAAAAGCATACGCTTTAACTTCAAGATTATTACGAACCCATTGCTGTCCGTTATCCCTGTATAATTCGTATGCTTTATCTTCCGACAGCAATTCACCGTCGTAATATAATTTTGTTTCAGTGTCACAAGCGACGTAGTTGCAATGGGGAAAACTGTTTGCGAAATTAAGATTCCAACCTATTGATATATATTTATCACTAAAAAATTTACTGCTTTCCCACATTGTAACCGCCTATTAAGTATAAAGTAGCCTATATTTATTTACTTCCTGCCCGAATAAGATATTCCGCGTCTGTTTCACGAAATTCTTCTATCTTATCACGAAATTCTTCGTATGATATATCGCCTTCTACATAATTGTCAAGAATATCATTTACTTTATCATACGCTTCTGCCATTCCTGCGAATCTCGCTTTAATAAATTCCTTTTGCGTATCTTCCTTAAATTTATCAGCAATCCGTATGCGGTTTACTTCCGCAAAAGACGTGCCTTCACTAAACTCAAATAACGCGCTTTCTGTATCATAGAAACTTGAAACAAATAATTCACGTGAAATATTAATATCCTTTATTCCTGCTTTTCTTGCACGTCGTAAGGCTTGCCTATAAGCATTTTCCCAAATCTTTTCCGCGTTTGCGGCAATCAACGGGTGCTTATCATTATTCTGCGATATTATTCTATCTATTCCAAGTTTTCGCCAAGATATACGTGCCATAAATTAATTTCCCACCACCACCCGATAGCATTGTGCATATAACATTTTTTGTCACGACGTGCCACTTGCGTGGACTAATTAAAGCGTTGACATTCCACGTCAATATTATACACCTTCTGTCTATCACAAATCAAATTATATCAATTGTCGACGCAGACGAAACGATAAAACAGCCTTTGTAAAGATAGTATTTCTTACCATTCCGTGTATATCCGCATGGACAATTTGATAACTTCTTTCTCGACACGTGTACAAAATACCAAGTATCTTTATATTTCGCTATCCTGTACCACGTCCCGTTCAACGCGTTGTAACGCATTATTTTAAGTACACCGTATTCTATCGAATCACTCATTAACTTCTTCAAAATACTGCGTCATATCTTCAACCGGTCGTTCCAACTGTTTAATAGACACGACACCTTTAATCCAACAGATAGGATACTTATTACGTCTATCAAAATTCACGTTCTCACTCTCACAAATCAGTTCACTGTAAGCAACCGGCAGTTCCGTGACGTCACGCGTAAAACGTACTTCACACCATTTGCCGTCTTTAAGTTTCGTTGCATAAGTCTTAAACTGTTTGCCGTTGTGCCTGTTAGTTTTGTTTCTAACGATAACTTCAAGTTTAATGTTTGCCATAATTGATATAACCTATACTTGCATTTGCAAGCCCTTTTGCGTTGGTCGCAACCCTTATAATCCCATATTACACCCACAAGGGGAAATTGTCAAGCGATTTTTACAAAACCCTGTTTAATTTTCTAAACAAGAATTTAGGTACGTATTTTCAAAATTAAGCTTTCGCGCGTTATAGTGAACGGACAGTACTTCAATGCACTAACACCTTAATGTGATAAAGTATAGTATCCCGGTAGAGTTTAGCACGATAGCAATTTAGCGTAGTAAAGCATACTATACAGGTAGAGTTTACCTATGTAGTGTAATAAAGTGCTTTATAGCAATAAAGCATACTAAAATAGTATGCTTTACTGTGTTAAAGTGGATTATTCTATAAAATAAGTAATTTTTTCTTGCAAGTCTTGCGCTATTTTAATATCGCGGTTAAGGTATTCAACCGGTATATAACTGTTTTCTTTTGCGTCTTGCCTTGATTGAACAAAATTAGCCAATGCTATTTGCAATATAATTTTTTCTTCAATTGTCAATTTTTTCATATTTACCACACTACCCGCAAGCGAGCCCTTTTGCGTTGGTCGCAACCCTTTTATAGTTTTATTATAATACCATATACGGAAAAAGTCAACAAATTTATAAAATTTATTTTTATTTTATACAAATATCGAAAAATGTAAAGTTTAGCCGTATAATCGATTTTAAGACACTTTATATATGTTATCAAGTATTTTATCAATAATGATTATAAAGTCTATTTTAAGTGCCTTGTAGGGCTTTAAAAGGCTATTTCCGTATATACGCACATATACTATATACCGTAAGGGGAAATGCAATGTACAACCTAAATTTATACAC
>OLGB01004426.1_pt1 | contig 11981 bp, 10 predicted proteins | sample 1605691 | NCBI WGS metagenome assembly OLGB01 (sample SAMEA3888925, study PRJEB22519) | human gut metagenome | biome: human gut; feature: human-associated habitat; material: faeces | place: Denmark | collected 2010
AACCGAAACGAGGGCTGGCCACGGCAGTGGCCAGAACGACGATTGAGGTTGCGGGCCTGCGGCCCTCCAAGCCTCCCATGGGGTTTATCGACGGCCTGGGCCGCCCTGGCAGGGGCGGCTTTCCTGCAAAGCAAAAACCGCATATGCGCGTATATTGTTGTAATTGACACGATATTTGCCCTTTGCTATAATATTTACGACTTTTTTGGGGGGCGTTGCCGGTGCGTGTCAATAAGGGCATTGTGATTTTGATTGTGCTTGTTAGCTTGCTTTGGATGCCCTTGGCCATGGCGGAGGGGACGGAACTGGCCCGGCAGGCGCTCCCAATTGACCTTTCCGGCGGCGCGGCGCCTGATCCTGACGGCTATATTGGGGAGTGGGAATACGAGGATCCCACCATCCATGTAAAAATAGAGAGCGGCCGGGCTGACGACTGCGATTATTGGGTTGCGGACATTCAAATCGGCCATGCATCGCAGCTGCGGACCGCCGCCGCCGACAGCTTTTCCTCCAATATGGTTTTGCCCGGAACAACGATTGCCCAGCGCGTGAATGCGGTGCTTGCAATCGACGGCGACTATTACTGCTATACGCGAAACGGCTTCATTGTGCGGCAGGGCGTTTTGTACCGGGACAGGCTGGAAGGAAAGCGCGATTTGCTTTTGATTGATGAGGACGGCGATTTTCATTTCATCCGCAAGGCTGCCAAAAACGGGGGGCTCCTTGAAATAGATGGAAAAAAAGTAATCAACGCCTTCTTTTTTGGGCCTGTTTTGGTTGAAAACGGCGAATTGAACAGGGACTATCGGTTTGACGAAATGACTTTTGCCGAGCCCTGCCAGCGCATGTGCATTGCCCAAGTGGGGCCGCTTCATTATAAGGTGGTTTGCTGCGCCGCGCCCTACCGCGGCTCGTCGGGAATGAAAATAAGGCGGTTCGCGCAGCTTGTTTTGGACTTGGGCATTGACAATGCGTATAATCTTGACGGCGGGGATTCCACGATGATGATTTTCAAGGGTGAAAAGATCAACGATGTAGACAATCCCAAAACGCGCAATATTGCCGATATCATTTATTTTGCGTCTTCCGCGACCGGCGAGTGAGGTGCTTGGGCGTGTATGCGTTATGGATTGCGGTTGGGCTGTCCAGCTGCTTTTTTACCCTGCTATGGCAGCTGAAGGGCGGGAAGAAGCCCGTCTTTTCTTCGCTCCTCACGGTGGCGCTCGCCTCGGTTTTGGGCGTTGTTATGGCAAAGCTTTTCTATGTGCTGCTGCTTGCGGACGCCACGTTGGCCGCATACGGAATAGAGGCGTTTTTCCATTGGGATGCGGATACGTTTTCCGTGTTTGGCGCGGGCGCGGGGGCGCTTTTGGGGGTATGGCTGAGCGCCCGCATCGTAAAAATGAGGCCCGCGCACTTATTGGATTGTTTTCTTCCCTGCGGGGCGTTTTTCCTTGCCTGCATACGCGCAGGGGAAAAGGAGCTTGGCACGATTGGCGTGGGCGGCTATGTAGCGCCCCAAAGCCTTATGGCGCGCTTTCCCTTTTCCATTACCAATATGTATGGCGAGCACCTGTATGCTGTTTTTTACCTTGAGGCATTCTTTGCGCTTTTGTGCGGCGTTCTTTTGCTGAGGCATGCCAAGGCCTGGCCCGCGGGCGTGCGCACGGAAAGCGGTTTGTTTTTTCTGGCGCTTACGCAGGTGTTTTGCGAAAGCCTTCGCGCGCGCTGCATGAAATGGGGCTTTGTGCGCATTGAACAGCTGCTGTGCGGCGTACTGCTGCTGGCCCTGCTGTGGTATGCATGCCAAAAAGGGGGCGCAAGGCCGCGCCGCTATGCGCCGGCGCTTTTGGGGCTTCTTTGCATTGCCGGGGTTGTCGTTCTTGAGTTTGCGCTTGACAAATCCGGCATTCCCATCTGGCTATGCTATTTCCTAATGGGGATGGACTTACTCCTTCTGGCGGTTGTGGAGGGCTTTACGGTAAAAAAGCGGTTCGGCTAAAACGCCTTGCCGCTGAAAGCCTATGGCTGCCGCAGGCCCTTGCCCATACGGGCGGCCTACCGGTTTTCCTCCGGGCTATCGGGGAAAGGGCGGTACTCCCCCGTTCTGAAATATTCATGAAACACTTCAAAATGGGTTTCGTCGCGCCAGCCGCCTTCCGAGGGGTTATGGGTTGCGTCGATTTCGCAATCGCCCAGGGCGGCCTGAAGCGAGGCGACGACTTCCTCGCTTAAGGGCGCTACCTTTGGACGGCCGTGGCATTTTTTGATCCAGAGCCTTTTGAGCTGCGGCATCTGGTACAGGGGCGAAAGATCCCGGATGTTGTTATAGCCGATATTCAGGTGGGCCAGATAGGGTAGGTGAACCAGAGGGGAAAGATCCTCGACGTAGTTGGAGAACATTTCCAGGTATTCCAGGTGCGTTAAGCTGGCCAACGGGGCGATATCCGTGACGCGGTTGCAGGCGATAATCAAAACGCGCAATTCGGGCAGGTCGTATAAAAACGACAGATCGTTCACGCTGTTATGGCCGATGTCCAGGGCCCGTAGGTTCTTACAGTATTTGAGGATTGAAAAATCCTCGTTTGTATGGGTTTTTGCCCCGGAATAATGCAGCGTGGAAAAGGCGGTTGCATCCGTGCGTATGGTATGCTCGGCAAACTGCATGGTCCAGCCGAATTCAACGTTGGGATACCGCTGCGCCAGCTGCGCGATCTCCTTGCGGTGTACGCCGGTTGCAAACATATCGACTTTTTCAAGCTTTGGGAAGCTGTCCAGGAAGGCAAAGAAGGCCGCCCAATCGGATACTTCCTCGTCCTGCAAATTGATATAGGCGGCGTCCGTGTTAAAGCACAGCGCGCCAAACGTTACCTCCGCCCGCGCGGCAGGCAGCCACAGGCCGATGCATAGGGCCGCGCATATGGACAGGATTTTTTGCCTGCGCAAACCGATCACCACCCAAACAAGGATTGCTGCGGGATACACAGCCGGATGTGGAACGCCCGGATTTTCCTTTGCGGAAGCTTATGGAAATACAGTATATACCGTCCGGGCAGTGAAAGCAATAAGGGTTTCCTTTCCATTGCCACGGATAGCCCCGTTTTTTCCTTCGCGGCCTAGGGCACGATTTCAACCCGTTCAATCCGGTCCCGGAGGGGGAAGAGGATATCCATATCAGCCTCGTCCAGGGCGATGCAGCCCTGCGTCCAGTCGGCTTGGCTGCCGCCCTCGTGCAGGTAGATCTCCCCGCCCAGGGGAGAGCCCCACGGGGGCCGTTTGTTTTGCGCGTGCGCGGCCAGGATGTTTGCTAGCGTGGCCGAATCGATATCGCCGCGGGCGTGGGCCAGTTGCGCGTCCTGCGCGCCGGGGTAGCTTAGCCCCAGGCTGCGGCCGTACTTGCCCGCTTCCTTAACAAGGCAAACGCGGTATACGCCCTCCGGCGTGCGGCCGTCGCCCTCGCGGCGCTTGGGGCCCTCGGGCGCGCGGCCCAGCCCCACGCGGCAGGAAAACACCTTTTGGCATCCGTTCCACACGCAAAGCGTGCGGCGGGCCTTTTCAATGCGGATAAACATGGCCGCACCTCCCTTTTGCATCCGCGCGGGGCGGATGTGAATAGCCTGTGAATACTCTGTAACATTCTGGACATCCCTGTCAAAACCCTTGCGAAAAGCGATTTTGTGTGTCATAATGTCGGAGATATCAAACTGCGGGGTGCATCGCTTGCCTGCCATTTGATAATCCCCGTTGAAAGGAACGTTGGAAAAATGAAGCAGATCAGGAAGGTAATAGCGTTGCTGCTGTGCGCATGCATGCTGCTGGGAGCGGCGGCTTTGGCCGAGGATGCGCAGCCTGCCGCCGTGGAGGCGCTTGCGGACGACGCGGTGCTGGAGACCGTGAATGGCGAGGATGTTACCTGGGGCCAGATTAAGAGCATCTATGCCAGCTATGAGGCCCAATACGGCAGCTACTATGATATGACGCAGGAAAGCAACGTGCAGCTGTTCCGCGCCGTGGCGCTGGAAAACAAGCTGACCGAAGCGCTTATGATGCAAAAGGCCAAAGAATTTGGCATTGACCAGCTTACGGAGGAGGAAACCGCCGCCGCCGAAAGCGACGCCGACAGCGACTGGGAAGCGGCCATGAGCAACTATATCAGCTACTTCCACAGCGACCTGACCGAGGAAAGCAGCGACGAGGATAAGGCCGCCGCCCGCGCCGAGGCTGAGAACTACTACACCGAGCTTGGCTATACCGCCCAGAGCCTGCGGGAGGATTACAAGCGCTATACGGTGCTTGACAAGCTGAAGGACATGATGGTGCAGGACGCTACCGTAACCGACCAGGAGATTGAGGACGCCTACCAGGCGCAGCTGGCCGCCGATAAGGAGCTGTACGAAAACGACCTGGCCGCCTATGTGGAGTACAGCGCCTATGTGGAGCAGATGGCCATGTACGCCGCCATGTATGGCAGCGAAAGCGGCCTGGAGGCCCCCTGGTACAAGCCCGCGGGCTTCCGTGCGGTAAAGCACATCCTTTTGCCCGTGGAGGAAACCCTGATGGACGCCTATACCGACCTGCAGGCCCGCTATGAGGAGCAGCAGGCGGACGCGGAGGAAGCGGCTGCGGAAACTACGGCCGAGCCCGCCGGCGAGGCCACGGCTGAACCCACCGCCGAACCCACCGCCGAACCCACCGCCGAACCCGTGACCGAGGAGCAGGTGAACGAGGCCAAGGCTGCGATTTTCGCTTCCCTGGCGGACACCATTGATGAAATTAACCAGAAGATTGCCGACGGCGCAGATTTTGACGAGCTGATTGCCACCTATGGCGTAAAGGCCGACGGCACCGCCTCCGACCCCGGCATGACCGCCGAGCCCTACAAGACCAACGGCTACGAGGTATGCGCCCTGAGCAGCAACTATGTGCCCGAGTTTGTGGAAGCCGCCATGAGCATTGAGAGCGTGGGCGGCGTATCCGCGCCCTACCTGAGCAGCTACGGCGTGCACATTGTAAAGTACATTGCGGATGTGCCCGGCGGCCCCATTGAAATGACCGAGGCACAGCGCGCCGCCAAGCGGGAGAGCCTGCTGGAAACCCGCCAGGGCGAGCTGTACACCACGACCCTGGAGAACTGGATGAAGGAAGCCGACATTGCTTACAGCGGCGTTACCCCCAGCATGGCGGAGCTGGAGGCCGCGCAGGCCGAGGAAGCCGCCCAGCCCGAAGCGGCCGCGGAGCCTGAGGATGTTCAGGAGCCTGAAACGACCGCGCAGCCCGAGGACGTTCAGGAGCCCGAAGCGACCGCGCAGCCCGAGGCCTGATTTCCGGGCAGAAAATAGAAATATGCACAAGCCCCATCCCCGAGGGTATCTCGTGGGATGGGGCTTATGTTTGGATGGGGCGCGGCTGTCACTTGCCGGCAGTGGTTTGCGGCTGGGTCACCTGAGGGGTGCTGCCGCCGGCAATGCCGCTGCCAATGTCGAGCAGCTGGGTTTGGAGCTCCTCAAAGGTGATGGACTTATTGTTGAGCTCCTCGCGCAGCTTGGAAATCTTATCCATCATGGCCTGGTCGTCGGTCACGTGGACGGCGGTGATGCTTTTATCGATGGTTTCCACGCGCTGCTCCACCATTTTGGTGAGGCGTTCGGTTAGGCCGCCCTGATACTGGGCATCATATTTGACGCCCACCAGCGCGATGTTGCCGGCCACTACGGCCTCGGCGGTATCCAGCTCGCTGAGCTTTTCCACTTCCTCAGCCACGTTATCGCTCACGCGCTGCGCATCCTCAATGGAGTTTACGCCGGCGGGCGTGGCGGGCGCCTCCGTGGCGGGGGCTATGCTCACCGTGGGCGCTTGCGTGGTTTGCGGCATCGTGGAGGGCGTGGTGCTAGCCATGGGGCTGGGGCTGGGCAGGGTATCGGCGTTGCTGGCGCATGCGGAGAACAGCGCCAGGCCAAGGATTGAGATCACCAGAAGAATCCATGTTTTTTTCAATGCTGTTCGCCTCCTCGCGGCTATTGTGTGCAGAAGCGAAACCGCATATTTGCGACAACTCTTGCCAGGAAAGGGCGCTGCGCCCGCATACGGGATTGGAGGGCGGGCGGTTTTTTCTAAAATTTCACAGAGGCAACATAGGCGGGCGTTTTGCGCGGCTCCGGCCTTTGGTTTTTCTTGTGGCGGCGCGGGATGTTGTGGTAAAATGCATAGACAAAGAGCAAAGCGCGGGAGGGGATGGCAATGCGCGAAAGAAAGCCTATGCGGCTGCTGCCGGAGCGGTTTGGCCTGGGGGACGCCGCGCTTACGTTTTTCGCGCCGCTTTTGCTGCTTTGGCTTTTGGAGGGTTTTTCGCGGGGCGGCGCGGTGGAGGCGCTGGCTTGGGCAGCGCGGGCCCCGCGCATGGCGTGCGTGAATTACGGGCTTTTTTTGGGCCTTTGCCTACTGATTGGCGCGGCGAGGAGCTATCGCGCCAGGACGATGATTACGCTGGGCTTGGGGTTTGTGTGCGCGGCGCTTGGCGTTTGCAACCGATACAAGCTGTATTACCGCATGGAGCCGCTTTTGTTTACGGATGCGGCGCAGTTGGGCGACGCCGCACAGGCGGCGGCGGGGCTTCAGCTGGATATCGACATGGGGGAAGTGATCTCGATTATCGGCCGCAGCGGCTCGGGCAAAAGCACCCTGCTGCGCTGCATCAATGGTCTGGAGGGGTACCAGGAGGGGAGCATCAAGCTCGGGGGCATGACCATCACCGACCGCGATTCCCAGGCCCGGGAGATCAGCCGCTCCATCGGCATGGTGTTCCAGAACTTCAATCTCTTTCCGCACATGACGGCGCTGGAGAACGTCATGCTGGCCCCGCGGCGGGTGCTGAAGAAGTCCCAGGCCGAATGTCGCGAGCTGGCGCAGCGGATGCTGGAGAAGGTCGGTCTTGGCGATCGTCTGGATTACTATCCGGCCAACCTCTCCGGCGGCCAGCAGCAGCGCGTAGCCATCGCCCGGGCGCTGGCGATGTCGCCAAAAGTTTTACTTTGTGACGAAATTACCTCGGCGCTCGACCCGGAACTGGTGGGCGAAGTGCTGAAGGTGCTGGAGCAGCTGGCGGCGGAGGGCATGACGCTGATTCTCGTGACCCATGAAATGAATTTTGCCCGCGAAGTGGGCGACCGCGTCGTGTTTATGCATCAGGGACGCGTCTGGGAGCAGGGCGACAGCAAAACGCTGTTCGCCAACCCGCAGACCAGCGAACTGAAGCAGTTTATTTCCTCCGTGCGCGGCCTCAATCAATAAGGACTTAAAGATGGATATCACTCAGTTTCCGCAACTCAATCCGCCGTCGCGCCTGCTGATGGGGCCCGGCCCGATTAACGCCGACCCGCGCGTGCTGCGCGCCATGTCGAGCCAGCTGATCGGCCAGTACGACCCGGCGATGACCCACTATATGAACGAAGTGATGGCGCTGTACCGCGGCGTATTTCGTACCGAAAACCGCTGGACGATGCTGGTGGACGGAACCTCAAGGGCCGGGATTGAGGCGATCCTGGTTTCGGCTATTCGGCCGGGGGACAAGGTGCTGGTGCCGGTGTTTGGCCGCTTCGGCCATCTGCTGTGCGAAATCGCCCGCCGCTGCCGGGCGGAAGTGCACACCATTGAAGTACCCTGGGGTGAGGTGTTTACCCCGGACCAGGTGGAGGATGCCATCAAACGTATTCGTCCGCGCCTGCTGCTGACGGTGCAGGGCGACACCTCTACCACGATGCTGCAGCCGCTGGCGGATCTGGGGGATATCTGCCGCCGCTATGACGTACTGTTTTACACCGACGCCACCGCTTCGCTGGGCGGTAACCCGCTGGAAACCGACGCCTGGGGGCTGGATGCGGTCTCGGCCGGGATGCAGAAGTGCCTCGGCGGCCCGTCCGGCACCTCGCCGATTACCCTCAGCGCGCGCATGGAAGAGGCGATTCGCCGCCGTAAATGCGTGGAAGAGGGGATTCGCACCGATGCCCACCGCGACGGCGACGAGGAGATGATCTACTCCAACTATTTCGATCTCGGCATGGTGATGGACTACTGGGGGCCGGAGCGCCTTAACCATCATACCGAGGCCACCACCGCGCTGTTCGGCGCCCGCGAATGCGCACGGCTGATCCTCCAGGAGGGGCTGGATAACGGCATTGCCCGCCATAAGCTGCACGGCGACGCGCTGGTCAAAGGCATTCAGGCGATGGGGCTGGAGACCTTCGGCGACCTGAAACATAAGATGAACAACGTGCTTGGCGTCGTTATCCCGCAGGGTATCAACGGCGACCAGGCGCGCAAGCTGATGCTGGAAGATTTCGGTATTGAAATCGGTACCTCGTTCGGCCCGCTGCACGGCAAAGTGTGGCGGATCGGCACCATGGGCTACAACGCGCGTAAAGACTGCGTGATGACCACGCTCAGCGCGCTGGAGTCGGTGCTGAACTATCTCAAATTCCCCACCACTCAGGGCGCGGCGATGCAGGCCGCGTGGGATCACTATCGCAGCGAGAGCGCCCAATGAGTCCAGCACAACGCCAGCAGGCGGAAATGCAGCAGGCCGCGGCGCGGGTGATGGCCCGCGCCGATGAGCTGGCCGCGATCAGCGAAACGCCGGATGCCCTGACCCGGGTTTATCTCTCCCCACAGCATCTCGAGGCCAACCAGCGGGCGGCGCGGTGGATGACCCAGGCCGGAATGACCGTCTGGCAGGACAGCGTCGGCAATATTTGCGGCCGCTACGAGGGAGAGCAGGAGGGAGCGCCCGCCATCCTGCTGGGGTCGCACCTTGATACGGTGCGCAACGCCGGGCGCTACGACGGGATGCTCGGCGTCCTGGCGGCGATCGAAGTGGTGCACGGTCTGCATCAACAGGGGCGGAGGCTGAAACAGGCCATCGAGATTGTCGGCTTTTGCGATGAAGAGGGGACGCGCTTTGGTATTACGCTGCTCGGCAGCCGCGGGATAACCGGTACCTGGCCCGAGAGCTGGCTGGCGCAGACCGATGCCGACGGCGTCAGCGTGGCGCAGGCGATGGTGCTGGCGGGGCTGGATCCGGCGCGCATTCATCTTGCCGCCCGCCGCCCGGAGGAGATTGCCGCCTACCTGGAACTGCATATCGAGCAGGGGCCGTGCCTCGAGCAGGAAGGGCTGGCGCTGGGGGTGGTCGAGGCGATCAACGGCGCGCGTCGCCTGAACTGCCGCTTTACCGGCGAGGCGGGACACGCCGGGACCGTGCCGATGAGTCATCGCAAAGATGCGCTGGCCGCCGCCGCCGAGTGGATGGTGCGGGTAGAGACCCTGACCCGCGAGCAGGGCGGAAACCGGGTCGCCACGGTGGGTACGCTGCGCTGCGCGCCCGGCGCGGTTAACGTGATACCCGGCGACGTTATGCTGACCCTGGATATTCGCGGGCCGCACGACCAGCCGCTGGATGCGCTACTGGATACGCTGCTGAATGAGGCGCAGGCCATTGCTTCTCGTCGCCAGCTGCGGTTCAGCGCCGAAGAGTTTTACCGTATTGCCGCCACCGCCTGCGATAGCGGATTGCAGCAGGTATTGAGCGAGGCGGTGCAGGCGGTGCAGGGGCGTTCGTTGACGCTGCCGAGCGGCGCCGGGCATGATGCCATCGCCATGGCCGAACGCTGGCCGTCAGCGATGCTATTTGTGCGCTGCAAAGGCGGCATCAGTCATCATCCCGCCGAGTCGGTCACCGCCGACGATGTGGCGCTGGCGATAGCGGCCTATTCGCGCGCGGTGTCGGCGCTGGATGCCGGGAAGTAGCGGCTATCGTTTCGCTTCTGGTAAACCGGGCATAGCGCAACCCCCACCACGGTGGGGGCCTGTTTTATCTTTTGCCGTTCGGTTTAAGCTGTTCGCCGGGTCTGAGCCTGAACAGCTCGTCATCTCGGGTGGAGTAGCGAACCGTCCCGTCAGCCAGCCGATAAGCACCCTCGGTGAATCCCGCGCCGTTCAGGAACGGCGCCACCGCGTCCGGCGTGTTGCGGAAGGCGGCTTCCAGGGCGAGAAGCGCATAGGGGGCAATACTATCGATACTGGCATATTCGGCCTCAGGATCATCGACAAAAAAGCCGTTGAGGCGCTGCTTGTTGATGATGTTTGCGCCGATGCGATCCGCCAGCGTCAAATAGTCCTGCTGCCCGGTGGCCTGCCACAGGTCGATAAGCGCGAAAATCGCATACGGCTGATGATTCTCCGTTTGGCTATTCAGCCTGCGGTTTGCGCCGCCGGGTTCACCGATATCGCCTAAACCCTGGCCTTTCGCGATGCCGCGGGCGACTTTCCAGATGGCACGATCCGGTTCAAGCGTCCAGGCGCGGGCGTAGGAGAGAAGAAATTCATTTCCCGCCGGATAGGCTTTGAGCACCGTGCCTTTTTTCCCATAATAGCCATCGCGTTTTAACGCATAGCCGGAGAGATCCGTGCCGTTGGCCAGCATCGGGCGGAAGGTATTGTTCTGCTCATCGTAAGCGTAGGTCGCGAAGGCTTTGAGGCCATCAAGGGTCCATTTTTTGAGATCGTCACCGTCTTTGCCGAGCGATTTTGCCAGGGCAAGCTGCATCAGCGCATTTTCTGAGTAGAGCGTGCTGGTCCGGCCCTTCAGCAGCATATTGCCCTCCAGCGCGTCCGGGCCCAGTTCGGGGCCAAACTGCCGCTGCGCGCGGTCGCCGTATTTCGAATGCGTGTCGCTGTCATCGGTGGTGTCGGCGCGTTTTAGCGGTTGGGTAAACTGGTAGACGCCCAGCCCGGTCTTCTTATCTCGCGGCAGAACGTACTGTTCGGCCAGACGCTTCGCCCACGTCAGCGCGCCAGCGTCACCATCGTATTGATAGAGCAGCGATGCGGAGTAGATAAGGTCGTTGCCGGCATTGAGAAAGCTCAGGCCCTTGGTGGCGAAAAAGGGCGGCTGTTGGACAAAATCACTTTGCCAGAGCGCGCCCATCGCTTTGCCGTACTCCCCGTGACGGCTGGTTTCCAGCGTTTTCCAGTCGTAAACATGGGCGTTCCAGAAAGCCTTGATAAAGCGCGCGGTGGCCTTGTCATCGACGGCAAACATCATGTCGTAATAGGGATACGCGTTCTTAAGTTCATGGACCATCTCCTTTTCGCTCGGGCCTTGAGGCTGCAGCGTTTTCAAATCAACAAAGCGATGGCCTCCCCACAGCAGTAGCCCGCTGGCGTCCTGATAGTGGTCAAAGTAGTAGCGAATATTCTCCGCGACCCGCTGCTTATACTTTGCTTCGCCGGTCAGGTTGCTTAACCCTACCAGCACCCGCATCAAATTTTGCTGGGCCGAGAAGTTCGACAGCACGGTCACTTTACCGTCCGGAAAGACCCATTCCATTTGCTTGCCGGTGCGAGGATCCACGCCATTGGCCAGCAGGGGAGAGTGATGGCCGTACCGATCTCCCGCTTTATCCAGCACGACGTCAGCGAACTGCTTTACGCTGCTCAGGCGCGCGTTCTCCTGGGCGCCAGCACTCAGTGAGAAGAGACTCAGAGCGCCCAATGCCAGGGCGATTTTTGCAATCTTCATTATTATCCTCTTAATGAAAATAAGGGTTTAATAAAACCCTTATTTATTATCTGGCTGACAGGAAGTTATCAGAAGGAGTATTTCACACCAACGCGATAACGCGTTTGGCGTTCATCGGTGGTTTTACTGCCGGAAACGTTGCCGATGGCCATATAAGGAGACCAGTTTTTATCAAATTTATAGGTTAGCTTAAAATCATGGGTCCAGTCATAGCTTTCGTTATCCGCTAAAATAACCCCCGCGGAGTTGGCTTTTTTATAGTCCAGTTCATAATCGAGCTGATAATCTTTAAGGAATTTCCAGGAAAGAACGCTGGTCAGATTATAGCCGTTCTCCGAGGTGTCTTTAGACGTGCCGATATTGCCTGAATTGCGCTTGTAGTAAGGTCGGTAGCGCAATGAGGCGCTGA
>OLGB01004429.1_pt1 | contig 11975 bp, 10 predicted proteins | sample 1605691 | NCBI WGS metagenome assembly OLGB01 (sample SAMEA3888925, study PRJEB22519) | human gut metagenome | biome: human gut; feature: human-associated habitat; material: faeces | place: Denmark | collected 2010
GATGGGCATGGGCGAGCCGCTCGACAATTATAAGAATGTTTTAAGATTTTTGGAGCTTGTTTCGTCAGAAAACGGGCTTAATATAGGTATGCGGCATATTTCGCTTTCAACTTGCGGGCTTGTCGAAAAAATTTATGACCTTGCCGACCGCAAGTTGCAGCTGACGCTTTCCGTTTCGCTGCATGCGCCGAACGACGAGATCAGAAGCCGCACCATGCCGGTCAACCGCAAGTGGAACGTGGAGCAGCTCTTAAAAGCCTGCCGCTATTATTCCGACGTAACGGGCCGTCGCATCTCCTTTGAATACGCTATGATCAGCGGTGTGAACGACAGCGATGCCTGCGCAAACGAACTTGCATCCCGCCTGCGTGGCATCATCGCCCACGTGAACCTCATTCCGGTAAATGACGTCACCGGCACGGGCTACCGCAAAAGCGGGGAGGAGAGACTCAGAAAATTCACGGCGATCCTCGAAAAACGGGGCATCACCGCCACCGTCCGGCGCACGCTCGGATCGGATATAGAAGCGTCCTGCGGACAACTCCGTCGACGCAATGAACAGGGAGGTACAGTCTAATGTACGCGGTATGCAAAACGGATATCGGACAGGTGCGCAGCTCTAACCAGGACATCTGCCGCTGTGGCACTTTTTCGGACGGCAGCGCGTGGACCGTGGTTTGCGACGGCATGGGCGGCGTAAACGGCGGCAACATTGCAAGCAGTGTTGCCTGCGACGCCATCTGCAAAGCGATCACGGAAAACTACACGCCAGATATGGAAGAAGACGCAGTGCGCGACATAATGCTGCATGCAATCAATGACGCGAACGCGGCGGTGCTGCACCGCGCGCAGGAAGACCCGGCCTTAAACGGTATGGGCACCACGGTTGTCGTCAGCATTGCGGCGGGCGGCGTGCTGCACATTGCCCACGCAGGCGACAGCCGCTGCTACTTAAAGACTGCGCTTGGCGTAAAACAGGTTACGACCGACCATTCCTTTGTGCAGCAGCTTGTGGAAAGCGGTGCCATCACGGAGGACGAGGCGCGCGTGCACCCGCAGCGCAACCTCATCACGCGCGTTGTGGGCGTGCACCCCGAGGTGGAGTGCGATTACGGCTGCTATAAATTCGAGCCCGGCGATCTGGCGCTTTCCTGCACAGACGGCCTGAGCAATTACTTAGAGCGCGACACGCTGCTGCTTTTCATCAGCAACTATCAGGGAGAAGAGCTCGCCGATGAGCTGATCCGCTATGCAAACAGCAAGGGCGGCAGCGATAATGTGACCGTCGCGGTGATCGAGAACCGCTGAGAAAGGATGAAAAAGAATGGATAAATATATTGGTAAACGTTTAGACGGCCGCTATGAGATCCACGAGCTTCTCGGCGTAGGCGGTATGGCGTATGTGTACAAGGCGTATGACAACATTGAAAAGCGTTGGGTTGCCATTAAAATTTTAAAGGAAGAGCTTGCGGGCAACAGCGATTTTCTGCGCCGTTTCCGCAATGAATCGAAAGCCATTGCGGTGCTTTCGCACCCGAATATCGTCAAGGTCTATGATGTCAGCTTTGGTGACCGCATTCAGTACATCGTCATGGAGTATATCGATGGCATCACCTTGAAGCAGTATATTGAGCAGCAGGGCGAGATCAAATGGAGAGAGGCGCTGTACTTTACGGTGCAGATCCTCCGCGCTTTGCAGCACGCCCACGAAAAGGGCATCATTCACAGAGACATCAAGCCGCAGAACATCATGCTGCTCGAGGACGGCACCATTAAGGTGACGGATTTCGGCATCGCACGCTTCTCGCAGGCAGAAACGCAGACCATGACCGACAAGGCCATCGGCTCTGTGCACTATATCGCGCCGGAGCAGGCGCGCGGCGGTTATATCAACGATAAGGCCGATATTTATTCCGTAGGTGTCATGCTGTATGAAATGCTCACGGGTCAGCTGCCGTTCGTTGCGGATAACGCGGTCTCCGTCGCCATCATGCAGATGCAGGCAGAGCCCACACCGCCCTCGCGCATCAACCCGTCCATTCCGAAGGGCCTCGAAGAGATTACGATGCACGCCATGGAGAAAAACCCGGCGCAGCGCTTCCCCTCGGCAGCGGATATGCTGGAGGACGTGGAGCGCTTCCGCCGCAACCCGGAAATTGTGTTCCACTACGGCGAGCAGGTAGACCGCGCGTATGCGGGCACCTCTGCGGATATTTACGGCAACGTGCAGCAGAACGCAGCGCCGCAGAAGTATAACGACAACTACGAGTACGAAGAAGAATATGTGCGTTCACAAAACAGTAATCGTGCATCTAAAATTATTTTGGGAATTGTGGCTGCGGTTGTATTCGTGGCTGTTGTTGTTGGCGTTATTTATCTTGTAAAAGGAAAAGGAGCAAATTCCGGTTCTGGATTTTTGAGCTTCTTACCGGGATTTTCAACGTCCAGCACGACCTCCGATGAGATTGTCCTGCCGAAATTTGTCGGCATGATTTATGCTTCCGATATTGAGGGAAACAGTGAATATGCGGATCTCACGTTTGAAATCACCTACGGCAATGTGCCCAGCAAGCAGCCGGGCGAGGTGCTGCGCCAGACCCCGGCGGCCGGCATGACCGTGAAAAAGGGCAAGACCGTTTCGCTCACCGTCAACGGCGAGGCCGAGCAGGTCGTTGTGGAAGACGTGAAGGGCTACAAGCAGCAGGATGCGTATGACGCGCTGAAGGCACTGAATCTTTCCCCGAAGATTCAGGCAGTCGCCGATGACGACACTGCAGTCGGTTACGTCGTCAAGACCGACCCGGCGGCAGGCTCTACCGTTTCTACCGGCACCACGGTCACAATCTATGTCAGCTCCGGCCCGTCTACGGAAAGCGCCGTGATCCCAAACATCGTTGGCTACCAGTACAGCGCCGCGAAAGAGGAGCTGGAGGCCGCAGGCTTTGTGGTCACAGCAGAATACGACGACGAGAGCGACAAGGACGAAAACACCGTGCTTTCCGTTTCCCCGAACGAGGGCGAAAAGGCGAAGAAGGGTTCGGTCGTCACCGTAACGGTCAGCTCCGGCAAGGGCGCACAGAAAGATGTCTATTACGATATTCCGTTGCCCGGCGGCGTATCGGATGATCTTACGATGAAGATCTACGTGGACGGCACACTCATTGAGACGCGCACGGTGAACCCCTCAACTTCTCCGTACTCCAACATGACGTTCACGGGCAAAGACCGCGCGAACCTCGTCATCACGCTGAACGACCAGCAGTATATCACGGCGGAGATTGATTACACCACGCAGAGCATTAACGTGACCTCGCAGCAGTCGTATGCAACGCCGGAGCCGGAACCGACAACGCCAGCTTTCGATGTCAGCGGGTATGTCAGCTTTGCAAAGAACTACGCTCAAAGCATCGGCTTATCCCTTGACAGCACGGCGACCGGCTGTTGGGACACGCCCATTGAGGCGCACGCAGGCTGCATCTATCTGGAGCGCGACATCCGTGACCGGCTGGACTGGTATCTTGACAGCGGATTTACCGCCATTTGGGTATGGTCGGTGGACTTGGGCGGAGGCAATCATGAAATTTTCATAGGGTACGCATAACACAGTAAAACCAAACGGCGGAAAGCGAAGGCTCACCTTAACACGGTGGGTCTTTTCTTTTTGCCCAAAATCAAAGAAAGCTGTTTTGATTGCGGGAAGCGAAAAATCCTGTTGACGGATAAAACAATATGTGATACTATATTATCACGCTAAATCAAAGTAATAGGGAGGCGACGGGATGATCGCAATTATAGATTACGGCGCGGGCAATATCCGCAGCGTGGAAAAAGCGCTTATGCATATCGGCTGCGAGGTCGAAGTCACACAGGACCCGAGCGTTCTCATGAAAGCCGACGGCGCCGTGCTGCCGGGCGTCGGTTCGTTTGGCGACGCCATGCACGAGCTGCGCGGGAGAGAACTGGAAGCGCCGATTAAAGCGTTCGTCGCCTCCGGCAAGCCGTTTTTGGGTATTTGTTTAGGGCTGCAAATTCTGTTTGAGAGCAGCGAGGAGTCCCCGGGCGTCTCCGGCCTGTCGCTTTTAAAAGGTAAGGTGTTGCGTATTCCTGCTGCGCCGGGGCTGAAAATTCCGCATATCGGGTGGAATTCGCTTGAAATCAAAAAGGACGGCGGGTTGTTCCGAAGCATTACGGGCGAGCCGTATGTGTACTTTGTGCACTCGTATTATTTAAAGGCCGAAGAGGATGTTGTGACCGCTGCGGCGCAGTACGGTGTGGAAATTCATGCGGCGGTGCAGAAAGATAACCTCATGGCGTGTCAGTTTCACCCGGAAAAAAGCGGAGCGTTGGGACTGAAGCTGCTCGAAAACTTCGCCGCCATGACGCGGGGAAAGGGGGGCGTGTAATGTACGCCAAACGCATTATCCCGTGCCTTGACCTTAAAAACGGCAGGGTCGTTAAGGGCACAAATTTCGTGAATTTACGCGATGCGGGCGATCCCGTAGAGGCCGCTATCGAATACGACCGGCAGGGCGCGGACGAGCTTGTTTTGCTCGACATCACCGCGTCCTCCGATGCGCGCGGTATCATGCTGGATATCGTTTCCCGCGTGGCGAACAGCATATTTATCCCGTTTACGGTGGGCGGCGGCATCCGTACGGTAGAGGATTTCACGGCGCTGCTGCGCGCGGGCGCGGATAAGGTTTCGGTAAACTCCGCCGCGCTGAAAAACCCACAACTCATTGCGGACGCGGCGTATAAATTCGGCAGCCAGTGCGTTGTGATGGCGATGGACGCGAAGCGCCGCCCGAACGGTGCGGGCTGGACGCTGTATTTAAACGGCGGCCGCGTGGACACGGGCATTGACGCCGTAGAATGGGCAAAGCGCGCGGAGAAACTCGGCGCGGGTGAAATTCTGCTGACGAGCATGGATTGCGACGGCACGAAGGCCGGGTATGACCTGGAGCTGACCCGCGCGGTTTCCGAAAGCGTGGGCATTCCGGTCATTGCGTCCGGCGGTGCGGGCAAGATGGAGCACTTTAAGGACGCGTTTACAAAGGGTAAGGCGGACGCGGTTTTGGCGGCATCACTTTTCCACTTCCGCGAGATTGGCATACCGGAGCTCAAGGGTTACCTTGCGGAAAACGGTATCCCGGTGCGCCGGTGAAATTTAATAGAATGATTGAAGGACACTCCCGCATATCTTTTGGTGCGGGGGTGTTTACTTATGAAAAGACATTTTCTTGGCTTCTGTTTGGCTGCTGTATTGCTGATCGGTGTGTTCTGTCCGCTTGCGCGTGCCGAGACGCCGGATTTCCCCGCGCAGGCTTTGGTGCTGATGGAAGCCTCCACGGGTCAGGTGTTATACGAAAAGTCTGCCCATGTGCAGCGACCTTGTGCGTCCATCACGAAAGTGATGACGCTTTTGCTCGTATTTGAGGCAATCGATGCAGGCACGCTGCATCTGGACGATGTGCTCACGGCCTCGGCGCACGCGGCGGGCATGGGCGGCTCGGACATTTGGCTCAAGGAGGGCGAGCAGATGACCGTAGACGACCTCATCAAAGCGTGCGTGGTGATGAGCGCGAACGACGCGGCGGTCGTTTTGGCGGAGGCAGTCGCGGGCAGCGAGGACGCATTTGTGGAGCGCATGAACGCCCGCGCGGCGGAGTTAGGCATGAACGACACCGTTTTTAAAAACTGCAACGGTCTTGACGAAGACGGGCACATTACGAGCGCCTATGATGTGGCGGTGATGAGCCGCGCGTTGATGCAGCACGAGAAAATATTTGATTACACGCTCATCTGGATTGATTATGTGCGTGATGGGCAGACGCAGCTTGTGAACACAAATAAGCTCGTGCGCACGTATGACGGCATTTTGGGGCTGAAAACCGGCACGACAAGTGCGGCGGGCAGTTGCATTTCGGCTGCGGCAGAGCGAAACGGTATGCGGCTCATTGCGGTAGTGCTCGGTGCGGAAAATACGAAAGACCGCTTTTCGGCCGCGTCTTCGCTGCTCGACTACGGCTTTGCAAACTGGAAGCTGACGACACCGGAGCTCCCGGAACTGCCCGAGCTGCCCGTTACGGGTGGCATGGTGAGCGCCGTTTCGCTTGCGTGTGAAGCCCCACGCGGCGTTTTAACAGCCTCGGGCGGCGCGGAGATCGGGATAAAGCTCTTTTTGCCGGAAAACGTTCCTGCGCCGGTAGAACCGGGGGATGTGCTCGGTACGGCGGAGGTCGCGCTGAACGGCGACACGGTGCAGTCGCTCAAAATCACGGCGAAAACCGAAGCGCCCGCCATCACATTCTCTTCCGCATTGCAATATTTTTTGGCTTGTTTTTTCGCAGCAGAAGCGGCGTGAAATTTGATTTGCAAAAAAAACCTTCGTTAACTTTTCATGAAATCCGCGTTGTGCACTTGCAAAATGCGTCAAATTATTGTATGATGAAAGCACATAGATTTGACTTGTGGTGTACCTTGCATAAAGTGGGGCTGTGAAAACGGTTTCACACGTGCAAAAGCATCATCATGCAAATAGGAGGCAATAGAAATGGCATTGAAATTGGAATGCGGATACTTGAAGGGCTTTATCGGCGAGCACGAATACGCTGCAATGGCTTCTCAGGTTGAGAGTGCACATGCGCTTCTGGCATCCGGCAAGGGTCCGGGAAATGATTTCCTCGGCTGGGTGGACCTGCCCACCAATTACGATAAAGAGGAATTTGCACGCATCAAGGCGGCTGCGGAGCGCATCAAGAAGAACACGGATGTGTTTATTGTCATCGGCATCGGCGGCTCCTACCTCGGTGCACGCGCAGCGATCGAGTTCCTCAAGAGCGAGCATTACAATGCACTGAAGAAAGATACGCCGGACATCTATTTCACCGGCAACAGTATTTCTTCCACCGCGCTGGCGGAGCTGGTTGAGATCTGCGAGGGCAAGGATATTTCCATCAACATGATTTCCAAGTCCGGCACCACCACGGAGCCGGCTATCGCGTTCCGTGTTTTCCGCGAGATCCTCGAGAAGAAGTACGGCAAGGAAGAAGCAAAGAAGCGTATTTTCTGCACGACCGATAAGGCGCGCGGCACGTTGAAGCACCTTGCAGACGAAGAAGGCTACGAGACCTTCGTTGTACCGGATGATGTCGGCGGCCGTTACTCCGTTCTCACCGCTGTGGGTCTGCTGCCCATCGCTGTGGCCGGTGCGGATATCGACGCACTCATGGCGGGCGCACAGAAGGCACAGGCTGCCTACAACAACCCGAACATGGAAGAAAACGATTGCTACAAGTATGCTGCCATTCGCAACATTCTTTACAATAAGGGCAAGACGACCGAAGTGATGGTCAGCTACGAGCCGTGCTACACGCTCATGAACGAGTGGTGGAAGCAGTTGTACGGCGAGAGCGAGGGCAAGGACGGCAAGGGCCTGTTCCCGGCATCCGTTGTCTTCTCCACAGACCTGCACTCCATGGGTCAGTACATTCAGGACGGCAGACGCAGCCTCTTTGAGACCGTGATGCTGTTTGAGAAGCCGAAGCGCGAAGTTGTCATCGGCAACGACCCGGCAAACGTAGACGGCCTCAATTTCCTCGAGGGCAAGAGCATGGCGTATATCAACCGCAAGGCGTTTGAGGGCACCGTGCTGGCACACAACGACGGCGGCGTGCCGAACGTTGTGATCTCCGCTCCCGATTTCTCCGAGGATACCCTCGGCCAGATCATCTACTTCTTCGAGAAGGCCTGCGCCATCTCTGGCTATCTCCTCGGCGTGAACCCGTTCAACCAGCCGGGCGTTGAAAGCTATAAGAAGAACATGTTTGCTCTGCTCGGCAAGCCGGGTTACGAAGGCGAAAAAGAAGCACTGGAAGCAAGACTTTCCAAATAAAAAGGCGTAAATCCGCACCTGCGGAAAAAATACACAGGAGGACTTCACTATGATCACTCTTTTAATCGGCAAAAAAGGCTCCGGCAAAACCAAGAAGCTCATCGAGCTTGCAAACGAAGCGGTTCAGAACTCCAACGGCAACGTTGTTGTTATCGAAAAGGGCCTTAAGCTTACTTACGATATTTCCCACAAGGCACGTCTTGTTGACTCCGACGCTTACGGCATTGAGGGCCTGGACGCACTTGTAGGCTTTGTCAGCGGCATCTGCGCTGCAAACTACGATGTGACGGACGTTTTCGTTGACTCCACCCTGAAGATCACCGGCAAGGGCGTTGAGGAAGTTGAGCCGCTCACCGCGAAGCTCAAGACGCTCAGCGAATCTTCCAACGTGAACATCTGCCTGCTCATTTCTGCTGACGCAGAGGAACTGCCGGCTTCCGTTCGGGAATTTGTCGCGAAGTAATTTCGGCCTCAAAAAGCCTTTGCACCGCCCGAAACAGTAACGAAAAGCAGTGCAAAAACGAAAAAAGCAACAGTGTTTCGGCGGAAACGACCCGCCGAACACTTTTTTTCGCGGCATAATGCCGAATTTTCAAATTTTTCTTGACAAAACCGCGCGTGGTATTTATAATATATCAAGTACGGTATGAGGAAAAACTATGCTTATCGATTTGAAAAAATATTTCTCGGGAGAGGATATTTCACAGGCGATCGATTATACGGTCGATCTGTCGGAGGTGGAGATTGACGGCTGTAAGCCGTTTGTCACGCCGGTTCAGGTCAAGGGCAGCATCCGTTCGTTCGCTTCCAGTGCGGAGCTGAACGTGGAGGTGCGCTATGCGTATTCGATGCCGTGCAACAGGTGCTTAACGTTGACGCGTAAAGAGCTTTGTCACAACATTTCTCACGTGATTGTGAACAAGCTGAATGATGAAGAGGATTTTGAAGATTATATCGTGATTGAAGGCGATGAGCTGGATTTGGACGAGCTGATTTATTCCGATATCATCCTTTTGACGCCGACGAAATTCCTTTGTAAGGAAGACTGCAAAGGGCTTTGCCCCACTTGCGGCAAAAACCTGAACGAAGGCGACTGCGCCTGTGCAAAGCAGCAGACAGATCCCCGTCTGGAGGCTCTGCGGCAGCTGCTACAATAATTCCAGATAACCAAAGTTTTAGTTTAATATAAGGAGGTGCTGACGATGGCGGTACCCAAGAGAAAAGTGTCCAGTGCCAGACAGAATAAGAGACGTTCTAACGTGTGGAAGCTTAGCGCTCCTGCCCTTATGAAATGCCCGCAGTGCGGAGAGTATAAGACACCTCACAGGGTTTGCGGTAACTGCGGTTACTACAACGGCAGAGAAGTTGTTAAGAAGGAAGCATAATTTTGCCTGAAACAATAATTGTGCCAGATAGAGAAGGGGCATTTGCGTGCTCCTTCTCTATTGTTTTGTCGGCATTTTTTGGTGTCGAGCCGTAAAACAGCGGCAAATTTCGCGCATACTACCTCAAAACGGAAGGGAGAAAAGCTGTGGCAGTTGAAATTTTCGGCGTGGATAAAAACAGCCTTGCCGAGCGGGCCGGCATAAAGCCGCACGATAAGCTTGTTTCAATCAATGGGCATGACATCACGGATATTCTCGATTTCCGTTTTTACGAGACGAACACCCATCTGCATGTGGTATACGAAACGGCGGAGGGCGAGCGGCGCGAAGAGAAATTCGTAAAGCCGCAGTACGGCGCACTGGGCCTTGCGTTTGAAACGTATCTTATGGACAGGCAGCGCTCCTGCCGCAACAAGTGCGTGTTCTGCTTCATTGACCAGCTCCCTCCGGGGATGCGGGAGAGCCTTTATTTTAAGGATGATGATGAGCGCCTTTCGTTCCTGTTTGGCAACTACATCACCATGACCAACATGCAGGACCATGAGATCGACCGCATCATCAAGATGCACATCTCGCCCATCAACATCTCGGTCCACACCACCAACCCCCAGCTCCGCGTGCGGATGCTGGCCAACAAGCGCGGCGGCGAGGTGCTCAAGTACCTGCCCCGGTTGGTGCAGGGCGGCATTGCCGTGAACTGCCAGCTGGTGCTGTGCCGCGGCATCAACGACGGCGACGAGCTGCGCCGCACCCTGACCGATCTGCTGGAGCTGACCCCCATGGTGCAGAGCGTGGCGGCGGTGCCCTGCGGTGTGACGGATTACCGTCAGAATCTGTTCAAACAGATCCCCTACGACGCCGAGACCAGCGCCGCCGTCATCGACATTCTGGAAGAATTCGGCGACGAGTGCAAGCGCCGCCACGGCAAGCGCATCATCTACCCCAGCGATGAGTGGTATCTCAAGGCCGGGCGTCCCATCCCGGACCCGGAATTCTACGAGGACTACGACCAGCTGGAAAACGGCGTGGGCATGATGAGCCTGTTCCGGCAGGAATTTCTGGCCGAACTGGACAAGCCCCACCGCATTTACGGCACCAAAAAGCTGGATGTGGTCACCGGCACCATGGCAGCCCCCCTCATCATTGAGATGATGGAAGAGCTGCACCGCCAGTACCCCATGATCGAGGTGACCGTGCACCCCATCCGGAACAAGTTCTTTGGCGGCAACGTGGGCGTGGCGGGCCTTGTAACGGCCACCGACATCATCGCCCAGTGTGAGGGCAAACTGACCAGCGGTACGCTGGGCGTGCCCGCTGTGATGCTGCGCGAAGAGAAAGATACCTTTTTGGACGATGTGACAATCACCCAGCTGGGCGAGCGTCTGGGCGTGAAGGTCGAGGTGCTGCCCGTGGGCGGCGGCGACGAGGCCCGCGCCCTGCTGCGCAGCGGACTGCACATCGCAAGAAGAAAGCGATAAAAAAGAACCCTCTCCGTCATCGCTGCGCAATGCCGCCTCTCCCGAAGGGTGAGGTCTGAGCTGCTTTCCCGCAACGCATCAAAAAGCTCTCCCTTTCGGGAGAGCTGGCACGGCGTGAGCCGTGACTGAGAGGGTCTTGCTACAAGGAAGGAGGAACCCCCATGAGCAAACCGATCGTAGCAGTGGTGGGCCGCCCCAACGTGGGCAAGTCTACCCTGTTCAACAAACTGTGCGGCCAGCGTCTGGCCATCGTGGAAGATACCCCGGGCATCACCCGCGACCGTATCTTTGCCAACTGCGAGTGGAACGGCCACGAATTTTTGCTGGTGGACACCGGCGGCATTGAGCCCAAGGCCACCGAGGGCATTCTGGCCCATATGCGCGAGCAGGCCCAGATCGCCATTGACACTGCCGACTGCATCATCATGGTAGTGGATGTGCGCGACGGCCTGACCGCTGCCGACGAGGATGTGGCCCACATGCTGCGCCGCAGCCACAAGCCCATCATCCTGGCCGTGAACAAGTGCGACAAGGTGGGCGAGGCCCCCATGGAGCTGTACGAGTTCTACAACCTGGGTTTTGACGAGGTGATGCCCATCTCGTCCGTGCACGGTCACGGCACCGGCGACCTACTGGATGCCGTGTGCGCGCACCTGGACTTCAGCGAGACGGTGGTGGAAGAGGACCGCATCCCGGTGGCCATCATCGGCCGCCCCAACGTAGGCAAGTCCAGCCTGACCAACCGCATCCTGGGCGAGAACCGCATGATCGTGGCCAATGAGGCCGGTACCACCCGCGATGCCATCGACACCCCGGTGGACAATGCCTACGGCAAGTTCATCTTTACCGACACCGCCGGTCTGCGCAAGCGCAGCAACATCACCGACGGTCTGGAGCGGTATATGGTGGTGCGCGCCCTGGCTGCCGTGGAGCGCAGCCGTGTGGCCCTGATCCTGGTGGATGCCACCGTCGGCTTTACCGAGCAGGACAGCAAGGTGGCCGGTTATGCCCATGACCAGGGCAAGGCCTGTATCATCGTGGTGAACAAGTGGGACGCCGTGGAAGGCAAGGAGACCAACACCATGGAGCAGCAGCGCCGCGGCTATGCCGAGGACTTCAGCTTCATGGGCTACGCCCCCATCATCTTCATTTCGGCCCAGACTGGCTACAACGTGAACAAGCTGATGCAGCTGATCCGGGATGTGGACGCCGAGAACG
>OLGB01004435.1_pt1 | contig 11959 bp, 10 predicted proteins | sample 1605691 | NCBI WGS metagenome assembly OLGB01 (sample SAMEA3888925, study PRJEB22519) | human gut metagenome | biome: human gut; feature: human-associated habitat; material: faeces | place: Denmark | collected 2010
ATAGGGAAAGCATATCCACATAGCAAAATAGATTTTTATTGTAACAGGTTTTTATTAAGAAAGTAACCTATTACCGATATAAGATAGTGCTACATAGGTATTCCTATTTTTATTTTCCACATAATATCTAAAAATAATTTTCCTGTCTATCTAATTTTCCATATTATTCCTTTTTCTCGCGAAATTAATTATACACATTGCATTTTATTTCGACATGAAAACAGACATATTGCACAATATCTTTTTTATATTTTCTCCTTTATTTAATTACAAAAAAATATGACTAAAACTCAACTCTTTTAGGAATTATAAAAATAAGATAAAATAAACACCAAAGGGGGTTGATACTATGAAGCAATATACAAAAAAAGATTGCACCTTTCAAGAGACAATCGACTGCTATTTAGCACATCTGCAAAATAAAGATAGCAGTCCCCACACAGTGCGCCATTATCGCACTACCCTACAGGAATTACATCAATTTCTAAAGGCACAGAAAACGGATGAACCATTACTATCTAATATTACGCTAGAAGATTTATCTGCCTACCTTGCCTATAAAAAGGAATGTGGTACCTGCGGACGAACGAGAAGAAACTATATCATTACCTTTCGTTCCTTTTGGAAATTCAGTGTGCGTTGGGGATATACCACAGAAAACCCCACCTTGTGGCTGGAAGACATCCGTGTAGAAAAAAAGGAACGCATTTACCTAACAATTACAGAAATGCAGCATTTTCTGGAAGCCATTGACCATCCACTGATTTATACAGCCTGTGCTACGATCTGTCAAAGTGGGTTGCGTATTTCAGAATTATGTCATCTAAAATTAAATGATGTAAATTTTTTAAGAAAGGAAATCCATGTAGTCTGTGGAAAAGGAAAAAAGGATCGAACAATTCCTATTAATAATGAACTAGAACAAATCCTAACAGACTATTTAAAACATTATCGTGACTCTGATTCGGACTACTTTTTTGCCACCAAAAAGACAGGAAAGCTTAGTCCCCAATATCTAAACGAAAAAATTCACTCCTATGCCAAAAAGGCTGGTGTAAACGACAAAATATCTGCACATTGCCTGCGGCACAGTTTTGCATCTGCACTGGTTGCAAAAGGAGCTTCCATTACATCTATTCAACGATTATTGGGGCATAGCGATTTGAAAACAACCAACATTTATACGCATACCTGTCAAAAGGATTTGATACAGTCTATTCATTTATTAGAACACACCCAAGAACAAACAACTTCCAATCAAATCGCCGCTACACCACCAAAGAGCCAAACGCAATTAGAAACTACCTTTTCTCAATTGTTTTCTCAGATGTTTATACCTGCAAAACAAAATTCAGGCAATGCCAATCAACAGCAAGATGCACTTTCCAAATTATGCGATGCCATGATGACCTATTTAGAAGTACAGGGAAAATCTTAACATAATGTTTAACAGTGACTTCTGGTCCTATCACTGCTGACGCAGCAACAAACAAGGTAGTAGGAGTAAAAAAATCTTTCACAGTTACCGCTTCTGCTGCAAACAAGGTTACTGGACTTTCTAAGGCAGAAAAGAAGGTAGTTAAGGTTACAAAGAAGGGAAAGAAGTTTACAATCAAGGGATTGAAGGCAGGTAAGGCTACATTCAAGATTGGTAAGAAATCTTACATAGTTAAAGTTGGAGCTACTGCAGTAAAGGCTGCAAAGGCAAAAGTAACTTTAACAGCAGGTAAATCTGCTGCAGTTAAGTTTACAGCAACTGCTGGAAACGGTGATACCGTAGCATTTACAACAAGCAACAAGAAGGTTGCAACATTAAGTAAGACATCTGCAAAAGTTTCTAAGAATGCAGCATATGTAAGAGTAACAGCTAAGGCTGCTGGTACAGCAAAGGTTACAGCAACATCTAAAATTACAGGAAAGAAAGCAACCGTAAAGGTTACTGTAAAGAATGCTACACCTGTAACAACAGCAACTCCAGTAGTTACAGAAACACCAGTGGTTACAGGTGGGGCAACAACAACTCCTGACGTAACAGCAACTCCAGTAGCAACAGGCGGAGCAACAACCGCTCCTGACGTAACAGCAACTCCAGTAGCAACAGGCGGAGCAACAACAAATCCTGATGTAACAGCAACTCCAGTAGCAACAGGCGGAGCAACAATTACTCCTGATACAACAGCAACTCCTGAAGTAGTAACAGGTGGAACAATTACAGTAACAGGTGTTGCTGTTAGTGGTGCAACAATTATTGTAACAAATGCTAGTGGTGCAGCTGTTGATACAGCTAAGAGATTACCAGCTGGAACATATACAGTATCTGTAACAAAAGACGGATACATTGCTCAGGCAAAAGAAGTTAAATTAGAAGATAAAGAAGCTAAGGTTGTTGAAATCAACTTAGAGAAAATGTTAGAGGTTGCTTCTGTTAAAGCATTAAACAGAGCTGAAATTCAAGTAACATTTACCAAAGCATTAACAGCGACTCAGGAAAAAGCTGCTAAAACAGCTACAAACTATACTGTTACTAAAGAAGGTGCTACAACATCTACAACAGTTAAAACTATAACTGTAGCTGATGATGCTAAGTCTGTAATTCTTTTATTAGACTCTACATTAGATAATGGTAAGACTGCAAATACTGTAAAGCTTGCTAAGGCAATTGGTATGTTTGCAGATTACACAGATAATAAGGTGGCAAGTGAAGATGTTAATGTCCCTCAGGTTGCCTCTGTTAAAGCCGTTGGTAATAAAGTAGTTGAAATCGAATTTTCAGAAGCTGTTAAATTAGCAACTGCTGGTGACTTGGATACAGATAATATGATTACAGGTGCGCTTAAGGCTTATTTTAAAGTTGCAACTTCTGCATCACAGGATGTTACTAACAAGATTGATAGTGCTAAGTTGTCTGCTAATGGAAGAACTGTTACATTAACATTTAAAAGTGCTTTGCCAGTAGATACATATAAAGTTTCTGTTTTAGCTAATAAATTTACAGATTATGCTTCTTATGCAGTATCAGAAGTTACAAAGACTGTTTCAATTGATTCTTCTGTTACAGTAGCAAAAGTTACATCTGTAGTAGCTAAGAGTCGTGAAAAAGTTGCTGTAACATTTGATAGCGCTGTAACAGCAGGTGGAACATTATCTTGGAAGACAGCTGCAGGACAGGGTACATCTACAAGTGCTGAGTTACAAGCAGATAATAAAACTATTGTATATACTTTCACTGGTGCGAATATTATGAAGGCAGGAACAACAGAATTTACACTTAAGGGTGTTGTTGATGCTTATGGATATACTGTAGCGGATACAACAAAAACTGTTGATGTTCCAGAAGAAACAGCAGCTACTGCTACTGTTAAATCAACAGCTGATAATAAATTTGTTGTTACATTTGATAAAGTAATGCAAAACAAAGATGGAAATACTGTAGGGGATTCAACAAATAAGGCTTCTTATTCCATCGTTGATCCAAACGGAAAAGCAGTTTCATTAACAAATGCAACTATCAGTGTTGATACAACAAAGAAGATTGTAACAATTACAACTGCAGATAATTTAGCATCTGGTAATTATACTGTTACAGTAAGTGGTGTTAAAGATACAATGGGTGTTGAAATGACAAAGGCAGTTGCAACAGTTGCTGTTAAGGATACAACAAGACCTACTGTTGTTGGTAATGCTATATATAGTGGAAAGAAGATTGCTATAACATTTAGTGAAGCAATGGCTACAACAGGTGCAAGATCTGTCCTTTTAGCAAGCAATTATACATATGGTGGAGAAGCACTTCCAGAAAAAGCAACTATTCAGGTTTCTTCTGACGGAAAAACTATTATTATTACTTTACCAGATGATGTAGATCAAAGTAAAAAGATAACAATTGGTGGAGTAAAAGGTGACATTTATACTGTTTCTGACGTTGCAGGAAATATTCTAAACGATGGTTCTAATGGATATACAAAGGAACTTAGTTATGCAGCAGATGAAGCAGCAGAAATTGCAAATTCTGAAGTAAGTGCTGTTGATACTAATACATTGAGAGTTGAAGTTAAAAATGCGACTCTTGAAACAGTATATGCATCTGATTTTGAATATACTGTTGATGGTAAAACATTTAACGATGTTACGGCAGCTAAATTGGTTACAGTTAATAATAAGCAATATATTGATTTTACAATTGGTTCAAAATTAAGTTCTGCTGTATTAGCTTCGAAGGTAAAAGTAAGAGCAAAAGCAGTAGCTGCTAATGTTGAATATAAATCTGTTACAGCACTTGGAACAACATTACATCGTTTGAATAATAGTACTGCTGTTGCAAATTCAGAAGCAGTTACAACACCACAAACTTCTGCTGGAATTAAGGCTTCCGCTACAACATGGCCATTCAGAACAGCTTTAAGTGCTGCAGAAGTCATGAATAGTGAAACTATCAAATTAACATTTGACGGATTAGTTAAAACAGATAATTTAGAGAATATTTTTGTTGTTTCTAATGGAACTAAAAAAACTACTACATTTACTTCAACACTATTATCTGATGGTAAATCAGTTCTATTAACAGGATTTAATGATACTGCGGCATTCACTTTAGATACAGCAAAGGCTGTTACGGTGTCAACAAAACAATATGCTGATGTTCCAGCCGCTAATTGGTCTTATGATGGAAATGGTATGAAATATACAGAAAATACGACAGGTATTACAGCATCAGTGGAAACTGGTTTAACAGTTATGGATGCTAATGCGTATACAACTGTTGATGGAAACGTTCTATTTAATGCTATTGTTGTAGATATAGCTACTGCATTCGAAATTAAATTCAACCAGACTGTTGAAAAGAGCAGCATTTATACTGATACTACTAAAACTAAATGGGAAGCGGTATCTGGCGATACTTACGGAAATGATTACAATGGTGGTTATGCATTGGCTGCAACAGCAGAAATTGCTACAAATGGTGATTTAACATTTAAGGATGTAAATCTTGGAAAATTGTCTGGATTTACAAAAGATGGAGATGCAAAAGCTGATACAGCTAAAATCGTAATTAGTAAAGATTTAACAAAGATTAAAGTTATTGTTGGTGAAGCTGGTAAACTTTCTGCTTATGGAAAAGTAACATATACACCTTCTACTGCCATTACAAGTGCTTCTACGGATAAGAAGATTACTGTAAATACAACAAAGGTATATGAACCAGAAGCTACAACAGTTGCTGACGCATTAATTGCTAAGGATGTTGCATTATTAACCGCAGCAGCTACAAAAACTGATGCAGTAAATGGTAGTGCAGTAACTACAATTGATTTAAGTGCTGTAGCAAAGAATGGCACTACTGTTACAGTAACTGAAACTACAGATGCAAATGAACTAATTACAGTTTCTGATAACAAGGTAACTGTAAAGGCTTTAACAGAAGCTGAACAAAGCAAAACTGCAACTTTCACAATCAAAGTTGAAAAGGCAAATGGTACTGCTGTGACAAAGACAGCTACATTAACAGTTGCTGCAAGCGAAAATACATATACAGTATCAGTTGCATAATCATAAATTGCAGTACAAAACACTAGATGTGCGAAAAGTATATTTTCCCATACCTCTTTGGAGGTATGGGATTTTTCTAGTTAATAGATATATGTGAGGTGATAACGCAATGGTAAATGTAGATGAATTAAACAAATTTGAGTCTCCTATTATTATCCAATACGATAAAGATTATCAAAATACACTTAGGAATAAATTAAATACATATAAGGAAGTTGTAGAAAAATTTGCTGTAAGTGATGAGTGCAAATATAAAGTGATTAGTGTATGTGACTCGATTAACTGTGCCTTAGATAACTATTATAATGGTTATACTGTAACAGCGACCGAAAAATTAATATCCATTATAAGCGGATGTGAGGACAATCCCTTTCTGGTATCAACTCTTACAAATAATTACGCATTTCGTGGGTTGGCCCCAAAGGAATTACGACTATCTGATGATCCAGCATATGATAAGATGATGCAAGAAGAATTATATTTTTTTAAAGCAAGAATTTCAGAAAACAGTTTAACAAGAGAAGATATGCTTCACATTCCTTATGATAAAAGGTCAATTATTTCAACCCAAAGATTTAGTATACCAGGCGTTCCATGTATGTACTTTTCCACCACAAGTTTTGGTTGTTGGTTAGAATTGTCTATGCCAGAAAAAGAATACTTTTACTGTTCAGCATACAAATTACCATCAAAATGGAAAATATTGAATCTGTGTATTCATCATTCGGTATTACAAAATGATATGAATACATTAATGGGTCAACCATTCAATGAGGAAGAGGCACTTATTGTATTCCCATTTGTAATTGCAACCTCTTTTCGTATATTGGAACGAAATCGCACTTTCAGATCAGAATATATTATTTCTCAATTACTTATGCAAGCAGCTAAGATTATAGGATTGGATGGTATTGCCTATTCTTCAAAAAGAATTACTGCTTTAGAAGCATATCCACAATGTGTCAATCTTGCAGTAATCTGTGACAAGAGTACTGAAAATAAAATTGGTGAGTATAGTCATAAATGCAAGGAAATTCAATTAACAGAGCCTGAATTATTTAGTGATTTTAATTCATATAAATTCAACAATGGTAAAATCCAAGACAAAACATTAGTGATAAAACACTATAAAAATAATAAAGGACACCAAAATATATACATTATGGATAATGCAATCAAATATCATGAATCAAAATTTGCATTATATGATGAATATTTAGTATCACAGGAGTTTAAAACTCCCGCTCTCAAAGAAAAATAGCTATAAACATATCTAATTACTAAGATAGTTCAAAACAAAAACTATTTAAACACTACATTTTATATACAATAGATTTTTAAGAATGTTTAAACTAAAAGTATTTGACAATTAGGGGTTATCTGGAAATTTGATTTAGAAAGAAAGGACAAAAAAATGAAAAAGAAATACCTAGCAACCGCTTTTATTTTAACCGCAGCCCTATCTCTAACGGCTTGCAACACAAACTCAACTACTTCTGAAACCAAAATAGCCGAAGTGACCACAGTACCAACCGAAAAACCAACCCCTACTCCCCCAGACGATCCTTACCCATTCATTGACTATGGTTTATCTCTTAAGGAGTTAAAGAAAGAACTAGGTGGCAAGCCAGATAAGAAGGTAAAAAACGGTGCTATGATTGACTACATCTACAATAATACAGATTATTATGGTTATAAGGGAAAATCCATTTATCATTTTTCTTCCGATGGAAGTACATTGATGTATTCTGAATTTCAGACTACAGCTTCTGATCAAAAGAAAGGAAAAGAAGTGTATGATACCATTTCCAAAAATATCACAAAGCTTTACGGTAAGGGTGCTGTAGCAGATAGTGACAAAACAGGTATGACTACATGGGAATATTATGGCAATACGACTACTATGAGCTATGACTTTACAAAAAAGAAAAAGTGTAAGATTACGGTAACTAACGTAAAAAGTGGGGAAGATGCAGCGGTATAGAGGGAATTATAGGGCTTGACTACACCTACAAAAAATATTTGAATTCATATAGATTATATGGTATACTTATTTTGTATATTTATACAGTTTTGATTATAAATTAGTGTATTACTACTATTGAGAAAGAGTGAAAAATGAACGAAATTGGATATCATGGGACCTGCTCAAAATACCGATATAACATAGAAGAAATCGGATTAGACCCAGACGAATGCGAGTATCGTACTGATCATTGGCTTGGACAAGGAGTATACTTTTTCGATGATTATGAAAAAGCAATGTGGTGGGCAAAGACAACATCTTGTCATAATGATAATTGTGGAGCAATTATTTTTAAATCAATTATAGAAGCCGAAAGTGAAGAAGTACTTGATTTGGATGACAATAAACAACTAGATAAGTTTATGACCGAAGTATTAAAAATTATGGAAGATGTCAAAACTAATTGTCCTGGTAGGATGCCAATATTTGAGGATTACAAACTCAGAGCTGTTCTATTCGATTATTATAAACAGCAAAATAAGTTATCCGTTATTATTGGTACTTTTCAGAAGGAATTTGCAGGTTACACAACTAAAAGAAGTGAAACTGATAAAATGATACAACGTAAAATAATGAATAATATAGGCATTAAGTTTAAGGAAAGACAAATATGTGTTTCAAAAAAGGAATGTATTAAATCGACTAAGTTAGTGTATAATGAGGAGGAGGAAGTGATATGATGTTTGATAAAGATTTATTTCTTTCATTATGCGAGAAATATGATGTTGAATTAAGCGAAACAGCCATTAGCCCTATGATTAAGGAAGGAATGGAACTACATCCAATTACGGATGATGATCTAAATCGTATTTTTTCATCATATCAGACATATGTTGGATATTCATGCAGTAAAACCAATACAAAAGCAGTAGCTCCAGAATTCTATTTAAACGATGATTATGCTATAGCGTGTTAGGAGAAGAATATGGAAGTAAAATCTAAATATGAAAGTCCTCTTGTATTAGAGAAAATAGAAATTGTTGAAAGTTCTTTTAGAAAAAAAGATGAGCCATTGGATGGATTAGAATTAGGCGTTCAAGTTGAACGTAGCCTCAACAAACTTAGTGATGGTCTTTTTGAAGTTATACTAATTACGACTGTATCTGATGAAGATGAAAAAATCTATGTCAATGTAAAGGGTAGAGCTATTTTCAATACAAAGCAGGAAAATATGGACATTCTAGAGAAGAATACAATAGCTATTATGTTTCCGTACATAAGAAGTTATATTTCTATTATCACAACTCAACCAGGGATGAATCCTATTGTACTACCTGCCATGAATATTATGGCAATGGTAAATGATCAAAAAAAATAATGGTTATATCGCAATAAGAGAATTTGAGATCAAACAGGCAGAAAGCGCAGGAAAATTTTCCACATCTTTCTGCTTGTTTCATATTATTCTATTTTCTTTGCTGTTTCATAAAACCCCTTTTGGATACCATTTCTGCCTTGTGGCAAAGTTTATTTCCCTGTTTAATAAAGGTAAGAATTGAGAAAAATAGAATTTAGGCAGTGTTCTAATTGTTAAGATGGATTATTGGCTTTTTTGAAAATTTATGATACTATATAAGTAAGAAAATCTTACAATGAAAGAGGTGTTATTTATGAATGCACAAGTTGTGACAGTTTCTACAAAAGGTCAGATTGCAATCCCTGTTAGTATGCGCAGAGATTTAGATATTGATGCTGGTGATAAATTAGTAGCCTATACATCAGGTGATGTTATCATGTTAAAAGTTTTAAAAATACCAAAGTTAGATGAATTCGAACAGGCATTGAATGAGGCACAGGAATGGGCTAAGGATGTCGGTTATGTTGAAAGTGATGTAAATGATATTATTAAAGAGACAAGAAAGAGTAAACGCCTATGAAAATTGTTGTAGATACAAATGTTATGATTTCAGGAATCTTTTTTGGTGGCTTTCCTCAAAAAGTGTTGAGAGCCATTGTTGCAAATGAAATTACGGCATGTGCAACTACAGAAATCATTGATGAATATGAAGAAATTGTGGAAAGAATGCTCCAGAAAAAGCAGGGACATTTGAATGCAACGATTCTAACTCCCGTCCTTCAAAATTTGGAATTGATTGAAACAAAATCCATTGTAGACATTTGTCGAGATCCTGATGATAATAAATTTTTAGGATGTGCCAAAGATGCAAAGGCATTGTACGTTGTCAGCGGTGATGCAGATTTACTTGTTCTAAAAAATTATGAGGATATTGATATTATCACTGCAAAGGAATTTTGTCAGCGATACAATTTATAGATAAACAAAGCAAACTACTCCCTAACCTACTACACAGCCTCTAGTGTGGTAGGTCTTTTTTTTAATGTGTAAATTTTCTCTCATACAACAAATTAATAGAATTTTTTCCTATAAAGTATTATAATAGAAGTAAGTTTTGGGGCTACCTAAGATAACAGAAGGGGGAATATTTATGAAGTTAAAATTAAAGGGAAAATTTTGGGCTATGTCAATGCTACCATTACTTTTAGCAACTATTATTATTGCTATTATAATGGACTATCGCATTAGCGGGCATTTGGAAACATTGGTGAAAAACAATCTCTATGATGTAGCGGTTATGGAACGAGATAATATATCTCTATCAGAGGGTAACAGTTATCGACTGGATCAGGACGGAAACTTGTGGAATGGGGATCATTATAATATTTCAGAAGATACTGAATTGATTGATACCATTAAAAAGAATAATAAAATAGAAACTTCTATTTTTTACGGAAACACCAGATGCATTACTACATTGCAGGGTTCTTCAAACGATACAACAGGCAATAAAGCAGATCCGAAGGTAACAGATGTAGTTTTGAAAAAGGGAGAAGAAGGCTTTTTTAAAAACATTTCTATTTTAGGTCAAAAATGCTACGGTATTTATATCCCTTATTATGATGACAATTCGGATGAACCAGTAGGTATGGTATTTGCGGGTATGCAAAGTGCTACCATCCGTAAAATGGTTACAGATATTATGGCAGTTATTGTATTGATTATGCTCATATTAGTAATTCTTTCAGCCATTTGTATTTGGATACTCTCTGGACAAATTACAGGGCGTATTGCATACGGTGTAAAAAAATTGGGAGAGATTGCAGATGGCAATTTGACTAATCCGATTGATACCAAATATACCAAGTCTACAGATGAAACTGGGGAACTTGTACGAAGCGTTGTAAATTTACAGCAAAAGTTATCTGAGATTGTCGGTAATATCTCGTCAGAAAGTGACGTGGTACAAAAATCCGCACAGATTATGGATAACGAACTGATGCGGACAAAAGATACGCTGGAACAAATCGAACAGGCAGTAGCAGAAATTGCAGATGGAGCGACTTCTCAGGCAGCGGATGCACAGCTTATGAACAACGATGTTATTTTCATGGGTGAGAGAATCCAGGAAACCAATGAAAATATTGAAAAAATACATACGGTGGCAAATCATATGGAAAAGAACAGCCTTCGTGCCAAAAATACTTTGCAGGAATTAGAGGACATCAATACAGAGGTAAAACAGTCAATTCAGGTAATTTCACAGCAGACAGATACCACAAACGAGTCTGCACAGCGCATTGAAGAGGCAATTAACCTTATTACTACCATAGCCGAAGAAACGAACCTCCTATCCTTAAATGCCAGCATTGAGGCTGCCAGAGCAGGAGAACAGGGAAGAGGATTTGCAGTCGTTGCATCCCAGATTCAGAAATTGGCTGAACAGTCTAACGAATCCGCACAGCAGATTGGAGAATCCATTACTGTATTACTGAAAGATTCTGAAAATGCAGTAATTACAATGGAACATGTGAAAGAAGTCATGAATAAACAGAATCAGATGTTGCAAGATACCAAAAATGTATTTGATATAGTGGCGGAAGATATCAATGCCTCCCGTAAAGAAATTGGACGTATTGCGCAAAACAGTGAGGAACTGGATAAAGCAAGAGAACAAGTCGTTGACCGAGTACGAAATATCTCAGATGTTTCAGAACGCTATGCGGCAAGCACAGAAGAAACCAGTGCTTCTACCACAGAAATGAATACAAAGATACAAAAGGTTTCAGAAAATGCAAATCAATTAAAAACTGTATCCGACAACTTAAAGGAAAATGTACATATATTTAAGTTATAAATAGAACCAATGAGTATGAGGTTTTAAGTAGTTTCGGTAAGAGAAAAGCCATTATCCAAGCTGGTATTTACGCTTGGGATAATGGCTTTTGTTTTATACTACAACTTCTAAAATATCCTTTGTTGTTTCGGTTATATCCAATTTCCTACATATATATTCCTTATTTTTTAAGAAAGAAAAACGTAAGCGTCAAATAAGAAGGTGGATAGAAAATCCAATTCGTTCATGAGAT
>OLGB01004436.1_pt1 | contig 11958 bp, 10 predicted proteins | sample 1605691 | NCBI WGS metagenome assembly OLGB01 (sample SAMEA3888925, study PRJEB22519) | human gut metagenome | biome: human gut; feature: human-associated habitat; material: faeces | place: Denmark | collected 2010
GCGAACGGCGCAACTCTCGGCGGAAAAGATCGCCGCAGGCGAGCTTTTTCGACGGTCTGCTATTACGCCTTCAGCGTTACCACGCCCAGCAGGGGAATCTTGCGGGTGCGGCAAATCTCAATTTCACGTTCCAGCTCCGCGCGGCGGGTTTTCCACAAATGCACGAACACCACAACGCCATCGCACCCGGGCGCGGCCTGCTGCGCCTGCGCGTCGCTTTGCAAAAGGCCGTGCGCCTGAAGGGCGGGCGCTTGCCCGGAAAGCCATGCCGTAAGCTCCTGGATGGCGCCGTCGTCGCTGGCCCCGCAAAGAAGGAGGTTTTTCTTTTCCAGCGTGGTAAGCGCGCTTAGCAGATACTCGCGGCTGTTCACCACCGGCTCGCCCTTTTGGGACTGGCGCTCCAGCCAGCCGTCCAGGCCGCGGCGCGGCTTTGCGTTAGAGGGCAGGTTGGCCAACAGATGTACGCCGTACGCCTCGCGCACATCCGCGGCGGTTTTAACGCGGCCGTCCAGCACAAAGCGCACGCAATAGATACCCGCCGCCAGGAGGAAGAACAGCGCCGCCAGCAAAACCGGGTATTTGAGCCGCGATAGCAGCCCTTTTTCTTCCGGCTCCTGCGCAGGCTCGTAAACCATCTTATAATAGTCTAACTCGTCCGCGCTAAGTTCCTTTTCCAGGGCCTTGATCTGGCTTACATACGTGTTTTTCAGGTCGGCGGCTTCCTTTTGCGCGGAGGCGACGCTGTCGCTGTAACTAAGGTACGTCTGATCGCTTATCTTTTCAAAGCGGTAATTTTCATAGGCCTTGCGGCACTGCGCATCCACCCCGGCAATACGCTCGCGCAGCACGGCCAGCATGGCCTCGCAGCTTTCCTGCGTGCGGGCGGTCACGCCTACGTAAATCACCGCGCTGCGGGGCAGGCTGCTCAAATCGTCGGAGGATACCAGCTGCACGTTTGGTTCCTCGCGCCTGGTATATCCTATATTCACCAGCTCGCGCACGTACTGCTCCTCGCAGCTCAGCTCGCCCGCCTTTTTCAGCTCTCCCCAGATATCCGGCTCATCCAGGATCGCGTCAAACTGCATGGCCGCAAGCTCCGTGCTGTACCCGGCGGAAAGGTAGTAGATCATTTTCCCGCTGTACACGGCGTTGGGGTCCAGGCGCAGCAGCGCGGAAGCCCGCGTATGCTTGAGCTGGTCCTGATAAAGCTGCTGATACACGGCATACTGCTGAATACGCTCCAGGTCAAGCTCCTCCATATCAAAGGAGTCAAGCGTCTTTTCGCCCTGAAGCGCCGTAACGCCAACGCCCAATAGCGCGCCAACGAGCAGCCCGATCAAAAGCACCTTCCATTTTTTCAGCAGGAACCAGAACATCTGACGTAAATCAATCGTATCGTATTCAGGCGTTTCGTTCAATGTACTTACCTTCCTTATTGGCAGTAGTCCTAACAGGCAACACGTCTAGTATACCTGAACCCATCTAGGAAGGTCAATGCCCGAATGTAAAAAATGCTTCCAAATACCGCATGAAAAAAGAAATGCCTTACAGCCACAGCCCAAGCCGGTAATACCGGCGCATGCGCCCGTCGTAGGCGGGCTGTACGCGCACGCACACATAACCGGCCTTTTCAAAGTTGTGCCAGGAGGCGCTGTTGCCGGGATCAACCGTGGCATAGATGGCCCGCCCGTCCAGCGCGCGCGCCATTTCCGCAAACAGGCTCAAAAACATGGTGTGGATGCCGCGCCCACGGTAGGCGGGGCGCACCAGCACATCATGAAAGTCGTAGGTATTTTGGGGATCCTCCCCCAGTATATGCGCATAGCTATGCTCGCCGCGCGTGTGCCAGGGCGCGATGGCCGCATAGCCGGCCATTGTTTCGCCGTCAAAGTAGCCAAACGCCTCCCGTCCCTCCAGCCAGGCGGCAAACTCCCACGCCTCGGATGGAAAGTACCACGCCGGGTTTGGCAGGGCGGCAATCGCCTCGGCCTGCATGGCCATCATCTGCGCCTGATCCTGAGGCCCCAGCTGGCGCAGGCTGAGCCCGCGCAGGGAAAAGGGAGCGGTGCGCGCAGGCAGCGTCATGCCTCCACCTCCTGCTCAGGTGCGGCAAGCATGGCGTTGCACAAAAGGCGGCAGGCCGCGCCCCGCACCGCGCAGGTGAGCGGGGAGGGCAGCGGCAGCTCCCGCGCGAGCGCCTCAAAGGCCAGGCTTTGCTGCTCGCAGAAATGCGTATAAAGCGTCTCCACCGTTTGGCCGGGCGGCGGCGTAAGCAGGCGCTTCATCCCCCCGGCGGATACGGCCTGCTTGAGCACGTAAATCATCAATAGCTGCGCCAGCTGTTCGCGGCCATATTTTTTGCCCGCCGGGCGGCTCACCAGCCCCATTTTAACGTAGTTGTTCACCATGGCGGGCGTAAACAGGCGCTCGCCCTCCTCATACAGGGCGCGGTACTGCCGGTCAATGTAGGTGATCACCTGATCCATATACAGGCCCAAATCGGGAATCTGCTCCCAGGGGATGGGGCGGCAGGCGGCCAGCCTGCGGCCAAAATCCGTTTGAACGCTCTTTTGCACTAAAAAGGCACCTCGCTTGCCGCTCGCGGCGGTATATCGCACACAGGCATTGTAGCATAAGCATCCCTTTTTCGCAAATCATTTTTAATAACACATTGACTTGTTTAATTTACGTGATATACTGATATTGATTACTAGATTATGAAAGGATGATTTTTGATGATCTATCCTGAAATCCATATTTGGGGCGATTCTTTGGCCCGCGGCGTCATTTATAACGAGAATCGCGGGCGTTACGCCCTTTCGCCCGAGCGCTGCGCCACGCGCCTGCAAGCGGCGCTGGACCGCAAGGTGGAGAACCACGCCATAATGGGCGCAACCGTGCTGGACGGCCTTGCGGCCTTTGAACGGTTTACGCCCGTGCCCGGCGCGCTGTGCGCCATCGAGTTTGGCGGCAACGATTGCGACCTGGACTGGCCCAACGTGGCCGCCCACCCCGAGGCCGAGGTATGCGCCAAGGTGCCCTTGGACCGCTACCGCGAAGGGCTGTGCCTGTTTGTTAAGCGCGTGTGCGCCGCCCAAATGCACCCGCTGCTGGTAACGCCCCTGCCCCTGCACGCCCAGCGCTATTTTGAGTGGGTCACGCGCGATTTGGACCGCTGCGCCGTGCTGCGCGCGCTGGACGACGTCAATCACATTTACCGCTGGCAGGAGCGCTACTCCGTGGCCATGCGCAAGGCGGCGCGCGAGCTGGGCTGCCCCTTGTTTGACCTGCGGGACGTATTTTTGTCCCAGCCGCGCTATGAGCAGCTCATGTGCATAGACGGCATCCACCCCAACGACGCGGGGCACCGCGTAATCGCGGATGCGGCCATCGCCGCGGCGCGGACCGCCGGGCTGTGCGAACGCCAGGCCGGGTGACACGGCAGGCCGCCGTATGCCCAAAAGCCATCATCCGTTGACACTCCGCTTCCCCTATGCTACAATACCCTCATCCTGATACAGAAACGGAGCTGAAAGGATGCGCAAATAACCCTGCCATATTCCCCCTCATCACGATGGGAAAGGCGTGAGAGGCCGCCCGCGCTTGCGGGAGGGCCGCTTTGCCGTGGCAGGAACAGCGCAGCCTTAAGAAGGCTCTGTTTTTTGTTGCGCTTTTCGCCTTGCCCATCTTTCCCCATGGAAGGAGGCAACGCCTGTGCAGCTATCCATTCACAACCTGACCTTTGCCTACGAAGGCGGCCGTACCCCCGTATTTGAGAACCTGAACCTGAACCTGGATACCACCTGGCGGCTGGGCCTGGTGGGCCGCAACGGGCGCGGCAAAACCACGCTCCTGCGCCTGCTTTTGGGCGAATTGGACAGCCGCGGCGCCATCAAGCTGCCCGTGCCCGCAGCCTATTTTCCCTATGCCATAGAGGACGAATGGCAGCCCACGCTGGACGTGCTTAGCCAGGCCGCGCCGGGCGCGGCGGAATGGCGGCTCCTGCGCGAGCTCAACCAGCTGCGCGTAACGCCCGACGCGCTCTACCGCCCCTTTGCCACCCTCAGCAGGGGCGAGCAGACCAAGGCGCTTTTGTGCGCGCTGTTCGCCCGCGAGGACGTATACCCCCTTATCGACGAACCCACCAACCATCTGGACGCGTATGGCCGCGAGCTGGCGGCCGAATACCTGCGCAAAAAGGACGGCTTTTTGCTGGTAAGCCACGACCGCGCGTTCCTGAACCGCTGCATCGACCATGTGTGCTCCTTAAACCGCAGCGACGCCTGGGTGATGCAGGGCGATTACGATACCTGGGAGGAACGCCTGAACCGCCAGAACGCCTTTGAGCAGGCCCGGAACGAGGATTTGAAGCGCGATATCAGCCGTCTGGAGCAAAGCGCCCGCCGCGCCGCCGCGTGGAGCAGCCGCGCCGAAAAGGGCAAGTACCATGTGCCGCCCAGCGAAACGGCGGCGGTAGACCGCGGCTATGTGGGCGCGCGCAGCGCCGCCATGATGAAGCGCGCCACCAGCACCCTGCACCGCCGCGAACGCGCCATTGAGGAAAAAAGCGCCCTCCTGCACAACGTGGAAAAGGTGGGCGAGCTCAAGCTTGCCGTGCTCAGGCACCCCAAGGATACGCTCGTGCGCGTGGAAAACGGCGCGGTGCGCTATAACGGGCGCACGGTGCTTGAGGGCGTGCGCTTTACGCTTCGCCAGGGGCAGCGCCTGGCGCTTACCGGCCCCAACGGCTGCGGCAAAAGCAGCGTGCTCAAGGCCCTGTGCGGCGCGGGCGGCGCGCTGGAGGGCGATGTTTCCATCGCCAGCGGCCTGGTTATTTCCTATGTGCCGCAGGAAACGGACGGCCTGCGCGGCAGCCTGCGGGAGCTTATCCGCCGGGACGGGCTGGATGAAACGCTTTTCAAGGCGATCCTGCGCAATATGGATTTTGGCCGCGAGCAGTTTGACCAGGATATGGAAAGCCTAAGCCAGGGGCAGAAAAAGAAAATCCTGCTGGCCAAAAGCCTGTGCGCCCCGGCGCATCTGTACATATGGGACGAGCCGCTCAACTACATCGACGTGCTCAGCCGCGTGCAGGTTGAGGCGCTGATTCGCGCGTATGCGCCCACCATGCTGCTTGTGGAGCACGACAGCCGCTTCCTGGAAAAAATAAACGCCCAGGTGATTCGCCTGGGCCAATAGCGCGTTGAAAGCGCCCGGCAAAAACCGGCGTCCTTTGGGGCCTGAACGGCCTCCAAGGGCGCCGGTTTTTTGCCTTTTTTTCAAAACAGGCGGGGGGCTGCCCAGGGCTTCCGGCCGCCCATTACCCCTGCGCGCGGGCCTCGCCCTCCAGCACCAGCAGCGTACCCATCGCCGCCACGGCCAGGATATCGCGGCTGTATACCACCGTGCCAAGCAGCGCGCACGCGCAAAGCGCCACGGCCATCATCACAAGCTGCGCCCGCGCTGGGCTGCGCCTTGCGCCGCGCAAAAGCCCCCGGCCCATCAGGCACACCATGCCGCCCACCAGCGCCGCGCCCAGCACGCCCATGCCGGAAAGCAGGTCCAGCAGGTCGCTATGCTGGCTCAAAAGCGGCTCGCCGCCCAGCATGCAGCCCACCAGCGGCGACCTGCGGAAGCCCTCCAGGGCCGTTAGGTAATACGCAAGGCGGGAATCCTCGCCCAGGCCGCCGCCCTGAAGCGCGCCCAGAAGCAATTCAAAGCTATGCGCAAAATTGGTAAGCCCCAGGCCCGCGCATACCTGCGCGGCCAGGGTAACCAGCGGCTCCCGAAGCAAAATCACAACCGCCAGCGGAACCGCGCCCCACAGCAGCGACACGCCCATGCCCAGCCTTCCGCGCGAAAGGGCGCGCGCCGCCGCCGCAACCCCCTCCACCGCCAGGATGGCGGCGGCAAACACCATGGCGTAGGTATACTGCGAAAGCGCCACCATCGCCGCCTGCGCGGCCAAAAGCGCGGCATAGCCCGCCCGCGCCCAGCCCCGGCTGCGCTGAACGCCCAGGCAGGTAAGCGGCAGCGCCGCCACCGTGGCGTAGATGAAGTCATACCCGCCGATGTTTCGCAGCATAAGCTCCTTCAGGTAGGCCTCGCGCCCCTCGCCCGCATAGCCCAGCGAGCGGGAATAGGCGTACACGCGCCCGCCGCGCAGCATGCCCTGGATTAGCCAGCCGATGGTGGTAAGCGTGGTGAGCGTGACCACCGCAAGCATGAGCGGCTTTACCCAGCGCCACAGGCGGCTGTCGCCGCGCTCGCGCGCATAGCCTGCGAACACCAGCGGGAACCAGAACATGGCCTGCTGCACATAAAAGCCCGCAAAGTTTGTGCCGCCGCGCCGCAAAAAGGCGCGCAAAAGCAGCGGCATCGCCGCCGCGCACACGGCGCGCAAAAGCGTTGCGGGCCAGCTGCGCTTTAGGTACTCCACGTCAATAACCACGGCAACGCCAAACAGCGCCACCGCCGCAACGCCCGTTACAGCGCGCCCCGTGGTTTGCACAGCCGGCAAAAGCAGCCAAAACAGGTATAGCAGTATGGATGCGTTTGCCAGCCCCGCGCTTAGGGAAGAAGGTTTTTGAAGCGTCATAGCACGCCGCCTTTCCGGCACCTACCTGGTTTTGCGGCTTACGCCCAACAGGGCGCTGCCCAGGCCTATGCCCAATGCGATCATCAAAATCAGCGCCATGGTTTGCGCGGCTATGGCAAGCCCGCCTGCCGTTTGCCCCTGCGCCACGGCGCTCATGGCGCGGTAAAGGCCCACGCCCGGCACCAACGGCAAAATGGCGATGGTCACAAACACCGTTGCGATCATTTTAAGCCGCCGCGCGGCGATCTGCGCGCCCAGCGACGCAATCAGCGCGCCTGCGAACATCGCCACTGTTTCCGCCGTGCCCGTTTGCAAAATGCCCCAATAGCACAAATAGCCCGCCGCGCCCAGCACGCCGCCCCATACAATGGCCTTGCGCGGCGCGTAGAGCAGCGCGCCAAAGCAGCCGCCCGCCAGCAGGCTGCTGAAGAACAGCACAATGGGCGTAAGCCACATGGGCGTTGCGGCGGCCCGGGCCAAACCGCCCGCCTCCAGCGGGAAAAACCCCGCCAAATGCGTGCCGATAAGCGCGCCGCCCGCCAGGAGCGCGGCCACCATCACCGCGCGCGCGCCGTGCGCCACGCCGGATACCATATCCCCGCGCAGGATATCCTGCACGGCGTTTGTCATGCTCAGGCCCGGTACCAGCGGCATGATGGCGCTGGCGATCATGGCCTCGGTAACGCCCAGGCCGGTAAGGCCGTGGAACAAAAGCGGGATCAGCGTGCACAAAACGCCGCCCAGCAGCACGCTGGACATGCCGCCCCCGTCGTGCCGCGAGGTAAGGCTGGGCACAAGCACGGTAAGCGCCGCGCACAGCCCGCCCATCAGCATATCGATGGGCCCGCCGCCAAACATCACCGCAAAGCCCGCCGCCGTAAGCAGCGCGGCCACCAGCGGATGCCAGATGGAAAGCTCCGCGCCCAGCCTTTCGGCTTCCTGAAGCTTTTCCAGCAGCGTTTCCGGCGCAAGCGCGCCCGCCGACAGCCTTCGGCTGATCTGGTTGACCGCGTCCACGCGCGCCAGGTGCGTGCCGTGCAAAAATACGCGCGTCACAGAGGTTTGCCGCTCGCCCGCCTCGTCCGTATAGGAGATAAACAGGCCGCTGGGCACGCCAAACACATCCGGCTCGCTAAGGCCCAGCGCCCGGGCCATGTGCATAACCGTATCCTCGGCGCGGTAGGTTTCGCCGCCGTTTTCCAGTATGATGCGCCCCGCCAGGCACAATGCCCGCATACGCCACGCCGCGCCCATGCCCGCGCCCCCTTTGGTGGATTTGAAAAAGCATGCGTAGTATAGCATATTTTTCGGGCTTTGGGAATGGCGCGGGGCGGATGCGCGGGCGCTATTCTTCCAAAGCAACGGATTCGTGCTCTACCAGAAGATAGCGCAACGCCCGGATGATATTTACGCGGTCGCGCGCGGCCAGCTCTCCCCGCCCGTCATAATAGGAAACCAGCAGGCTGCCCGCAAGCCGTTCCTCCGGCTCCAAAAACGCCTTTTCGGATGCGGCGGGCCGATAACAAAGGGCAACAGGGCCATTCCACTCAACGGTCATGCGCCGCGTTTCGCGGTTCCACTGAAAGGACGGCGCATCCGCCATATCCATGGCAAGCGCGCCCCCGTCCACCTCGATCACGCAGGTTTGAACCTCGCAATTCAGGCAATTTACCTCAATCTCAATATCTTCACGCGTGCTTTCAAGCCGCGTGTATTCGCAAAAGGGGATGGCTTCATTCCCCGTTCCCAAGGCGGGCGGCGCGCTACACAGCGGCAGCAGGCCGCACAGCAGGGCCGAAAGTATCCGTTTCCCTTTGCGCATGGCAGCTCCTCCTTTCCGTTTGTAGGGAAATGGCCGTCGCCAAATCCGGAAATCATTTTCCTCTGTTGATCCAACGCCTGGGATTTCCATTTTTTCCATGCTCCGGGAAAAAATTTTTCTGTTTTTCGCTATTGACAAACGGGCGAACAATGCTATACTAATGACGAAAGGTCAAAGAAAGTCAATATGACTGCCCTTTCCATCCCATCCCCCGTTAAGGAGGCGACATGCTATGACCAACCAGCAATTTACAGAAAAAAGCCGCGAGGCGCTGGCCGCCGCGCAGCAGTTAACCATTGAATACCAAAACCAGGAGGTTGCGCAGGAGCATTTGGCCTACGCGCTGTTAAGCGACGAGCAGGGCCTGATTCCCCAGCTTTTAACCAAAATGGGCAAGCAGCCCCGCGAGATCGCCTCGCGCCTGGAAACGCTCATCGCCCGCATGCCCAAGGTAACCGGCGGCGGCCGGGAGCCGGATAAGATTTATATTTCCAACGATGTGGAGCGCGCCCTGGTGGCCGCGCGCGACCTGGCCCAGCGCATGAAGGACGAATACCTGAGCGTGGAGCATCTTTTTATGGGCCTGCTGGAAAAGCCCTCCCGCGCCATGGCCGAGCTGTGGAAAAGCTACGCCATTGACGAAAAGAGCTTCCTGCCCGCGCTGCAAAGCGTGCGCGGCAACACCCGCGTAACCGGGGAAACGCCCGAGGACACCTACGACGCGTTGGCCAAATACGGCCAGGATTTGACCGCCCAGGCCCGCGCGCAGAAGCTTGACCCGGTCATTGGGCGCGATACCGAAATCCGCAGCGTCATCCGCATCCTCACGCGCAAAACCAAGAACAACCCCATTTTGATTGGCGAGCCCGGCGTGGGCAAAACCGCCATTGCCGAGGGCCTGGCCCAGCGCATCGTGCGCGGCGACGTGCCCGAAAGCCTGAAGGACCGCACGGTATTCTGCCTGGATATGGGCAGCCTGATCGCGGGCGCGAAATACCGCGGCGAGTTTGAGGAGCGCCTCAAGGCCGTGCTGGCGGAAATTAAAAAGAGCGAGGGCAAAATCCTGCTCTTTATCGACGAGCTGCACACCATCGTGGGCGCGGGCAAAACCGAGGGCTCCATGGACGCGGGCAACCTGCTCAAGCCCATGCTGGCCCGGGGCGAATTGCACCTGATTGGCGCGACCACCCTGGACGAGTACCGCAAGTACATTGAAAAGGACGCGGCCCTGGAGCGCCGCTTCCAGCCCGTGATGGTGAACGAGCCCACGGTGGAGGATACCATCTCCATCCTGCGCGGCCTGAAGGAGCGCTACGAGGTGTTCCACGGCGTAAAGATCACCGACGGCGCGCTTATCGCCGCCGCCACGCTTTCCAACCGCTACATCACCGACCGCTTCCTGCCGGACAAGGCCATCGACCTGGTGGACGAGGCCTGCGCCATGATCCGCACGGAGATCGATTCCATGCCCGCCGAGCTGGACGAGGTGTGCCGCCGCATCATGCAGCTGGAAATTGAGCAGGCCGCCCTGCAAAAGGAATCGGACGAGGGCAGCCGCCGCAGGCTGGAGGCGCTGGAAATGGAGCTGGCGCAGCAGCGCGAGCAGTTTTCCGCCATGCGCGCCCGCTGGGAGAACGAAAAGGCCGCCATCCAGAAGGTGCAAAAGCTGCGCGAGGAAATGGAGCAGGTGAACGCGCAGATTCAGCAGGCCGAGCGCGCTTACGACCTGGGCAAGGCCGCCGAGCTCAAATACGGCAGGCTGCCCAGCTTGCAGGGCGAGCTGGCCAAGGAGGAGGAGCTTGCCGAGCGCGAGCGCGGCGAGGAAAGCCTCCTGCGCGACAAGGTAACCGACGACGAGATCGCCCGCATTGTAAGCCGGTGGACGGGCGTACCCGTAACCAAGCTCAAGGAGGGCGAGCGCGAAAAGCTGCTCCAGCTGCCTAAGGAGCTGCACCGCCGCGTGATAGGCCAGGACGAGGCCGTTGAAAAGGTGAGCGAGGCCATCCTGCGCAGCCGCGCCGGCATTGCGGACGAAAACCGCCCCATCGGCTCCTTCCTGTTCCTAGGCCCCACGGGCGTGGGCAAGACGGAGCTGGCCAAGGCCCTTGCGCAAAGCCTGTTTGACGATGAAAAGAACATGGTGCGCATCGACATGAGCGAATACATGGAGAAGTTCGCCGTCAGCCGCCTGGTAGGCGCGCCTCCGGGATACGTGGGCTACGAGGAGGGCGGTCAGCTTACCGAGGCCGTGCGCCGCAAGCCCTACTGCGTGGTGCTTTTGGACGAGGTGGAAAAGGCCCACCCGGACGTGTTCAACATCCTCCTGCAGGTGCTGGACGACGGCCGCGTTACCGACAGCCAGGGCCGCACGGTGGATTTCAAAAATACCATCATCATTATGACCTCCAACCTGGGCAGCCAGTATCTGCTGGAGGGCATCCAGGACGGGCAGATCACCGAAAGCGCGCGCGAAAACGTGATGCGGCTGCTCAAATCCCAGTTCCGTCCCGAGTTTTTGAACCGTATTGACGATATCGTGTTCTACAAGCCCCTGGAAAAGGACGAGATTGCCCAGATCGTGCGGCTGATGGCCGCCAGCCTTTCCAAGCGCCTGGCCCAGCGCGATATCCGCCTTACGCTGACCGACGCGGCGGTAAACGCCATCGCCGAGGCGGGCTTCGACCCGGTCTACGGCGCGCGGCCCCTCAAGCGCTACATGCAGAGCCATCTGGAGACCATGCTGGCCCGCAAAATCGTCGCCGGCGACGTGCTGCCCGGACAGACCGTGCGGGTGGACGTGGACGGAAACGGCGAGCTTACGGCCACCGCGGAAACCATGGCCATGCAGGCCTAAGACAGACAGAGCCCCCGGCGAGGGATATGCTCCTTCGCCGGGGGCTGTTTTGCGTTCCGCTACCGGCGGAACGTCCAGTATTTGTTGACCAGGAAGTTCAGCGGAATGGTGATACAGAGATTCAGCACCGGGGCAAGCGCCTCCGGGACGCCCACCGCCTCGACCCAAAAAACCAGCAGCACCGAGTCCAGCACGAAGGTGCCGCCGTAGGCCGTCAGGGATTTGAAATACAGCGCCACATGCCTGGAAAACGGCCGCTTCTGCCCGCCGCCGAAGACGCAGCGGTTGTTCCAGTAGTAGGCGTTGATGACGCTGATGACAAGTCCCAGCAGGTTGGCGGCCAGATAGTGCATCCCCAGCGCGTTCAGCGCAAGCTGATAGACTGCCAGCGAAATCAGCGTGTTGGATACGCCCACGATGCCGAATTTCACGAATTGCCAGCATTTGGCGATCCATGGCCTTTGCATCGCGTGGCGCCAAAGGGCGCGAAAACGTTCCATGACGGCCCCCCTCTCCCCGCCGGAGCGGGCATGCTTGTGCCATTGTACCGCAACGCGCCGTTGTTGACAATCCCTGAGGAAACATTATAATGAAATGGAATTTGCCTGAGGCGGGGGAGCGGGTTTTATGGCGCGGGTGAGGATTCCGGCAAACGATCTCAAGCGGCCCTTTGAATTGCATGCC
>OLGB01004441.1_pt1 | contig 11943 bp, 10 predicted proteins | sample 1605691 | NCBI WGS metagenome assembly OLGB01 (sample SAMEA3888925, study PRJEB22519) | human gut metagenome | biome: human gut; feature: human-associated habitat; material: faeces | place: Denmark | collected 2010
AAGACGTTGCCCTCTCAAGGCAAAATCATGGGTTCGATTCCCATTGGAGGTGCCAAAAGGCCGATTGCTTTTGCAATCGGTTTTTTCTTTCCCCCAAATCGCGCAAAGCCGCAAATTCCGCGCAAAACACGGGTGCGCCGTGCCCGAAGCCGCGCTGCCCGCTTGATTTTTTGGAGAGAAAACGCTATAATAAATTTCGCCCGCAGGGGCGAAAAACCCTCAATACGCAAACATTCGGAGGCAAGGCCAATGGGTTATATTGCCGGTATCGGCGGCGCGAATATGGATATCCACGGCAGGAGCGACCGCCAGCTCATCATGCGGGATTCCAACCCCGGTTCGCTGCATACCTCTTTGGGCGGCGTTTGCCGCAATATCTGCGAAAATCTGGCGCGGCTCGGCGAAAACGTGCGCCTGATTACCGTCGTGGGCGACGATGTGCAGGGGCGCGGCATCGTCGAGGGCTGCGAAAAAGCCGGAATTGACATGAGCGCCGCCCGCGTGTTGCGCGGCGAACGCTCTTCCAGCTATATCTCCATCATGGATGGCGACGGCGACATGCTGCTGGCGATGAGCGATATGCACATCATCAAGCAGCTCAACGCGAAGCTGGTGGATGAATCCCGCGACCTGCTCTGCGGCGCGGATCTGGTCGTCTGCGACGGCAACCTCTCCGCCCAAACCATCGAGCGGCTGGCGCAGGTCTGCGACAGGCCGCTGTATCTCGACCCCGTTTCAACGGCGTGGGCGCGGGAGCTCAAGCCGTTTATCGGCTGCTTTGACACGGTGAAGCCCAACCGCATGGAGTTGGAGGTGCTCAGCGGCTGCCCGGTGGATACAAAGGAAAACATCGTGTTGGCCTGCGACATCCTGCGCGGCAAGGGCGTGCGGCGCGTGTTCGTCTCCCTGGGGCGGGACGGCATGTATTACCGCGGGCCGGAGGGCGGCATCTGGGGCGTGAGCCGTCCGTTTGACGGCATGGTCAACGCGACCGGCGCGGGCGATGCGTCCATGGCTGGTATCATCTACGCGACCCGTCAGGGCTATGCCGCCGACGAGATTCTCGCCTTCGGCATGGGCGCGGGCATGGTCGCCATCGCGTCAAGCGACACCATCAGCCGGGAGATGTCTCCCACTGCGATTGAAACTATGGTAAAGGAGTATATCAAATGAAGCAATTCGATCTGAAAGCCTACATGGACGTCACCCCGGAAATCGAGGAGGCCGTCCGCACCGGCAAGCCCGTCGTCGCGCTGGAGAGCACCATCCTCAGCCACGGCATGCCGTATCCGGAGAACCTGAGCTTCGCCCGCGAGGTGGAGAAGATCATCCGCGCGCAGGGCGCGATTCCGGCGACGATGGCGATCATCGACGGCCGCCTTAAGTGCGGCCTGACCGAGGATGAGCTGGTGCGCATGTGCGAGGCGAAGGGCGTGCTCAAGGTCAGCCGCCGCGATCTGCCGATCGTCGTCGCGCAGAAGCTGACCGGCGCGACCACCGTTGCCACCACGATGATTCTGGCGAATATGGCGGGCATCCACGTCTTCGCGACCGGCGGCATCGGCGGCGTGCATCGCCGCGGCGAGGTGACCATGGATGTGAGCGCCGATTTGCAGGAGCTGGCGCATACCCCGGTCGCGGTCGTCTGCGCGGGCGCGAAGATGATTCTGGATATCGGCCGCACGCTGGAATATCTGGAGACGATGGGCGTTCCGGTGCTCGGCCTGAACACCGACGATTTCCCGGCGTTCTATTGCCGCAAGAGCGGCTTCAGCGTGGATTACAACGCCAAGACCCCGGCGGACGTCGCGGCGATTGCCAAGGCGAAGTGGGGCATGGGGCTGGAGGGCGGCATGCTCATCGGCAACCCGGTGCCGGAAGAATACGCGATGGATTTCGACGAGATGAGCGCTGTCATCGACCGTGCGATGGCGATGGCCGACGAGGCCGGCGTGAAGGGCAAGAACATCACCCCGTTCCTGCTCGCGCATATCGTCGAGCTGACCGGCGGCAACAGCCTCAAGACCAACATCCAGCTCGCGTATAACAACGCGCGCGCGGCGGCGCAGATCGCCGTCGAGCTGGCGAAGTAAGCCAAAAAGCATATGAAAAGGCGCTTTCCCTGTCCGAACGGGGGAAGCGCCTTTTTAGATGTCAGCGGAGGTGAAAACGGGCTCAGTCCGCTAGGTCTGCGTATTTCGCCGAAACCAGCCCGCAGAGCGCGTCCGGCGCAAGCTCCACCTGCGCGCCGATTTTGCCCGCGCTGACGCAGATGGCGTCAAATAACTGGGCGCTTTCGTCGATGAAGGTGGGGTAGAGCTTTTTCATGCCGATGGGGCTGCATCCGCCGTGGATGTAGCCGGTGTTCGGCAGAAGCGCCTTTTGCGGGATCATCTCGACCGCCTTCTCGCCGCAGGCCGCCGCCGCGCGCTTGAGGTTCAGCGAGCCCGTCGCCGGGATCACGAAAACGTAAAACGCGCGGCTCTTGCCCTGCGTGACCAGCGTTTTGAAGACCGCCTGCGGGTCCTGCCCGAGCGCATTGGCGACGGAAACCGCGTCGATGCCCGTGTCGGGCGAATAGAAATGCGTCTGATAGGGGATTTCCGCCTTATCCAGAATACGCATGACATTTGTTTTTTCAGCTTTTCCTGCCATAAGTGTGTGTTCCTTGTCGTTGATCGTGTAAAAAGGGGATGCGGCCGTTAAAATGATTTGCTGACGTCCAGCTTGATCGGCTTCGCGGTCTTTTTCGGGCTTTGGGCGGCCAGCGCGGCCAGACGGTCGGCGTAGCGCGCGTCGTCCAAGGGCAGCTCGATCGTTTCATCCGTCCAGCTCGAAAGCAGCATCGCGTTGGCCAGCATCAGGCTGCAAAGCCCTTCGCGGCCGTCGGCGATCATCGGCGCGCCGGTCAGAATGTGATCGGCAAACGCGCGAATCACGCCCGCGTGCATCGGATACGGCTCGTCCGGCGTGATATCCTCCATCGTCACGTTCGGCTTGCCGAAGCCGCCCGCGTATTCGCGGATGAAGCGATCTACCGGTGTGTCCGGCCGCGCCAGCGTCAGCCGGTTGTTTTCGTAGACCAGTTGGCCGCCGGTCAGCGAGATTTCAAATCGGTTGGTGCCGGGCGCTTCGCCCGTGCAGGTGATGAACGTGCCCGTCGCGCCATTGGGGTATTCGACGTAGGCCGTCACGTCGTCCTCAACCTCGATGTCGTGCCAGCGGCCAAAGCCGCAGAACGCGCGGACGCGGAGCGGCATGCCGCAGATCCACTGCCACAGATCGAGGTTGTGCGGCGCCTGATTGAGCAGAACGCCGCCGCCGTCCTCCGCCCACGTCGCGCGCCACGCGCAGGAATCATAATAGCTCTGCGCGCGCAGCCAATCCGTGATGACCACGTTCGTCCGCCGAATTTCGCCCAGCTCGCCGGATTCGACGAGCCGCTTCATTTTGCGATAGGCCGGGTTGGTGCGCTGGTTGAACATCGCGCCGAACGCCCGGCCGCTCTTGTCCGCCTCGGCGTTCAGCAGGCGCACCTCCTGCGTGGAAACGCCCGTCGGCTTTTCCAGCAGAACGTGCATCCCCGCGCGGAAGGCCTCGACGGCCTGCCGGACGTGCAGCCTGTGCGGCGTGGCGATCAGCACCGCGTCGATCAGCCCGCTTTGATACATCTCCACAGGCGTGGCGAAGACGCGCACATCCTCCGCGCCGGGCAGCGCCAGCAGCTCTGCGCCGTGCGTCTGGCTGGCGGTCGCGGCGGCGCAGAGCCGCGCGTTCGGCACGTCGCCCAGCAGCGTTTTCGCGTGCGCCATGCCCATCGCGCCAAGGCCGATGAGACCGAAACGAACCTTTTTCATGCACAAGCCCCCTTGTCAAAGCCGTCGCGCGCGGACAGATCAGCGGCGGATGTCGTAATTCATGTTCATCAGGTTGCGGATGCTGCTCACGTCGTCGGTGATGTTCGCGTCGCCGTGAATCGTGTGCTTGATGACGCTGGAGGCCACGGCGAAGTTGAGCATGTCCATCGGCTTGTAATCGTGCAGCATGGCGTAAATCAGGCCGCTGGCAAAGGCGTCGCCGCCGCCCACGCGATCGAGGATGGTGAAGGTGAACAGCTTGCTTTCAAACGTGTGCCCATCGTACCACATGAACGCCTTCAGGCTGTTCTCGCTGCCGGAATGGGCGTAGCGAACGTGCCGCGCGATGCATTTGAGGTTCGGATAGCGCTCGACAAAGCGCTGGAAGATTTCGTCCTGCTGCTCGTAGCTGGGCTGCATCGGCACGCCGTCCTTCACGTCGCCCTGGCTGTGGTCGTCCTCGTCGCGCCAGAGGTGATACGGCTCGATGCCCAGCAGGATATCGACACAGGGCAGGCACTGCGTGCAGAAATCGCGCGCCTCCTCCCAGCTCCAGAGCATGCTGCGGAAATTGCCGTCAAAGCTGACCGTCAGCCCCTTTTCCTTGGCAACGCGCAGCATATCCAGCACCAGTTTGCTGCAATTCGGGCTGAGCGCCGGGGTGATGCCGCTCAGGTGCAGCCAGTCAAAGCCCTCCAGCAGCGCGCCCAGATCGACGTCCGAAAAATCGTATTCGGCCATGGCGCTGTGCTTGCGGTCGTAAATGACCTTGCTGGGGCGGATGCCGTAGCCCGTCTCCAGGTAATACGTGCCCAGGCGGTGGGTCGGCGTTTCCTCCGGCGAGGTCAGGATCATCGGGGTGCAGTGCACGTCGTTGGAGCGCAGCCAGCGCACGGCGCTCTTGCCGAGGCTGTTGCTTGGCACGACGGAGAAGAATGTGCTGTCCACGCCGAGGTTGGCCAGCGCGAGGGCGATGTTGGCCTCGCTGCCGCCATAGCTGGCCTCAAATCCGGAGGCCATGCGGATTTTTTCGTAGTTCGGCGGCGTCAGGCGAAGCATGATTTCGCCCATCGTGATGAATTTCTTGCCGTTTTCCATGTTTTGCAGAAGCGGATTATAGTGGATCATCGTTTGCAGCCTGCCTTTCTGCTTGCGTTGGTATCAGTATAGCATGGTTTGACGGGGGATTCAAGCGGCGGGGCAGATGAGGACACAAAAACGCTCCCCGCCGACGGAGCGACGGGGAGCGCGTGGATAACGATGGGGGAAAAGGCTTACTTCGCGTTGTCGGCGGCCTCCTGGAGCGCGTTGAGGAAGGAGCCCATGTCGATGGTGCAGCCGGTCTTGAGATCGACGTCGTCCGGCACCTGCGTGTGGCGGCCGTCGCCCTTGTCGTAGGTCGGCATGGTGACGACTTCCTCAACCGTCTTGCCGACGCACCAGTCTTCCAGCGCCTCGACCTGCTCGAACCACTCCTTGCCGATGCCGGAGGCGGCCTTCATGCCGTAGCCGTCGCCCAGCTCCTTCTTGGTCGGGTGCTCGCCGGTTAGTTCGCCGGTCAGCGCGCCGGTCGCATCAAAGCCGACCTTGTTCTGCGCGATATCGAAGCTCACGGCGGTGATCTTGCCCGCGTCGTCCAGCTCCAACGCGCACATGGTCGTGTTGATGGTCACGCTGCCGGCCTTGTCGGCCTCAGCGCCCGCGCCGGACATGGTGGTGACGGAGCCGAGGCCGGAAGCGGCCAGCGCGCCGGCAGAGAGGGAAAGCATCAGCGCCGCAGTCGCGGCGGTCATCGCAAACTTGTTCATAATCGTACCTCCAAAATAAATGATTTCGGGTGATGGATACCTGTATGTTTATCGCATCTCCCCGCGGATGGAGGCGCGATAAATTACTTGATGATGACGTAGGCGCGGCGGCCGAGCGCATCCCAAATGGCGGAGATCACCTTGGGGGCGCGCAGCGTTGCGCCGGTGGAAACGTCCGTATCGTCGGCAATCTGCCCCGGCAGATACAGGTCGCTCACGCTTGAAACGGTCTTGCCGACCAGATGCTCAAGCAGCTGGTCGAACTGGCCGCAGACCTTGGCGGCCGCGTCGCTGTCCGGCGCGAGATAGTCCTCGTTTTTATATTGCAGCGTCGTGTAGTGAAGCTCGGTGAAGGTGTTGTCTTGCAGGGTGAATTCCAGCGCGACCTGCTCGCCGCCGTCCTCCATGTAGCTGCCGCGATAAACGCCGTCCGCATAGGGCTCGGCCTCGGGCAGCTTCGTCGTATCGACGATCTTGTAGGGGTGGCGGTTCAGCCCGTCCCAGAGGGCGGAAATCAGCTTGCCGGCCTTCATCGTCGCCGTCGTCACCGCGTCGAGATCCTCCACGATGTCATACGGCGAATAGAGGTCGTCGATGGCGGAAACGCCCTTGCCGATAAGATAATCGGCGAGCTGGCGGTATTGGCGGAGGATGGCCTTCTGCGCGTCGCTCGCGTCCTCGCTCATGTAATCGCCGTCCTTGTATTTCACGCCGCGATACACCAGCGAATCGAATTTTCCATCCTTGAGTTCGAATTGAATGGCAATCTGCTCGATGCCGCCGTCATAGTAAAACCCGCGATAAATGCCGTCCGCGTATTCCTGCGCGGCGGCGGGCAGAGCCAGGGCGATGAGCAGAATCATCAGTGTCGCTATGCGTTTCATGTTCGTTCCTCCCGATGACAAGAACCAGTTTAAGGGCGATCTGTGGCAAAAGTATGTCAAAACAAAAAAAGCTTCCAAAATTTTAAATTCGAGCAAAAGGTTTGACATTCCTGCCGCCCAATTTTACAATATGTGCAGAAGAAAAGGCTGGAGGGATGCACGTGAATCCGATTCTGGTGGTGGACGACAACGCGCAGATCGTCGATATTTTGTCGCAATACATCAAAAAAGAGGGGTGGACGATGCTGGCGGCGAAGACCGGCGAGGAGGCGCTCGCCCTGTTCGACGCGGCCGAGCCGTCGCTGATCCTGCTGGATATCATGCTGCCGGGGCTGGACGGGCTGGAGGTCTGCCGCCGCATCCGCCGGGTGTCGAGCGTGCCGATTTTGATGATTACCGCCAAGGACGAGGACGCGGATCGGATTCTCGGGCTGGATATCGGCGCGGACGATTACATCGTCAAGCCGTTTTCCCCCGGCGAGGTGATGGCGCGGATTCGCGCGGTGCTGCGGCGCATCCCGGCGGCGGCGGAAAAGGAAATGCTGGTGATCGGCGAACTGTCGATTCACCTGCCGTCGCTGTCCGTCACGCTGTCCGGGCACAAGCTGAACCTGACGCGGCGGGAGGTCGAGCTGCTGTACACGCTGGCCGCGTCGCCGGGGCGCGTGTTCACGCGGGATAACCTGCTGACAATCGTTTGGGGGTATGAGTTCGCGGGCAATTACCGCGCGGTGGATTCGCACATCAAGCGCCTGCGCGCCAAGCTGGACGCATACCCGCACGACACGTTCACCATCGCGACCGTCTGGGGCGCGGGCTATAAGTTTGAAAGGAATCTGCCATGAAGCTGCCGATGCATCGAACGCTCGTCGCGCGCCTGACGGGGCTTTTCGCGCTGCTGCTCATGCTGTTTGCGGTGGTGCTGGAGCTGCTTTTCAACGCGATGATGGAGCGAAAAATGATCGCCCATTACAGCAAGACCATGCAGCGCAACGCATATGCCATTTCGCAGAATCTCTCGGAAATGATCGCGCCGTCGGATTACGAGGCGCTGGATGAAAACCCCTTCATCGTCGGCGAGGATACGCTCGCGCCGTATATGGCGCTGATCGAGCATATCACGAATTGCAACGTCTATCTCATCGACGAGCAGCACCGCGTGACGGGCTATTTCGACGGCGTGGTGCAGACGATGAGCGGCAGGGTACTCCCCAATTACATCGAGCAGACGATCGCGCTGGGGTTCATGGGCAAAACGCCGTTTCTCTCCGCGAAAATCGACGGAGAAACGCATCTGACCACGAGCATGCCGATTATGAACGCCAAGAGCCACGTGCTCGGCGTGGTGCTGCTGGAAAGCACGCTGCGCGAGCTGGGCTTCGCGCAGGTTTCCAGCTCGGATATCCTGCTGTTCAGCGGCGCGGTTGCCTTCGCGCTGACCGCGCTGCTGGGCGCGCTCTTTTCGCGCATGTTCACCCAGCCGATCACGGCGGTTCAGCGCTTTGCAGGCAGGCTGGCGAGCGGCGAATACGACGCGCGGATGCAGAACGCGCGGAAGGACGAAATCGGCGAGCTGGCGCGCTCGATGGATATTCTGGCGGAGCGGCTTGACGACGCCCGCCGACGGGACGAGCGCCTCCACGAGCAGCAGAGTGTGTTTTTCGCGACGATTTCGCACGAACTCAAAACGCCCGTCACGGTCATCCGCGGTTCGCTGGAAGCGCTGCGCGACGGCGTTGTTTCCGGCGAGGGTGACGTGCGGGCGTATATCGGCCAGATGCTGGCCGAGTGCAAGGGCTTGCAGCGGATGATTATTGACCTGCTGGAGCTTTCGCGGCTGCAAAACGCGGGCTTTTCGCTCAACATGGGCGAGGTGGATGTGCGCGAGCTGCTGGGCGACGTGGCGATGAGCGTGGGCGCGCTGTGTGAGCGGAAGGGCGTTATCTTTGTTTGCAGCGAGCCCCAATGCGCGCTTTTGATGACGGGCGATTACGCCCGATTGCGGCAGATGCTGCTCGCCGTGCTGGATAACGCGGTGAAGTTTACGCCCGCGGGGAAGCGCGTCAGCCTTTCGATGGAGGGGCATACTGTCATTGTTGCGGACGAGGGGATCGGGATTCCCGAAGAAGAGCTGGCGCACATCTTTGAGCGTTTCCGCCGGACGCGCGGCGGCAATGCGCAGGGAACGGGGCTCGGCCTCGCGATTTGCAGCGAGGTGGCGCGGCGGCACGGCATCCGGATCGACGTGGCCAGCCGCGTTTCGGTGGGCACGACCTTCCGCTTTACCTTCCCCGACGGCGGCAGATGAACACGTAGACCGCGAGCGCGGCGGCGGCCAGCGCGCTGAGCGCCGCGCCGAGGGGCAGCGCGCGCGTGCGATAGGTGAAGACGATTTCGTGTTCGCCCGGCTCGACCCAAACGCCCATGAAGGCCACGTCGCAGGGGATGACGTCGGCCTGCCGCCCGTCGATGGTGGCGGAGAAGCCCTTGTCAAACGGGATCGTGAAGACCAGAATTCCGGCCTCCTTCGCGTCGATATGGGCGATGAAGCCGTCTGCGGTCGCGTCAAAGCCGTCGCAGGCGTTCTGCTTCAGGCGGGCGACGCTTTCCTGCCAATCGGGGATGTCGCCCACGTCGAGCGTCTGCATGCGCGGCTGATAGGCGGCCAGCTCGTCGTCGTCAAGCGTCGCGGCGGCGAGCAGCACGGTCGGCGTGGTCTGGCTGTCCATCCGCTGGTGGTATGTGCCGGTGCAGGTCGTCTGCAAAAAGCCCATCGGCAGGGCGTTGGGGTTGCGGTATACGGCAACCCCGTTTTCGTCGTGGTCGTAAACGAAGCCGTCCGGCACGGGCGTGTCGTCGAGCCGGTAATACGCCTTCACGCTCAGCAGCGCGCGCAGCGCCGCACCGCCATCCGGCGGGCAGACGGTGGTGGATTCGTCAAACCCAAAGCCCGCCATCGAGATGAAGCGCCCGACGATGGAGGAGCGCAGGCTGGTGAAGGCGGTGAGGCTGCTCGCCCCGCGCAGAAGCCCGTAGTTGCGGATCTTTTTGCCGTAGTCGATGCGCTGCCATTCGGCCATGTCCGGCGCGGCGGCGGCTTTAAGCGTCGGTTCCGCGATTTCGGGCAGGGTGTAGAGCCCCTCGCCCGCAACGTCGCCGCCGGAGAGCAGGTTTTCGTCGCCCACTAAAATATAGCCCGCGTATTGCGCCGCGGCAACCGCGCAGACGAGCGCCAGCGTGATGGCGAAGCGCGGCTTTCGGATGAGTACAAAGAGCATCGCGCCGCCGCCGAGCAGCGCGGCGCAGACGGAAAAGACGCGGAAAACATCGTCGGCGTAAGCGCCCTTCCGGCGGCTGAGCAGAGCGGCGCCGACGCGCCCCATGCGGCTTTGCCAGCCCTCCGGCAGCAGGAACGGCACGGTCAGCAGCAGCGTCAGCGCCGTCAGGGCGATAAACGCCCGGTGCAGGGCGCGGCTGTCCGCGTCGCGCAATGCCGTCAGCGTCGCCAGCGTCGTCATCAGCGCCACGCCGTACCACCAGCGGGTATAGGCGACGTTGGTTTCCAGCGCGAACGCGCCGCAGAGGACGGGAACCGCGCTGCAAACCGCCAGCGCAAGCAGCAGCCCCTTGAGCCAGCGATGCTTTTTTTGCCCAAACAGCGCGACCACGCCGGTCAGACCGAACACCGGCAGATACGCGGCGGTGGAAGCCCAGCTCGGCGCGTCGCCGTAATAGGCGTGGACGACGTTGCTTTCAATCGGCATGAGCAGCGCGCGGACGCGCTCGAGCAGTGTGCCGAGGGTATAGGTCTGCGTCAGCAACGACGTGTCGCCCGCGCCCGTCCGCGTGATGGAGAGCATGAAGAGCATTGCGGGGCAGAGCAGCACGCCCGCCAGCGCGCAGCCGACGCCGCATTCAAAGATCAGCGCGAACACGTTTTGCCATGTGCGGCGGGGCTTCCAATCCGCGCTAAAAAACCGGAAGACGAAGTACAGCGCCGCCAGCAGCGCGCTGGAGAGCATGAAATAGTAATTCGTCAGCGTGTTCAGCCCGCAGAAGAGCGCCAGCAGGCCGCGCCGGGGATGCTCGCCCATCGCGTCCTCCATCCCCAGCAGGATCAGCGGGAAGAACGCGATGACCTCCGTGAAATGATAAAACTGCGTATTGACGACGGTGAAGCCGGAGAAGGCGTAGAGCACGCAGCCCAGCAGGGCGAGCCGCTCGTCGCGGATCATCCGCCGCAGGTAGCAAAACGAGGTCAGCGCGCAGACGGCGTGCTTGAGCACCGCCATCACGCTGATGCCGAACGGAATCAGCGCCTTGGGCAGAAGCGCCAGCGGCCAGACGAACACGCTGCCCAGCGTATAAAACGCATAGCTGCCGACGGCCGGCGCGCCGAGGAAGGTGTTGAAGCTGTAGCTGTTCAGCCCGCCGCGCAGAATCCGCCGCGTTTCCAGAATGAAGGGAAGCTGCTGCTCGATGAAGTCGCCCCGCGTGACAAAGCGCCCGCCGTAGGGCAGAATGGCCGGAGCGAGGGCGAAGAGCGCCAGCAGCGCGCCCAGAAAAAATGCGTGCGCACCGGTGATGCGCCGCCGCCGAAGCGAAGAAGCCTGCATGGGTGTTCCTCCTTGCGGTTTACGGGGAGAAGATGAATTCGGCGATCTGCGCCGCCGTCAGCCCGATCTGTTCGCCGCCCGAAAGCGTCGGCGTACCGTTGCCTTTCTGCGCGCCATACGCGCCGAAATACGCGTGGCATCCGCCTTCCAGCACGGTTTCAGTGATTGACCAGCACGCAGAGCACGCTGAAGCGTTTCAAATGCTTTTTCACAACCTTTTTCCTTTCGAACAGGCTTGTCAGACTAGCATAGTTTCCCTTGTGATTTCACTTCCAGAGAGCGTTTCAATGTGCTCACATGGAAAATCGGCCAGCACATGCTCAAACGGGGTAATATCCTGTTTGGTGTAGATTTCGTAATACGCCGAATCGACACACAGCATGCAAATGGAACAATCGCTCTGTACAAAATCACGCAAAGAGTCGATGAACGTATGAGTCTGCGGTTCGGATTGACCGAGCAGCCGGATAAAGATAGCCTTCTGGCTTTCGGCAAGCAGGGCGATCAACGATTCGGGGGATAAGGTCGAATCAATCTCTGTGTTCAGATAGGTTTCGGATGCGGTGAAGCAATCGACCCGCCAGAATCGAACGGATTTGCGCAGCGCGTCAACCAGACGAATGAGAATTGTGTTATCCACAATTCGCGGCGCATCGAAGGAAAGACAGAGGACGGGGGACATGAAAACCACGCTCCTAAATAAAAAAATCCGAAAGCAAAACACTTTCGGATTCATGGTGCACCTTCAGGGGCTCGAACCCTGGGCACCCTGATTAAG
>OLGB01004442.1_pt1 | contig 11943 bp, 8 predicted proteins | sample 1605691 | NCBI WGS metagenome assembly OLGB01 (sample SAMEA3888925, study PRJEB22519) | human gut metagenome | biome: human gut; feature: human-associated habitat; material: faeces | place: Denmark | collected 2010
TCTTTCGCTCTGATGACCCCAAGGTAAATGTACCGAAATGGTGTCCTAAGCGGCGCGTGCCGCCCACATTGCGGATTTACAACTTCCGTTCACCGGAAATCGAGGCAGGAGAGAGCATGCTTGCGGCCAACGGAATCTCGTTTTTCCCATACCCCAGCCGCTATGCAGTGCGGTATGAGGGAAACTCCCCTTACACGGCAATGGAATTTGCAAAGCAAATCAAAAATCATTCTTTGGCAGAGTTGCTCTCTATGCAGCTATTGCCCTATGAGATTCTGGAAATCGACGATGGCATCCGCCCTTACTGTTTCCTTGTGGAACGTCTCGGTCACGTGCGGTGCATCCGCTTCAAAAGCGATATTGCACGCGAAAACAAATATGAAGAGCCTGACGACAAAGCGATTTGATCCTATGGAATCATGCAGATATTCCATTCGCAACTACCTGTAAAAGCGTCAAATCAGGCTATCGCGGCACGTTTATTGTTTGCTTCAAGCCTATAGATGCTTTCTTTTTTCAAAAAAATCTCCGTCACATCATAAAATGTGGCGGAGATTTCCTATTAGCGGTTCATATCAAAAATTTCGATGCAGTGTGCAAACAATACGCACTGCTCTTGATACAAATCCTCGTCGAATATACCGTTTACTACGGAATATTTTCGCAAAAGATTTTTGTACCTCGCAAACAGTTCCTCAAAGGCCGATGTACTTCCCAATTTAGCTGAGAGTAACAGTTCCATAAAAGTCATTTTACATCCCCCATTTCGGCTCTCAGCTTTTTAATGCTTCTATAATAGGCAGATGCCACTCCTTTTTCTTTGAGTCCTGTTTCTTGAGCAATTTCCTTAAAGGGCTTTCCTTTTAGGACATACTCTGTGACAACAAACCTCTCTTTGAGACTTAATTGCTGCATAGCAGCCATCAGTTTTTCATTTTGCGGCTCCATTCTGCTCCACATATCATACCCGGCGGTTCTAAATTCGGATTGTTCTGCCTCCTTTTTAGTTCGGTTTTCTTTTTCGTTATCTCTCTGCTTTTTCTTTATGTAGGATTGGCGTTTTCGTTTTACTGCCAAAACCACATAAGCAGTAAATTGGTTTTGGCATATATCATCTTTGGATATACCATCGTTCCTTTTTATCATCTCTGTACTCCCATCATTTTTTCTTCGATGGGAATACTGGTGGTGAACGACAGCGACAAAGAATCTTGTCGAATTGAAAATTGACACACGCAAATTCTTCAGTATATGTCCACCTGTGTGGATCATGTACCGTCAGGATTCGCATATGGCAGTGGTAATTCCATTTCGTTTTTCGCGTGGAATTGCCAGAGTTATTCATTCGACAAACTCATAATGCGGTTCTCCGTATAGAGGAAAAGCCTATTAAGTTATAGGCAATGGCTTATAACCGCACTTTGAGAAAAGAGACCTCAAGGTACTTTTTATCTTTTGAATTTGTTGTATACCTCCAAATGAAAAAAACAAGGAGAGGCTTCCAAGGAAACCTCTCCTTAACTGGTATTAAGGGCTATGTCAGAATCTTTCCGGCAGAATATTTACGACAGGTAACTTACCGATACAGCGGTCCGTACTGCTTGCACGCAGCATAATCCGCAGCCTGCTGATCCTGCGTGCCGAAGCTGGCCCATGCGTGGGGGCGATAGACCTTCTCGGCAGGGACATTGTGCATCGTAACAGGGATGCGCAGCATGCTGGCCAGTGTAATGAGGTCAGCGCCCACATGGCCGTAAACGGTCACGCCATGGTTGGCACCCCAGTTTGCCATAACGCTGTACACATCGGTGAACGCACCCTGTCCGGTCAGGCGCGGGCAGAACCACGTAGTCGGCCAGGTCGGGTCGGTGCGCTTGTCGATGGTGTTGTGAATCTCATCGGGCAGATCAGCTGTCCAGCCCTCGGCGATTTGCAGGACGGGACCAATCCCCTCCACAATGTTGAAGCGCAGCATCGTAACAGGCATCTCTGCCTTGCAGCGGAAGTGGCTGGAATATCCGCCGCCGCGGAAGTACTCATAGTCCGCACGGCACCAATCGGTGGCGTTCAGGCATGCCTTGATGTCCGCATCGGTCATCTCCCAGAACGGCTTCATCACGTGGTTGCCCTCGGCATCCACGCAGGCACCGGAACCATCCAGAGCTGTCGCGCCGGAATTGATGAGGTGAATAAAGCCGTTGGCGGCAACGCCGTCAGGCTTCTGCCCGGTCACACGCTCGCAGGCTTCGGGGCTCCAGTAGGTGCGCACATCATGGAAGCACGGTGCAGAACCGGAAACAAGGCTGCCCAGCATCATGGCAATACCGTTGCAGGTGTCGTTCTCAGTGGCGAACGGGGTCGGGGCTTTCGGACCATTCCAGTCAAAGGTGGAAGCCATAATAGCTTCGGTGAAGTCAGCGTTCGGCAGCCAGTCTGTCCACTGGCGCTGGCCCTGGAAGCCGCCGACCACAGCGTTGCGACCGAGCGCTTCTTCATGCCAGCCCATCTCGTCCAGACGCGGATTGCCGTATAGAATGTCACGGATGATCAGGGTCATCTTGACGATAAACTCCCAATCCTTGTCGGCCGGAACGATCTTCGACTTCGTGATGACGGGTGGCAGATTCTTGCCGAGGTTCTTATCAAAGCCATCTTTGCAGTTCTCGCGCACCCATGCCAGCGCCTTCTCATATTCATCGTGGTCATAGATGCCGATGGAAATACGGCGCAGAATCTCGACCTCATCCACCCACTCGGCGCGGATGCCGAAATATTTTTGCAGAACACCCGCATCGCAGAAGCTGCCCGCAATGCCCATCGTCACAGCGCCAATATTGACGTAGGCTTTGTTCTTCATCCAGCCCGCGGCAACAGCACCGCGGGCGAAACGCAGAATTTTCTCGGCCACGTCATCGGGAATCGTATCATCGTTGGCTTCCTGCACGTCATGGCCGTAAATGGAGAAAGCAGGCAGACCGCGCTGGGCGTGTGCGGCCAGAACCGCAGCCAGATACACCGCGCCAGGACGCTCGGTGCCGTTGAAGCCCCAAACTGCCTTAATGGTGTTGGGGTCCATGTCGAACGTCTCAGTACCATAGCACCAGCAGGGGGTCACGGACAGTGTGGCCGTAACATTCTGGGTAGAGAACTGCTCTGCCACACGGGCAGCCTCGGCACCGCCACCAATTGTCGTACAGCCAATCACGCACTGCACCGGCGTACCATCGGGGTACTTGAGGTTCTCCGAAATCAGCTTGGCGGCATTTTCTGCCATGCGCATCGTCTGATTTTCCAGGCTTTCACGGACACCGCCCCAGCGTCCATCAATTACAGGGCGAATACCAATTTTAGGATACAGCATAGTTGCACCTTCCTTATTATAGTAGGGTTTTGAAACGATCATAAGCGGCGTTCCATTCCGCATAGTTCTGTGTGCTTGGGGTATATGTTTTAATGACCTCTGTCTCCGCAATCAGGCGACGCCCCTGTGTGATGGAGTCCAGCAACCCCAAGGCTTTCAACTGAATCATAATGTTGCCGAGCGCCGTAGCTTCCACCGGGCCTGCCTTTACTGTAAGGCCGCAGCAGTCTGCCGTCATCTGGCAAAGCAGACGGTCTTTTGTGCCGCCTCCCAAAACGTGCAGGGTCGTAAAAGTCCGGCCTGTTACAGCGGAGAGCTGCTCTATCGCATAGCGATATTTCAGAGCAAGGCTTTCATAAATGCAGCGCATTACAGCCCCCACCGTTTCCGGGACGGGCTGGCCGGTTTTGCGGCAGAATTTCTGTATTCTGCCCGGCAGATCGCCGGGGGCAACAAATTCCGGGGCATCCGGGTCAATAAAGCTGCGCAGCGGTTCGGCGGCAAGTGCCTGTTGTTCCAGCTCCGCGAAAGAATATGCCTGTCCACGGCGCTTGTACTCACGGCGGCTTTCCTGAATCAGCCAAAGACCGATGATATTTTTCAGATAATTGATTTTCCCGTTTGCACCTAGTTCATTGGACAGCCCGCTTTGGCAGCTGTCCGCCGTCAGAATCGGGGCATCCAATTCCGTTCCCAACAGGCTCCATGTGCCGCAGGAGAGAAATGCCGTGTGTTCGGAATCCTCCTCGGCACACGGCATAGCAGCCGAGGCGCATTGCGTATCATGCCCTGCCACCGCAATGATTTTTGCACCGTTTGCAAGTGTACCTGTCACTGTGCCGCTGGCGACAATGGGCGCGAAGTGTTTTTCATTCAAGCCGTAGACTGCCAGCACTTCCCTACTCCACTGCCCTGTGCGGGGGTCCAGCATCTGACTGGTGGACGCAATGCTGCGTTCGCAGACCGGCTCGGCCCCCAACAGAGCCGCAAACAAATCCGGCATAAAAAGGATCTGCGCAGCCTTTTGCAGCAGTTCCGGGTCCTGCTCACGCAGAGCCAGCAGCTGGAACAAGGTATTGATTGCCATGATTTGGTTGCCGGTATGGGCATACAATTCTTCTGCGGGCATACAGGCAGCGGCCTGTTCCGGTTTGCCATTCGTTCGGGCATCGCGGTAATGAACAGGGTTTGCCAGCAGATGGCCGTCCGCATCCAGTAAGCCGAAATCCACGCCCCATGTATCAAATCCTAAGCTGTCAAATGTACCAGCCTTTTGAATGGCTGTGTGGATTTCCTTCAGCAGTGTTTCCACATCCCAGCAGAGATGACCGTCCTTTTCGATGGGGACATTTTCAAAACGATGGATTTCCTCGTAGGTGAGGTTTTGGCCATCGTACACGGCCCGAATCGCACGTCCACTGGAAGCGCCAAAATCGAAGGCCAGCACAGTTGCTGTGTTACTCATTGAACCACGCCCTTCTTCAAAAGTACGTTGGCATAGATTGCGCTTTCCCCGGTGGCGATAATCGCATAGGCATGGCGTGCGCGCTCATAAAACGCAAAGCGCTCCACCATTTCAATTTTAGCCGGGTCATTGCCGCTCTCGTTCAACTTCTGTTTATAGCTATCCCAGATAGTCGGCTTGCACGGATCGCCATCTACCACTTTCATCAGTGCGACAGGCTTTTCGACATACTGATCCAACGGCAGAAATTGCAGGATGGCCTCCAGCAGTTCTACGGTTCCGTGCCCGTCTGCACGAATCACAATGGCATCTTTGCCGATGCTTTCAGCCGGGAAGTTTCCGTCTGCGAGAATGATTTCGTCGCCATGTCCCATCTCGCAGAGGACTTTCAGAAGTTCCGGGCTAAGGATAGGCGGAATGTTCTTCAGCATACGGTGTCTCCTTATTTGTCCGTCGGCTCACCTTTTTCGCGTCGCTCAAATTTGCGATAGCCGGGGTGTTTGCCGGTAATTTTGTAGTAGGAGCGGAGATTGATGAGCTTATCAATATTCTTGCGGTCAATATCATAGCTGCCGCCGAGAATGATTGCGTTGATTGTGATTTTTGCCCACAGTTCCAGACTCTCCATGCGGTAATAGGCGGTGATGACATCACTGCCCACCGTCAGTGCGCCGTGGTTTTCCAGCAGCATAACATCGTGGTCGTTGAGATACGGCTCGATTGCGTCCGGCACCTCCGTCGTGCTGGGGGTGCCATACGGAGTCAGTGGCACAGCGCCGATGGCTGCCACATCCTCAATCATGTTGTACATATCCATCGGGCGATGTGCCACGGCAAAGCCGGTGGCTGCCGGCGGGTGGGCATGGACAACAGCATTTACATCGGCGCGCTTTTCGTAGCAGCGCAGGTGCATCTTGATTTCGCTGGACGGGCGCAGGCCCTCTGCACCTTCCAGCACATTGCCCTTTGCATCAATACGCAGCAGCTTGTCCGGCGTGATGAAGCTCTTGCTCATGCCCGTAGGCGTTGCAAGGAAAGTTCCGTCCTCCAACCTAACCGAAACATTACCGTCGTTGGCAGCGACCCAGCCAAGCTGCCACATTTTATGGCAGACATCGCAGATCTGGTCTTTGATTTCTTCGATTTGCACAGTTTGTACCTCCTAAAGTGGATTTTGTCCTTTACTTGTATTATACTGTTGCAATTCGCCCTCGTCTTTGCGTATAATGATATTATATTGGACGATATTGATATTTTAGGAGATGCCTGCCATGAAGTTTCTGGCTTCCCATGAAAGCAGTACGCGCGGCACTTTTGACTTTCCCATTGAGCTTTATTATGTAGATAAAATGCATCCACGCTATGAAATGCCGTTTCACTGGCACATGGAATTTGAACTTATGCTGGTTCTAAGCGGGGAGTTTTCTCTGCTGATTGATGGACGCTCTTACCTTTTACATAAGGGGGATGCCGCCATCATTTCAGCTGGGGCCGTTCACGGCGGAACCCCCAGCGACTGCGTTTACGAGTGTGTTGTCTTTGATATGAACCGCTTCCTCGGCAGCGGCTCCGTATGTCAGGCAAAATACAATGCGCTTTTTGAACGCGGCGCACAAATCGAGCCGTATCAACCGTCCGGCTCCGTAACCTGCCAACTGATTGACAGGCTCTTTGAGGCAATGGAAAAAGAGCCGGAGGGATATGAATTTGTGACGATTGGTCTGATGTGGCAGTTGTTCGGTCAAATCCTTTTGCAGCATTCGTACACAGTATCCTCTCCCGGAAATAACCGAAATGACCGCAGCACAGCCCAAATGAAAGCGGCCTTAGAGCGCATCCGAAAGAATTACGCCAGCCGCATCACCTTGGAAGATCTCGCCTCCACAGCAGAAATGACCCCTGAACACTTTTGCAGGGTCTTTCACAGCATAACCGGGCGCTCCCCTATTGATTACTTGAATTACTACCGGGTAGAATGCGCCGCTGAGCTATTATGCTCCACCGAAGATTCCATCACGGAGATTGCATATAGCTGCGGCTTTAGTGATTCCAGCTACTTTAACCGGATGTTCCGCCGCTATAAGGCTGAAGCTCCGGGCAAATATCGAAAACTGCATAGCATATAAAAAGTGCGCCGACAGTGCATTGTCGGCGCGCTTTTTAGTCAACAATCCGCATTTAGTATCAACCGTTCTGAGTTTCCAACATCATAAAACCAATTGCAACACACGACCTTATTAGCCTCACTGCGGACATACAACTTGCTGTATCACAGAAAACTCCCGCGCTTGTTAGGCGCGGGAGTTTAGGAAGGAGAAAACACGAGTTTGCATGATGCACTCTACTGCAAAACGCAAACCGCAAAATGAAAAAGCAGATTAGTGGTATCAGCAGTATTTTTCAATTACTTTTTGCATGGCATCCCAGTTCCGTTCCATATCGGCAGTCAACTTGAACTGGGTGCGGGCGCGGTTGAGGTTTTGGGTTTCGTAGTTGATGTGGAAGTAGTGGTCCCCCTCGAGATAATCAGCGAGGAAGCGCATACCGCACTCCATCGTCATCAACTTGGCACCCCAAGGCAGGGTCTGCTTTTCCAGCGGGGTGAACGCTTCTCCTGCTGCCTGCAAGAAGCCCTTGGTGTAAATTTCAAACAGTTCCATGCTGAAATTAACTTTCGAGAGGTCAGCTTCGTCCTCGGCGCAGTGGTTGGCGCCGAAGCGGATTGAATCCCCAAAATCATTGGCAGCAAGCCCCGGCATGACCGTGTCAAGGTCGATGACGCAAAGACCCTCGCCGGTCGTTTTGTCGAACAGGATGTTGTTCAGCTTGGTGTCGTTGTGGGTGACGCGCAGCGGCAGTTTACCCGCCGCCAGCAGATCCACCATAACGTGATACTCTGTTTCGCGGGCGCGGACAAACTCAATTTCGCGCTGCACCTGTGCGGCACGCCCCATGCGGTCCTCAGCCACGGCGCGCTGGAAGTCAGCGAAGCGCTTAGGCGTGTCGTGGAAGTGCGGGATTGTCTCGTGCAGAGTATGAGACGGATATTCAGCCAGCTGATGCTGGAAATTGCCAAATGCAACAGCGCTCTGGTAAAAATCCTCAGCCGACTGCACCTGCTGCAAACAGACAGTGTTCTCTACAAATTCATAGACACGCCAGCAGCTACCATCAGCAGCCTGATAATAGGGCTTTTTCTCTTTGGTAGGCACCACATGGAGCGTAGCACGCGCCGGGTCAGCCCCGCGCTGCTTAGCCTTTTTGCGCAGAAAATCCGTCACACCGCAGATGTTTTCCATCAAGCCGGCCGGGTCTTTGAATGTATTGGTATTGATTTTTTGCAGGATATAGCGTTTTGCCCCCTGCACTGACGTTACCGTGATGGCATACGTCTGGTTGATATGCCCTTCGCCATAGGGAATCGGCTCTGACACTGGGCCATCCCAATGCCACGCGGTCAAAATTTCTTTCATCACATATATCCTCACTGATAGACTTCCAGCAGCCGCAGCGTTGGCTCCGTGCGTGAAGCTGTAATCTTTATGGTAAGCGTCAGCACTTCCACGGGGGCAAAGCGGCAGATACGCTTATGTCCAACTACCGTAAATTCGGCAACCTTGCTTTCATCTGCCCAAATCTCGCCGCTTTCTATGCGCTGCCCTGTCGGAAGATGCTCCCCCAGAACAACACAGGAAACTTTCTGTGGCTTCTGGAATTTCAAAGTAATCGTATCGGATTCTTGTCCGTAGGCAGCCTGCCAATAGGTATCTGCCATACCGTCTATAGCCTGTGTGATGGGGTGCTGCGCAATCGCAGAATCTGCCGTAATTTTTGCCTTTTCTGTTACGTTGCTGGCAAAAATCTGCTGAATTTTAGCACCCAGCTCCGCAAGGCTGGCGCAGTCCGGTGCGGCAATACGGCCATGCGTATCGGGCGGAATGTTCAGCAGCAGGCTGGCATTCGCACCGACGGCATCCAGATAGATGTCCAGCAATTCGTCTGCCGTACGCACATCAGTGTCCTCCTCCGGGTGGTAAAACCAACCTGTTCGGATGGAGGTATCCACCTCGGACGGATACCAGACAAGTTCTCTTGCATTGCGAATGACTGCTCTGCTGCCGATATCCTCGTCCTGAGAGTCGATTTTGCGGGAAAATTCTCCGTCATCCGCCTGCTGCGATTTCGATGCCGTGCGTTCTGCATCCCGCAGTTCTGCGGGAACCACGCTCCACTCAGCTTTACGACAATGCCCTGCCTCGTTGCCGCACCAACGCACATCGGGGCCGCAGACATTCAAAACCGCATTTGGCTGCAAATTACGCGGCACCGCATAGTAGCGTTCCCAATCGTAAATTTGCTTTTTGCCGTTTTTGCCCTCACCACAGGCACCGTCAAACCAGAAGCAGAAAATATCTCCGTAGTTTGTTGCAAGCTCGGTCAGCTGGGAAACGAAATAATCATCATACGGTTTCCCCTGCCCATAGCGTGCATCGTGACGATCCCATGGGGAGAGATAGACACCAAACTTGATACCGCCGCGCCGGCAGGCATCCGATACCTCGCGCACAACATCGCCCTGTCCGTTCTTCCATGGGCTGTTCTTGACGCTGTGCTCGGTGTAGGCGCTCGGCCACAGGCAGAAGCCGTCATGGTGCTTGCAGGTCAGAATCAGCGCCTTCATGCCCGCACTCTTGACGGCGGCCACCCACTGGTCGGCATCCAGCGCATCCGGGTTGAACAGTGCTGGGCTTTCCGTGCCGTCACCCCACTCACGGTTGGTAAAGGTATTCATACCGAAATGGGTAAAGGCATAAAATTCAAGCTGTTGCCATGCCAGCTGGCGCGGGCTGGGCGTGATAGAGGCCGCATAGCGGATCTGTTCTTCGGGTGTTCTCATTTTATTACCCCTCAATGCTGTACCACTTGATTTCGTTGGCGTCCAGATGCAGGGTAAAGCTGCTGCCGTCACCGGTGTAGACGGTAGTATCCTGCGGCTCGTAGGTGTTGTTGACCACGCAATATTTTCCGTTCTTAACGTAGGCATGGACTTCCACATTGTAGTTGGTGCTGAACCACTTGTGCAGGTTGGCCTCATCGTGTGCCGCCCACAGAATAGCGCGGTAAAGCACACGGTTGTTTACAAAGCTGTAGGGCAGACCGCTGATGTACACGCCGCGACCCTCGCCGTACTCATGCACGGCCATCTGGACTTCCTTTTCGCGCTGAATCAGAATCTCGGTGCCCTCCAGCGCGAAGATGCTCTTTTTGCCCTCGCCAAAGTCCACATCATGGTCGGGGCAGTCGGCCAGAATAAAGTGGTCGCGGTGTTCGTCCCAGTTGTACTTATCGTAGTTCAGGGTAAAGCCGGTTTCCTTCTCCACGCCGAGAGGTGCGGCCAGCTGCAGATAGCGACCCTGATACTGGTGAGCACCCGGCTCGCCAACGCCAATCAGGCCGCCGCCGCGGTGGACAAATCCCTTGACGGCTGCGGAAATGTCGGCATCCTCCCAGACCTTGCCGCCGGTGTGGGCGGTGTCGCCATCGCCCACGTTAATCAGCACATCAATGCTGTCCAGAATTTTCGGGTCGGCCTTGATGTCGTCAAAGCTGATGAACTTCACATCCACCGGCAATCCGGCAAGAGCCTCGTTGATGTGGATCAGCGCGTGCTTGTCCGTCTCATGGAAGTGACCGGACAGCGTCCAAGAGCGCAGCTTGCCCCACGTGTGCAGCACCGCCACGCGGATCGGCAGCACATAGGGTGCGCCGTTCTTATGAAGCTGCTTAATGGTGCGGAACTCGTCCGCAATGTCCGCGATCGCGTCGTTGAACGCGGGGAAATTCTGTGTCAAATGCAGATAGCCGCCCAGACCGATGCGCTCCACAGGCTGACGGAGCAGCGCACGGCGCACGCTGCGCCAGTAGCGCACCGCGTCCTTTTCCGGCGTACCGCCCTCGGAGAAGGTAGGCGTGCCGTTCAGGCCCACGGGGAACAGATACGGATGGAAACGCAGCTCATGCACCGGCACCTTGGCATAAGCGCACAGGCGACACTCAAAACCGCTGAACACGCACTTGATCAGGCCGTCAAAGCCAACGGACTGGAACCGTTCTCCGCAGGGCTCCATACCCACCCAGCTGTCGTCGTAAAACACATAGGCCTGTTTGCCGTGCTTGTGGATGATGTCCACCAGCACCTTGGCCTTTTCCGCCACGAAGGCCTGCATGAAGTCCATATAATCCTGCTTCGCCTTCGTGGGCGGCATATGCGTCACCTGATGCTTGCCGCCGTTCACAAAGTCCTCTGCCGTCAACGCGTAGCCATACTGCTTCTTGAACGCATCCAGCGCCGCAGGGCTGACCGTGAAGTCATAGCTCGCCCAGTCGGTGAAAAGATTCTGATTGCGCGGGTCGCTGCCCCAGATCCACACGAAGTTGTAGAACAGGCTCGTCAGCCGCACCACGTTCGTCTGGGGATTCTGAACACACCAGTCCTCCAGCCATTGCTGAAGGTACGCCCACGCCGCCGGATGGCGGGGATCCAACTGACGCAGATGCTCGCTCGTCCAGTGATTGGTGGTGTGGTTGTACATGTTGATCTCTTCCCAAATGCGCCAGCACAGGAAGGAGGCCGTATACTGATGCCAAGGCGTGCAGCCCGTCACCGTCACCTTGCCGTCCGCGTAGCTCCATTGTGCCCGCGGAACCTCGGCATTGGCAGTGCGGTCGTACACCTGATAATAGCGCAGCGCGTCGGCGGTATCGTTCAGCTCGAACTGCTCGGTAAAGTAGCCGTCCATCAGCGGAATGGTCACGCTCTCCCCTGCCGCAAGCACCGGCTTGGACATCAGGAAGGTCTGCTGCTGGCTGTCGGGATGCTCCGCCGCAAAGGCGTTGTGCTGACGGATAATGCAGATGGTCGAATAGATGCGGTAACCCGCGTCCACGATTTCATCAGAAAGCTTCGTGCCGTCCGAGTCGCGGATCACGTCAGCTCCCCACTTCTTCGCCAGCTCCAGCGTGTACTGCTCGTAGCCTGCCTCGCCGGGAAGCGTAAAATCGCCCTTGGAAATCGTTTGCATGGTCGTATCTCCTTCATCCTTCGGTTTGCCCTGCC
>OLGB01004444.1_pt1 | contig 11942 bp, 10 predicted proteins | sample 1605691 | NCBI WGS metagenome assembly OLGB01 (sample SAMEA3888925, study PRJEB22519) | human gut metagenome | biome: human gut; feature: human-associated habitat; material: faeces | place: Denmark | collected 2010
AGATGCATACGAATTCGCCAAAGATTTCTGATGATTCAGTGCATCCTGCCGGGCGGAGCAGAGCCCCGCCCCTACCAACTGCGGTTAAATTTCAACGATTTTACGTAAAACGGACAGGCGTGCTCATTCCCCCGTAAAGCTTTTGCAGTACGGGGCCAGACAGCAGCGGTCGCACGCGGGCTTTCTTGCCGCGCAGACGGCTCGGCCGTGCAGGACGAGCCTGTGGCAGAAATCGGAGGATTCCTCCGGCGGCAAAATCGCGCGCAGCTGCGTCTCCACCTTTGCCGGGTCCTTTCCCTCGGCAAGGCCCAGAAGGTTTGTGATGCGGATGCAGTGCGTATCTGCCACGATGCCCGGCTGACCGTACAGGTCGCCGCGGACGAGATTGGCAATCTTGCGCCCCACGCCGGGCAGGGAGAGAAGGGTATCCATGTCCTCCGGCACCAATCCCGCCCAGTCGGCGGCGAGAATGGCGCAGGTCGCACGGATACTCTCCGCCTTGGTTCGGAACAGTCCGCAGGGGCGGATGACGGCTTCCACATCTGCCTGCGGCGCGGCGGCAAGTGCTCCCGGAGTCGGATACAGCCGGAACAGCTCCCGGCAGACCTGATTGACCCGCGCGTCGGTACACTGTGCCGACAGCCTCGCCATGACAAGCAGACGCCAGCCGTTTCGGCGGCGCGTTTCCGGATCGGAATCGTGCTGCCCGCCCCAGTCCAGGGCGCAGACTGCGGCGGGATAGCGTACTTTCAGAGCGGCGACAATGTCCGCCACCGGTACGGATGTGGTGGAATTCATGGAAACGGTACCCGTTGCCCTTCCGGTGTCAGATATACCGGATGGTCGTGGCAACGACCTTGCCGTTTACAGTGACGATGTTGGAGCCGCCCATAGCGCCGGCTTCCAGCTGCATTCCCGCGACCGTGGCGGTCATGTGCGCCCCGTTCACGCGCGCGGGGGGCATCTCGGCATACACCTGCCCGTCCACAACCAGCTCCTCGATCTTTCCGACCTGGCGGTACTGAATTTGGTGCCCGTCCCATGCCGTTTCAACGTACACCCGAACCTTTTCGCTGCCCGTTTCATCAGCGGAGCGCAGGATCGGCGTGTCGGGGATGACCGGCTGTTCTGTCGGGGCGGATTCTGCATCGGCGCTTTCCTCCGCATTGGCGGTTGTTGCCGACATATCCGCAATGGTGCCGTCCGGGTTCAGCGTGAGCGTTCCGTTGGGGAGAGGCGCCTCGGCGGCTTCGGCTTCCGCCGCCTGTCTGGAGAGCAGTCCGTACCGCACGCCCATGATGAGATAGTACAGCACGTAAGCATGGAACAGGATATCCAGGATGAGGCTGATATGGAAGTTAAGCAGCAGCCAGACGGAATCCAGGGAGAACAGCACCAACGCCGCAATCATCCAGCCGTAGTGCTTTTTGGAGAATATCCAGCACAGCAGGTACGGCACCAGCAGAACGGCGGCGATGACGGCACCGATTACCAGGATCGCTGTCGGGTTAGCGGCAGGCTCCAGTCCGATATCCTCCGGGCTATATGCCCACGCGGCGGAGAAGCTGGCTACATAGTACGGGATGGAAGCGGAGAACAGAAAGTAGAAATTGCCATGGGCAAAGGAGATCACCGAATTGATAAGGGTGAACAGGATGACCAGCAACAGGTTGCTGCGGGCGATCCCGTACTTGTTGGCTGCGATGGCGCTCTTGGTGGGCTTGAACGGGGAATTCATTGTACGATACCTCTTTTCTTATTCTCTATCGGTTATTTGTCTTCGGTCCGGGCATCCGGTTCGGGAATTGATACCAGCTTTTCCAACTGGGGCAGATCGTAGCAGGGGATCAACAGCTCGTAGCTGTCACCGCCCGGTGCGCCCAGCATCACGCAGTACCACGTGCGTCCCTTTACGGCGAGCAGACCGGTCTTTTTAAGGTGGTACGGCTTGAAGCGTCCCTCGCCGGGGCGCTCCTCCTTGAGCCACATATCCACCACGAAGGGGCGGTCACAGGTCACACGTCCCCGGATAGCCTCGGTCGGGATGCGCAGATTGCAGATGCCGTCCGACAGGCACAGGTCATTTCCCTGCCGCCATGCGAGAACCAGCAGGCTCTGAAAGCGCCCGTTCCGATCCAGTCCGACCGTGCGATCCCCTTTCTTTTCGTAGACGAAGGGAAAGACGTCCAGCTCCAGTGCATCGTCCGGCACGTGCAGCTGAGCGCGCGCCTGCCGCTGAAGGCGGGTCATCTCCTTCATGGCGGTTTCCACGGCGGCAGCGTTCTGCCCGGAGGCGTTCGCCTCCTGCCGTTCGCGCGTCTCCTGCATCATGGTCTTTTTCTGGATGCGGTATGCCCAACTGACCAGCACGCCGCCTGCAATCAGCAGAGCCAGCAGGATCCATGCGAAATATGCGCGGTCGCCTGAAAACAGCGTGTCGCGCCAGAGAAATACCGGGACGATGGCGATGATTGTCAGCAGCAGCCCCAGTCCCAGCTGCCAGCTCCCGTGTCCCCCGGCTTGCCTGCCGCGGGGCGGGGTCAGGGGCTGGTCAAAGGCTTCAAACGCCGCGTCGGAAGCCTGTCTCAACTGCTCCTCCAACGCGCTGTCAATATGCTCTGCGTCGAAGGGTGTGCTGTCCGGACGGACGGAATGCGTATCCTCTGTCCGGTTGATGGAAAACAGATTTTTCACGGAAGCTCCTCCTTGTCGGATATCATTCCAGATCGGCGTCCTTGACGTATTCCTTGCCGTGCAGGGCTATAAATGCCTTGCGGGCGGGCAGGTCATCGCCCAACAGCGTATCGAACAAACGGGCAGTCGCGGCGGCATCGGTCGGCGTGACGGCAACCAGACGGCGCGTGGCGGGATGCATGGTGGTCTCGGACATCATGGCGGGGGTGTTCTCGCCCAGACCCTTGGAGCGCTGGAGCGTGTAGCGGGTGTTTCCGAGCTGCTTCAGTATTTCGGCTTTTTCAAACTCGTCGTAGGCAAAGTAGGTCTTGCTCTTGGTGGTAATCTCAAAGAGCGGCGTCTCGGCAATGAACACCTTGCCTTCCTTCAGCAGGGTAGGCAGCAGACGGTAAAACAGCGTCAGCAGCAGCGTGCGTATCTGGAATCCGTCCTCGTCGGCATCGGTACACAGAATGATCTTGGACCAGCGGAGGTTTGCCAGATTGAAGTCGGATGCGTCATCCTTGCGCTTACTGCCGGTTATCTCCACGCCGCACCCGATGACACGGATCAGGTCGGAGATAATGTCGCTCTTGGAAATGCGGTTGTAATCCGCTTTGAGGCAGTTGAGCGTCTTGCCGCGCACCGGGATGACTGCCTGAAATTCCGGATCGCGCGCCAGCTTGACCGACGTCATAGCGGAATCACCTTCCACGATGTACAGCTCCCGGCGTGCGACATCCTTGGTGCGGCAGTTGACGAACTTTTCCACCCGGTTGGACATATCCACAACGGTATTGAACTTGCGGCGCATCAGGTTCTTCTGCGACTCGGCGCTCTCGCGGCTGCGCTTGTTGTTCAGAATCCGACCGGTAAACACCTCCGCCTCGGCGGGATGCTCCATGAAGTAAATCTCCAGCTGTTCACGCAGGAAAGCGTTCATGGCACTGTATATAAAGGTGTTGGTAATGGCTTTTTTTGTCTGGTTCTCATAGGAAGTCTGAGTAGAAAAGCTGTTGATGACCAGCACAAGGCAGTCCTCAATATCCTGAAACGTGATGCGCGGCTCGTTCTGCTTGTACTTCTTGCCCGCCCGCAGGAACTTATCCACCGCGTACACGAACGCAGAACGGACTGCCTTGTCCGGTGAGCCGCCATGCTCCAGAAAGCTGGAGTTGTGGTAGTACTCCAGCATCGGCGCGGAGGCTGATGCGGAAAAGACAAAATCCGCCTTGAGCTTATAGTCGGGCTTATCCGCACGGTCGCGCCCGGAGGTTTCCAGATGCCACTGTGCCGTCGGGATGAGGAGGCTTTCCCCTTCCTTTTCGGCAACGTAGTCGGCGATGCCGTCCCGGTAGTAGAAGGATTCCAGCGGGAAACTACCGTCTTCCTGCTCGAACAGCAGGTCAAAACGAACCCCTGCGTTCACAACCGCCTGCCGGCGCAGTATGTCGGTGAGGAATTCGTGCGGAATGCGGATGTCGGTGAATACGTCCAGGTCGGGGCGCCAGCGGATGACGGTGCCCGTCCGGGCGTTCTTTTTGTCCAGCGGTTCCTCGGTCAACTCACCGACGACCTCGCCCTTGCGGAAGGAGATGCTCCGCTTGACCTGCCCGCTGTAGGATGTGACCTCCATGTATTCGGAGGAATACTGCGTTGCGCAGGCGCCCAGACCGTTCAGTCCCAGCGAGTACTCGTATGCGGAACCGTTGCTGTTGTTGTCGTATTTTCCGCCGGCGTACAGCTCACAGTAGATGAGATCCCAGTTCCAGCGTCCCTCGCGTTCGTTCCAGCCCAGCGGCACGCCGCGCCCGCGGTCGTCCACCTCGATGCTCAGATCGCGGAAGTACGTGACCTTTATGACCGATCCGTGTCCCTCACGCGCTTCGTCCACGGCGTTGGACAGGATTTCAAAGAAGGAATGCTCGCACCCCTCCAGCCCGTCCGAGCCGAATATGACGCCCGGACGCTTGCGGACGCGGTCTGCGCCCTTGAGCGACGTGATGCTCTCATCGCCGTATCCGCCCGGCTTGGCGGATGCCGACCTTGCCGTCTTTTTATCCTTTTGGGAAGCCGCTTTAGCCGCAGCTGTTTTTTCTTCGGTTACACCTACACCGGTCTTCTGGGGCATGGCTTTCTCCTGCCTTCCTTAATTTTATGTGTTTATATGTATTCACCCGGCTTGCGGGTGCATGATTCCGTTTCATTATACCACACGCGCCGGGAAAATGCAAGGCTTTTTTGCGGCGCGTGGGTGTTCGGAAAGCACGCATCCCGGAGCAAGTGCATTTACTTTGCGAATTTACTTGAAATTTCTCTTGACTTGCCGCCCATCTTATGGTATAATACGGATTGTTCACGCCGGAATGATGGAACTGGCAGACGTGCTGGACTCAAAATCCAGTGGTAGCGATACCGTGCGGGTTCGACCCCCGCTTCCGGCACCAGTAATAATACAAAAAGCCCACCCTGCGCGTCCCGATCCTTGGATCGTGGCGGTTGGGGTGGGCTTTTTGCGGGTGTGCCGGATCACGGTTCCTCGGTCTGATACTGGGCGCGGGGACCGCCGATATAGGGCGGACGCGTGCGGGCAAAGACAACGGGCGCCTCGCCGATACGCGACACGGACAGCCGCACCGGGACTGCTACCCGGCGCAGGTGCATCCCGATGAGCGTCTGCCCGATGTCCATACCCGCATGGGCACGGATGCACTCGACAGCGACCGGGTCGGCAAAGCGTTCCCACACCGCTGTGGCGAAGGAACCGCCCGCGTGCGGCTGGGGTTTGACCCAGACAGGCTCCAGCCCGTAGCGTTCCGCGCACGCACGCTCCACGATGAGCGCGCGGTTGAGATGCTCGCAGCACTGTGCGGCGAGCAGGATGCCCGCAGCCTGCAGGGGCGGGAGCAGGGCGTCAATCAGGGCGGCGGCGGCGTCCGGACTGGAGCATTTGCCGATGCGCCCGCCGACCATTTCGGAGGAGGAGCAGCCGACGACGAGAATCTGCCCGGCGGTAAGATGTGCGGCGGGGATCAACTCGGCGACGGCAACGCCGGCGTCGGCGCGGATGCGGGAAAGAATATTGTCAGACATGGTGTTCTCCCTTTTCGGATATACCCCCCGACCTGCGCCGGGGGGCTGCCCTCTGCGGGCGGAGGCGGGGTATCAGGCTCAGTAAAACGTTGCCACTTCCTCGGCTGGCTTGGAGGTCAGGGCGGAGTCTGTGGCGTAGAGGACGGGACCGGGGCGGTTGGCGTAGAGCTTGTGAGTTTCAATGCGGATTTTAGCCGTGACAAGAATCCAATCGCGGGTCTTGTAGGGGACGGGGGCGGAGAAATTGCAGACCAGCGGGGAGTAGGTAATATCGGCTGCGCAGCAGGTCATGACGTGCCTGCCGACCAGCAGGGCAGCCTTGCCCAGCTTGGGGTCGCGCATGACGATGCCCTTGACACGAACGGTCTTGCCGTCCCATGCCTGCAGTTCCTCGGTCAGGTCACGGTACCAGACGGCATAATCCTCGTCGCCGATCTCCACGATGGGGGCATTCAGATCGAAGGGCAGGGGATCCTCAATGTTGTCGGATTCCACATGCCCGTCCGGATAGTCGTAGGAAATCTGCGCACGGCGGGAGCATCCCCGCACGATCTTGTGGATGGTTTCCTTGTCAATATCCGCCGGTGTGCGGTTGAGCACGACCAGATCGGTGTTCATCAGCTTGTCCACCATCAGCTGGCGCATATTCTGGTTGTAGCTGAGGAAGGTGTTGGCGTCGGCGAACATCATCTGCTGATAGATAACCCAGTTCTGCGGCATGGCGTCATACAGCGTGCTCAGCATCCACATTCCGTTGTACTCAATGAGGATGCGATCCAGCTTATGCTTTTTTGCCATGGCGGAGAGAAGGTCGGGCGTCAGGTCGGACTCGTTTTCCACAGTCTCCAGATAGACGTTCTTCCCGTTGAAGGTCGAGATGTCCAACTCGTCCATACCTTCCTCGCACTGGATGATCAGCGTTTTTTCTCCCGTATTGAACTGCGGGCTTTCCATCGACTCCTGGATCATGTGGGTCTTGCCGCCCTCAAGGAAGCCGATGAAAAGGTAAACAGGTAAATCGTATGCCATGGTGTGCTCTCCTTATGCGTCAGTCCTCCTCGGACTTGTGCAGTGTTACGCCGAACAGCGCGGACAGGGCATCTACCTTCAGCCCGGAGCCGATGACGCACAGCCGACCGATGACAGCCGGAGCACCCGTGCGGACGTCGGGCTCGCCGGGAACGTAGTCAAAGTGAATCCAGCCTTCGCTTGCGCTGTCGGCGGGTGCCACAATGCCCTTGGCGCGCAGAACGGTGCCGTACTTGCCCTCATCACACAGGGCGGTCAGCATACTTTCCAACGCCGCGCGGTCAAAGCGGACGGTCGTCTCGGCACCGCAGCTTACGAACACCTCGTCGGCATCGTGGTGATGGTGATGGTGTCCCTCGTGGTCGTGGTGGCAGCAGCCGCACCCGCACTCGTCCTCATCCTCGTCCCCGTCATGATGGTGATGATGCTCATGCTCATCGTGGTCATCCTCATCTTCGTGATGATGGTGGTGATGCTCATGCTCGTCCTCATCGTCCTCCTCGGCGGCAAGGCGGGACAGCTCTGCCTCCAGCGTGTCGCGGCGCTCCATTGCCTCGCGCAGCTGGTCGCCGGTCAGCTGGTTCCACGGTGTGGAGACAATGACAGCCGTTGCATTGTGTGCGCGGAGCAGTTCGACCGCTTCCTCGACCTTCTTGGCGGGCGTGGAATCGGCATGGCTGACGATAATGCAGCCGGCGTTTTCAACCTGATCATTGAAGAATTCGCCGAAGTTTTTCATGTACATCTTGCACTTGCCGGCATCCACCACGGTGGTAAAGCCGTTCAGTACGGCGCCCTCGGTGGCTGCGCCCTCCACGGCGCGGATGACGTCGGACAGCTTGCCGACGCCGGAAGGCTCGATAACGATGCGGTCGGGGTGGTACTGCTCCACCACCTGCTGCAGGGCGGCGCGGAAATCGCCCACCAGAGAGCAGCAGATGCAGCCGGCGTTCAGTTCGTTGATCTGGATGCCGGACTCCTTGAGGAAGCCGCCGTCAATGCCGATCTCGCCGAACTCGTTCTCGATCAGCACCACTTTCTGGCCTGCAAAGGACTCCTTGATCAGTTTTTTGATCAGGGTGGTTTTGCCGGCACCCAGGAAACCGGAGAAGATATCAATTTTGGTCATGGTTCAAATGCCTCTTTCTTTTTAGCACACAGAGCCGCAGAGTGCTGGCTCAAACATCTTACTCCTCTATTATAACAAGGCTGTCAATGGTAAAACGCCGTTTTTGAAGAAAAAATTGTAACATTTTTTGCAAATTGGTTGCGTTTTGGGGCAAATGACAAAAAGAAAGGGCTGCGGGAGCCAAAATTCGGCTCCCGCAGCCCTTTGCATCAGGGGTGAACGGTGGATTGCAGCGCCTGCGCAATGGCGGCGGTGTGGTCCTCGGAATCTCCGGTGAACCAATACACCTGCCCGCCTGCCTCCACCCGGAGAAAACACTTTTGGGTGGGGTCGAGGCAGAACCGGGCGTTCCCCTCCCCGATTACATAGAAATCCCCCTGCAAATAGTGGTCCATCCCGGTGCCCCAGGTGCGGGCGGCATCCGGCAGGGTGTCCCGGAGCTGGACATCGGTGATGGCGTCGGTGTCCAAGCGGTATTTTTCGCTCTGGCCATGGGAGGCCACGAGGCAGACCGGAGCGCTGCCGGAGAGCTCCAGCCGGACGGGGATGCTGTCCACCATGCCGAAGATGGGCCCGATGGCAAGGCAGACCACCAGCACAAGGCCGACAAAGGCATAGTAGAGTTTGCCCGCCCAGGTGCCCAGGTTGACGGTGGAGCCAAGGCCGATCCGCTTGGCGACCAGGAAGCGCTTGTCCGTGGGGTTATAGTAGAAGATACCGCCCACCCAGGCGTCGTCCTCATCGGCCACGATGCCGGAGTCCGCGGTCAGGGCCGCCTGTGCCCGGCGGACCGAAAACTCCATCCAGAGCGAGCCTGCCAGCAGGAGGATGGTAAAGCCAAGGCTGAGGCCCAGGATAGCAGCCTCGGAGCGGTAGCCCAGAATCAGAAAGAGGTTGAGCAGGGCCATGGCCCAGAGGTTCAGCCGCCAGAAGCGGTCCCAGTAGAGCCGCCGCACCCGGAGCAGGGTCTGGTTGCGGGCGGAGTCCTCGGTGACCATATCCTCCCGGCGGCGGAACGTCCACCGCCCCAGCCCCCAGAGCAGGAGGACGCAGGCGGCGTCAATGCCGCAGACCAGCATCAGGCCCCGGGGCAGGCCGGGCAGGGCGATGGGTGCAAGGCTCAGCACCAGCGGCGGCAGCAGCGTCCACAGGCCCATGGGCTTTGGCAGTGCAAAGGCCGAAGCGGCAGTGTCAACCACACGAGTGGGCGCATTCTGCCCGGCTGCAGCTTTTTTCAGTGCCTTGAGCTTTGCGTTGGCCCACAGCAGGGGCAGGTAAGGCAGGGCCAGCCCGGCCAAAAAGAAGAGCATCCAGAGTGTCAGCGCGATGGCAGTCTCCTGCACAAAGGCCAGCGGCACACTGAGCGCGGCGCAGACCAGACAGAGGGTGCCCAGCCGTGTTCGATATTGTTTTACAATGGCCTGCACCTCGGGCAGGGCGTCTGCCTCCGGGGGCAGGGTGACGCCCAGGAGCAGGCCCTTCTGGCGCTTGCTCATATTGCGCAGCATGATGTAATTGACGCCCGCGCAGAGCCAGAAGGTCAACAGCATAAATCCACTCATGGTCTCCATCGTTCAGTCCTCCGTTTCGCCAAAGGCGGCTTTGCAGGCCGCCACAAAATCGTCCAGGGTCAGCCCGGCCAGCCGCGCCTCGCCCGCCAGCAGCTTCAGCCGGGCGGTCTGGTCGGCAGACAGGCCCGCTGCCTTGCCCCGCGGGGCGCGGACGACGGCCCCGGCCCGGCGGTCGGTGACGAGATATCCCTCGGCCTTGAGCAGCTGGTAGGCCTTGCTCACGGTCATTACATTGACGCCCGCGTCCTCCGCCAGTGCCCGGGTGGTGGGTAGCCGCTCGCCGGGGGGCAGCTCCCCCTGCGCCACGGCCAGCACCACCTGATCCCGGATCTGGCGGTAGATGGGCACCGTGCTCTGAAAATCCAACCGGAACAGCATTTTCATTCCTCCTGTTTGTATTATTGAGTATAATACAACAAATACAAACTGTCAAGAGGGGATGCGGATTGCATTCTCCGCGCGGGGATGTTACAATAAGAAGCGGCAAACCAACGCCGCCGGACGTTCTTCCGGCAACTGTAAAAGTGTAAGATTTGGAAAGAAGGCTTTACCCAATGAGCATGAATTCTGTTCCTGAGCGTCTGGCCGCCCTGCGCGCCGCCATGAAAGCAAACGGTGTGGATGTTTACCTGATCCCCGTGGGCGACCCCCACGCCAGCGAGTATCTGCCGGAGCACTACACCTCCCTGACCTATTTCTCCGGTTTCCACGGCGAGAACTCCAACTTTGTCGTCACCATGACCGAGAGTGCTGTCTGGGCCGATGGCCGCTATTTTGTGCAGGCCGAGAAAGAGATCGCCGGCACCGAGATCCAGCTCCAGAAGATGGGCGAGCCGGGCGTGCCCACCGTGGAAGAATATTGCGCCAAGGTCCTGCCCGAGGGCGGCAAGCTGGGCCTGTGCGGCCTGACGGCCTCCTGCGGGCTGGTGCGCGGGCTGGAGAAAGCTCTGGAAGCAAAGCACGGCAGCATCAAAACGCTGGATCTGGAGGACGAGCTCTGGACCGAGGGCCGCCCGGCCCTGCCCGCCACCCCGGCCTGGGTCCTGCCCAAAGAGTACGCAGGCTTCTCCCCTGCCGAGAAGCTGGGCCAGCTGCGTGTGAAGCTCTCTGAGCTGGGCTGCACCGCACAGCTGGTGGGCAAGCTGGACAATCTGGCATGGCTGCTCAATCTGCGTGCGATGGACATCCAGTGTACCCCCTATGCCATGGCCTATTGCTATGTGACCCCGAATAAGGCGACCCTCTTCATCAACACCGCCCGCGTCAGCGCCGAGGCTGCTGCGGAGCTGAAGGAGAACGGCGTGGAGCTGGCTGAGTACGACGATGTGCTTACCTTCCTCGCCGCCCAGGCCGAAGAGCAGACCGTTCTGGCCGACCCCGTTTCCGTCAACTACGCTGTTTACCAGACCCTGCAGGCCAACCCGGCTCTGACCGTCAAGGACGAGGCCGACCCCCTGCTGCCCATGAAGGGCGTCAAGAACGAAGTCGAGCTGGCTCACACCCGCGAAGCTCACATCCGCGACGGCGTGGCTATGGTGCGCTTCCAGATCGAGCTGGAGAACCGTCTGGCCGCCGGCGAAGAGCTGACCGAGCTGACCATCGACGAGATCCTCCACAAGTACCGCAGCGCACAGGACAAGTTCCTGACTGAGAGCTTCGGCACCATTGCAGCTTACGGCCCCAACGCCGCCATGATGCACTACCACGCCACCGAGGAAGACCACGCAAAGCTCGAGAAGAAGGGCTTCTTGCTGGTGGACAGCGGCGCAACCTATATGGACGGCACCACCGACATCACCCGCACCTACCCGCTGGGTGGGCTGACGGAGGACGAGCGCCTGTTCTACACCTGGACTTTACAGTGCCACATCGACATCGCCCGGGCTGTCTGGCTGGACTACTGCGACGGCCATATGCTGGACACCATCGCCCGTGAGCCGCTGTGGCGCCACCTCATCAACTACCGCTGCGGCACCGGCCACAGCGTCAGCCACGTGGGCAACGTCCACGAAGGCCCCCACGCCCTGAACGGCCGCAACACCACCGTTTTCAAGCCGGGCATGATCGTCACCGACGAGCCGGGCGTCTATGAGGGCGGCGTCGTCGGCATCCGCATCGAGAATGAGCTGGAGTGCTACCACAAGGCATCCAACCAGTACGGCGAGTTCCTGGCATTCCGCCCCATCACGTTCGTGCCGATCGCCACCTCCCCCATCGTCCCGGGCGTTTTGAGCCGCGACGAGCTGGATTGGCTGAACGCCTACCACCGCGAGGTCTTCGAGAAGCTGGCTCCCCGCCTGACCGAGGACGAGCGCGACTGGTTGGCTAAGAAGTGTGCCGCCATCGGAGCGTAAAATTCCTCTAAAAGGCTCCCCTATTAGGGGAGCTCCGCGACATGCCCGTGTCAGCGGGATGGAGCGGTGAGAGGTTGAATTTCAACAAAAGCG
>OLGB01004450.1_pt1 | contig 11923 bp, 10 predicted proteins | sample 1605691 | NCBI WGS metagenome assembly OLGB01 (sample SAMEA3888925, study PRJEB22519) | human gut metagenome | biome: human gut; feature: human-associated habitat; material: faeces | place: Denmark | collected 2010
TTCGTGGCGCACATGTATTCCTGGTTCAATCCACCTTCCCTAATTCCGACAATTTAATGGAACTTCTGCTGATGATCGACGCAGCTAAAAGAGCGTCTGCTAAAAGCGTTGTTGCAGTCATTCCATATTTCGGTTGGGCACGACAGGACAGAAAAGACAAACCTCGCGTTTCTATCGGCGCAAAGTTAGTAGCTGATTTACTTTCAGTAGCAGGTATCGATCGTTTGATTACGATGGATCTCCATGCTGATCAAATCCAAGGTTTCTTCAACATTCCGGTAGATCACTTGTATGCTTCGGCAGTGTTCCTACCCTATATCGAGTCCTTGAAACTGAAAGATCTTGTAATCGCCACGCCGGATGTGGGTGGTTCCAAACGTGCCAGCACATTCTCAAAGTATTTGGGAGTTCCCCTGGTATTGTGCAACAAATCACGTGAGAAAGCAAACGAAGTTGCATCCATGCAGATTATCGGTGATGTAACCGATAAGAACGTAGTATTGGTAGATGACATCGTAGATACAGCCGGTACTATCACTAAAGCAGCTAACATTATGTTGGATGCTGGTGCTAAATCAGTACGCGCTATTGCAAGCCACTGTGTAATGTCCGATCCGGCATCTTTCCGTGTACAGGAATCCAGTCTGACTGAAATCGTATTTACCGATAGTATCCCCTACTCTAAGAAATGCGCGAAAGTAAAACAACTCAGTATTGCTGATATGTTTGCAGAAACCATTAAGAGAGTGGTGAATAATGAGTCTATCAGTTCGCAGTATATTATCTAATAGAGAATTGGATATAAAAAACAAAGGCTGCGCAATTCAATATACTGCGCAGCCTTCATTTTTTATTTAAAGTTTCAAATCTTAATCTCTACTCCAGTCTTCCCATTTTGTACGTGCCCTTTTTTATTACTTTCCCGTTTTTATCCGTTTCAACAAAAGGACCGTGCTTTTTGCCTTGCTTGAAGAAGCCTTCGTAACGATTACCGTTTTTATCCTCCTGTATACCGTTACCTTCTTCCATACCATTCACAAAACCACCTTTATATTTAGTTCCGTCTGTCATAATCAGGGTTCCCTGACCATTGAACTGGTTATTTTTCCATTCACCTTCGTAAGAATCACCTACATTCCATTTATATGTTCCACGGCCGTCACGTTGGTTATCTTTCCAGTCGCCGTCATAGACCGCACCACTTGCCCAAGTAAACACACCTTTTCCGTGTTGCATGCCGTCTTTGAAGTTTCCTACATATTTATTGCCGTTAGCGTGATAATAAATACCGGCTCCGGTACGTTCACCCTGCACATACGCACCTTCATAGCGGTCGCCGGTGTGGAAGAAGTAAATACCTTTGCCATGTTGCATATCATCTTTCCAGTCGCCTACATATTTATCTCCGTTGGCATATTCGAAAGTTCCTTTTCCATCACGCACATCGTTCTTCCAGTCACCTTCGTATTTACAGCCGTCATTCCAGACAAAAGTACCTTTACCCTCTTTCTTATCATTCTTCCAGGAACCTTCATATTTGGAACCGTTTTTCCAAGTGTATGTACCTTGACCTTCACGTTTATCATTCACCCAGTCTCCTTCGTAAATATCACCGGTATAGTAGTACATTGTACCTTTGCCTTGCTGATAATCCTGAAACCACATGCCGTCATAACGGTTGTTGTTCATGAAATAGTAGATACCCTTACCGTGTTGCTGATCTTGAAACCATTGTCCTTCGTACTTTTCGCCGTCAGGAAATGTATAAGTACCATATCCTTCACGTTTTCCTTTCACATATTCACCCTCGTAGACATTGCCATTTTTGAAAACCGTCTTACCTTTTCCGTTGGGTTTACGTCCTTTCATTTCACCCGTATATACGGAACCGTCTTTGAAGGTATGAGTTCCTATCTTTATTTCAGAAGAGAAAGTTGTTTTTACTTTATCGAAGAAACCGGATTTCTTTTCCTGGGCCGTCGCCCCGCCTTGGGACATGAATACCAGAATGAGTGCAGTATATAGATATTTCATTGAAAATTATAAATTAGCGATTTTAATAATAAGACGTGTAAACGTAGCAACTTGTTACACGTCCTATATAGTATTTGCACAAAGATACAATTAATCTGCTAAAAGGAAGGGGTATTCCACTTCTTTTATGACATTTTTTTGCCGGATACGATTTCTTTTAATGTCTCTTTGCACAAATAGCGTGAGGCAAGTTCACGTATCTCGGCAGGAGTAATTGTCTTCACAGCTTCTACGGCATCCCTCACATAAGAGTCCGGGAGACCGGAAGTATGAATAAAGATCCAGGCATCCGCCAGTGAGAAGGCAGACTCATAGCTGCGACACATATCGCCCAACATATAGTTTCTCACCATGGCAAGTTCTTCGACAGGTACGAGGTCATTTTGCAGACGGTCTATTTCATGGTAAACTTCTTTGATAAGCGGCTCTACAAATTCATTGGCAGTCTCTGCATTGACAACCAACAGTCCACTATCGGGATAAGGCATGATACCGGCAGATATACCATACGTATATCCTTTATCTTCACGAATATTAGACATCAAACGGCTACCGAAATACCCTCCGAACAAGGTAACCAGAACGCGAACTTTCAAATAGTCAGGATGGCGTCGATCCAAAGAAAGCATTCCCATGCGAACAGCACTTTGCATTGCATCGGCACGCTCGGTAAAAATACGTTTCTCAGAAGAAGTTACCGGAACATAAGACAGTTTTTCCGGCTTCCGGAAATCTTTACCGAAAGGTTCACTTCCAAAAAGAGTTTCAATACGACGGATAGCGTCTTCGCTGACCTTCCCCGCAAGATAGATACTGCAATTTCCGGAATGATAATATCGGTCGTAAAACGATTGCAAGACAGAAGGGTTGATCAAATGATAATCTTCCTTCTGCACTAATTGCCCGCACGGATGCGTATCGCCATATACGGCATTTATCAAAGTGCGATGGGCCAGAAAGTCCACCTTGGAGCAGTTCACAAGAAATTGCTGGATATTACTGTCGATAATCACTCCCAACTCTTTTTCAGGGAAAAGAGGTTCTTTTACGATAGATTCAAAAACATCTAAAGTTTCCGGCAGATATTTATTCAAAGAATAAAGAGTGATATAAGCATACTCGGACGAGCTGGAAAGCTCCAACCAGGCACCATAGTAATCCAACTTTTCGGCAATGGCCGCGGCTGAATAACGCCGGGTACCTTCGCGCAGCATCCGGTTGGTAAACAAAGCCTGCAAACGTTGGCTCTGTTGCCAGCGTCCACCTTCTATCAACAGATCAATTCGGACTACTTCATTATCCCCGGCATTGAGTATATATAAAGGTATGCCATTTTTCATCACCCGACATTCGGGAGATGGCACTGCCAGTTGTTCCGGCTCACAAATACGGGGCTGGATAGTTCTGTCTAACATATTTTCAAGAATTCTTCAGCCTTTTCCAAATCCTGGGGAGTATCAATGCCAATGGTCTCTACTTCGGTAATACCGGCTTTAATGGTATAACCATTCTCCAGCCAGCGAAGTTGTTCCAGCGATTCTGCCAGTTCCAGTGAAGATTGCGGCAACGAAGTAATCTCTTTTAAAACTTCAGCACGATAGGCGTATAATCCTATATGCTTATAATAAGTGTGATTTTTCAGCCAATCCTGTTTTTCCGCATTTCGCTGATAAGGAATAATGGAGCGGCTGAAATAGAGTGCATTCATGTTCTTATTCAGCACTACTTTCGGAGAATTGATATTCTCCAAAGCTTCAAATCCATTCTCAGGAGTAAAAGGTTTCACCAGTGTAGCAATCTGGGTCGCAATATCGTCGAAGCAAGCTTTTACAGTTTCCAGTTGGGAGGGTTGAATAAAAGGTTCGTCACCCTGAATGTTGACTATGACATCAAAGTCTCCCTCTATTTTAGTATATGCTTCATAGCAACGATCCGTGCCACTTTTATGATTCACAGAAGTCATCACTACTTTACCTCCGAAAGCTTTTACAGCTTCTTCGATCCGTTCATCATCTGTGGCCACATAAGCATCGTCCAGAATACCTGCCACTTGTTCATATACTCGCTGTATTACAGTTTTACCTCCCAGCATGGCCAACGGTTTTGCAGGAAAACGCGTGGATGCATAACGGGCGGGAATGATTCCTAAAAACTTCAACATGTTTATATTTACGATTTAATAGATACGCGTACCCATTTAAAATTACTCTATCTCTTTCAATCCCCGGCAAATATAATCCCTTTTTAAATCGTCGGGTTTATAGACCGTATCATCACATGATAATAAGTCCAGATCCAACCGGACTATTTCTTGCTTTTTCTCTTCAGGCATCCGCCCCGCTTCCCGTTCAATAGCTTTCAAACAAGAAGTTATTTCCACCACATCGCTACTGGAAATAAAACGTGCCACCTGATTGGAAAATAAAGATGAACGCCGGAAATAAAGCGGCTTAGTCTCCTCTTCCGTAGAAAAACGAATGCCAGGAAACAGTTCTTTCAACCGCTTCCGCGCCAACGAAAGATTCTCTTTCTGTTGCTCGTTACTACCGATGCTGATTGTATAAACCACTTTCGAAATCAAGAATTTAGACCGACACTTGAATTTTAATCAAAGAAGTCATCCAAACCAGTTTCTGATGCCGGTTCAGAATTAACGTCCCCGTTATCCTTACAAGGATCGAAACCTTCCGGAAGTTGGAATGTCTCATTTTCATCATATCCCAGTGTCTTGTCTCCAAGTACTTTTACCATATATTTAGACCAAATAGGCAATGCCATAGAAGCACCTTGCCCATGTAGCATAGTGTCGAAATGAATATCGCGTTCTTCACCGCCAACCCAGCATCCGGATACCAGTGAAGGAGTAAAGCCCATAAACCAACCATCTGCATTATAGTTAGTTGTTCCGGTCTTACCACCCATATCAGCTTTTACACCTAAACGACGAACACGTCCACCTGTTCCCTCGTTGATTACGGCACGAAGCATAACCAACATCTTATAAGCACTGGAAACACTGATAACTTCTTCCATTTCCGGAGAGAACGTAGCCAGTACATTGCCATCACTGTCTTCTATACGGGTTACAAACATAGGTGCCACACGAATTCCTTTATTGGGGAATGCCGTATATGCACTTACCATTTCTCCTACTGAGATCTCGCAAGGTCCAAGGCAAAGAGCAATAGAAGGTACTATCTCACGATTGCGCACGCCGAAACTATGTAACAATCGTTTCAGCTCATACGGGTTTAATTTACTCATCAATCGTGCCGTAATCCAGTTGTCCGAATTAGCTAAGCCCCATTTCAAAGTCACCATTTCTCCGTAGCGTTTAGTATTTGCATTACGGGGTGCCCAAGGGTTACCATTTTCATCGAAACCCTGAAATTCCACATGTCGCATCTCATCGCAAGGAGAAAATCCATTCTCCATAGCCAGTGAATATACATAAGGTTTCATAGTAGAACCAATCTGACGACGTCCTACCATTGCCATGTCGTATTGGAAGTAATTATAATTAGGCCCGCCTACATACGCCTTTACATGCCCGTTGTGCGGATCCATTGACATAAAACCGGCACGAAGGAAGTGTTTGTAATAACGGATAGAATCCATAGGCGTCATGATCGTATCCTTTTCACCATTCCAGGTGAATACCGACATTTCTTCAGGTGTATTGAAAGCCTTTTCAATTTGAGCATCCGATGCACCGGCTTTCTTCATGGTCCGATAACGATCAGACTGTTTCATGGTGCGGGCAAGGATTTCATCTACCTGCTCCTGCGTGATCCTGTTGCTGTAAGGCGCTTTTTTACGTCCTTTCTTTTCTTTGAAGAAATAGCCTTGCAGTTCTTTCAAATGTTCTTCTACCGCCTCTTCTGCATATTGCTGCATACGGGAGTCAATAGTCGTATAGATTTTCAGACCATCCGTATAAAGGTTATATTTTGAACCATCTTTCTTCATATTCTTTTCACACCAGCCGAACAAAGGATTATTTTCCCAATCAAGAGAATCTTCATAAAATTTCTGCATCTGCCAGCCCCGATAATCTCCCTTCACAGGTTTCTTGGCATTTAATACTCCACGCAGATATTCGCGAAAATAGGTTGCCATACCTTCTTTATGGTCAACACGGGTATATTTCAAGGTCAGTGGAAGTGCTTGCAGTGAATCACATTCTTCGGCAGTGATATATCCTGCTTTACGCATTTGATCGAGCACCACATTACGGCGTCCGCGTGAACGCTCGTTGAAACGAACGGGATTATAAAGAGCCGGATTTTTACACATACCAACTAAAGTGGCAGCTTCTTCTATTTTTAAATCTTTAGGTTCACAGCCAAAGTAAGTGTTAGCTGCAGTTTTAATACCGACTGCATTGTTTAAAAAGTCAAATTTATTAAGATACATCGTAAGTATCTCTTCCTTGGTATAGTAACGCTCCAATTTCACTGCAATTACCCACTCAATGGGTTTCTGAAACAAACGTTCCATTACATTGTCCGCACTGGGCGAATAGAGTTGTTTCGATAATTGTTGGGTAATCGTACTACCCCCACCTGCATTCTTCTGGAACAATAAACCACGCTTCACAATGGCGCGAAACAGAGCAATTGCATCAATTCCGGAATGCTCGGCAAAACGCACATCTTCTGTTGCAATCAATGCATTGATGACATTGGGGGATAAATCATTATAGCCCACATATACACGGTTCTCTTTGCTAAACGAATAAGTACCAAGTACCTTCCCGTCTTCCGAGAAAACTTGTGTAGCAAACTTATAATTAGGGTTTTCCAGATCTTCAACAGGAGGCATATAGCCTATCCAACCTTTAGCAATGGAGAAGAAAACAGTGACGCAAGCCAATACTATGACGGCTAAGAATATCCAAAGGATTTTTATGATGTTCTTTATCATGTTTATTACTGTAAATTCACTAAATCAATAAAATAGATTACCTGTAAAAATAACAAGGCAAAGGTACGGAATTATATTGGAACACCCTTATAAATTCTATAGAAAACTCTTAAAACGCCACACTTTATCATCGGAAATACTACATTTTAACGGGTAAAACGCCACACTTCAGCAAGCACAAAGTGTGGCATTTCCGATGATAAAGTGTGGCGTTTGAGGGGATAGAATATGGCATTTTGGTGACCAAAAAGTGGGGGGGATTGAGCATTTTAGAGGCATTTTCACTTGGAAATCGACCGTTCCCATGCTGTTTTCGCTTAGGAAAAAAGTAAAAAAATGAAGAATAAATCACTATCATTCAATACTTTAGCCAAAACAAATAGTGCATTTTTCTTTCTTATATATTCTTTATATAACAACAACAGCAGAAAAGAAAAAGAAAAGCTGCTGTTGATGCTGGTAATGATCCAAACAAATTCCGGCATTCATTTCACCACATGAGCAGCTTCACCCCATGGGATTGTTTTTTTCGTCTCATGAGATATTTTTTTTCATTATTTTCTCCCGTCTTTCTTCCGTACTCCGCATCTTTTCCGTACCTTTGAACTCTCGAAAAGAAACAAAATAACGAACGATATGGAAAACAGAAGTTTAGTCACCATTGCCGAGCATAGCAAGGAAAAAATCCTCTACATGATCGAGATGGCGAAGCAGTTTGAAGCCCGTCCCAACCGTAGGCTGCTGGAAGGGAAAGTAGTTGCAACCCTCTTTTTCGAGCCGTCCACCCGTACAAGACTCAGTTTTGAAACAGCAGCCAACCGCTTAGGAGCCCGCGTAATCGGGTTTAGTGACCCAAAAGCAACGAGTTCTTCGAAAGGCGAAACCCTGAAAGATACCATCAAAATGGTGAGCAACTACGCCGATATCATCGTGATGCGGCATCATCTGGAAGGAGCAGCCCGCTATGCCAGCGAAGTAACCACAGTGCCTATTGTCAATGCCGGAGACGGAGCCAACCAGCATCCTTCACAAACGATGCTCGACCTCTACTCCATCTACAAAACCCAGGGTACACTGGAAAACCTGAATATTTTCCTCGTTGGTGATCTCAAATATGGCCGTACCGTACACTCACTGCTGATGGCAATGCGTCACTTCCACCCAACTTTCCACTTCATAGCTCCTGATGAATTGAGAATGCCCGAAGAATACAAAATTTACTGCCGCGATCATGGCATCAAGTACGTGGAACATACGGACTTTACGGAAGAAACCATAGCAGATGCCGACATCCTCTACATGACTCGTGTGCAGCGTGAACGCTTCACTGACCTCATGGAGTACGAACGGGTGAAGAATGTCTACATCCTGCGCAACAAAATGCTGGAACATACCCGTCCTAATCTATGTATTCTGCATCCCCTGCCCCGCGTCAATGAAATCGCTTATGACGTAGACGATAATCCGAAAGCTTACTACTTCCAGCAAGCTCAAAACGGTCTGTATGCTCGTGAGGCTATCCTCTGCGATGTATTAGGCATTACACTGGATGAGGTGAAAGCCTAAATTGTACTTTGTAAATTGCTAAATTGTAAATTGAAAGATGAGCGAAAAAAAACAAGAATTACAGGTTGCCGCATTAGAAAACGGTACCGTTATCGACCATATCCCCTCTGAAAATCTGTTCACTGTAGTCTCTTTACTGGGACTGGAACACATGAACAACAATATCACCATTGGCTTTAATCTCAAAAGCGGAAAGCTGGGTACTAAAGGCATTATTAAAATTGCGGATAAATTTTTCTGCGATGATGAAATTAATCGCATCGCCGTGGTAGCACCTAATGTGAAGCTGAATATTATCCGGGATTATGAAGTGGTGGAAAAACGTGAAGTTAGCCTTCCTGAAGAACTTCGCGGCATTGTAAAGTGTGCCAACCCCAAATGTATCACGAACAACGAACCCATGGCGACGTTATTCCATGTAGTGGATAAGGAAAATTGCGTGATCCGATGTCACTATTGCGAGAAAGAACAAAACAGGAACGAAATTGAAATAATATAAAAGCTCGTAACTCTTTAGTCATGAAACAAGACTGGAAGCCCGGAACAATGATTTACCCGCTTCCTGCCGTATTGGTAAGTTGCGGAAGCACTCCGGAAGAATACAACATAGTAACAATTGCATGGACGGGAACGATTTGTACGAACCCGCCCATGTGCTATATTTCAGTACGCCCGGAACGTTACTCCTACGAAATTCTAAAACGGAATATGGAGTTTGTCATTAATCTCACAACCAAAGATATGGCGCGTGCAACGGATTGGTGTGGCGTACGTTCCGGGAAAGACTACAATAAGTTCGAAGAAATGCATCTGACACCGGGAAAAAGTACTGTGGTCAATGCTCCCCTTATTGAAGAATCCCCCTTGTGTATAGAATGCCGTGTAAAGGAAATCATGTCACTCGGCTCGCATGATATGTTTATTGCCGATGTGGTAAACGTACGTGCCGACGACCGGAACCTGAATACGGAAACCGGAAAACTGGAACTGGCGGAAGCTAATCCACTGGTTTATGTACATGGAGGGTACTATGAATTGGGTGAAAAGATCGGTAAATTTGGCTGGTCTGTTGAGAAGAAAAGATAGTGATTAACGGTTAGTGATAAGTGATGAACAAAGTTTTGAAAATATTTATCCTGTGCCTTTTGCTTTTCCCTGCTACGATGTGGGGACAGTCTCATCTTGTGCCTGGCACGACGGTTGAAGAACCTCTGAGCAAACATCACCATGACCGTCCGGTGAACTTCGGTATTAAAGGTGGCTTCACCTCTTCCCTTTTTCTTGTATCCAACCTTACATTGAACGGTATCACAATAGACGAGGTGCAGAATAACTATAAGATAGGTTATTTCGGCTCTGTCTTTATGCGTATCAACTTTGAACGCCACTTCCTGCAACCGGAAATATCCTACAATATCAACCGTTGCAACATTACTTTCGAAAAACCTGCCGCAGAGGATGCCCCTTTGGAAATGGCATCTATTACGTCATCCATTCACAGCGTAGATATTCCTGTGATCTATGGATATAATGTTATCAAGGAGGGGCCTTATAGCCTGGCTGTATTCGGCGGTCCAAAGTTCCGTTATATCTGGAATAAAAAAAGCGAAGTCACTTTTGAGAATTTTGACCAGCAGGGAATCAGTGAAAGATTGCGGCCATTGAACCTCAGCTTCACCCTTGGAGTGGCCGTCACCATTTCCCGCATTTTCTTCGACTTCCGTTATGATATAGGATTACATAATATATCGCGCAAAGTGACTTATGATGACGGTGTCGTCGAAGGTGATCCACCTGCCGACGAAATACGTTTCCACCGACGAGACAATGTGCTCAGCTTTTCCTTTGGAGTATTCTTTTAGAAAGTAAATTTCTGTCTTTTCTGACAGTTTATTCATTTTTTTACCGTAAATTTGTGCGCTTAATAAGAGAACACAGATTTATCAAACTTATCTAAGTAAGCAAAATGAAAAGAGACGATTTAATTTTCGATATCATCGAAAAAGAACATCAACGTCAGCTCAAAGGTATTGAACTGATTGCATCAGAGAATTTTGTAAGTGACCAAGTAATGGAGGCAATGGGCTCCTGTCTCACTAACAAGTATGCAGAAGGTTATCCTGGCAAACGTTACTACGGAGGTTGCGAAGTAGTAGACCAGAGCGAACAAATTGCTATCGACCGCATAAAGGAAATCTTTGGTGCAGAATGGGCTAACGTGCAACCCCACTCAGGCGCACAGGCTAATGCAGCTGTATTCCTCGCTGTATTGAATCCGGGTGACAAATTCATGGGATTGAATCTGGCTCACGGCGGTCACCTCTCACACGGCTCTTTAGTAAATACTTCCGGTATTATCTATACTCCCTGTGAATATAATCTGAATAAGGAAACTGGTCGCGTAGACTATGACCAGATGGAAGAAGTTGCTTTGCGCGAAAAACCTAAAATGATCATCGGTGGCGGTTCAGCATATTCCCGCGAATGGGACTACAAACGTATGCGCGAAATCGCAGACAAAGTAGGTGCTATCCTGATGATCGATATGGCTCACCCTGCCGGACTGATTGCAGCCGGATTGCTGGATAACCCTGTGAAGTATGCTCATATCGTTACTTCTACTACCCATAAGACTTTGCGTGGTCCTCGCGGTGGTATCATCTTGATTGGCAAAGACTTCCCTAATCCTTGGGGAAAAACAACACCGAAAGGTGAAATCAAGATGATGTCTCAGTTGATCGACTCAGCCGTATTCCCGGGTATCCAAGGTGGTCCGTTGGAACACGTTATTGCAGCAAAGGCTGTTGCATTCGGTGAAATCCTGCAACCTGAATTCAAAGAATATGCTGCTCAAGTGAAGAAAAATGCAGCCGTACTGGCACAAGCATTAATCGACCGTGGCTTTACAATCGTTTCAGGTGGTACGGATAATCACTCTATGCTGGTCGACCTACGTAGCAAATATCCTGATCTCACAGGCAAAGTTGCTGAAAAAGCATTGGTATCTGCCGATATCACTGTAAACAAGAATATGGTTCCGTTCGATAGCCGCTCTGCATTCCAAACTTCCGGTATCCGTCTGGGTACTCCTGCCATCACTACTCGTGGTGCTAAAGAAGATCTGATGCTGGAAATTGCAGAAATGATTGAAACGGTTCTGTCCAATGTAGAAAATGAAGCGGTTATTACCGAAGTTCGCGCACGCGTGAATAAGACTATGGAAAAATATCCGCTGTTTGCATACTAAGAAAACGTATATAAAAGCTTTTAGTTATAAAAAATCCGCAGTCTTCATCAGGCTGCGGATTTCTTTTTTATGTCTAATAGCTGATTTAGCTCAACCCTTCTATATTTCCATCCACAATATCAATATGCATAGCCTGCGGTTCTTTGGGAA
>OLGB01004453.1_pt1 | contig 11918 bp, 11 predicted proteins | sample 1605691 | NCBI WGS metagenome assembly OLGB01 (sample SAMEA3888925, study PRJEB22519) | human gut metagenome | biome: human gut; feature: human-associated habitat; material: faeces | place: Denmark | collected 2010
CTCATTTTAAGATGAATTTAAACATGATGCAGTATACGTGTTATATTAATAATTTGTACCTAATCAATGGGTTCATAAAAGAATGGAGAGCGAATGAGACTTATTAAATTTTCTAAAGAATATATATATAAATATAAATTACTATTTGATTTATTTATTGCTACAGTTATTTTTACAACAAATTTGACCTTTTTTCAAGTATATATTTCAGGTTTTTTTATTGATTTTTTGATTGGTTGTAAGGATGTGAAACTTTTATATAAGTATAGTATTGTTTTTGGTATTGTATCGATATTGGGGATAATAGCAAATGTACTGAATGGATATGTAGGTACAAAAATACAAGGATTAGTATCTTACAAAATGAGTAAAAACATTTTTGAACATATGATTCATTTACCAGATTCATACATAAAAAGTATAGATACGACATACTTAAGTCAAAGAATAAATACAGATTGTAATGTGGTTATATCTTTCTTTATTGACACGTTTATAAATGTATTTGTAAATTTTTTTGTTTTCGTAATATCGTTGTTTATAATAATTAAATTAGATATACGAATAGCAGTGATATTGAGTATACTGGCTATTATTTATTTCGTGGTTTATATATTGTTTCGCAAACCTTTATATAATAAAATATTTATCCATAAGGAAAATAGCTCAGCCTTTTTTTCAAGTTTCTTTGAATGTATAGATAATATAGAATTTATTAAAAGACATTCGATTATAGAAATTTATAGAAAGAGGTTGGATCGAAGTTTTACAAAAGTAATGTCAAGTCTATTAGATTATCAGAAATTACAAAGTGCTGTAATAGGAAGTGATAGTATAATTACTACTTTAGCAACACTTATTGTATATATTGTTGGAGGATTAAGCATTTTATCGAGCAAATTAACGGTAGGTGCGTTTTCAATTACACTTAATTTGTTTAGCAGTATGCTTAATTCTGTAAAGTTTTTTTTGAATTTTGGAAAACATTATCAAGAGGCACTAGCATCTTACAATAGAATAGAAGAAATATTAAATATACCCTGTGAAAAGAGCGGAGATATATTATTGGATAAAATAAGAACCATAGAGTTAAGAAATGTAAGCTTTAAATATGGAGATAAAGAGGTTATTAAAAATTTTAGCTACACATTTGAGAAAGGAAATATCTATTTTTTAATAGGGTGTAATGGAATAGGAAAATCGACATTATTAAATCTGATTTCAGGTCAGCATATTAATGAATATACGGGGAGTATTTTATTTAATGATGTAAATGTTTGCAATTTAGATATTTGTTCTTTAAGAAAAAAAGCCATAGGTTTTTCTGAGCAAGAAACAATTTTGCTTGCAGATACAGTGAAAAATAATCTGGAACTATTTAATAAAAATGATAAAAATTTAAATGAATATATTGAGCAGTTGGATTTGTTAGCATATATTAGACAATTAGATAATGGTATAAGAAGTATTATTAATACACAACAAAATAATATTTCAGGAGGTGAAAAACAAAAGATATCTATAATTAGACAATTATTGCAAAATCCAGATGTTATGCTCTTTGATGAGCCAACGTCTGCATTAGAAATTAATAGTAAAGCTAACCTTATGAAAATACTTAGAGAGATAAAGAAAAATAAGATAGTAATTATTGTTACACATGATAGAATGTTATATAATAATAGTGAGGAAACGATAATTGACATGAATTTATGGAGAGATTTAGGGAGGGAATAATGATACAATTAGTAGTTGCATTTATTTGTCCTATAGTTTTGACTATAGTTGGTTTATATTTAAAAAAACATATAAATACAGATAGGGGAAAGTCGGGATATATTACAAAAAAATCTATGGAGTCAGAAGAAACGTGGATTTATGCTCAGATAATATCACCGAGAATTTATTTAAACATGGCAGTTGCAAATTCTGTGATAGTTCTTTGTGTGATATTAGTTATGTTGATTGGTAATTATAATTATAATATGATAATAGAGATTTGCAACTGCATTGGATTCATTTTTATATTTATACCATTTTGGGTAATAGACCATAAGATAGAGGATTTTCAAAAAAATTTTTTTGACAAAAAAAATAAAAACTATGAAAGCGCTAGCTGGTTAAATATTGTGAAATTTTTAATCAGAGAAAAAAACTTTTCAGAACTAGAAATTGCATTAGATTCTAGGACATGGAAAAATATGTTAAAGGCAAAGTATCTCAAATAAAGGGAGTGTTTTAAAATAAAAAGTTTCATTCCCCAAGGTGGATTTTGGAAAGTGTTGGATAGTTGCTAATATGGGAATACTGTAAAGATTAGAGACGGAATATATGTCAAATCTATTGTGTAGGAAATGATGTTAATCGGCTTGGATGGAGGTATTAATTGGATATATCCCCAGTTGGAGTCATGCTGAAGCAATGGCCACCTATATGAAATTCAGCAGCATCCACATTTTTGATTACTAGAGTACCACACAGCCTCTTACAGAACAAGTTTGGAAAAATGCAGAAAAGACTGCCCGTGACAACGGGATTGAAATCGAATTCATTCGAAAACTGCATGCATTCCGAAAAGATGATTTCATCCAGAAAACCATTTCTGAAAATGGGCAAATGTATTCACTACTACTTTTTTTATTGACAGGAGACTCAGTCTTTGCCATCTCCGGATTCTTACAATTACTAAATGTACGATAATGCATTTCTTGAAATTTCTGACAACAGAAGATTTCTGACTGCATCAACATGGAAGGACTCCACAAGATTCTTGATGTCTTTGGTAGACTCTTCTGCCTTGTTTCGGAATCCCTTGGACTTGACTATACATGGACTGTCCAGCAGATTGAATCTACCAGCAATGACATCAGTTCCGTGTTGAACGGAAAGTTAGTCACCGAGACGGCTCCGGCAGTGTGCAGAAGATTTGTTGAAAAAGAGCATCTACAGTCTGTACTTGTTGTTCACAATTATGAAATCTACAAACTATCGTTATTTGGAATTCATTTCTATCTTTGATGACCACAGAAGCAGGAGAAAAAGCTGATCGAAGTCAATCGTTCGCAGAGAGAAGAGGAACGTAAAGCCCCCATAGTGGGTACTGTTATAAAGCTAGCAGCTCGTTTGAACGGCGCTGTTTTTTGTTACTTTCTGCACTTGTCTGGTAGATTATCCGATTATGGAATCAGATCTTTACAGAAGTTCTGTATACGCTTCATGTGGGAGTACTCACTATGGAGCGTATACGATGGCAAAAGCTTATGGCCTAGAACTGTGCGAATATCTGAACTTCCTTTTTGAAAATAGATCCAGTAAGGACATGTCAGATGATGAACTTGATAACCTAGTTCTTTGGAACGAAACTGTAAAGGAGTTATGTAAAATAAAGTAGAGCAAAATGTTAGCATCCAGGATGCAAATTTAGCATCTGGAATTCACTTTCGTGGTACACCCCGAAATTAAGCGCTTACGATAATAGAATTTTTACCAAGCTTTGATTCAATAATCGATGCAAGTGTATCCAGACCAAATAGAAAATCTGTGTATCCGGTTACTATAAAAATATTTTTAAAGCATGTAGCATCATTTAACATCGGCAGCCATCTGCAAAACTATTTTCAGTAAACTCAGAGAAGTATTCTTAGAAAGACCAATCTTCGTAGAATTGATCTCGAATTCTAAAGTATACGAATCTGAAGATGTATGCGCATGTTCTATCAATGCCGCAGGAACAGCAACAACCGCTTGAGGTTCAGCTTTGGAAGTCACTCTCTCCAGGCATGTTTCTCGAATCTGGTGGAAACTATAGTAATAATTCATAGCGGTAATCTGATGTTGAACATACCAGTCTTTTACAGTAAGATTTTACGGATATCTTTGACATTTTCTGATCTGGGATGTCCATTCCTGAAGACGATATTGTCGTGCGACAGTAGTTGTAATTGAATTCAGAATCTTTACCTCCTCTAGTCCTAAAAGTTGAGGCTAAACTTTTTATACTTGCTAGAGACATTATCTCAAATGTTTAGCGAGCTGTCTATGCACCCACTATGCGTGTTTACAAAGAAACGTACGTATCGCCTATTTAACTTCTTCGATACCCGTGTTCTGTTTTTTGGAAACAATCAGCAAAGATGAATGCATGACGTTTGAAATGTAGGGTAAAAATATCCGTCAGCATCTTCTTGAAATCACATCCTCTGTAATGGCGGGGATTTTTAAACGTCTGTGGATTCATGGTCTGATAGAAAAGGTTCCGGGTTCCTACAAATATTTGGTTACAGCTTTCGGAAAAGAAGTCATAGCAGCCGGTTTAACTACAAAAAATCTTATTTTGGTTTCAGCATTGACATCTTGAAGTTGCTCTTGAAAAAAATTTTTAAATGTCCGGGAAAAATTTGTTGAGCATTTCCAAACAGTCTTTGGAAGTATATCCCCAAAGGATGGAACTGAGAGCCTGAACTGCTTCCGGACGCTTGCGGTAATAGGTGCGTTTGGAAATGTTTGCAATGTGCGGCATCAGGCTTTCTATGATTTCATCCGTATTCTGAAGCTGTTGCGGGGACAGATAGCTATAGTACAGAATCCAATAATATTGCTCCCCATGCTTATGCTTGCTGCGAAGAATGTCTACTGCTGAGTTCAGTAGATTCAGCATTTTGTTGCTTCGTTCAATGCTTTTCGCATAATTTTCCAATTTGGAGCCGCCAATATCTGCACCGGCAAGATAGATAGACTCCAGAAACTCCTCAATGCTGCTTCCGTATTCGATTTCAAAGGTATTCTTCACATGCTGGACAGCCAGTTCCAGGTTCCAGACCGCATCACGGTAGTTCTTTAACAGTTTCCAAGTGTCATGGAAAAGGGGATTCTCTTCAACGGAGGGTGTGTTTTCAATCTTTTTGCTCATAGTATTACCTGCCTTTCTCTGACTCGGGTATATTTGTGGTGTTCGGTTCATCTGTTGGTGTTAATGTCAATTCAAACTGATAGGAAGTCCGCCCATCCGGACAGTCAATCTTTAGAGAATACTTTAAATTACCACCTTTGCAGTCGGATAAGCTATATAACTTATATTGAGTTCGGGGGCATTCACAGCACGAAACCCCTTGTGCTGCAAGGATTGTTGCAACTTTTCGTATCACCTGACGTATGTGAGATTTTGAAACGCAAGGTGTATTTGATGAAACGCTGTCAGAATCATCATTAATAGTGATTTGCTCTTCTTTAATTGTGCTGTCTTCTAGGATGGGTGCGTCCGGAAGATTAACAGGAACCTGAAATGTCATAGAAACCTCCTCTTTATCAATCATTACATCGCTGATGCTGAACATGGTGGACAGATAGTTGCACAGATAGATAACACTTCCATGCCTGCCGGTGAAGGAAACCAGCGATAAGTATTCCTTGTTCTGAAGTTTATTGAGAGTGCGGCTGACAGTGGCTTTGGAAATTCCCCAGCGTAATCCCAGTTCCGTATAGCTGATAAGCGGATTGCCTGTACAGTTGCGGAAATATACGACAGGTCCAATGTCAGATCCTTGTACTTGCTCATCATTGTAGATTGCATGGATCCACAAATCTAAAACAATATCCATTTCCGAGCATTTCCCCATGCTAATTAGTTCATGGACAGCAGAGATGGGAAAAAAGAAAAAACCCACATCCTTCAGACATGGGTAATTGTAATCCAGTGTTGTATTATTTTTATGCCAACCGGTAATCTGAAACTTTATCAGATTTCCGCGGCCAAGCCTTGTGTAGGACAGATAATGCTGCTCCTGTAAAAAGTCCAGAATAGATACTGCTTGATGTTGAAATCGGGTACGAAACCATTTTGACAGCTCTGTAGTTGTGCATACCCATTCGCCGGGTTCTACAAGATATGAGATACCTTCAAGCTTCCGACAGGATGTGCGGAAGTTGGCGTAAGAGCATAACACCATATAATAGAAAAGATAGGAGCTTCCGTTTGTGCGGATGTCCCTATCTTCCATAAGGTTACGAAGAAAATCCCGATAGATACGACATCGTGGATAATCTACGATTTGTTTAATTTCTAATTGGTAATTCATGTTGCCTCCTCAAATATTGCTAAAATTGTCATGGCAGCAAAAGCTGAAGTGTTGTTTTGTTACATCCCTCCTGTATCCCTATATTTTTTCTAACATCCCTCCAAACGTATTTTGAATCGAATTTCAATGATTGCTTTAAAACATTGATTTTTTGAAGGGATTTTGTTAAAATTCCTTATAAATCAAGGTATTTACACAGGCAAAAGGTGCTAATAGGGTACATTTGGTACTGTTGGGTTCCAGTGGTTTTACAGGACTTAAAATCCCTCGGGAGCAATCCCGTGCCGGTTCAAGTCCGGCCACCAGCATTTTGTTGAAAAGTGGGAGAAACGTTGATTTTACAGCGTTTCTCCTATTTTTGTTGCATATAGATTTTGTTTGTAAAAACTTTAGTTAGTCTAACTGCGATTTCATGGCATTTATGGTATGATATCTATAAAACTGAGTGTTTTAAACAATGAAATTGGGGAATAATGATTCACTTAAAAATTATGGGGTTGGATTATGATTATGACAAAAAAGGAAATTAGACAGATTATTCAGCAGCTGAAAACATATGAAATGGATATTTGTAATGTTCCGGAGGAAGTGTGCTATCAGAAAGATATTATAGAAGCAGAGCGAAAGTTTGGACTTAGGAGATCACAGAATCGAGGATATGATGCTATTCAAGTGCTTTTCTTTGTTGAAGAGAAGCTGTTTTATAAAAATTTGAATGGAGAGTTGAAGAGCCGAAATAATAAAGTGACCTTTTCGACTTTTGAAGAATACTATGATTATCTTGATGGGGACATTTATGAATCTGCCTGTTATAAATACTGGAATTATCAAGAATGTATTGATTTTATCCTCGATAAACAGATAGATGTAGCTACTCTCATGAAAAGAGAGACGTTTCTAACAAATACGATTGATGATGTGACATTAGAAGTATCTGAAGAAGAGATAGAGAATTACAGAGAAACTGAGAAAAAGAAAGCACTGATTGAAAAATGGATAAAGAAATTTGATACCTGTAAAACAGCTCATGACTTGATTGAAACTGTCAAAAAATATAATAAATCTAAATTGAAAGAAGAGTTAGATGTGACTTTCTTTTTCTACTGTTATATTTTTGCAGATGTAGAAGACCAAGACAGATTTAAGGCAATAATGAATTATGTCAGTTTGGGTTTATATCCAGAATACAAGCTCCGTTTTGCCTTATGCTCCATATATAATCCTCACGATGTTTTAGATAATTACACATATTCAAGAGAATGCACGGAAGCAAAAACAACGTTTTATACACATAAAAGAAAGCTTAAAGAGCACATAAAACAGTTGGAAGCAGGAAAGATAGAAATTAGAAAGCAATACTATTTTAGTAAACATCTGCATTACTATTGTGAACGAATAGAAGCATATCAAATACCTGGCATCGTTGATCTGCCTATTTATTCATGCGAGAGAATATTTTATACGTTTGAACAGTTTATTGAGTATAGGCAGGGAAATCTTAGAGGAGTAGATCTGTCAGGAGCAATAGAATTAAACGTGGAATTGAAAAAATATGAAACTGATGAAACAACTAGATTACCAGCTACAACAATGGAAAATTTATCATGTGAAGTTAATAAGGAATACAGAGATGGTGAGTTTGTTGTAAATATAAAATGGCGGACAATTGACGACTGCCTGGTTAAAGAGAAGACATTTGAAACGCCATATTTTTTTGATTTTGTTTATTACCTAAAAGGAGATCTAAGTGATGCTGAATTAATGTTATGTGATGGATTGAGAAATCTGAAAGTAGGGTATGAAAACATTGATTTTTCAAGAACAATCATGACTAGCAAAATGTGTGAAAAATTTGGAATCGAATATGAAAAATACAACCTAAATACAAGCGCTATAGAGTCTTTTTCTGTAATAAAGCAGAATGAAGAAAAGACATCCTATTTAGTGGGAGAAAACACGGAAACAAGAGTTGTACATAGGGAAGAGCTTAGCGTAGACAGCCTTGGAGAATACAATTGGTATTGCACAAGAATATATTATATAACAGATATTCATCTGATGCATCATCTGCAGAGTGCACAGTGCAAATCAAAGCAGGATATATTATATAAACTCATAAAAGTTGCTGAGGAAATTGTAAATAAATCAGGGCAAACAATACTTGTTGGGGGAGATATCTGTTCTGATTTCCATATATTTCAGGTATTTATAAAGATACTGAGTAGTAAAGCTGCTGGAAATAAAAGAATTATTTTTGTTCTGGGAAATCATGAATTCTGGGGATTATCCGGTAAGAATGTGGATGAAATTGTGGAAATTTATCGAAAAGTGATTAAAGATAATGGAATGTACTTGCTTCATAATGAAATACTATATGAGAATCCTGATTGTAATTTTCATACTATTTCTTATGAAGATTTAATGTCAATATCGAAGGAGGCGCTAAGGGACAGATTGATAAAAAGCAGATTCGTAATTCTTGGTGGAACCGGATTCTCAGGATACAATGAAGAATTTAATGCAAATCAGGGAATTTATAGAAATACACTAGACAGAGAAAGTGAAATTGCGGAAAGCAAGAAGTTTGAAACATTGTATGAAAAAGTATTGCCGGTAATTTGTGACAAGAATACCATAATCTTTACACATATGCCGAAATGTGATTGGAGTGCAGATGCTACACCTTATAAAAACCTTGTATATGTAAGCGGTCATACACATAGAAATGAGTTTTATGATGATGGTGAATACAGAATTTATGCGGATAACCAAATAGGATACTGTAATAGGGCAGCTTATACAAAATGTTTTCTTATGGACAGTGAGTATGACATATTTAAATATTATGAAGATGGCATTTATAAGATTACAGCGGATCAATATACGGATTTCTATAGAGGAAAAAATATAAGAATGGATTTTGGACGTGAGATCAATAATTTGTATATGCTTAAGAAAAATGGGTATTATTGCTTTATTCATGAATCAACGCATGGTGTTTTATCGATTTTGAATGGAGGGGCATTGCGGCATCTTGAAGGAACGAGCGTCGAATATTATTATGATAATATGAATAAGGTGGTTTCTACTATTGAGAGTCCTTTGAACAAATATTTAAGTATTCAGAGGAAAATTTCAGAAGAAATCAAACGAATTGGAGGAGACGGGAAAATTCATGGTTGCATTATAGATATTGATTGGTATAATCATATTTATGTGAATCCGATAGACATGAAAACCGTAGGGTATTGGGCCGAGAATATGGTAAATAAGTTGGTATATTCAGATATACCGGCATTATTAAAAGCAGAGTGTCCAAAATACTATAAAAACTATCAAAAATTACTTAAGGAAGATGGAATAAATCTTTTGCTTCCAGTGAAAAAGAAGAAAAATGAAATCACATTACCTCCACAAAAATACCTTGATACAGATATTTATAGGGCATCCAGGGAAATAAGAAAGATGCAGAAACTGGCATCCAATATTTTAACAGTGTGGTATGAAGGAAAAAACAATGAGAAATTGCTCCCAGGAGGAGAGTAATATATATACTACGGATGTGCTAGATATTCTATTGATGATAAAACTATTCATTTCAAATTTAAAAAGTAATGAATCTATTTTTAAATTTGTTCTATAATAAACAAACAGGGATGTCGGTATTGCCGACATTCCTGTTAAGCCTATTGTATAATGTTGGGCTAGTTCCATTTTAATTCCAATTCTCTGTTTTGCTCTTTGCAATCTGACAAATACAGATTAATTAGTGTTTGATAGGGAATACCACATTTTTCTGATTTTGCCTTGAAGAAATCAATGGTATCACCATCAATGTTAATAGTAATCTGCTTTTTTACACGCTTTGCATAGGGATTTTTTCTGGGATTTAATTTTTCGATATCGTATTCTTTTTCCATTGACTTACCACCTTTCGTTAATTTTGTAGTATTGAGTTGTTTCATTCTTGGTTGCTTTTCTGGCGGAGATAATACGAATAACATCATCCATACCGTGATAACAATGACATACAATTAACATTTTTGCGTGATCGCTTAGCCCCAACATCATAAACCTTTCTTCCTCTTGTGAATGATTGGGATCGTCAAACAAAATGGCATTTTCATCCGCAAATACAGTGCTGGCTTCTGAAAATGTGATGTGATGTTTTGCCTCGTTGATGGCTGCTTTATTATCATCCCATTCAAAACTAATACCTTTTATAATTAAATTATAATTATAATATAATTATATGTCAAGGGATTGAATTTTATTCAATAATTTTAATGATGTTCAATGTGAATTGTGTTTCTATTTTTTTATTGTGAATAATAAAAGGCAGAGATATAATTATGTATAAATAACAGTAGTGCATCCTCTATTGGAAATGATGGATAATATTATTAAAATTATATTGTATGGATCCGTTGCCAGAAATGAGAATACCGATGAGAGCGATATTGATATTCAGGAGAAAAACATGGAAAACTCAAAAGATACTTATGATATAGAACAAGCATTAGACGAGGCAGATTTGCTGGCAGAAAATAGTAACGAAAGAATGACACATGAAGAAGTATTTCACGCGCTGAAGAGCAGAGTAACAATTCCTTTTACACTTCATGGCATAGAAGAAATGCTTACAGTAGAATACAAACAAGGCACAGATCCCAGGGAAATTGGCTATGATGCCCTTCAGGGATTTCCGATAGATAAAATATGTTGCACAGGTTATCCGGTAATGCATGGTTACTTTGAACATATGAATGCAACCGGTTATCGGAGATCCTGTGGGTTCATTCAATTCGTGGAAAGAATTGAAAATTATGGGGAAAACAGAGAGCTTTCCGTAGATGTCAGTGATGAAAATCTGGAAAAAGGGAATCCATATTTTGCGTATGGTTATCCGGCAGAAATATTTGATGCTCCCTGTTGTAATTTGGCTGGGTGTAGACACTTGAAATGGACAGCTTATACCTATCTAGTAGATCTGCCCTCTCGAATGAATAGCAATAAACTGAAATTCCTGGGCGGATACTCCTGGGGATATGAAGAGGATGAGAACGGTCCACAGAGATTACTACCGCTAGAGATATTGACGGAAAATGACTGGGAAAAGCATGCAACGGAAAAAGGAATATTAAAGGTGTTCCCAATATAGGGAGGCTGTACTGTTAAGTTATGAAGAATAGATATAAACGAAAATTGATATTCGTTATTGCAATTTTAAGTTTAAGCTTAGTATGCTGTAAAAGTAAAACAGAGCCAATTAATAATATTGCATCATGGACACTGGATGATGGTTGGACAATAAATGGAAAGGATGAAATATGGTATTTTGGATTTTCTAAGAATAAAGTTTTGTTTTGCGCAAAACTGTTGGATGAAAATGCGGAATCAGAATTTGAAACGACAATGAGAACGCTCAAATTAAATAATGATTAAAGTTCAGATACGCATGATACGAATTACGAAGAAGGTTATTTTGACCGGAAAACTTGTTGTTGAAGGAACGTCGTATGTGTTTGAGTTCAAGACATTTGAAGTTAAAATTCCGGTTGATGAGGAATATCCAGATATTTTGGACTATATGGATTCCATAGAGGTTACTGATTATAGTAAGAATAATTTCCCCGAGATTGGCAGTCGGAAAATAGTGACAAAAAATCACTGGAAAAATGACCATATAAAAACAGCAGATCCCGCCAGATCTGCTGTTTTTCTCTGTGTATATGAGCGTGAAAAACACACTTCTATCATAAAATAAAGGATACTTCGTTACTTAGAACTTTTCAGCGAAGCTCTTGTAATACTCGTCAAAAAACTCGTTAACCTTTTCCATAA
>OLGB01004456.1_pt1 | contig 11910 bp, 7 predicted proteins | sample 1605691 | NCBI WGS metagenome assembly OLGB01 (sample SAMEA3888925, study PRJEB22519) | human gut metagenome | biome: human gut; feature: human-associated habitat; material: faeces | place: Denmark | collected 2010
AGAAAGAAGAAATACCACCTTTATTTGACGGCAGAAGAAAGACGGTATGTTTTTAATGCCCTGCTTGCGTACCGCAATAAGCTGCTGGCGCAGGGCAGATATACAGACCTTATGGACGAGGTAATGATAAAGCTGCAAAAATGAGCCTGTAACGCTTTCAGATGGGGATGGGAAGCCCTGCAAGGGCCACACCAAGACCCCCAGAAATCCAACAGCACATATTTTCCTCTCAGATTCGCCAAGTCACAACCTGTTCCAGAAAATGGGTTATTTTTATTCTTTAATTACAGAATAGTCGTTTTCGCCGGGTTCATAGGTATTGACAAGCCATTTAAAGCCACCGGCTTCGGTAAAAAACATATTGTTGCGGTTTTTGTCGAACCACTGTCGCCACTGTGTCGGGGTTGAGAAGCGTTTAAGGGTATAGCGTTCGGCCAATATACGCCCTGTCACCGCCTCGTCTCCACCTTTCTCCATCATGGTGATAGCCGTGTCAAGCAAACGGATGTCGTTGTTGGCAATACCGAGTTCACGCGCTTCCTGATCGATCTTCTCTAACCATGGCTTATCACTTGCCGGGTCGCCGTAGAAATAGGGAGCGTTCCGGTCATAGTAGTCCATATAGCTCTGTTCATCGGTTCCGAAAAGCTCGAAGAGTCCCGGTCTGGCATGCTGTTTCAAATGTTCGGCATAAGTGACGTCAACCGGTTCAGTCATATGCGAGAAATATTCAAGATACATCTTGTCCTCTTCGTCGAGCTCCTGTCCGGCAGCCTTCTTGGCTTCAGCTTCAGCCGCCCCCTCTTTCATGCTCTCATACGACGAACGGTTCATCTCGTTATAGTGTTTCCACCCTTTCTGAGAAACCAAGAACTTGCTTTCCGCAATCATCGGGCGTGTGAAACACACTTCGTTTATTTTGCGTGCTATAATCGGCTGTGTACAAGCTTTTGCGGTATAGACAATTGCATTAGCCAGAATTTCACGGGTAGCTGGAAGCATATCAGCAGGAGCGGCGGCAAAACCCCAGTGAAACATGTTACCGTGGCGGCCAATTGCAACGGCATCGATCGACTTGGCCGAAACTCCTCCGGAAATCACTTCAGCCTCAGGCGAATCGAGATACCCCCACGGACGACTCACCATTCCGATGCGGATATTTCTATGTCCGGGGTCTTTGTAACTATATTTCGATACCCGAAACATCTCGAGTTCTTTCGGCGCAACATAGTCATAGAATTCGCCATACTCAACAGCGCTTTCCGGAGTCGGATACATTTCCGTTTCGAGATTCACCTTAAACGGACCGTTGAAAATAGGATGCGATTTATTCCAGTTATAGGCGTAGTTGTCGAGACAGAGACACATCCAATCGTTCTTCGAACCTAAGGCATTGCCGAGCTGTTTGCTGTACGAAGCGATGCACAGAGCAGGGTATTTGAAGTCGGAAGGCAGATATTCCGCTTCTTCATAGCGGGTAACATTCCCCTCGGCATCCCGTTCCATCACCCGTTCCTTGACAACCGGAGGCATTCCGTCGAAAATGGTAACATCAACGGCGGCCGACATGCCGGGACTGTAGTTCTTGCCATCGACAGCGGTTACTTTGGTGAAGTGCTGCCGGAGAAATTTGATGAAATCGGCAGTGCGTTCCTTTGCCGAAGCCGCAACTGCGGCGGGATCAAGATCCCGCGTTCCGAATGTCTCTATATTAGCGGAACCGCCCACATAAAGGACGTTCAGCTTCTCTTGTGCCGACAAACTCGAAATGGTCAGCCCGCCGGCGAAGATCAGTGAAAAAATCTTTTTCATTGCATTTTCTTTTATTATTGAGCTAATCAGACTGATTGGTCTTATTCGTCTGATCGGTCGGTTATAGCGTTACTTTTACGGTTGTCGTTACAGGGAGTTTGCATTCCGAGTGGTCGCATGCCTGATAACGGATTTTCGCGCCAATCTCACCCTTCCCGTTACCTTTAAGCGGCTGACGGAATTCTACCGTGTCGACGTAATACGACGTTGCGTTCGATGTCGGTTGGAATGGAGGCATGATCATGTCACCGTCGGCTTCGACGCCTGCAGGATATTCCATTTCGATTGTCGTCAAGATATACGGATCTGCCGGATCGAGCCTGGCATAGGTATGATAGCCGGGGTGAATCTTCATGGTCAGTACATATTCCTTTTTACCGTCAGCACGGGTGTCGATACGTGCGGTAAGCACAACGGGATTATCCTTATCGGTTGTAAGATTGTCGTTGTTCACTGGAACCGGAGCTACAGCTTGCGCCGAAACAGCTTCAGCGGCGAGAACAGAATAGTCATTGGCGTCTTTTTCGTTCACGAGCCAGAGATAACCACCAGCTTCGGTAAAGAACATTCTCGGGCGATGGATGTTAAGCCAGTTACGCCACTCGGCAGGGGTCGCGAAACGCTTGAGAGTGTAACGTTCAAGGATAGTCTTGCCGTCGGGATTACCTTGTTCCATCAGTTCGATCGCTTTGTCGAGCAAACGGATATCGTTATTGGGAATTCCGAGCGCCCGCACTTCCGGATCTATGACAAGTTCGTAGCCGCGCAAGTCGGGACGCATATATGGAGCGTTTTTGTCGTAATAGTTCGCATAGGCAGCTTCATCGGTTCCGAACACTTCATAGAGCTTCGGATTACGTTCCTTCAGATATTGTCCGAAAGATTTTTTCACTACCGGAGGCATCTGCGACATATCGAGATACATGGCTTCAGACATAGTAAGTTCCTCACCTTTGGCTTTTTTTTCGACTGCAACAGCATGAACGCTGTCTATCATTTGGCGAAACGTCAGCTCTTGTTCGTTGATACGGTCGTTCGCTTTGCGTGTGCAAGCCCATTTTGTCATCGGCAAATGATCACGGGTGGCGATTCCTTCCTTCATTTTGCGTGCAATGGGTTTCTGTCCGTTGAACTTCGATGCATAAACAATGGAATTGAGCAGAATCGCCTGTCCGGCAGGAGTAAGACGCTCGGGATCGGCAGCAAAACCGAAGTGAAACAGATTCCCATGACGGCCGATGGCAACGGCATCGATGCTCTTTCCGCAGAGACCGCCCGAAATCACTTCCGTGTCGGGAGAGTCGAGATAACCGCCGGGACGGCTCACCATGCCGATGCGGCAGCTACCCGAAGCAATCTCCTCTTCAGTCCATTTGGAATGCATGAGCAGCATAGGCATTTCTTCCGGAAGCGATTCGCCCATCATTTCGGCGACTTCAAGAGCAGGAGCGGCTGTAGGGTGCATCTCTGTCGTCATGTCCACTTTGAACGGCCCGTTGAAAACCGGGTGATCGTTCTTCATGCCGAGAGCATAGTTATCGAGACAAAGGCAATACCAGTCGTTTTTATTTCCGAGACTGCGGCCGAGATCTTCGCTCATATGACCGATCATGACTGCGGCGCGGTCGAACGATTCGGGCAGATAGCTGTCGCGCTCGCCTTTCATGCGGTCGCCTTTCCTGAAGGGAACGGTTCGCCCGTCGAAAACCGTAACGTCATAGGCGGCCGACATTTCCGGAGTGTAGTCCTTCCCTTCTATCGATTTCACGTTCGTGAAGTTCTTTTTCAGGAATTTAGTGAAGTGCGCCATGCGCTCTTTGACCGAAGCCGCAAGCGCTACGGAATCGACACTACCGGGGGCCATGAGCATCGGATCCATGTTGGCGGTACCGCCGACGTAAAGAACGCTCAGTTTTACTTTTGCCGACAATCCCGAAACGGCCAGCATGCCGACAAGAATCAGTGAAAAAAGTCTTTTCATTACATTTGATTTTATTGGTTTAAAAATTCTTCCTACCGGTCGGAAGATTAAATTATTCTGCAAAAATTTCGGCGAGGATTGAATCGAGCTCCTCGTCGGTCCCGATCTTGCCGATGATTGTTCCGTCAGCAGCGATCAGATATTTCGTAGGTAAATAGTGGACAGCATACTTGTCACTTTGGTCGTTCGATCTGTCGAAACCAACGAATTCGCCGTTCTCATCCGTGAGCGTTTTAAGTCCGCGCAAAATGTGGTGATAGTTCTGCATGCCTACTTTACTCCCGGCGATGAAGTTTTTCCATTCGTCTTCAGAAGAATCGTTGTCGGCCACGCAGAAAACTTCAAATCCTTTGTCATGGTATTTGTTGTAGAGTTCCTGAATGTGGGGAAGCGAAGCAACACATGGTCCGCACCAGGTGGCCCAGAAATCAACCAGAACAACCTTGCCTTTCAGATCGCTCAGCTTTATTTCCTTGCCTTCGGGATTTTTATTGATCAGGTCGGGAGCCGGTTTCCCGGGCAGCACGGCCTCGAGGGCTTCGAGTTCTTTTTTAGTCCCGGCAGCTTCGGACTGAACCTCGGGAGCAAGAGCGTCATAGAGTTCTTTCATCGTCGGGTAGTCGAGGTTTCCCTGAATCTGCATAAGAACCGAAGGAGCTACGAACGACTTGCCGTTATTGCGGATAAAGTCAATGCTTGTTTGCTGCATACTTTCCCTGAGGATCTCGAGCGAATCACGCAGGGTGGCATTGTCCGGATCGACTTTTATCGACTCATGAAGACGGGTCATCTGTTCCGTGAACGGTTGGAGTGAGTTTTCATATGCTTTTTGTTCGTCGGTCGTCGGCGAACCGGTTATGGCGACATTGGAGAAGTCCGAAACCATAAGCCCTGAAACGACGATTTCACCCGGTTCCACAAAAAGACCCACGCGAGTTTTGTTCTCCCAGTTCCGTGGGTCGCCCATCATAAGGGTCGCCCCGATTGGAGTTTCCTGAATGCCTTCGAAAATAAAACGTCCGTTCCCGATCACGGCTGTATCGACCGTTGCAGTCGAACGGTTGGCTGAAATTCTGTAAAGATAGATTTCCCGGCCGTCGGCATCGGAAATTTTGCCGCTTACGCAGAAATGGCCGGCCGGCTTTGAGTTGCAGGCACAGAACAAGGCCGTTACACCTGCAAGAAGAATGATTTTTTGTGCTTTCATTTGATTTAATTGATTTTCCGGGGGTGTGTCAAAAACTGGCACAACCCCGATATTCTGTCAGACACGGTTGTGGGTCCTATAGATCCGAACCGATCGATCATCAGTTCTGGGTAACCGGATAATTGTGTTCGAAATTACCGTTCTTTTCCATCAGATTCTTCGGGAACGGGAACACCCAGATGGTTGATTCCGGCTTCAGGGTGTAGGTTGTGCCCGAGTATGTCCAACTGATATCCTCTTTGTAGTCATCGAGCAGTGTCCAGCGTTTAAGAGTAATAAAGTCATAAATGTTGAACACATTCTCGCCATGGGCAACTTTCCTGAGCATCCCGATGGCTTCGGTTTTTGTCGTCACCGAGCCTTTCAGCGCATGATAGTCTTCCGGAAAGAAGCGGCCCACACGGATTTTGTCGAGATAGTCCATTGCGTCGTCGATCAGGTTGTTGTCGATGGCATTCTCGGCGAGAATCAGATACATCTGCGGCACGCTCAGATTTATTCGTCCGACACGGCCATTTCCTTGTACTCCGTAGCTCATGGAACCTTCGGTAACCCCAAACATACCTTCCAAGCTTCCTATTACCATCTGAGAGGTCGTCTCCCAGCTCCCCATCCACATCACGGTGTGATAGGTGGCGAACCAATCTTTCTGAATGTTTTTCTCTTCATAACGTTCATAGTAGCGCGGTGTGAGCCACGAGAAAAACTCAATATCGGCATCGGTGAAATAGTCCTGGGCGAGTGCCAGTTGGGGCGTCTCGAATGTTTTTACCAGAATTCCCGCACTGCTCGGTGCCTCGGTGCAGTAGTTGGCATAGTCTGATACCGAGCTGTTAACCGCAAGCGCTTTCTGTGCCTCTTTTGCAGCTTCGCCGGGCTGCTGCATATACATCAGCACATGAGCTTTGATCGCATGCGGACATGCGGCGTTGAAGCGCATTCGGTTTACAGCCGACTGCGGAAGCGCGTTCAGCTCGATCGCAGCATCGAGGTCAGCGAGAATGTATTCGTAGACCTCTTTCTGAGTAAGCTGTTCGGTAGGTTGTTTGATATCCTGTGTTTCCAGAACATATGCGATAGATTTCTCGGAGTCAGCCGTAGCCGGATCATAGGCTTTGGTAAACTTCACGGCAGCGAGCCAGTGGAAATAGGCGCGGATCGTCAGAGCTTCGGCTTTTAGTGCCGTTTTCTTTTCTTCGGAACCTGTCGCGGCATCCACAAGACTCAGAATAGGATTGGCAACTGTTCCGATATAGTTGTAGCAATTTGCATAATAACTGTCGCTCGAAGTCAGGTCTACCTGTTCCAAAGCATGCCCCGCCTCGTCGTATTTCAGAAGGATCTGGGTTGTTGTCTTAACCGGATTGGCAAGAACAGTCCCTACGTTGCCGGGATAATACTGTACCGAACCGCATACACGCTGAATATCGGCAATTCTGATATTATACTCCTGGTTGAGAAGCATCTCGAGCTGGTCAGTGGTGGAGAGAAGGTTCATTCCTTTCTGGTCGATTTCTGTGAAATCGGAACAGGAACTAAGCACCGAAGCTCCCACCAGAAAAAGACCTACGATATATCTTGTTTTCATTGTCATGTCAAAATTAAATATTACTAAATGTTAGAGACTCAGGTTCACGCCGAACATATACGATGCCTGTTTACGGATTCCGAGTGTCTCGGGGTCGATTCCGGCGTTGTTCTTAATCCAGAGGGCTTTCGGGTCGTTGATCTGAAAACGGAGTGAAATCTTACTGATACCGACTTTTTCCGTTAGGTGCTCAGGAAGATCATAACCGATAGTTATATTACGGATTTTCAGGAAATCAGCGTCATAGAGACAGTTTGTCGCCGTACGACATTCACTGCCCAGTGACGTAGAGGCATATTCGCCGATACCCGGAACATCGGAATGGTTTTCGGGAGTCCAGGAATTGAGATAGACAATGTTCAGCGGACTGTCCCATGACGATTCGAACACTTCCGATTTGGGCTGGGCGAACATTTTGTGGCCACCGTAGTAGACAAGGAGAAATCCGAGACTCAAGCCATTCCAGCGCAGCTGATTATCCATTCCGACGATCGCTTTCGGATCGGACTGACCACCGAATTCAAGAACGTCGACGCTAGCACTACTTGCGTTGTGCGATGTGTTGCCATTCTCAACGTAATACATCGACTGGCCCACCAGACCCGGCCGGTCATCGATCCCAGCGAAACGATAAGCCCATAGCGCATTTACGGGATAACCGGTCTTATAAGGTAAGCTGACGAGATCATAGGCGCGAGTGGCAGGATTCTCCACTTCGAGAACCTTGTTCTTATTGTAGGTTACGGTGAGGTTGGTTGTCCAGCTGAATCCACGGCGGTTTCCGGGAACAAACCAGTCATAGCCGATGGCAAGCTCAATACCATTGTTCCGGATTGAGGCCACGTTGGCAACCATCGATGAGAAACCGGTTGTCGGGTCAAGAGTGATCGGGGCAAAAATATCCTTACCGGTCTTCACGTAATAGTCGAGCGATCCACGCAAACGATAGCTCATAAAACCGTAGTCGAGACCGACGTTGGTCGTCCGGTTCTGCTCCCAGCGCAAGTCAGGATTGGCGGGCGATGAAATGGAGGCGACAGGCAGATTGGTCGTTGAATTTATGTCGCCCGACGATGCCGTCATGTGAGAGGTAGCACCTTGATAGATATTACCGGTAACACCGTAGGAGAAACGGAGTTTCAGGAAATCCATCCAGGACAGGTCGCGGAGGAAACTCTCGTTGTGGGCGTTCCAGCCTATACCTACCGACCACAGGGGTCTGCCACGGAACTTGGCGTCGAGACCGTAGATGTCGGCATAGTCTTTTCGAAACGAACCGAAAATGTTATATTTGTTATCATAGGTGTAGGTTGCGTTGAAATAACCCGAACCATAGCGATGGCGAACTTCTTTCACGATTCCCATTCCGTTTTCAAGATAGGGTGTGAACGCGAACTGGTTGCACGGGAAAGGAGAGCCGTTCATTTGAAAGTAAGGCGAATTGCTCATCTGCGATAAAGTTCCGAAATCAACAGTATGGGTAGCACTGCTTTGAAGCTGTTCGTCATATCCGAGAACAAGCGATTTGTCACCACTGGTTTTCGTCTCCCGGAATTCCAGACCAGCGATAGCCGAAATCTCGTGCTTGCCGAAAGTGTTGGTGTAGTTCAGCTGGCCACGGGCAGTCCAAAAGTTTCCGCTGGTATGAGTAGTCTGAAGAAATCCACCGGTTTCGGGAGTCATATAAACGAGCTTGTGGCTCTCTGTATCCATTTTGGCGTACGCATTCTTGATTGTGCGTGCGGCGTGACTCTCCTGTGTCGCATGTTGCTGGACGTTCTGAGAGTTGACTTCATATACGAACTGGGTCTGAGCCGTAAGTCCGGGGATAATCTTAAAGAGAAGATCGCCATGGTAGCGCATTTCCTGACGGCGCGTCTTTGTCTGGTTATCCCTAAGCTCGTCAACGAGGTTGAATCCGAGATCTTCCATGCCTTCCTGAAGGGGCATGTATTCATTGCCGCAGTACCATGAATAGAGTTTCTTAACGGAGCCGTCGGCATTATAGAACGACTGATACTGGGCATAGGAGAACGGGTCGAGATTAACGTTGTAATCGTTGCCATACTGCTTTATATTGGCGTATACGCCGTTTACCGAGAATGTGGCCACGAGCCATTTTGCAAGGTCGCAACTACCTTTGTAGTAAACGTTGAGCCAGTTGCTCTTATGCTCTATGATGCCCATGTTGTCAGTGCGATAGTTTATCACTAAGTTGTTGCGGAACTTGTCGGAACTACCACGGAGCGAGAGGTTATACTGCTGCATGACCTGGCGACGATAGATGTTGTCGGCGAAATCCTGTGCGAAGTTGTTTTTCGACAAATCAGCGAGAATGTTGTCGAGTTCGGAGCGACCGATATTGCCCGCCGCGTGCTGATACCAGGCATAGGCCACGGGGTTTATCTGAGCGCCGTCGGTAATGTTCTTTCCGAAATTCTCTATGACTTTGTCCCGGGTCATACTCGGATCGTCGGCATACTTGCGGTTGAAATAATAGTCATAGTATTCGCTGGCGCGTTCCACATGTTCTTCGGCGTTCATCAGGAAGTTATCATGATAATCGACATTCTTGTTTTCATACAAGGTTATGTTTGCCTGGAAGTCAATGTCGATCTTGCCTTTGTTACGGGCATTCTTGGTTGTTACAACAATGATTCCGTTTGCGGCGCGCGCACCGTAGATAGCCGACGCTGCAGCGTCTTTCAGAACGTTCACCGAAGCGATGTCATAGGGATTGAGGTCTTCGATAGAGCCTTCGACCGGAAGACCGTCCACAACGAGCAACGGAGCCGATTCGCCATAGAGCGTACCCGTTCCGCGGATAATCGGTTTGCCGCCGTAGGTCGACAGACCGGCAACGCGAGCCTCAAGATTCTGGATAAGATTCGGAGTGTAACGGTCACTAAGTTTTTCGGAGGAGATGGTGGTTACCGCCCCGGTCATTTTCTCTTTCTTGACTTCCTGGTAACCGGTAACGATAACTTCTTCCATTTGAGACACATCTTCCAGCATGACAATATGTAACACTTGCTGACCGCTTAAGACTACTTCTTGCGTTTTCATCCCCACAAACGAAAATACAAGCGTCAGTCCCGATTCCTCCGGCACTGTCAGAGTGAAATTTCCATCCACATCACTCACCACTCCCACGGCAGAACCTTTCAGCAGAATGGTTACTCCCGGTAACGGACGTCCCTCTTTGTCTTTTACATTCCCGGTAAGGGTGATTTTTTTCTGAGGAACATCAGGTTGCCTGAATTTCGGAGAAATCACAATGATATTGTCTTCCAACCGATACCATAAACCTGTATTTTTCAGGCATACAGCCATAATCTGTCCAAGATCACAATCTTGCATATCTACACTTACCTTTCCGGTCCGTTGTAACATTTCATTACTGTACACAAAATGATACCCCGTCTGTTCAGTCAGTTTTTCAAACACTTCCTGCAAGGAAACCTCGTTTACCGAAATACTGATTTTTACTTGTGAAAAAGCATTGCCATAGACAGTAGAAAATCCTATCAGAAGGAAACAAAACAGCAATTTCATAGTCAACCACATTTTCCAAACTACACCGGAAGCTTTTCCGACATCGGATTCTTGATTTTTTTTCATAGATTTGTCGTGTTTTAATTAAGTGAATAATGACCCTTCGCCAAAAGGGCGTTATTTATTATCGACAGGAAAGTGTTAGCGCGCTTTCCTGTTTTTCTTGAGTCAATCCCGTCTCACCACAACCGTCCGGCCTTTTACTTCAAATTTCACACAAGCCGCATATTCAATGATTTCCAACACCTTATCCATATTTTCGTATCTCGGCAAATTAGCTGTCAAATGTAAATTCCGGATTTCATCGTGCATGACGAACACTTCGACATCATACCAGCGTTCCAGGTCTTCCAATACCTCCCCTAATAATTTATTTTCATATACAAAACGGTGCTCCTTCCAACCGACATAATTCATGACATTCACAGAAGCCACCCGCAGTCCTTCATCCGTTTCGGCGGCCTGTTGGCCGGGCCTGATGACAACCTGCTGCCGGTGCCAATTGACCGCCACCTGCCCTTCTATCAAAGTCGTCTGACGCTTAACGCCGGGGTAAGCCGACACATTAAACGAAGTACCCAGTACCTTTACTTCCATATCCCCCAAAACGACTGAAAAAGGTCGCTTCACATCTTTCGTCACTTCGAAGTAAGCTTCCCCCTTTAACACCACTTTCCGCTGATCTGCTGAAAAATGGTCCGGATACATCAATTCCGATGCAGCATTCAACCACACCCGGGTACCGTCGGCCAAAACCAATTTGTATTCTCCTCCACGGGGTACCGACAAAGTATGCCATTGTATCCTTTTACCGTTTTCCTGTTCATGATAAACCAGTTGTTTTCCATCATTTACAAAATTCTCGCCTTTCAATTGCTGGCATCCCCTATCCACTTCTAAATCCACGCGACGTCCATCCGGTAAGACCAACTGCGCTTTTGAACTACTTGGACGAATAGTTTCAACCATCGAGACAGGCTGCTCAGATTTTCCGGTATTTTTATATTTTATCATCCAGGCAAGCCCTATCGCTATCAGTACCAATGCAGCATACGGCAATAAATACCGGAAAGGAACACGCTTCCTCCGTTTCATCGCTACTTTCACCCGTTTCCAATCTTTCCGGGAGTCGTATTTCATATATTCTTGCCATTCTGTTCCTTGATATGAACGGGCCCCGAGGCTTTCATAAAACGAGCGGTTGTCTGCACTCTCTTCCAACCATTCTTCCAGTTCGGTCATTTGCTGTTTATCTGCTTCTCCGTGCCAACAAAGCAAAATCAAACGGGCAATTTCCTGAGGAGTATATTTTTTAGAGGTCATCTTTTCTTCATTTTCTATTAAAACCGGTGAAAGAAGCAAAAGGATGACAAAAGATGAAAAAAATAATCAAAATATTCCGAAAAGTTTTAGAGCGACCATTATTAATGCAATCAATAAAATATAACGTATGTACTTCGCTCCCCATTTCACACTCAACCGGGTCCGGATCCAGGCTCCCGCCATGTTACCGCAAGCCAGAATCAAACCGGTACGCCAATCTACCAAATCATACCAGATAAAAATAACGAGTGCCCCGAAAGTATAGATCAAGATAAGCAATACTTTTAAAGCATTTCCGCTTGCAAGTTTTAAATAGCGGTCGACAACGTCACAGGGAACGGCAAAAACACTTCCCCAGCTGCCCAGATCGATTCTAACAGGCATTAGTTTGGATACTCCTTTTATTACTTGACTGTAGGGATACAGTATGTTTTTTGATCGAGA
>OLGB01004464.1_pt1 | contig 11905 bp, 15 predicted proteins | sample 1605691 | NCBI WGS metagenome assembly OLGB01 (sample SAMEA3888925, study PRJEB22519) | human gut metagenome | biome: human gut; feature: human-associated habitat; material: faeces | place: Denmark | collected 2010
GAGCCGTGCCGGGTCAAGGGCCCGGCCGCCGCGGAAGCGGCGTCAAGCGGTCCGCAGAGCGGACCCTTGAAATCGGCGGAATTCACTTCCGGCGATTTGAGAGCAATCGCGGGGTCCCCGCCGGAGGGGACATCCGGTGGGGCAAACTGGCGGGACAATATGAATTACGTGAGAGGCTTCGGCTACCGGGACGAATCAGGCGGGAGCGGAAGGATTGGCCCCACCCGCCGGTTTACCAGCCGGACAGACAGGAGGCGTTTTTGATGGAAGAGAGAACCACCATCGTGAAAAAGACGGTAAAAACAGGAATCACGTTTGGCAGCGCCCTGGCCATGGTAATCAGCTATACCACGTGGCAGTCCGTGGGCTGGGCCATCGTACACGGTCTGCTGAGCTGGTTCTACGTGATCTATTTTGTGTTGCTGTACTGATCTCTGCCTGTCATTTCCACCTATAACCTTCGACAAATTCCGCAGACTATCCCTGTAAAAGGAGGTCTGCCGTATGAGATCGGATTCTGAAATCTATTGGGAGATGTTCTGCCTGACCGGGGAGCCCCTGGCCTATATGCTGTACCGTTCGGCGGAGGGAGAGCGCCCTCTGCCCTGACGCCCGGGGCGGCGTTTGCCGCCCCCATGCCGGAAGGAGGGAGGAGCCGTGGCGTCCGCGCCCTACATCGTGACAAAAGGCGTCGTCCTGCGGGAGACCGAGACCAAGGACGCCGACAAGATCCTGACCGTTCTGACGGCGGAGCGGGGAAAGATCTCCGTCATCGCCAAGGGGGTCCGCCGCAAAAGCTGCAAGTACGCCGCCTGCGCCCAGATCCTGACCTACTCCGAGTGGACCCTCTTCCAGCGGGGAGAGTGGTTCTACGTCCGGGAGGCCTCCGTGGAGGAGCAGTTCATGGGACTGCGGGCCGATCTGGAGGCCCTTGCCCTGGGGTGCTATCTGGCGGAGCTGACTGAGGCGGTCACCGCCCCGGAGATCCCGGCGCCGGAGACGCTGCGCCTTCTTCTGAACGGGCTGTATGCGCTTTCCGCTTTACATAAGCCGCCGGCCATCGTGAAGCCTGCCTTCGAGCTGCGGCTTCTCTGCCTGGCCGGATACGAGCCCCTGGCGGACAGCTGCGCCTACTGCGGAACTCCCGATCCGGAGAACCCCATGCTGGACGTGGTCCAGGGGGTGCTGCGCTGCGGCAAGTGCGGCGTGGGGGAGCGGCTAAAATCCCTGCCTCTGTGCCGGGACTCCCTGGCCGCCCTGCGGCATATCGTGTACGGAGAGGCCAAGCGGCTCTACTCCTTCACCCTGGGCCCGGAGGCCCTGGGGCGGCTGAACGCCGCGGCGGAGGCCTTCGTCTCTGCCCAGCTGGGGCGGGGATTCCGGACCCTGGATTTCTACAAGAGCCTGCAACTGCCGTCAAATTAGAATACAAACTGTAATATTAACCATCGTTTCTACAAAAAGGAGCAAAATATGACGGAATTCACCCTCGGCGGCTACCGCCTCTTGGTGGATGTGGAGGCCACCCGGGCTTACTACGCCGCCCACAACGAGCCCTGGATCACCTGCGAGTGCGACGGGTGCCGGAATTTCGCCCAGGCGGTGAAAGACCTGCCGCAGGCGGTAAAAGACTTTTTTGACGCTCTGGGTCTGAATCCGGAGAAGCCGGGGGAGCTGATGTACTACCAGGGCACGGAGAAGGACCTCTCCGGCGGCGGGTGGTACCACCTGGTGGGCACCGTGCTGGAAGGGTCCTCCCGGCCGGGAGATTACGAGGTGTTCCCGGCGGGGTGGCATGAGCTGGCGGAGGGCTTCTCTGTGGGCTTCAAGAACGAATGTGACCTGCTGCCGGAGGATTTTCCCCGGCCCTGCTGCCAGATGGAATTCAACCATGTGATGCCCTGGGTGCTGGCGGAGGCAAATCCCTACATTTACGAATGACCATCAAGTGAGATCGCTTGACAGGAGATCAAAGCTATGAGCGAACTGTTTGACAAATCCATCCGCACCCTGGAACTGCCCCGGGTGCTGGAGCTGCTGGCGGACCAGGCGGTCAGCGCCGCCGCCAAGGACCGCTGCCGCCGCCTGACGCCGGAGACGGAGGCGGAAGAGGTGCTGCGCCTCCTGGACCAGACCGACGCGGCACGGGCCATGATCGGCCTGCGGGGGAGCCCTTCCTTCTCCGGTGTGAAGCCGGTGGCGGAGGCCCTGGACCGGGCGGACCGGGGCGGCAGTCTCAATAACCACGAGCTGCTGACCATCGCGGATCTGCTGAGCGCCGCCCGCCGGTGTAAGGAGTACTTCAACGACGAGGCGGCGGAAAAGACCGCTATCGACCACCTGTTTTTGTCCCTCCACGGCAACCGCTTCCTGGAGGAGAAGATCAAGCGGTGCCTGCCCGACGAGGACACCGTGGCCGACGCCGCCAGCACAGAGCTGGCGGACATCCGCCGCCATATGCGCGCGGCCCAGGCCAAGAGCCGCCAGATTTTGCAAAAGATCATCTCCTCTCCCAGCTACTCCAAGATCTTGCAGGAGACCATCATTACCCAGCGGGACGGGCGGTTCGTGGTGCCGGTGAAGGCCGAGCACAAGGGCGACCTGCCCGGCCTGGTCCATGACATCTCCTCCACCGGCGCCACCCTTTTCGTGGAGCCTATGGGGGTGGTCCAGGCCAACAACGAGTTCATCGAGCTCCAGGCCAAGGAGCAGAAGGAGATCGAGCGGATTTTGGCGGAGCTCTCCGCCGAGGCCGCCGCCCACCGGGAGGACATCCAGTGGGACTACGACGCTCTGGTGCATCTGGACGTGATCTTCGCCCGGGGGCAGCTCAGCTACAAGATGGACGCCGTCCGGCCGGAGGTCCGGCGGGATGGGGCCATCTCCCTGCGAAAAGCCCGGCATCCGCTGCTGGACCCCAAGACGGCAGTGCCCATCGACATCCAGCTGGGCGGGGACTTCGACACCCTGGTCATCACCGGCCCCAACACCGGCGGCAAGACCGTGAGCCTCAAGACGCTGGGCCTGCTGACCCTGATGACCCAGTGCGGCCTCCACATCCCCGCCGGGGACCGCAGCGCTGTGTCCGTGTATGAACAAGTGCTGGCGGACATCGGCGACGAGCAGAGCATCGAGCAGAGTTTGTCCACTTTCTCGGCACATATGGTCAATATTGTGGCTATTTTGAAGGAGGCGGGCCGCCGCAGCCTGGTGCTGTTCGACGAGCTGGGGGCCGGCACGGACCCGGTGGAGGGCGCGGCGCTGGCCATCGCCATCATCCAGGACGTCCGGAAGCGGGGGTCCAAGGTAGCCGCCACCACCCATTACGCGGAGCTGAAAACCTTTGCCATGACCACCGCCGGGGTGGAGAACGCCTCCTGCGAGTTCAACGTGGAGACGCTGAGCCCCACTTACCGGCTGCTGATCGGCATTCCCGGCAAGTCCAACGCCTTCGCCATCTCGGCGCGGCTGGGCCTGCCGGCGGAGGTCATCGAAGCGGCCAAGGTCCAGATGAGCGGCGAGAGCGTCCGGTTCGAGGACGTGCTGACAGAGCTGGAGGCCAAGCGCCAGGCGCTGGAGAAGCGGGAGCTGGAGGCGGACCGCCTCTACGCCCAGCGGGAGGAGGACGCCCGCAAGGCCCGGGAGTTCCGGCAGCAGATGGAACGGGCCAAGGACAACGCCCGCAGCCGGGGCGAGGCAGAGGCCAAGCGGATCGTCCGGGACGCCCGGGCGGCGGCGGATCAGGTGTTCGCGGAGCTCAGCGAGATGCGCAAGGCCCAGGCCAAGGCCGACCGGGCCCTCAACGACAACGAGGCCCGGGCCGCCCTACGCCGGACCCTCAACGAGGCCGAGGAGGCCGTCACCCGCCGGGATGCCCGGCAGGAGCCCATCCCCAAGCCCAGCCGCCCCATCCGGGCGGGGGATCTGGTGGAGATCCCCGGCGTCAAGACGCCGGCGGAGGTGGTGTCCGTGGGCAAGGACGGCACGCTGCAATTAAAGTCCGGCATTTTGAAAATGAAGGCCAGGGCCGACGAGGTGCGGCTCATCGAAGACGACGAGCGGGCCGCCCGGAAGAAGGCCCCCGCCGTCGCCATCCGGCAGAACGCGGACCGGGCGCTGCGGTCCTCCGCCGCCCGGGAGCTGGACATCCGGGGCCTGGAGACCCTGGAGGCCGAGGGCGTGGTGGAAAACTTCCTCTCCGCCGCCGTCATGGGCCGGCTGGAGACCGTCACCATCATCCACGGCAAGGGCACCGGCGCCCTGCGCAAGGCCGTCCACGACATCCTGCGGCGGAACAGGGCCGTCAAGAGCTTCCGCCTGGGCGTCTACGGCGAGGGCGAGAGCGGCGTCACCGTGGTGACGCTGAAATAAATGCGGATGGGGAGCCGGCCTTGTAAAGACCGGCTCCCTTTGCTATACTGGGGAAAAAGAGAGGAGTGACTGCCATGCAGGCATTGGAGAGACAGTATCACATCGACTGCACTGCGGAGGACGTGGGCCGCTACTGCATCCTGCCAGGGGACCCGGGCCGTGTACCCGCCATCGCCGCGCTGTTTGAGGACGCGAAGCAGGTGGCCTGCAACCGGGAGTACAACGTCTGGACCGGGTATCTCATGGGGGAGAAGGTCACCGCCTGCTCCACCGGCATCGGCGGGCCTTCCGCCGCCATCGCCATGGAGGAGCTCCACAAGTGCGGTGCCGACACCTTCATCCGGACCGGCACCTGCGGCGGCATCGCCCTGGACGTTCAGTCCGGCGACATCGTGGTGGCAACCGGGGCCATCCGGTTCGAGCACACCAGCCGGGAGTACGCCCCCATGGAGTTTCCGGCGGTGGCGGACTTCCAGATCACCGACTGCCTGGCCCGGGCTACCAAGGCTTTGGGGCTGCCGCTGCACACCGGCATCGTCCAGTGCAAGGACAGCTTTTACGGCCAGCACAGCCCGGACGCCTCCCCGGTCTACTATGAACTGAAGCAGAAGTGGGAGAGCTGGAAGCGGCTGGGCGTCAAGGCCAGCGAGATGGAGTCCGCGGCGCTGTTCGTGGTGGCGGCGGCTTTGGGCTGCCGCTGCGGCTCCTGCTTCCATGTGGTGTGGAACCAGGAGCGGGAGGCCGCCGGCCTGGACCAGAAGATGAGCGAGGACACCACCGCCTCCGTCCGGGTGGCGGTGGAGGCGCTGAAGCTGCTGATCCAAGAGGACCGGGCCGCCGGCCGCTGAGCCCCCACGACCATACATAGCTCTATATATCATCAAAAGAGGACCGCCCGTGGGGCGGTCCCTCTTTTCTGTGCCTCGGGGCGGCGGTCCTGGGGGAAGGCGAGGGCCGAGGGCGGGCACATCGGCGGACAGGAGAGCTATCTTTTTTAGCTTGCCTCTTGACAAGTATACTTGGTATATGCTATGTTTTATTTGCAAAGTAAACTTGGTAAAAAGAAAACTAAACTGTGCAGGGAGGCTTTGCTATGGACCGCGATGAGATCCTCAGACGCAGCCGCGAGGAGGGAGAGGACGAGGGCGATATCTTCGCAGAAAACCGGGGCCGCCGCTTCGGCGTGGTGGGTTTTTCCCTTATGTTTGCCGTATTGCAGGTGTTCGACCTCATCACAGGTCAGGCTTCGCATAACATACGAGCGCTATTTTGGTGCTATGTTTCTCTGGAGTCCTGGGGCAGGTATCGTATTTCGTCTGGGAGGATCCTGTTGGCTACGGCTGTTCTATCGGCAATGGTGTCTTTGTGTGACCTGGCTTGCTACATGCTGGAGGTGCTGCGATGAGGGGCGAGGCCACGGGACGGCAGACGGGGATGGCCCTGCTGGCTGCTGCCGCTCTGGTGCTGACCGTGGTCCTGCCGGGGCTGGCTCAGCCGGTGGAGTGGACCGCGGTACTGGAGACCTGGGAGGTCCTGCCTTGGGGCGGACCGCTGTGGTGGCTGCTGCGGACAGCGCTGGCCTTGGCAGGCCGTATTTTTTGAGTGAACGATCGGGAGGGAACGTCGATGGAAGAACGACTGAGCAAAGAGGAGATTTTGGAGCGCAGCCAGCGGGAGAACCGGAACGGGGACGAGATGGAAAAGCGCGTGCGCATCGAGGGGGAGTCCTTCAGCCTGATCTTCGTGTTTGTAATGGGCATCGTGCTGCTGGCCTGGAAGCGGATCCACGGTCTGCCGGATGAGGACGTGCTGGCCATGTTCTGGACGGCCTGTGTGGCCAACCGGATCTATCGGCTGACCCGGCGGAGGGATACCTCCGACGTGGTGACGCTGCTGATCTCCCTTGCCTTTTTGGGGTACAATCTGGTAAAATTCTTTCAGATCACCGGATAAGGGAGGGGCGCGGAATGGACCGGGAAGAGATCCTGAAAAAGGCGCAGGCCCAGGGCGGGGACCTGGATGAGCGGGAGCAGCGGATGCTGGGCGTCTCCTTCGGCTTCGGCGCCGCGGCGATGGCGCTGCTGTGCCTGATCCTGGCGGCGGTGCGGCTGCTGGAGGGCGGCCAGGCCTATGACTACGCTGCCATCGTGTTTGCCTGTCTGGCCGGGGCCCAGGGCCATCAGTACTGGAAAACCCGCCGGATGCTGGCTCTGGTGTGCGCCGCGGTCTGCACGCTGGTGTGTGCCGCCAACCTGCTCCTGCTGTTTTTGGGGTGACGTCATGGACGATCAGCTGATCTTAAAAAACCGACTGAAGGTGGCACGGGCGGAGAAGGGGCTGTCCCAGACCCAGCTGGCGGAGCTGGTGGGCGTGTCCCGGAATACCATCAGCTCCATCGAGACGGGGCAGTTCAACCCCACCGCCAAGCTGGCGCTGATCTTGTGCATCGCCCTGGACAAGAAGTTCGAGGACCTGTTTTATTTTTGACCGGGACACCGGAGGGCCGGATGTTCCGGATGGAACCCGATGGAAAAAGCGCCGTCTCCGAAAGGAGACGGCGCTTTGTTCACTCGTCGGTGCGGACGCCCAGACGGATGTCCCGGATGTCGTAGGGAGCGGTCTGATAGACGCAGTAGTTCAGCCAGTTGGCGTAGAGCAGGTGGGCGCAGGAGCGCCAGTTCATCATGGGACGCTTGGTGGGATCGTCATTGGGATAGTAGTGCTTGGGGATCTGGATGGGGACCCCGGCGGCCACGTCCCGGTGGTACTCCTTGCTGAGGGTGTCCCGGTCGTACTCCGCATGGCCCATGAGGAACACCTGGCGGCCCTGGTCGGTCTTGACGGCGTAGACCCCCGCCTCCGGGGAGGCGGCCAGGACCTTCAGCCCCGGCACTGCCTCAATATCGGCCCGGTCCACGGTGGTATTGCGGGAGTGGGGGACCCAGAACTCGTCGTCAAAGCCCCGGAAGAGGATGTAGTTGGGGTCTTCCACTGTGTGGCGGAACACGCCGAAGAGCTTGTGCGGCAGCTGCCGCTTGGGGATGCCGTAGTGGTAGTACAGCCCCGCCTGGGCGCCCCAGCAGATGTGGAGGGTGGAGTGGACGTGGGTCTTGCTCCACTCCATGATCTCGCACAGCTCCTGCCAGTAGTCCACCTCCTCGAAGTCCATCAGCTCCACCGGCGCGCCGGTGATGATGAGGCCGTCGAAGGTGCGGCGGCGGACCTCGCCAAAGGATTTGTAGAAGGCCAGCATGTGGGCCTGGGAGGTGTTCTTGGACACATGACCCCTGGGGGCGATCAGCTCCAGTTCGATCTGCAGGGGGGTGTTGCCCAGGACCCGGGCCAGCTGGGTCTCCGTGTCCACCTTGGTGGGCATCAGGTTCAGCAGGAGGATTTGGAGGGGGCGGATGTCCTGGGTGATGGCCCGGGTCTCCGTCATGACGAAGATGTTCTCCCGCCGCAGGACCCCGGTGGCGGGCAGTTGGTTGGGGATTTTGATGGGCATATCACTTCACCTGCTCCAGGGCCTGGGCGATGTCGTCGATCAGGTCCTGCTTGTGCTCCAGGCCGCAGCTCATCCGCACCAGGCCCGCGGGGATGCCGGCGGCGGCAAGCTGCTCGTCGGTCATCTGCCGGTGGGTGGAGCTGGCGGGGTTGAGGCAGCAGGTCCGGGCGTCGGCCACGTGGGTCTCGATGGCAGCCAGCTTCAGATGCTTCATGAAGGTGCCGGCGGCTTCCCGGCCGCCCTTGAGCTCGAAGGACACCACGCCGCAGGAGCCATTGGGCAGGTACTTCTGAGCCGGGGCATAATAGGGGTCGTCCGGCAGGCCGCAGTAGATCACCCGGGCCACCTTGGGGTGGTCGTGGAGGAACTGGGCCACCGCCAGGCCGTTTTCACAGTGGCGGGCCATGCGGACGTGGAGGCTCTCCAGACCCAGGTTCAGGTAGAAGGCGTTCTGGGGGGACTGGATGGAACCCAGGTCCCGCATCAGCTGGGCGGTGCACTTGGTGATAAAGGCGCCCTCCTTGCCGAACTTCTCGGCGTAGGTGATGCCGTGGTAGCTGTCGTCCGGAGTGGTGAGGCCGGGGAACTTGTCGGCATGGGCCATCCAGTCGAACTTGCCGGAATCCACGATGGCGCCGCCCACGGCCACGCCGTGGCCGTCCATGTACTTGGTGGTGGAGTGGGTGACGATGTCGGCGCCCCACTCGATGGGCCGGCAGCCCACGGGAGTGGGGAAGGTGTTGTCCACGATCAGGGGGACGCCGTGCTCGTGGGCGGCTTTGGCGAACTTCTCAATGTCCAGCACCGTCAGGGCCGGGTTGGCGATGGTCTCGCCAAAGACGGCCTTGGTATTGGGGCGGAAGGCCGCGGCCAGCTCCTCCTCCGTGCAGTCCGGGGAGACGAAAGTGGTCTCGATGCCCATTTTCGCCATGGTGACGGAGATCAGGTTGAAGGTGCCGCCGTAGATGCTGGAGGAGGAGACGATGTGGTCCCCGCACCCCGCGATATTGAACAGGGCGAAGAAGTTGGCGGCCTGACCGGAGGAGGTCAGCATGGCGGCGGTGCCGCCCTCCAGCGCCGCGATCTTGGCGGCCACATAGTCGTTGGTGGGGTTCTGGAGGCGGGTGTAGAAGTAGCCGCTGGCCTCCAGGTCGAAGAGCTTGCCCATGTCCTCACTGGTGGCGTACTTGAAGGTGGTGGACTGAATGATGGGGATTTGGCGGGGTTCGCCGTTGCCGGGGGTGTAGCCCCCCTGGACACAGGTGGTTTCGATGCGATTGCTCATAGGTGATGTGCTCCTTTCCGGTCTTGGAACGAAAAAACGGCTTTCGTCCCAAAGAAGTTGTCTTTGAGACGAAAGCCGTGATCGACTTCCGCGGTACCACTCAAATTGCGCCTGCCTCACGGCCCGGCGCCCCTTATGGGGTCCAACAACCCCTCTGCACTGACGCGGCGTCACGGGGCGGCCCTAACGGCGGCGCACCGCCCTCGAACCCCCGGCTCAGGAGCCATAGGACCTGGAGACCCTTGCCGCCGGCTTTCACCGCCCGCCGGCTCTCTGAGGGCGCCGGTCTCCGTCCCTCTCCTTCATCGCTTTGGCAATTATTATAAAAAGCGGGACGCCGTTTGTCAACCGGGGATTTTTCCGCCGCCCTGGGTCCGGTCCTCCACGATATGGACGTTCAGGTGGTCGTAGGTCATTTCCACGCCGGCCTGAGCGAAGGTGGTCCGCAGGTTTTCTCCTACGGACATAAAGACCTGCCAATAGTTTTCCGGCGTGGCCCAGCAGTAAACCGTGTACTCGATGGAGCTGTCCTTGTAGGCGGTCAGGTACACCGTGGGGGCCGGGTCCTCCAGCACGTTTTCCGTCATGGCCACGGCGGCCATGCAGGCAGCTTTGACGGTGTCCGTGGGCGCGTCATAGGATGCGGTGACTTTCTGAACGATCCGCCGCCGGCCCAGGATGGTGTAGTTGATCATCTTGGAGGAGGCCAGTTCCTTATTGGGCAGCATGGCCAGATGGCCGTCGGTGGTGACCAGCTTGGTGTGGTTGAGACTGATCTCCTGAACGGTGCCGGAGGTACCGGATACCTCCACGAAATCCCCGATGGAGAAGGGGCGGGAGGAGAGGATCACCAGCCCGCCGGCCACGTTGCCAAGGATGTCCTCCGCCGCCAGCGTGATACCCAGGGAGCCCACCGACAGCAGGGCCACCAGGGACGTCATGGGAATATTCAGACTCTCCGCCACAATGACCACAGTCACAACGTATAAAAGCAGCTTCAGCGCTGCCAGGGCATAGCGCTGGACCCGCTCGTCCAGCCGGGTCCGGGCCAGGAGCCGCCGCAGCAGCTTGCCCAGAATGTGGACCGCGGCCAGGCAGACCAGCAGCGTCACCGCCGCGGTGAGGACGGTGGACAGCGGGAGATTGCCCAGGGCGCCGGACAGGGCCGAGGCGACGTTGTTCATAGGAAGATACCCCTTTCATACACAGATGGATCGCTGATTCCAGCATAGCGGAAGCGGAAATAAAAGTCAATGCTGCGGTGGACTGGCTGTTCCCCGCGGCACCAGGAAGGAGTCGCTGTGCGGTCGGAGACTGTCCGCCGCAGGACGAGGGTCTGCTTGATCCGCCGGGAGCAGCCAAGCAGGGCTCTGCTGAAGCCTCCGGCGGTGAACCAGGGTAAGAAGAAAGCTGCCAGGTGATGATGTTCGCATGATCGGGGAGCTAGCTGTCTGCGCGCACCCGCAAGGACGGAACCGGGCGGCAGCTGCTTTTTTCAAAAAGTTGCTTTTGCCCTGCAAGCAGAGCGAAATTTATGCTATCCTAACAAACAAGCTATGAAAGATGGAGGTTCTTATGAAACTGATCGTAAGCGACAGGCCGCTGACCCTGGCGGAGCCAGTCTGCCGGGACATCCGACTGATCGATCTTTCCGGACTTCAGATCACGAACTGCGTGGGCTGCTTCGGCTGCTGGACGAAAACACCGGGAAAGTGCGTGATCCGGGATGATGCCGTCAAGGTCTATCCCTGTATCGCGGCCAGCGACAAGCTGATGTACGTCAGCAAAATCAGATACGGAAGCTATGATACCATTATGAAAACCATGCTGGAGCGGGCAATCCCGGTACAGCAGGCCTTTATCCGCCTGCATCACGGCGAGACCCACCATTTCCAGCGCCGCGTGGCACCCAAGCAGGCGGTCATCATCGGATACGGAGCGAGTTCCGATGATGAAAGGGCCGTCTTTGAAAAGCTGGTGGCCCGCAACGCCCACAACATGAATTTTGAGAGCTGGCGGGTGGTCTTTGTACCTGAATATGAGCTGGAACAGACGGTTGAAAGGGAGGTGCTCGCATGGGAAAAATCCTGATGATCAATGGCAGTCCCCGGGCGCCCCGATCCAATTCCAAGCGGTATGCCGAGTGGTTTGCCCGGGTATGCCCGCTGGAGACGGAATACCGGCCCCTTACAAAAACAAACCATATGGAGCTTTGCCGTGCCATGGATGAGGCCTCGGACGTGTTGTTTGTATTTCCGCTTTACGCTGACGGAATACCCGTCACGCTGCTGAACTTTTTAAAAACGCTGGAGGACCATCCGCCTTCGCACAGGCCGACGATCTCCGTGCTGATCAACTGCGGGTTCCTTGAACCGCATCAGAACGACATTGCAGTGCAGATGGTAAAGCTGTTTGCCGGGAAAAACGACTATCCCTTTGGCTCTGTGCTGAAGATCGGCAGCGGCGAAGCCATTTTGTCGACCCCCTTTCGGGGCCTGGTAGGGAGGGGTCTGAAAAAGCTGTCCAGGGCGATCGCCGGAGGGCGCTGCCAGGTCATAGAGGTTACCATGCCCCTGCCCAAGCGCGTGTTCATCAGAGCTTCCTGGAGGTACTGGGAAAGCTATGGAAAACGAAACGGCGTGACAAAAGCGCAGATGGAAACACTGGAGATCGAAGATCAATTATTATGACACGAGAGCGGCAGGAACTGCCGGCCCAGGGACGAAAAAGGCAAGGAGAGGGGC
>OLGB01004465.1_pt1 | contig 11902 bp, 12 predicted proteins | sample 1605691 | NCBI WGS metagenome assembly OLGB01 (sample SAMEA3888925, study PRJEB22519) | human gut metagenome | biome: human gut; feature: human-associated habitat; material: faeces | place: Denmark | collected 2010
TTGGTCCTATGTCAAGATTTAGTACAAGTTAAAATGAGAAATTTCTCCCCATTTTAACCTGCCAGAAGCTCAGCCTCAGTGTGCGTTCTTTCATACACTCGTTCGAATTCGTTTGGCGACATATAGTTGCAATGGCTATGAATTCGTTTCGTATTGTAGAAAGCTTCCAGATATTCAAAAATCAACTGGTATGCTTGCTTATAATCTCGGATTTTAAAGCGATTGAGCCATTCACGTTTGATAACAGAATGAAAGGATTCAATGCATGCATTATCCCACGGAAAAGCTTTCTTCGAGTAGCTACGCTGCATATTTTCGGTTGCTTTTTTATATTCCTTTGCAACATACTGGCTGCCACGATCCGAATGGATAATTAATGGTTGATCAATATTTCGGCGAGCTTTGGCTTTGTTTATAGTATCAATCACGCAGGATACTTCCAGTGTTTCTGAAAGTGTCCAGGCTATGATTTTTCTGGAAAATAAATCCATAATACTGGTCAGATAGACAAATCCGTCTATTGTCCAGATGTAGGTGATATCCGAACACCAGACAGCATTCGGGCGGTCAGGATTAAACTGTTCATCAAGGATATTTTGTAATTCTGTGCTGAAATCAGAATCTTTTGTGGTGATGGTCCATGGTTTGCTCCACTGAGCACGGATTCCCATTTGGCGCATATATGTACCAACGGTTCTTTCCGAAATGACTTCACCGGTTTTTCGCAGTTCTACAGTGATTTTCGGAGCGCCGTAGTTCTGCTTGGAATCATCATAAATATCCTGTATTTTTGCTTTTACAGCTTCACGACGTTTTTCTGTATCAGAAGGTACGTGGTGGAGCCATGCAAGATATCCTGAGCGAGAGACACCTAAAAATTTCAACATTCCGGAGACGGAAACCCGGCGTCCAGCCTTTTTGGCAGCTTCCGTCTTCTCAGACACTTCGAGATAAATGGCTTCCGTCATTTTCCCAGAATGTTGATTGCTTTTTTTAACACATCAAGTGCATCTTGGGCATCACGTAATTCACGTCTGAGACGGGCAATTTCCTTCTGCTCATCAGATGCATAATTACCAGAACCACGAACAGGAATATCACCTGATTCTCGGAAGTCTTTCAGCCACTTTGTTAATGTGCTGTATCCGATGCCAAGATTTTCTGCACATCCACGTACTCCGAGATCTTTATGATCTTGATAGTACTGGACTGCATCAAGTTTAAATTGTTTGTCATGTTGCTTTGCCATATGAGATCCTCCTTCAGCATGTTTCTATTGTACCATGCTTATGTGTATTTGGAATTTCTCATTTTGGCTTGTACTATTTATATTCTAGCACCAGTGTAGATCAAACAAAAGATATATTTGAAATTTTAGGAGAATGATTGGGCAAAAGGATGCAAGATAATGACATAATAAAATGTGTATAAAATACACATGTTGCATTGACAATACACATAAAATGTGTATGATATAAATAGAGGAAGGAGATTACGTGAAGCAAAGGGATTTAGTGAAAAAACTTGAAGAGGCAGGGTTTACACTAGAGAGACATGGTGGAAATCATGATGTATATGTAAGAGGGGAAGATAAGGAACAGATACCAAGATACAAAGAGATTAATGAAATATTAGCGAAAGCAATCATGAGGAAATGGGATTTATAAAATCTTCCCAATTTGTGTATAGATATAGAGAGACGAGAATGGAGGTTGTTTGTAATGAAACAGGTTTATCCAGTAATATTCACACAGCTAAACGATAAAAAAAATACAGTGTTAATTGAAGTTCCGGATCTGGAAATTCTTACAGAAGGATTTGGAATGGCGGATGCTGTAGAAATGGCAAGAGATGCAATAGGCTTAAAAGGCATTTGTTATGAGGATGAAGGAAAAGAAATTCCAACACCACGGACGATGTCGGATGTAGATATTTCAAAGGGAGCATTTGCAGGTGAAGGTGAAAGCTGTGTATCGCTTGTGGATATTGATTTTCAAGAGTATCGGCGGAGAGCAGATAATAAAACAGTACGGAGAAATGTGACACTTCCAAATTGGCTGAATCAAGAAGCAGAAAAGGCACATATCAATGTGTCGAGAGTTTTACAGGATGCGCTTATGATGAAACTTGGAGTTTCGAGATAATCATTAGAAGAGAGTTAGGATTAATGTGTTAGTAAAATGACATGAGATTCTAACTCTTTTAATGTATCCACTTTCTCACAGAGAACTTATTATCTCAAACATATGAATATGACAAATCAACCATACAGATTTTATATACGAGCGAAAAAGGAACTGCTATAATATTACCTATAGATACAGCAAGCAAGTTGCGGAGGTACAAACCTGTGAAAATACATATTATTGGCTGCAGTGGTTCTGGAAAAACTTATCTGGCAAATGTTCTTTCTAAGAAATATCAGATCCCTCATTTTGATCTGGATGAGATCCAATGGGACAATCAGGCAGAGGGATATGGCGTAAAAATGCCCATTGAAAAAAGGAATGCGCTATTACAGGAGATATTAAGTAAAGATGACTGGATCATCGAAGGGGTATATTACGCATGGGTAAGGCAGAGTTTTGAGGAAGCGGATCACATTTACGTTTTGGATATGCCGGGGTATTTATATAAATGCAGAATCATCATACGGTCTGTAAAAAGAAAATTAGGAATACAAAAAGGTAAGAAAGAGACACTGAAATCGGTCTGCCAGCTTTTGAAATGGACAGATAAGTTTCAAAATAAGAACCTGAAAGAAATAAAGAACATTATGGATGGGTATGGGGACAAAGTTGTATGGTTGTCAAGTAAGAGAGATGTACAGAAAATCATAGATGCATAACAGATGCTGGCAGCAGTGAACACATTTCATCCGGTAAAAAAGATGATACGAAAACAGAAGAATTAAAATTATGACAGAAAGGAAGAAAAGAGCGTGGACAGCAAGTATGAGGAATGTATAAGGTTATGGGATGATATCTTTCAGAAGGCAGGATCAAAACTGCCAGAAAAAATAGAAACCGGGAGTGAGGGATTTGATCGTGGTTTACAATGGCTGACAAAAGATGTGCAGTCGGTCATTGATTTTGGATGTGGAACGGGAACGGCATTATTTCTGTGCAATAAATATGGAACCCAGATGCATATTGGGATAGATCTGTCAGCACAGGCAATAAAAAATGCAGCAGATAAAGCAAAAATGGTAAAAACGGGAAATTTTGATTTTTTGTGTGGTGGGGTAGAAAAATTAAAGCAGATACAGAGCGAGACGATAGAGGCTGCTATTTTATCCAATATTATGGATAATCTGTATCCGGATGATGCCATTTGCGTTTTGGAGGAAATCTATCGGATTTTGAAAAAAGATGGAAAGCTCCTCGTGAAGTTAAACCCATTTATTACAGCAGAACAAATAGAGGAATATGGATTAAAGCGAATTGCTGGGAATTTATTTGATGATGGAATGCTTCTCTGGAATAATACGAAGGAGGAGTGGGATGATATTCTTGCATTGAAATATTCCATAACCAGTTATGAAGAAATTTATTATGAAGGATACGAGCAGTCGCAAAGAATGTATCTGCTGACAAAACGGATGTAAACGGAAAAACATAAGACTTACCATAGGCAAGCCCAAGGTAATTGATTATTTAAAGAAACATGACGGCAGCAATCAGAAAGATCTGGGAGGAATGTTATGAAAAAAATGCTGGTAACAGGCGGAACGGTATTTGTGAGCAGATTTATTGCGGAGTATTATGTTGCAAAAGGATATGAAGTATATGTTCTGAATCGAAACACCAGACGGCAGTCTTTAGGTGTGACACTGATTGAGGCAGACCGCAATAAACTGGGAAATGTATTGCACAATCTGCATTTTGATGTTGTCATCGATACGGCATATAAGGAAAAGGATGTAGAACTGCTGTTAGATGCGTTGGAAAGTTATGGTGACTATATTTTGATCAGTTCAAGTGCAGTATATCCGGAAGATACGAAAGAACCGTTTAAAGAGGAGGCTCCGCTTGCGGTCAACCGGTACTGGGGAAAATATGGAACCGATAAAATAGAAGCAGAGAGAGCATTGCTTCGGCGAAATCCGAAGGCATATATCCTCAGACCACCTTATCTGTACGGACCGATGAATAATGTGTATAGAGAAGCATTTGTGTTTGACTGTGCGCTTGCCGGAAGAAAATTTTATCTGCCTGGGGAAGGGGAGATGAAACTGCAGTTTTTCCATATCCATGACCTATGCAGATTTATAGATACTCTTTTAAAGGAAAAACCTGACTGCCATATTTTTAATGTGGGAAATAGAGAGCAGATATCTGTCCGTGACTGGGTAAGGCTCTGCTATCAGGTGGCGGGAAAAGAGCCAGAATTTGTTCCAGTACATGAGAATATTGAACAGAAAAATTATTTTTGCTTTTACAATTATGAATATTACCTTGATGTGTCAAAACAATACGCATGGATGAAAGATACGAAGCCCTTGGTGGAGGGATTAAGGGAAGCTTTTGACTGGTATGTAGAGAGCGAGAATGAGGTTGGAAAGAAACCATATCTGGAGTACATTGAGAAAGAAAAGGGGGATATTTGATGAACGAACTGGAAAAATGTATGGCGGGGGAGTGGTATGATTGCCACAATGAAATTTTTTAGAATACAAAAATCATGCAAGAGAGCTGCTGGCAAAATATAATTCTTTTTCTTATAACCAGAAAAAAGAGAAGACAGAGGTGTTAAAACAGCTCTTTGGCAGTATGGGAGAAAATGTGTCGGTAGGTCTTCCGTTTATCTGTGATTAGTGTTGCAGTTGGAAATCCGTGCAGGGTGATCCGGGAAATAAACAGATAATCAGGACGATAAGGTCAAACAATAAGTTTTTGGGATGATGTTTTGTGCAATCTGCTGAAAAAAATCACTTTTTGATGACACAGGTGCAGATGCGTGCTACAATCCACTCAAAGTAAAGGCTACGGCAAAAATGTCAACGAGATACCGGCAGAAGAATTGACAGTTTCTTTGTTTCGGGAAGCGCATCCGAGAAAATTATTTGCAGAACTAAAAGAAAGAGGGCATGGTATAGAGGAAAAGTATCCCGGGATTTATTATGTGAGTGGAAACCTTCCATTTCCGGTACAGATCGTTGTGATCAGAAGATTAGACCGGCAGACGCACAGCAGTTTAAGAATACTCTCATCCAGTGCCAAACAGGAAGATATTCAAATCTTTTTAGAGCAGACCGGGCAGTTAAAAGGCAAAAGGGACCGGAGCAATGTGGATGCCGTACTGCAGGCAAGCGTAAGCGCAAACTATGAGGCATATCAGAAAGTGAGGAGGAAGGTCGGCATGTGTGAAGCACTGAGAAGATTAATGAAAGATGAGATTGAGCAGGAACTTGCCAAAGAATTAAAGCAGGGTATCAAGCAAGGGATCGAGCAAGGGATTGAACAGGGGATAGAGCAGGGAAAAGAGCAGGGCATTGCCCAGGGACTTGCAGAAGGAAAAACAGAGGGACAAGCCGAAACAATCGTTGAGATGGGACACGAATTGGACTCACCGAAACAGATATTTTGGAACGCCTTCAGCGAAAACTGGGCATTTCCATGCAGAAAGCCAAAGAGTATTTCCGTATGTTTGCCGGGGCATAACATAAGGGGAGAAAAGAGATGACACAGCGTTAAAGAGGATGACCCGAGTAAAGATAAAAATTGTCTTGACAGGAGAAAAGAGGTACTCCTATAATAAAAATACATAAGGAAATATAAATTTCCGAAAATAAGGAAGAAAGCGAGGTAATGAGAAATGAGATTAGAGAATGTATGGAATTATGTAGAGATTGTAAGTGAATATCGTTTTATTACCTAGGTCAGACAGAGAAACAGACAGGAAACATATAGAATCTTATAAGATGATACATTTTATAATGAGGCTATATGGAAAAGAGAGAAAAGGACAGCCCGGAGAAAAAAGGGGCTGGCAGGATAAGAGTTGGATGATAGACCGTGGCATTTTGCTGCGGTCTTTTTGCGTCTATATGAGAAAGGAAAATGAGAATGATAATCAGAGAAGAGAGAATAGAAGACTACACACAGACAGAACATATGACAATGCGGGCATTCTGGAATATTCATGGACCGGGATGCAATGAACATTTGCTGGTGCATAAATTAAGGCAATCCAAAGACTATCTGCCAGATTTGAGGCAATTTCGGGAAGATTTTACGAGGCAGAGGTATTTGAACAATGTGAGAATGAGGAGGAAATTTTACGATTTACGGAGCGGTTTCCGTTTTATCCGAAACTGAAGCTTTCCTGTCAATGGTTACACAAGGAGAGGCTTGGACGAATTTCAAATGTGCAGAAGAACCGGTTTATGATCTCATATTGGGAAGCGGAACTTCCGGCACAATGTAAAGGCGATTTTTATTATGACGAAAAAACATATCCGATCGTTGGGGATTACGTGACATTTGATTATCAGCCTTTTGGAGATTCGAGGATCGTCAGTGTATGTGAACGAAAAAGCATATTAAAACGTCCATTTCCGCAGGATCACAGTGTGAAAGCGGCTTTGGAACAGCAGATGGTTGCCAATGTAGATATCTGTCTGATCGTTAGTTCACTGAATAAGAACTTTAGTCTGAACCGTATGCTTCGATATGTTGCAGTTGTACGTCAGGGAAATGTAACACCGGTCGTTGTTTTGACAAAAGCCGATTTGTGCAGTGAAGTAGAAGAATATATCCGTCAGGTAAAAGAAACTATTTCAGACATTGATGTGCTTGCAGTAAGCGCAAAGACAGGTGAGGGATTAAAGGCATTCGAAAAATATTGTATCCCTGGAGCAACGATCGCCTTTTTAGGATCTTCCGGAGTTGGAAAATCCACACTGATCAATGCGTTGTTTGGCGAAGAAATATTAGCAACGGGAGAGATCAGAGAGACGGATGCAAAGGGACGTCATACGACAACAACGCGGCAGCTTCTGACCACAAAAGACGGCATTACTTTTATTGATACACCCGGGATGCGTGAACTTGCATTGGGTGATGTAAAAGATGGCATAGATGAAACATTTTCAGATATTGTAGGGCTGGAAAGATGTTGCAAGTTTCGTAATTGTAAACATGAAACGGAGCCGGGGTGCGCGATAAAGGAAGCAATCGCAGAGGGAAGTTTATCAAAAGAACGATATGCAGCGTACCGGAAGATGCAGCAGGAGAGTGATCACTTTTTTGATAGAAAGGCGGTTGCGTTAAAACGCAGACAGATAAAGAAAAATGGAAAAAGATAGATATACATTAAGTCCAATTCTTGTTATAATAGAAAGATAAAACAACGGACAACGAGGGAATATCAGACCATGACAGAGACACAACAGAAACCAAATTATCAAAAGACCATGTATGCCTGTTTCATCGGTTATATTGTGCAGGCGATTGTAAATAATTTTGTGCCGTTACTGTTTGTGACATTTCAAAACACATATCAGATACCGCTATCGCAGATCACAGTACTGATCACGATAAACTTTATGATCCAGTTGCTCATTGACATGCTTTCAGCGGGATTTATAGATCGGATCGGGTATCGGGCGGCTGTTTTGCTTGCACATATCTGCGCGGCAGCAGGAATGATCCTGCTTACAATATTGCCGGAGGTAGTGCCGAATGCGTTCCTTGGTATTTTGATCGCGGTAATGGTGTATGCGGTCGGAGGCGGATTGATCGAGGTGCTGATCAGCCCGATCATAGAGGCATGTCCGACACCGAATAAAGAAAAGGCGATGAGTCTGCTTCATTCGTTCTACTGTTGGGGACATGTCGGGGTGGTGCTGTTATCCACTGCGTTTTTCTATGTGTTTGGGATTACAAACTGGAAAGTATTGACACTGCTTTGGGCGGTGATCCCGGTCGCCAATGCATTTCTATTTGCCAGAACGCCAATCTATTCATTGCATGAAGAGGGAGAGCGGGGCCTGACACTTCGGGAGCTGTTTGGGAAAAAGGTATTCTGGATCTTAATGCTTATGATGATGTGTTCCGGAGCGGCAGAACAGTCGGTCAGCCAGTGGGCATCCACATTTGCGGAACAGGGACTTGGAATTACCAAGACCATGGGAGACCTTTGCGGACCGATGGCGTTTGCCATCCTGATGGGAACGTCACGCCTGATCTATGGAAAATATGGAGAAAAGCTGGATCTGGACCGTTTTATGAAGGCAAGCTGTCTGCTTTGTATCGCATCGTATGCCTGCATTGCACTGGTGCCGGTGCCGGTACTGGAATTGCTGGGATGTGCGATCTGTGGCTTTTCCGTCGGCATCCTGTGGCCTGGAACCTTCAGCAAGGCATCCGCCGCAATACAAAATGGTGGGACAGCATTATTTGCAATGCTGGCACTGGCAGGCGATCTGGGATGTTCCGGTGGACCAACCGTGGTAGGTTTTGTATCAAGCTGTCTTTCCAATAATTTACGGGCGGGGATCATGGCTGCCGTTATATTCCCAATCCTGCTCCTGCTTGGAGTATCCATGGCGAAAAAAGGATCATAAAAAGAAGATAACAGAGAAAGAGGTAGAACAATTACAATGTCAACACAGGAGAAAAACACAAATGGAATTATAGAGGGAGTCATCTGGAAACAGATCCTGATATTTTTCTTCCCGATTTTAATCGGAACATTTTTTCAACAGTTATATAACACGGTAGATGCCGTGATCGTGGGACGTTTTGTCGGAAAAGAGGCACTTTCCTGTGTCAGTGGTTCATCGGGACAGATCATCAATCTGGTGGTAGGATTCTTTACGGGGCTTTCCGCAGGTGCAACGGTTATCATATCCCAGCATTTTGGAGCAGGAAATAAAGAAAAACTGCAGCGGGCACTTCATACGGCATACGCATTTTCCATTATAGGAGGTATCGTGGTCGGGGTGGCAGCTGTATTTGCAACGCCGGCGATCCTCAGGCTGATGAATACACCGCAGGAGCTGATGGAGGATTCTACTCTGTATGTGCAGATCTATTTTGCAGGGCTTCTTTTTATTTTCATTTACAATATGGGATCAGCGATCTTACGTGCGATCGGAGATTCAAAGCGACCACTTTATTATCTGATCATCTGTTGTGTCATTAACATCCTATTAGATCTTGTACTGGTGCTCTATCTGCATCTTGGGGTGCTCGGAGTGGCGGTTGCGACACTGCTTGCACAGGGAGTAAGTGCGGTACTGGTTACACTGGCACTGATGTTTCATACCAATGGATTACAGCTTAAACGCCGGGAGATCAGACTGCATGGAGATGTGTTAAAGACCATGCTGCAGATCGGACTTCCGACCGGAATACAGGCAAGCATGTACAGCATTTCCAATATCATTGTCCAGACATCACTCAATGCCTTTGGGGTTGATACGATGGCGGCATGGGCGGCATTCGGTAAGATCGACAGTCTGTTCTGGATGATCAACAGTGCATTTGGTATTGCTGCGACAACCTTTGTGGGGCAGAATTTTGGAGCCGATAAGATGGATCGTGTACGAAAGGGAACTAGGGTCTGCCTTGGAATGGCACTTGGTACGGCCATTATCTTAAGTGTTGTATTAATGGCAGGAGGACGTGTTTTATTTGGCATCTTTACCACGGATCCCGGTGTCGTGGAGGTTGGACTTCGCATGATGCAGATCATATCGCCAACGTATTTTCTGTTTGTTTTTATCGAGATTTATTCCGGTTCGCTCCGTGCACAGGGCTATGTATTTGTCACGACTCTTATGACACTGATCGGTATCTGCGCATTTCGTGTCATCTGGGTTACGCTTATTGTGCCGGATGGAACATTAGAGCAGATCATTGCATGTTATCCGTTGACCTGGTTTGTGTGTGCAATTGGAATGATCGGATATTACCATTATAAACAGCGTAAGATACTAAGGGGGCTGCGTTAAATTTTACTTGCAATTTTTAACCTGCTCAGTTATACTAGCTAGGTAACTGCGCAGGAATATGCGGGTATGGCGGAATTGGCAGACGCGCCAGATTTAGGTTCTGGTGGGAGACCGTGCAGGTTCAAGTCCTGTTATCCGCAGGAACGCCTTACAGGCACAAAAATAGGATGTTTCTTTTGAAACATCCTATTTTTGTGCTGTTTATTGAAAAGTCTTAGCGGTCTGGCATCTTTTTTAGTTTGCTTTCTTTAAAGGAAGAAGTCGCTTTTTTCCAACTGCTGATACCAATCGTTTTCAGACAGGCTTTGGTGTATTTTGCGTACTGCGGTGTGTCCATATACTTAAAGACGTTGTAAGCCGGCTTTTTTTTGCCATCCGCCGTATACAGTCCAAAGCTTAGTCCTTGTGATACCTCGGAAGCCTCATCCTGTACTGAACGGAAAATAACAGCATCGATCATCGGGTTGAATTCGGCCTTGTAATATGTGTAGGCGATCGCTGCAGCCTGAACATCCTGTCCGCTGTTGGAAGTAAAGCCCTGTTCGGATAACAGGATATGGGTATCGGAACCAAAATTCTTTTTTACATAATTTGTCATGACATCAAGATTTCTCGGTGATACAAAATCGCTGTCAAGACTGTTTTTTGTATGGGAATCGTTCCATGTTGCGGATCTCGTTAAAATGGCGGGGTAAGCATGGTAAGCAAGATTCCATTTAATATTTTTGTTCTGCGATTTGATCTCGCTGTTGAAAGCATCCATAAATGGTTTTGAACCCCAGTCACCACACCGGTTGATCCATGTGTGGTCCGTACAGATGAATACGCGTGCATTTTTATAGTTACTGCGGACTGCATAATATAGGATACGATAGCTGTCTGCATAGTTTTGCATAAAGGCGGTTTTGCCGGTGCTTCCGGCATAATACCACATCGGATAAATGTTGACCTCGTTTCCGAGGATCCAGTTGTCAAGATGGCAGTCCTCCGTGGAATAACGCTCGGCAAGGAAACTGAAGGCTGCTTCTAATGTTTCGCGGGCTTTTTTGCTTTGAGCGTTCATGGCATAGTAACCTGTCTTTGATGTGGCGGATTTTGTGCCATAGAGCAGATAAGAATAGGAACTGCCCGGATAGCGCAGCATAAGCTGACCGGTAACGGTCATGCCATTTTGGTTGGCGGAAGAAATAAAACTGCCGTACGGATCGTTAAAATGATACGTTTTTCCGTTATATCGGTAAGCATAGGAACCGCCTGCTATGACATCATTCAGATTCATATTTAAAAAAGTGTGCTGTATGCCAAGGTCTGTATCAAGTGAGCCCTGCAGTCCTTTTTTGGAGGTTGTCGACGGGAAGGCTGCAGTATATGTAGCTGCGGCTTCCGGGTTCTTCACAAAGGAACTACCGGATATGATAAAGTAGGATTTTCCTTTTTTTACGGCAAGGGCATATTTTCCCTGGATCAGATGATTTCCTTTTTCATCGATCAGCGGCAGGGAAAATTGTGGTTTTTTCAGTTTTGGGCAGGCTGCGATCTTTTTCTCGTATTTTCCGGTGGATGGATTGACTCTGACCAGATAATAGGAATCATCACTGCTTTTCAGCCGTTTTGGAACCGAAGCACTGACAAAAAGCTGACCGTCCCTGATTTCTGTCTTTTTCAGTTTTCCCGCATTTTTCCGGGCTTTGTATTCTTTGACGCCTTTTGTGATCTTACAGGAAAGGACATTGGAATAAGAACTGTAGCAGATGCTGCCTGTGGAATCTGTGGCAAAGGCGCGGACACGGAAGTAATAGGTTTTGCCTTTGGGAAGATTTTGGACAGAGCAGCTTGTTTTGCCATCAATGGTTTCTTTATTCACATTCTTTTTGAATTTTTTATTGGTTGTATAAGAAATTTCGTAGTTATCAGCAGTTGCCGTGTAGCTTAAAATGACTT
>OLGB01004469.1_pt1 | contig 11897 bp, 8 predicted proteins | sample 1605691 | NCBI WGS metagenome assembly OLGB01 (sample SAMEA3888925, study PRJEB22519) | human gut metagenome | biome: human gut; feature: human-associated habitat; material: faeces | place: Denmark | collected 2010
GCGTTGGAGTCCATAAATGACTGGATTATATATGAAAATGATTTAGATGTAGAATGTACAACATGCCATTATCAGATAGCACAATTGCACAAGAGTATGGGGATTGAAATGGAATGAGAAAATGAAATTATACGTGAGATATTAGATTAAATAAAAAGGACTTAGGATATGAGTAACAGAATTATAATAAAATCAATACGAATAAAGAATTTTCGTAGCATCAGAAATGAACTGATTGAAGCGAAAAATATGAATATTTTTGTAGGTCTAAATGACGCTGGAAAGTCCAATGTTTTGAAAGCATTGAATCTATTTTTTAATGGACAAACCGATTACGGTGTTATGTTTGATTTCAAAAAGGATTTTTCATATTATTTTCCAGTAACAAGTCATGGAACTAAGGAAATTGTTATAGAAATAAAATTTATTATACCTGATAGCTATAAAGAAAAAGGTATATTTACATGGAAAAAAGTTTGGAGAATTAATGATTATACTGACGAATTAATTACCAACGAAAAAGGTGAACGACCATCAGATAGGTCAAGGGTACCAGGTACACTAAAACGAATAAGATATAGATATGTTCCAGCTGTGAAAAGTAAGGAGTATTATAAGTCGTTATTATCAGATTTATATTTTACTGTATCAGCTGTATTAGATAGTCCGCTTGAGGCATCGGTAAATAATTTCTCAAGAGTATTGCAAGAATATACTGTTCAAATTAGTAATCAGGTTAGTGAAAGAATACATATTAGCAGTAAATTATCTATACCAGAAAATTTAAGTGAATTATTTAAGACACTAGAGTTTGAAACTCAAAATAACAATATGGATGGATTAGTAGCTTTGGATAAAAGAGGGGATGGTATTCAAGCGAGACATATTCCGATAATACTAAAATATATAGCTGATGAAGATCAAAAAACAAGAAATCAAGGCTCGATGAAAGTGGCTACTATTTGGGGATTTGAAGAACCAGAAAATGGAGTTGAATTGTCAAAAGCTTTTGAAATGGCAAATGATTTTGAGGATTTTTCACAAGATATTCAAATGTTTATTACAACACATTCTCCAGCTTTTTACATGAAAAATAATGATAAAGCTGTTCAAGTAATTTATGTGTCACAAGGGGAAAAGACGGAAGGATCTAAAATGAAATATGATTACACCTCTGCAAATGTAGGCCAGTTTATGGGATTGATGCCAATTGTTGCACCATATATTGCAGAGCAAGAGGAAAAGATCGCAAAGTCAAAAAAATTAATAGGGGAGAATATATTCATAGATATTCCTACTATAATGGTAGAAGGTAAAACAGATAAACAATATTTGGAATTGGCAATAAAGTTATATTCTGAAAAACTCTTTGAAAAAATAAAGGAAGGAAAATTAAGAATATTTAGTAAAGAAGGAGAGGGTGGTTGTAAGAAGTTAATTGATTGGACATATGCATGGATTTATAGTGGTAATGCAAGCAAAGCGATAGTGTTATTTGATAAGGACGAAGCTGGTATATTAGCTAAAAATGAATTGACTGAAAGTATGATTTATAAAAAAAAGAGATCAAGCGCATCTGTTCAGGTGAAATTCTTAGAACCTTCAAATGAAATAATTGGGTTATATAAAAAGAATATAGAATTATATTATGAAATTGAACATTTGTTATCAATTAAGTGTTGGTTAAAGATAAAAGAAAAAGATTTTGTTGAACCTAGAGAATACGCTGAACTTAATAGAGCAGTTGGAAGACTTCTTACTAGAGATAAAACTATTGATATGGTGTTGGATGATAATATTGATGATTACAATATTCTAAATACGATTGTAACATTTAATCCTCACAAAGATAAAAAGGAAAAAATATTCCGATATGTTGAATCGTGTAAAGATGAAGAACAAAAGGAATTTTTGAGTGGACTTAAGAAGACTATAGAGATGCTTGAAAAAAATATTGGATAATTTATATTTCGTGTAAGTATCATTAGTGTTTATGGAAGTTTTGGGAATCTGTGGGTAGTGCTACGCATACAACAGATATGTAACACTACCAGACACAAATCCCAAATCTACAGGCTTTTCACGCTCTACAAACGTTCTCAAAGAGATAATATTTTACAATTTAAAGCGTCTTATGGCGTTTCAGAAAAGTGTGTTACACCTCGGAATTTCGGTTCCGGGGTGTTTTTTTAAAAAGCTTTTTATGTGAATTGTGATAAAATAAACAATAAAATCCTTTATATTGTACACCTCTTATGTTAGGATCAGATCCTGAGTTAATTCGATAGGATTCTAAGGAGGTATACAAAAATGACACTGGTTGAAAAAATATTTAATTGTTTTAAGGATAGTGACAGCTTCTCATTGCAGGAGGCGTATCGGCAGAATGCTGATAAACCACAGGAGACAGTCAGGGCGCGTATCTACGAAAAAATAGGAGTTAAATTTGAAAGAGTAGCTAAGGGTGTATACCGCACAATAGATTGTGAGGAAGAACAGTGTGTGCTGATTGAGGGGAACGGAAGAGATTTATCGATGCTTGAGGATAACAGCATAGACTGTATACTGACAGACCACCCATGGCTGGATACGAAATCCAATAAAGGTGGAACAAGAGCATTTGCAGAATATGATTGTTTCAGATATACGTTGGAGGATTTTAAAGAAAAAGCCAGGGTACTAAAGGATGGATGCCTTCTGGTTGAAGTTCTGCCGGCAGAAAATGAAAATAATTATGAATATTTATATCAAATCAAGCAGTATGCAAAAAAAGCCGGATTTCAGTATTATTCTAAAGTAGCATGGAAAAAGGGAACCTTTATAAGCAATACAGGAAGAAAAGCAAAAAACACGCAGGATATAATGATTTTTTCAAAAGGTAAAGCAAGAAGTATGCGGATTGATAAGAAAAAATCCGACATAACGGGTAAGATACAATACATGAGCGGGTGCAAGGGCATGCTTCCGGCGATGTTTGATGTTCAGCCGGTATCAAGAAGGGACAGGATACATCAGAGTGAATTACCGGTAGAACTATGTGAACAAATATTGGAATATGTTACTTATGAGGGCGAAATAGTACTGGATTCATTTGCAGGCAGCGGAGCAGTAGGAGTAGCTGCATTAAATAAAAAGAGAAGTTGTATACTTATAGAAATATTGAGAGAAAACATAGAAAAGATAAGAATACGTTTTAATAATGTGTTATATAAGACGGTATTGGAGTGATAATTTTGAATTTGCGGATGTATTGTAGAAAAGCAGAGAATTATTCTAGTAATGCGCAGAGAATAAGAGTTATAACGGAAGACTGGGTTAATAACAATATGTTTTGTCCTTATTGTGGGAATCAGTATATCTCACATTTTGAGAATAATAGACCTGTTGCTGATTTCTTCTGTCCGTCATGCATGGAAGAGTATGAGTTGAAAAGTAAAGGTGCATCTATCAGCAATAAGGTAAATGATGGTGCATATAATACAATGATTGAAAGGATTACATCTATAAATAATCCTAATTTTTTCTTCATGCATTATAACAAAACTAATTTTCAAGTTGAAAATTTTGTCATGGTACCCAAATATTTTTTCTCGCCGGATATAATAGAAAAGAGAAAGCCGTTGTCGGATACCGCAAGGAGGGCTGGCTGGACAGGATGCAATATTTTATTGAGCCGAATACCAGACGAAGGAAGAATTTACATTGTACAAAATGAGAAAGGAGTATCTATTGAAAAGATAATGGAAAAAGTTCATAAAACAGAATTCTTACGTGGCAGTAAGTTGGATGCTAGGGGATGGACTTTAGATGTGTTAAATTGTGTTAATATGATTGAGAATAAAGATTTTACACTTGAACAGATATATAGATTTGAAGAGTTACTTGCAGAGAAACATCCAGATAACCAGCATGTAAAAGACAAAATAAGACAGCAATTGCAAATGTTAAGAGATAATGGAATTATAGAATTTACAGGAAGGGGACATTACAGGAAAATTCAATATTAGTCAATAATCAGAACACTAGAAACCCTTGTAAACACTGTTTTGCAGGGGTTCCTTTTTATCCAATGCCAAGTATTTGATGTTTGTTCTGTTGAAATCTGTTTCATAAGGTCAGCAGTTTTCTTTTGAACTATATAAAACAAAGGTGTATATGCCTGCTGTAATCTGAATATCCGCATGTCATAAATGTTTTAATATATTTTTAAAAATAAAAATGCACGACAAAGAATTTAAATATAATTTTTGCAGAAAAACTGCAAAAACTAGATATAAATATTGACCGAAGCATTTTTAATTGTTATAATGGTGGCTGAAAATACGAATACTGAGAATGGAGGTATTCCATTATGTTGATTCAGTTTACAGTGGAAAATCATAGGTCAATAAAAAACAGTGCCGTGATCAGTTTTGCGGCCTCTAAGGATAAGTCATTTGAAGAGTATCTGCTTCATCCAGATGAAAAGAAGGCATTGCTGCCCGTACTTGCAATTTACGGTGCCAATGCAGCCGGAAAAAGTAACGTATTACACGCAATGATGACAATGAAAGAAATGGTTGTGGGAAATTCCGCAAAAGTTTCTAAGGGGCAAAAGCTGCCTTGGGAGCCGTTTGGTGGAACAAAGGAGCCGACTTCTTTTGAGATGGTATTTATTTTTCAGGGAGTTCGCTACACATACGGATTTTCTTTTGATGAAAAGAAGATTTACAAAGAATATCTTTACCATTGGCCAAATGGCCGTGAAGCCTTAATTTTTTCAAGAGAAAATGGATTGTATGAGTTCCGGGAAAATGTAAATGAGCAGGTAACTCTGAGCAACCGAACACCGGATAATAAGCTCTATATGGTGTCCTCTAATGACTGGAATCTGCCCCAGACGGAAAATGCTTATCGGTGGTTTTTGGAAAAGTTGTCATTCCTAATGGATGAAGAACCGGCTACATCAGAAACCGTTGCTCAGATTGCCGGCGGTGATGATAAGAAGGCTCGAATCCTGAAGGAATTGCTGCTTGCCGATCTCGGAATTACCGATGTTACAATCAAGAACACTTCCGGTAAAATCCCGGTTATTACGACAACACATCGAATTATTAACGAGGATGGTACAACAGAATACTTCCAGCTTTTAATGCAGCAGGAATCGGTCGGTACACAACACTTTTTTGCCCGCATTGGAGGATGGTTGCAGGCGCTTGAAAACGGCGCACTTTTAGTTGTTGATGAAATTGAAGATAGTCTGCATCCTCTTTTAACCAGAAGGTTGATTGAAATGGTGCAGGATAAGGCTATCAATACAAAGGGAGCACAGTTGATTTTTACAACACATGATGCAATGCTGCTTGATCTGAATTTCTTCCGCAGAGATCAGATTTGGTTTGCCGAAAAGAATGATGAGACTTGTGCAACCGAGCTTTACTCGCTGGCATCTTTCTCACCAAGAAAAGGTGAAAATGTGCGTAAGGGTTATCTTCAGGGACGGTTTGGTGCAATCCCTTTTATCGGGTGTGATGCCTGATGGGGAAGATGCGGAAAGAGTACGATCCGAACAAGGTTAAGAGGCGCAAGCGTAAACCTATTGTTTATATCATTTGCGAAGGAAAAGAAACAGAGACACTTTATTTCAAACATTTTCGTTCACGGAATTGCCTGGTAGATATTATCCCGATTTCATCGAAACATAAGGCCGCGGAACATTTGGTGAAACACGCAAAATCCCTAGTCTCTCAAGCCGATTATTATCCGAAAGATGGAGATCAGCTTTGGTGTGTATTCGATTGTGATGATAATAAAGACTCTGAGCTTCAAGCCGCAATTTCCTATGCAGAGAAACATGGGTACAAAATCGCATATTCCAATCCGGCATTTGAATATTGGTATCTGCTTCATTTTGAAAAACGAAATGGATATTTGAAAGATTCCGATACGGTAATTGACATCTTGAAAAATAGGGGGTATCTGGAGAACTACGAAAAAAGTATGGATGTTTTTGAAGAATTGCAGAAACACCAGCCGGAAGCTATTGAGCATGCAAAAGAACGGGTGGAGCGATTAACAAGAGATAAGGTTGCCATGATTTGCCGGGACAGTAATCCGGTAACGACGGTCTATGAGCTGGTTGAGTTTTTGAATAGTAAAAGAACCTAAAAGCACCATTTCCAAATCTTCTAATACAATAATAAAAAGACCTATATAAGGTAGTCATAAGGCAGTTATGTTTAGAAGAGATTGTTACATGATTAACAAACAGAATCTTGATTGTATTCTGAGGGGAAGACCCGTTGCAACGGCCAAAATCAGGGGCAGCAGTGAATATCCTGACATTGTGGGAATGGCTGAATTCTATCAGACGGAGATGGGAACGCTGGTTGTTACAGAGGTCAGCGGATTACCGCAAAATGATGATGCGTGCATGAGTCCGGTATTTGGATATCATATTCACAGCGGGCAGCTTTGCGCCGGCAATAGTGAGGATGCATTTGCGGATACTAAAGGGCATTACAGCATTGATAATTGCATGCATCCGTATCATACGGGAGATATGCCGCCGCTTTTTGGCAATCAGGGATATGCATTTTCAATATTTTTGTCAGACCGCTTTAATGTGTATGATATATTGGGAAGAACGGTAGTCATACATCTGCATCCTGATGATTTCCATACGCAGCCGTCAGGTAATTCTGGGATGAAAATAGCGTGTGGAATGATAAATTATAACGGATTAAATTAAAATCATGGGAAGTCCTTTTACAGGGCTTCTTTTTTTGCATAAATCCTGCAGCCACTGCAAATAATGTCCATATTAAGACTAAGATTAATGCTTAGTTCTGCAAGCAATATTCCGAAAACAATTGTGGAAATAATTGCAGTAATAATTCGGAATAATTATAAAAATAATTGCAGAAATGCATCTGTGGAATGGGGATTATGAAATGAAGTGGACAGCAAAACATTTGCAAATGATATCAGTAAAGTCGGCGGCACTCATATTGCTGGTTATAATGACATCAGTAATCTGTGCCTGTAGTTTCGGGCAGGGAGGACAAAACGGTAATTCCGGCGGCAATGGCAATGACGTAAGTAGTGGAAATGGCAGCGCAGGAAGTAATGGCAGCACAAGCGGAAGGCGCATAGTAAGAATCGGACATAATCAGGCAACTGACCATCCGATTAACATAGGGCTGGCAGAGTTTGAAAAATACGTTGAGGAGCGGCTTGGTGACAGATTTGACATAGAGATATTTCCAAATGAGCTTCTCGGCGCACAGACTGATATGGTGCAGCTTACGCAGACCGGGGCAATAGATTTCTGTGTTGCAAGTAATTCAATACTTGAGACATTTTCGGACAGGTACACACTTTTTAACCTTCCGTATCTGTTTGCTTCAACCGCAAGCTATCATGCTGCAATGGATGATGAGGATATAACGTCTGGTATATTTGCATCAACAAAAAAGGCGGGCTTTGAGGCGGTGGCGTGGATTGATGCAGGAACGAGAAATTTTTATACGGTCAATAAAGAGATTAACAGCCCGTCAGACCTTAAAGGGCTTAAGATACGCGTCCAGCAGTCACCTACTAATGTTGAGATGATGAAGCTGCTTGGCGGATCTGCTACACCGATGGGCTTTGGGGATGTATACACGGCGCTTCAGGCACATGTAATTGACGGAGCAGAGAATAATGAGCTTGCGCTGACTTCTAACGGACACGGAGATGTGTGCAAATACTATTCTTACGATAGGCATCAGATGATACCCGACATTCTGATTGGCAACTGTGAATTCCTTGAATCGCTTACGGAAGAGGAGCGAGCGGTATTTGATGAGGGATTTGAGCTGTTTAACAGAATTGAGAGAGAAGAATGGAACCATGCAGTTGAGGCATCGCGTGAGCGGGCGCAGAAGGAGCAGGGAGTAACATTTCTCTATCCGGATACGGAGCTGTTCAGACAGATATGTCTGCCGATGCATGAGAATTTCCTGAAAGAGCATGAAGAACTGCGTGATATCTATAATGTGATACAAATGCTCAATGAGGAGGTGGAATAATGGCGGTACAGTCACTTATCATAATACTTGCTGTCCTTCTTGTGCTTCTGGCGCTGGGAGTGCCGATTGCATATTCAATAGGAATCTCAGCTCTTGCGGCGATTCTTGCCACAATGGATATGAATGTGGCGGTCATAACTGCCGCACAGAGAACCTTTGTCGGAATGAGCAAGTTCAGTCTGACGGCAATACCTTTCTTTATACTTGCCGGTAACCTGATGAATCAGGGCGGAATAGCCAAAAGGCTTGTTGACTTTGTAATGGCGGTACTCGGCAAGCTTCCGGGCGCACTGCTGGTAACCAATGCAGCAGCCAATTCACTGTTCGGAGCAATATCAGGCTCAGCGGCAGCGGCATGTGCGGCGGTTGGCAGTATGGTCAGGGACGGTGAGGAGAAGCTTGGCTATGATCCGGCATTATGTGCTGCAACCAATGCAGCGTCTGCACCGTCAGGACTTCTTATTCCTCCGTCCAATGCGCTGATAACATACTCGCTGGCATCGGGCGGAACATCTGTTGCGGCATTGTTCCTCGGCGGATATGTTCCGGGAATAGTGTGGGCGCTGTGTTGTATTGCCGTCGGAATAATATTTGCAGTTAAAAAAGGCTACAGGGGTGTGCCGGGAAGCTTTGACTGGAAGAATCTCGGAATATGCACCGTCAGGGCAATTCCTGCGTTGTCACTCATAGTAGTCGTAATAGGAGGAATTGTCGCGGGGATATTCACGGCAACGGAAGGTTCGGCAATAGCAGTTGTATATGCACTTATTCTCGGAATATGCTACCGCAATATAACACCGGAAAAATTCTGGAAAATTGTAATTGAAAGCACGCGCATGAGTGGACTTGTTGTATTTCTTATCGGCGTGTCCAATGTACTCGGATGGGTAATGTCATTCCAGCAGATACCTCAGGCAGTATCGGCGGCACTTCTCGGAGTGACGCAAAGTCCGGTGCTTATACTTCTGATAATGAATCTCATACTGCTTGTAGCAGGAACATTTATGGATGTAACTCCGGCAATTCTGATATTCACACCTCTTTTTTTGCCGATTGTCAAGTCGTTTGGGATGAATTCCGTGCAGTTTGGGCTGATTCTTGTATATAATCTTTGTATAGGCAATATAACGCCGCCTGTTGGTAACACTCTTTTTGTCGCAATAAGGGTGGGCGGAAGTACACTTGCCAGGACACTGCCCTACATGCTGCTGTATTATGTGGCGATACTTCTCGGGCTTTTGCTTGTAACCTATATTCCGGCGCTTACAATGGCACTTCCGGCACTTGCCGGACTAATCTGAAAATAACAATCTGAAAATAATAGTGGTTATTCGGGGAGACAGTGCAAAATCCTTTTTGCACGTCTCCCTGTTTTCTGATACAATCAAGGCAGCAGATATAAAAAGGGGAGGGATAACCATGATAGCATGTCCGGATTGCGGCAGCGCACTGGAGTTTGACGTAGCGAAGCAGAAGCTCAAGTGTCCGTCATGCAGGCAGGAATATGGGGTTACATCGGTTAAGGATAACACAGAGAGTGCTGATACATTTAACGTATTCAGATGCTCACAGTGCGGCGGAGAAGTATACTCCAATGATAATACGATAGCGGGCTTCTGCAGCTATTGCGGTGCGCCGGCTGTAAGGCATTCGGGAACAGATAAGATTGAAGTACCGCATTACATAATACCATTTAAGGTTGATAAGGAAGGCTGTAAGAAGATATTTGAAGAATTTGTGGATAAGAACAATTATGTTCCGAATGACTACAGGCTTGAGGACGGTATTCACGAATTCAGGGGAATCTATGTGCCGTATCACGTATATGATGCCGAATTTGACGGAGCCTATCATATGAAGGGCAGGTCAGAGACTGTAAGCGGCAGCGGTGATAAGAAAAAATGTAACGTAAAGATATGGGATATTAATGCGGTTGTGTCCGGCAGCATAAATAAAATCACGCATGACGCATCAGATGCATTTGATGATGATCAGAGTGAGCTGATTAACGATAACTGTAAAGAGTTCAGAAAATTTGCACCGGGATACCTGTGCGGCTTTTATGCAGACTCAGCGGATGTGCCGGCGGAGGAGTATACGGAATTTGTGAAGGATACGGCATATGAGCGGGCGGAGAAGAGTGTCAGCGTTAAGATGCCGGGAAGTATTAAGACCAAATCACCCAATACAAGACCGGATGTTAAGGTCACCAATACCGGCGATGTTCTTAAGCCGGTGTGGTTTATGGCATATAGAAATAATAACCGTATGGCGTATTCGGTAATAAACGGAAAAACCGGTAAGATAAGCTGTGACCTGCCTGTGGATATCAAATGGTTTTTTGGGATATCACTGGCTGTATCGGCTGTGCTGTTTATCGTATTGAATCTGCTTCAGGGCTTTATACTTACGGCAAAAAGCTCAATCGTAATGGCAGCATTTATAAATCTTACTCTTTCAGTGCTGTATAATATGAATATAAGTAAAATGTATGACCATGAGATAAAGCACAGATATAAGGCGCGTCACACCGGAGGTGCGGTAACTCTTGCTAATAGCAGGCTTGCGGGAAGTCTTACGGCAATTGCGGTATTTGCTGTACTTTCAGTACTCGCCGTAGTTGCGGTACCGATGATAACAGACAGGCTGCAGCAGGCAGATGCGGCGGCACAGGCGGTAAATGCGGCAGCGCAGGCAGGTATGACAGCAGTGGCGGCAGGAAGCGAGTACCGCGAGAGCGGTGTTTCCTTTAAGGTTGCAGTGTGTGCAATAACGGCATTTATACAGATTATTATGATTAGTGTCAGTGCTCCGAGGTATGCCGTACTTTTTAAAAATTCCACAAAATCGGTTCCTGTATCGGTGCTTTCACTGCTCGCAACAGCAGTCCTTATCGTGACGGCATTTATAAATCCTGTTGATGACATATGGTATTACATAGTGGTTCTCGGGACATATGCGGTTGATATATTTACGATATTCGGAATAATAAGGGATTATAATCTGTCCTGTACCAGACCGCTTCCGCAGTTTGAGCTTTATAAGGGAGGGCGTGAGCATGACAGGGATTAAAAAGAAAATAATATGCCTGATTATTGCATTATCTGCTGTTATCGCGGGACTTGCCATAGGAAGCGGAATGCTGACATGCGGTACATTAACAGCAGCAGCAGCGCAGGACATCGAAGGTATTACGGAAAGTGTTACAGAAGATATTACGGAAGTAGATGGTCACAGAATCATATATTATGATAAGGCGCAGATAGTTGACGCTTCAGGCAAAGCAGATGTAATAGAGGCAATGAAGGCAATATCAGCCGATTCCAATGTTATATTCTATACAACTGACAGAAATGAAGCCGGTGAGACGGCAGATGTATGTGCCAATGTGTGTGCATCATATTTTGGCAGTAAAAAGACAGCTCCGGTTGTGATGTTTACGATAGATATGTATCACCGTGAGATATATATGTACTGTACGGGACCGGTGCGCAAGATAATCCGCAGCAGGGATGCACTTGCGATTACAGACAATATATATAAGCTTGCGTCCAAGGAGCAGTATGCACAGTGTGCGGTTCAGGCATTTAATCAGGCACAGCTCCGAATTAACGGATTATCGATAAAGCGTCCGATGCAGATTGCAACCAACGCGCTTCTGGCGGTAATGCTTGGTTTTCTTACGAATTATATTTTCCTTCTTGTGTCACGGAAGGCAAACGGAGCACATAAGGATACGGTCAGATCAGCATATGGTGATAACAACAGCATGACTATTGACATTCAGAAAAAATGCGTACGCCAGTATTCATACCGTTACAGCGAGAGCAGCTCAGATTCTTCAGG